>Ga0182030_10003400_pt1 | contig 33983 bp, 32 predicted proteins | sample 812S3MmetaG_FD_121299 | JGI IMG/M metagenome (GOLD analysis project Ga0182030, IMG submission 121299) | Permafrost microbial communities from Stordalen Mire, Sweden - 812S3M metaG (Illumina Assembly) | ecosystem: Environmental > Terrestrial > Soil > Wetlands > Permafrost | place: Sweden...
GGCATCACCGGCACACCGGACGGCAAGACCCTTTACGTGTCCGACATCCAAGCCAACCGCACCTGGAAATATGACACTCAGCCGGACGGCACACTGACGAACAAGACGCTGTTTTGCTCCAAAGGATCGGACGGCATGACGATTGACGAGGCGGGTAACATCTACACCTGCAACAACGGCGGCGTGACTGTATTTGACAAAACGGGGAAGCAGATAGACATGATTCGCGTGCCGGGATACACGGCAAACCTCACTTTTGGCGGCAAGGACCATAAGACGCTGTTCATCACGGCCCAAAAGAACTTTTATTCCATCCGCTGCATCTACAAAGGGGCGAACCCCTCCAAATAGCGCTGCACCGGGCTGCTTATTGTGGCGTTAGCGCTCCGCGCCGATTTCGGGCCAGAGGCTCGACGCTGCAGTCCAAAGTAGTTACGGTTGGGCCAGTATCCAATCGGCGGCGGCAGCCATGTCGTCCACAACGATGGCGGCAGCCAGGCGGGGATCGCCGGTCTTTTCGAGTTCCAGGCCGTAACCGGTGCGCACCAGAATGCTCTTCTTGACACCGGCGTTCCAGCCGCATTGCAAATCCACCATCTTGTCCCCCACAAAATAGCACTCCTCCAGACGGAGGCGGAATTCATCGCGGGCGTCGAACACCAATTGCGGCGACGGTTTGCGTCCGCGCGAAGGCTGCTCCGGCGCTTCCGGGGCGATGTAGATTTTGTCGAACCGCGCTCCGTCGCGGGCCAGATCGGCGGCCAAGCGGTCGTTGACTTTGGCGACATCCTCCAGCGTGAACCAGCCGCGTCCCACGCCGGATTGATTGGAGACTATGAACAGCTTGAAGCCCGCGTCGCGCAGGCGCCGCAGGGCCGCGGCCGAACCAGGCAAAATGGCAACCTCCTCCGGACGGTGGAGGTATTTCTTCTCCTCGATCAGGGTCCCGTCCCGGTCGAGAAATATAGCGCGCACTTCTTCCCTATTCTTGCTCATAATCTTAATCCTAATCTTAATCCCAATCTGAGGAGATTAAGATTAGAATTAAGATTAAGATTAGGACCCTGAAAGCGCCACCCAAAAAGCCGCAGACGCCCCCGGGGCTGGCGAACTAATTTGATGAACAGCTCATTTGTGTCGGGAGGTTGTTGGGGTTTGAACCGAATGCAGGTTGGATGTAGTCTCGCGGTGAAGAAATGAACGATCACCTCAAGCTGATCTCCATTGTAAGTGCCGGCCTTCAGTATCCAACGATGGCGGTTGCGTTGGGGTTGCCAATCTGGCGCATTGCCAAGACAGGCCATTTCTGGCCGTCTTTTTTGCGCATGTGGTTGTATATGATTCTGTGGACGATCCTGTTCAGCATGTTCATTCCTGGTATCGTCGCGGCTCTGTTTCACGATAAAAGAGCTTGGAATTATTTCCCTGAAGGGCCAGCCGTAATGGGGATGATTCTTGGAGGGTGGATATCGTGTTTGGTTCTTTGCGCCATTACCTTGGGGCTTCGAAATGTCTGGATGTATTTTCATTCTCGTTCAGATTAGGACATTGGCCAAGTGGGGATGGAAATTGCGCATTCCCCGTTTAGCGGTTAAGATTTCCAACCGATGTCGTTAAGTTTCATTTTCTTAGGGTCCGGCACCTCGCATGGCGTGCCGGTCATCGGACGGGAATATTCGGCGGAGTTTCTCGCCAATCCAAAAAACCACCGCACGCGGCCGTCGCTTTATATCGCCACGCCGCAAGTCAAACTGGTGATTGATACCGCGCCAGAATTCCGCCTCCAGATATTGCGCGAAAACATCCGCTGGCTTGACGCGGTCATTTTCACCCATTCCCATGCTGATCACGTCATGGGACTGGACGACTGCCGGCGGTTCTGCGACCTGCGGAACGGGGCGCTCCCAATCTACGCGAATGAAAAAACGATGGAGGATTTGCAACGCGTTTTCCAATACGCCTTCACCGGCCAGCCCGCTCCCAAGGGCTATCTCACCCCGGAACCGCATATTGTCAACGGCCCGTTCACGCTGGGGGATTTGGAAATTGTCCCGCTCGCTCTGCCGCACGGGCGCGCGGGGACAACCGGCTACCTCTTCTTGCAGCAGGGCAGAAAAAGCCTCGCCTACTTGAGCGATTGCAAGGAAGTGCCGCCGGCGGTCGTCGAACAGGTGCGCGGGGTCGAAACCGCCGTGATGGACGCCTTGCGCCGCACTCCGCATCCGACTCACATGTGCCTTGACGAGGCGCTGACCGCGGCGCGGCGCATCGGCGCGGCCCGGACCTACTTCACGCATCTGACCGACGATTACGATCATGACGCGGCGCAGGCGGAATTGCCCGATGGCGTCCAGTTTGCCTGGGACGGACTGCGGGTGGACTTGGAGTGAAACGCGGAAAGCGGAAAGCAGAAATGAGATTAGGATTGAGATTAGGATTAAGAGTGGGGGTCATCGCGCTGCTCGTGGCGGGAGGCGCGGCGCGACTGGCGGCGGCGGAACCCGGGGCCGAGGTGGTGGTGATTTACAATTCACGCTTGCCGGAATCCCGCCAAGTGGCCGATCACTACTCCGCAGTCCGGCGCGTCCCCGCCACGCAAATCGTCGGCTTCGATCTGCCCGTCGGCGAAAACATGACGCGCGCCGAATACCGCGGTGAATTGCAAATGCCGCTGGTGAAATTTCTCGAAACGGAAAAATTGTTTGTTTTCGAGCCGGGTGGGCAGGCGCCGGACACCAACACCCCGCCGCAGCGATTGAAGGAATCCAAAATCCGTTACGCCGTTTTGTGCTACGGCGTGCCGCTGCGCATTTTTGAGGACTCGAAACTGGTGGAATCGGGCCTGGACGACCTGGCGCCCGAATTGCGCTCCAGAAACGGCGCGGCGGTGGATTCCGAACTGGCGCTCCTTCCGTGGTGCCATCAAAAAATGAGGCTGGCCGGCCCTTTGAAAAATCCGTGCTATGGCGTGACCAACGCCGCGCTGCTCAACCCCGTCCGCGGCGTTCTCATCGTGGGCCGCCTCGATGGCCTGGACGCGAAGATCGCCGGGTCTTTGGTTGACAAGGCGCTCCAGGCCGAAACCAACGGATTGTGGGGCCGGGCTTACTTCGATCTCCGGGGCCTGACCAACGGCGATTTGAAATTGGGCGATGACTGGCTGCGCGGGTCGGCGGAAGACGCGCGCCGGTACGGATTTGAGACGGTGGTGGACGACCGCCCGGACACCTTTTCCACCGCTTTTCCAATGAGCCAGATCGCCCTTTACGCCGGGTGGTATGACCACGCGGTCTCTGGTCCCTTCACGCAGTTCCCGGTGGAGTTCATGCCGGGGGCTTTCGCCTACCATCTCCATTCTTTCAGCGCCCAATCCCTGCGCAGAACCAATGACAACTGGTGCGGCCCGTTCCTGGCCGAGGGTGTTACCGCGACGATGGGTTGCATTGACGAGCCTTATCTGACCGGCACGCCGAACATGGAAGTTTTTTTCAGCCGCTGGCTGTTGCTGGGATTCACTTATGGCGAAGCCGCCTACGCCGCGCAGGGCGCTCTTTCCTGGCAAACCACGGTTATCGGCGATCCGCTCTATCGTCCCTTCGCCAAAGATCCGAAAATACTGCACGAGGAACTTCTGCAACGGCAGAGTCCGTTGATTGAATGGTCCCATTTGCGCTGGGTCAACATCAATTTGGCGCGGGGCACTCCAGTGACCAATGGCGTCCACTATCTCGAAACAGAGCCTGCCACGCAACACAGCACCATCCTCTCCGAAAAACTGGCCGCGTTATATCAAAAGGAGGGCAAGCCGGAATTGGCCATTAAGTACTTTCGCCAGGCGCTGGCGCTGAATCCCACCCCGCAAACCGTCGTCCGCCTGAACCTGGAACTGGGCGATCAATTGGCCGCCGCCGGCCACGAAGCCGAAGCACTGAAACTGGACGATGCCTTCCTCCAAAAAACGCCAGCATGGCCTGGAGCGCTGTCGCTCTACCAAAAAATGGACGCGCTGGCCGTCAAGCTGGGCGACAAACCCAGGGCCGCCCGCTACGCCGCCGAAATCAAACGTCTTACGCTGCCGCCGTGACTTCGTCTCAGGCAGTCTGGGCCAGACAGATTTGTTCCTGAATTACAGGCAACTGCCTCACGCCTTCACCAAGGTCTTAGCGCAGTAGCTGTTAAGGCTTTCCCCGGCGGCGAGGGCTTTGACGGCAAGGCGACGGTGTAAGGCGGGTTCGACACGCACCACAAGTTTGCCGCTGAATTTCTTTGCGGCCAGCGGTTCCGGAAGGGCGCCTCCGTCCGCGTGAAACAATTCCAGCATTTCCTCCACGGCTTGGCACAATTCCGCATAGACCCTTGTCTCGTCGCTGCCGTGAACGCCGCCCGCCATGACTTCCGGGCAGCGGCCAATGAAACATTGATCCTCCGCGCTCCACTCTACGAATTTCGTGTAGCGGGCGACCTGTTCCTTGATTTCTTTTCGTGTCATATCTCAACTCTCTTTAGTTCGGCCAATGCGCGGCGCACGTCCCGTTCCTGATAATGCTTGGCGTCATCGCCCGCGCCACCGCTGATCAGCAACTTCACACCTTGCGAATGCGTAAAGTTACGATGGCTGCCCTTACCGCCCCGGTTCACAAACCCGGCCTTTTCCAAGTCCGCGATCAGTTGTCGAACTTTGCGTGGCATTCAGTGCCAAACATTACAAGAAAAATCAGACCATGTCAAATTGGCACGAATCCGCGAAGGGATGTGATTTTTAGGATCAGATTCAGCCGGCCAAGCCGCTAAGATAGGTCAGGACCAATTGCGGCAACTCCTCGCTGTAGCCGCCTTCAAAAACGCTGAAACAGGGCACCCCCAGCCGGCGAAGGCTCTCACCCAGCCAATAAAAGTCCTCCCCTTCCAGCGTCTCGTCGGCGATGGGGTCGTTGCGATAGGCGTCGAAGCCGGCGGAAACCGCCACCAGATCGGGCCGGTACTTTTCCAGCCGCGACAGCGCCTTTTCCAAAATCCCGCGATACTCCAGGCGCGGGGTTCCGGGCCGCACCGGGTAATTGAAACAATTCCCGCCCAGATCCGCCGCCCCCGTGCCAGGAAAGCATGGAAATTGGTGAATGGAAAAAACCGCGCAGCCGGGTTTGTCAAGAAGAATCTCCTCCGTGCCGTTGGCGTGATGGACATCAAAATCAAACACGGCCACGCGCTGGAAGCCGGCCGCGCGCGCTTCCAGCGCGGCGATGGCGGCGGAGTTGAGATAGCAAAAGCCCATGGCGCGGTCGCGGCTCGCGTGATGGCCCGGCGGCCGCATCAGGCTGAAGGCCATCTCGCCGTCGCGGGCCGATTGCAAAGCCTGGAGCGCCCCGCCAACCGCGCGCCGGGCGTGCTCCGCAATGCGGGGATGCGCTGGCGTGTCGGCGTCCATGTCAACGGGCAGTTCGAGGCGCTTCAGGTGTTCCGGGGAGTGGGCGCGAAGGATGCAGGAGTCTTCGACGGGCAGCGGTTCGCCCCAGGTCAGCGCAAGGCTCTTTTGCGATTTCAGGGCTTCCACGGTCGCCAGGATGCGCCGGGGGCTTTCGGGATGGCCGGGCGCGGAGTACTCGGCGCAACGCAAATCAGTTATAATTTTCATGTTACAGCGTCCCGGCGTCTTGCAGGCGCTGGATTTCGGCGGTGCAGCCCTGGCGGAAAGTAGGATACCGCAATGCGCAGCCCAACTCCATCTTAAGCTTGCGGTTGAGGATTTTTCGGTTGGCGTCGCCGCGCTTGGCGGTGGCTGTTTCGGCAACGAAAGGTGGCATGGGCTTGCCCAGCGTTTCGGACAGCCAGCGGAAAAAGTGGATTTGACGCACCGGCTCGTCGTCCACCAGATTGTAAGTCTCGCCCGCACGTCCGCTCTTGAGCACTGCAAGAATGCCGCCGATGACGTCATTGCGGTGTATCATATTGAGGTAGCGTTCGCCCCGTCCGGGAATTGCCGCCTCGCCCTTGAGGAATTGCAGAAGGTAATGGCCGCGTTCGGGTCCGTAAATCCCGGCCACGCGCAGGAGAACCGCCGGGAAATGTTGCTCGCGGAACGCATCGAGCAGCAACTTCTCCACAGCCAGCAGTATTTGGCCAGTTGGCGTGGCCGGCTCGGCGGGGCTGGTCTCGGATACCTGGGAGGCGTCGGTCTGCCCATAAACACTGGCGCTGCCGGTGTAGACAAATTTTTTCGGCGGCGCGGGCGCCAGCCACCGGAGCAAATTGCGCGTGCCCTCGAAATAAACCTCCTGATATTCTTCCGCTCCGCCCTTGCCGGATGAAGTAGTGTTGACGATCCAATCGTAGGCAGGGGTCAGCCCCGCCAGATCGCCAGGCCGGGTGATGTCGGCCGTGAGCGGTTCAATACCCGCATCCCGCAAAATCGCCGCGCCGGCGGCGGAACGGCGAAGGCCGCAAACAACATGGCCCTGCCTCAGCAATTCGACGCCGAGAGGCAGACCGACATAACCGCAACCGATGATGAGAACACGCACGCTGGAAATAGAGCATTTCGGGCGGAAGGTTTCAATTGCGGATTGCGGATTGCGGATTGCGGATTTGGGCAATTGAGGGATGGAGTAATGCAAAACCCAAAACCCAACATTTCATCGTTCCATCACCCCATCATTCCAACACTCCGTTCGGTTCAGAGCTTCGCGCACGCTGCCGCGATGAATCCCTTGAACAGCGGGTGCGGCTGGTTGGGCTTGCTCTGAAATTCCGGGTGGAATTGGCAAGCCAGAAAGAACGGATGCGACGGCAACTCGATCAGCTCCACCAGCTTCTTGTCGGGGGAGGAGCCGCTGAATACATAGCCGGCTTTTTCAAACGCGTCCCGATAGGCGACGTTAAATTCGTAACGGTGCCGGTGGCGTTCGTTTGCCACGAACGCGCCGTAAAGACGCCCAGCCTGCGAACCAACCGCCAACTGGCATGGCTGAAGCCCCAGCCGCATCGTCCCGCCTTTGCGGGTGACATTCTTCTGCTCGTCCAGCAGGGCGATCACGGGATGCGGTGTCTTGGGATCAAATTCAGTCGAGTGCGCTCCCGCCAGTTTCAGCACGTTGCGCGCAAATTCTATGGTCGCAATCTGCATACCCAGGCAAAGGCCAAGATACGGCACCTTCTTTTCGCGCGCGTACTGCGCGGCCAATATCTTCCCTTCGATGCCGCGCTGGCCAAACCCGCCGGGGACGAGGATTCCGTCCAGTCCCTTCAACATTGCCTCGGCCCCGTGCTTTTCGATTTGCTCCGCTTCCACCTTCTCTATTTTCACCCCGCAATCGTTGGCCACCCCGCCGTGAATGATCGCTTCATAGACCGATTTGTAGGCATCGTGCAACTCGATGTACTTTCCCACGACCCCAATATGCACGCGGTGGCGCGGCGCGATGAGCTTGCGGACAACCTCCTGCCATTGCGCCATGTTGGCCGCCGGAGTGTCCAGTTGAAGCCGCTGGCAAACCAAGTCGTCCACCTGCTCGCGCTGCAGCACCAGCGGCAGTTCGTAAATGGTGTGCTCCACGTCCAGCTCCTCGATGACCGCCTCCACGGGAACGTTGCAGAAGTGGGAGATTTTTTCGCGCAGGTCTTTTTCCAGCGGCTTTTCGCAACGGCAGACCAGGATGTTGGGCGTGATGCCGATTTCCCGCAGTTTGGCCACCGATTGCTGGGTGGGCTTGGTTTTCAGTTCGCCGGCGGCCTTGATAAATGGCACGTAAGTCAGGTGGACGAACATCACATTGTTATGCCCCTCATTCAACGCGAACGCCCGGATCGCTTCCAAAAACGGCAGCCCTTCGATGTCGCCCGTCGTGCCGCCGATTTCCGTGATCACCACATCGGATTTGGCAAGCTCGCCGGCCAGACGGATGCGCCTTTGGATTTCGTCCGTGATGTGCGGGATAACCTGCACCGTGGCGCCGAGGTAATCGCCCTTGCGCTCCTTGTCCAGAACGGTTTGATACACCTGCCCGCTGGTGAGGCTGTTGAACCGGGTGAGCTTCACGCTGGTGAACCGCTCGTAATGGCCCAGGTCCAGGTCCGTTTCCGCGCCGTCGTCCAGCACATACACTTCGCCGTGCTGGTAGGGACTCATCGTGCCAGGGTCCACGTTGAGATAAGGATCGAATTTCTGAAGGGTGACTTTCAGCCCGCGGGCCTCCAGCAGCGTGCCCAGCGCCGCCGCCGTGAGTCCCTTGCCCAGCGAACTGACCACCCCGCCAGTGACAAATATAAATTTCATGCGGTTTCGTTACATCTTATACCAACCTCGTAGTTTTCAATGCCAATTCAAGAAATCATCGCCATCAAAACCCGCCTGTTTCAATATCTGCAATGCCAAGCCGCGTCCAATGTCATATCCTGTATGGACTGGAACCGCAACCGATTGCCGCGTCACCGGGTTGCGAAGTATCAGATGGCTGCCGCGTTGCCGGTCATGCACGTAACCATGCGCCTTGAGAAATCTGATCAATTCCGCCGCCCGGATGGTCGGAAACCGGCTCATGCGGGAGCCAACAGGGCGACGCGCTCCACTTGAACGGCTTTGCGCGGACTGGGAATTGCCTCACCGTTCGCGTTGAGGCTTTCCAAATAAAGCTCCATGGCTTCGCGCATGTTTCGTTTGGCTTCCGCTGGTGTTCCGCCGTTGGAAAAGCAGCCGGGCAGATCCGGACAGTGAACCGAGTACCCTGCCTTGGGATCGTCCTCGCGTTCAATCACAATTTCGTAAGTCAGCCGTTTCATAATAATTGACTCTAACCTCTCTTAAGGAGCTTTTCCACCCGCTGCACATCCGCCGGCACATCCACCCCCACTCCCTCATAATTGACCTTCACCACCGCGATTTGAATGCCATTTTCCAGCGCGCGCAGTTGCTCGAGTTTCTCCGCGTTTTCCAGCGGCGAAACCGGCCAGTCCACCAGCCGCAGCAGCGTCTCCCGCCGGTACCCGTAAATGCCCACATGTTTCAAAAATGGAAACGCCGCCAGCGGCTCGGCACCGGCAGCGGCGTCTCGCACATAAGGTATCGTGCGCCGCGAGAAATATAACGCCTGCCCGGCGGCGTTGACAACGACTTTTACCACATTGGGGTTCGCATATTCGGACGGGTCAGTCAGCGCCGTGGCGGCAGTGGACATTTCCGCGCGCTCCAAACCGCCCGCGACCGCATCCACCACGGCCGGGTCCATCAGCGGCTCGTCCCCCTGGATGTTGATGACCGCGTCGCAGGGGTGGTTCCGGGCCACTTCCGCGATCCGGTCCGTGCCGCTGGCATGGTCCGGCGCGGTCATTTCCGCCCGGCAAAAATTCTGCGCCACCTCCCAGATCCGCGTGTCGTCCGTGGCCACAACCACTTCAGCCAGCGACCGGGCGCGCAGGCAGCGTTCCACGACATGCTGAAGAAGCGTCTTGCCGGCGATGCGGGCGAGCGGTTTGCCGGGAAACCGGGTGGAACCATAGCGGGCCGGGATGATGCCGATGATTTTCATCGCCATCAGTGTAAGGACAGAACCCAAAATGCAAAATCCAAAATGCAAACCCGTCTGCTGCGTCAGTCGTGGAAACCAGGCCGACGCTCCCGCGAAGCCATCTCCCCGCCACCCCAGCCTCATCCATGCGCCCCATCCGTCCTATCGGTCCTATCGGTCCTATCAGTCCTATCCGTCCCACGCCTCCCGAGCCTCCCACTCAGCCGCCCCCGCCAAAACCTCCCCCTTCGGCAGGCAAACCGCCCTTTCGACAAAACTATTTTCATTTCTGTACATGTGTAAATTCTGTACCAACCCCCTTTAACTCACGTATTCACAACGGTTTAGCCGGGGTCCGAACCCCGTTTTTCGACCAAAAAATCGTCCTTACCGTACGGAGACGCCTTTTCCAATACCATGCTACAATCGCGCCATGATGAACAGTGAAGTCAGAATAGTCCCTGGATCGGCGGTCTGCGACCGCCACCGGACAAACCCAAAGAACCCAACCGAGCGTTGCAGCGTAGCGGCTTTCATCAGAAAGCCGCAAATAGATCTCTTCACCCCAACACTCCATCACTCCATCACTCCAGGTCATTCAAGCCTAATCAAGCCTAATCAAGCCATTTCGTGCCTCGACGCGATCCAATCCCAGCCTCCCGCTCCGTCCACATCGTCCACCCCGTCCATGCCGTCCGCCAACCTCGATCAAATCCGCAATCCGTCCCGATGCATCGGGACAATGCGCAATTTCAGTCAAAGCCAGTCAAAGCCAGTCAAAGCGTTTCCCAATCGTTACCTTCGGGCCACGGTTCCAGCCGCCGCCACCATATATTGTGGTCTCTTCGGCCAAATCCACAACCCATTGCGGTTTGCTGCTGCAGCATACACCAATACAGCCATGCATTCCGCAATTTCCGTCAAACCCAGCTCCGCAAGTCCTATCCAACCAATCCAACCGATCCGACCGATTCCCGCAATCCGCAATCCGCAATCCGCAATTGCAGTTAGTTCCACCTAATTCCACTTAATTCCACTTAATTCCACTTAATTCCACTTAATTCCACTTCCAGCACCGGGAATCCATGTTCATGAACATCGTAAAATCCACATCTTGTCATTTGCCGGTGGTGCTCTATATTGTCGGCGCCATGAAGCCAAAAACGCTTCATGGCATGAACTTCAAATGAACCTGGAAAATTAACACTTGATTATGAACATATTGAAACACGCAGTGATTGTCACCCTCCTCAGCGCGGCGGCGGCCTTGCCGGTCATGGGCGGCGGTGCTCCCGCCAGTCCCCATGAAACCATCAGTTTCACCAACGCGGGCAACACGATTAAGCTCACTTACGGTCGCCCCTACAGCCATGCCCCCAATTCCACCGAAATTCGGAAAATCTGGGGCACACTCGTGCCTTGGGACAAGGCCTGGCGCCTCGGCGCGGATCTGGCGACCACGCTGGTCATCGAAAAAGCCATCATCCTCGGCGGCACGAATGTTCCGGCGGGCACTTACACCCTCTACATGGTTCCCTCGGAAAAGGGCGTCTCGAAGCTGGCCGTCAGCAAGACGACCGGCAAATGGGGAATCCCGGTGGACGAGAAAAATGACCTCGCGCGTGTTGATTTGAAGAGCGCCCCGCTGGACAAGCAGTTGGACCAACTCACGCTCACTCTCACCCAAGGCGCGGCTGCCGGCACCGGTGTCCTCACTATCTCCTGGGAAAAGAACTGTTACACCATTGAATTCAAAAACGCCCCATAAACCGGACAACCGATAATCGCTCCGTAAATCTCGCCGCAGCCGCGCAACGGTTGCGGCGAATCTCTAAGCTATGAATCCAGGAAAACTGCTCGTTTTCGCCGCCGCTCTGGCTCTGGCCGGCGGTGCCTTGGCGCAAACCACGAACCAGCCCCCGCCCCGAACGGCGCCCCAGACTTTCGCAGTCCCCTTTCCGGAGCTTCCCTCCCCCAGCCCGCTCTGCACGAACGCCCAGCGCGTCGGATTCACCGAGATTATCGTCGTTTATTCCCGGCCCAGCATGAGGCGCCATACCATTTTCGGCGGCATCGTTCCCTACGGCGACCTCTGGCGCACCGGCGACAACGCCCCGACCAAGATCACTTTCACCAGCCCGGTGAAATTAGGCCCCGAAGCCATCCAAATCCCCGCCGGGACCTATGCCCTCTTCACCATCCCCGAAGAAAAAACCTGGACCATCATCCTCAACAAAGGCACCGGCGGGTGGGGCAAGGACAATTATGATGTCAAACAGGATGTCGTGCGTTTCAAAGTCGCCCCCGCCAAACTGACAGAGGCGGTTGACTCCTTTACTATTGATGTCAACGACCTCCAGGACGATTCCGCGACGATCAACCTGAACTGGGCCAGAGTGCGCGTCCCGATAAAAGTTCAAGTGGACGTCCTCAACGACCTTTTCATCAAAATTCAAGTCTCCATGGATTCCTCCAGTGTCAAGTCGGCCGCAACTTATCTCAAAGCGGCGACATTCTTCTTCGAGCACACTTCCCAGGACCATCCAGAGTACATGACACGCGCGCTGGGCTGGGTGAATGCGGGATTGGTCAACGCCCCCGCCCCGGCCTCCTACCAACTGCTCTATCTCAAGGCGAGAATCCTCGCCAAACAAGGCGACCACGACGGCGCCAGACTTGCCGCCCAGCAGTCCACCCAGCAGGCGATCGAAACCGAGGGGTTGGCCACGCCCTACGTCAAGCTGAACAAGGAAGTGACTGACAACCTCCGCTAACGTCACCGCCCAGGCGAATTCCACACAATCCGTGAAATCCGTGAAATCCGTGGTTAAATCTATGCGAACAGGTTCCTCGACGTTTTCAGTGGACCAACCGGGAGCGTCTGTCCTCAATCCCAAAGGGATTGAATCATCCAGCCCAGGGTTGGCCGATTCAGAGAGGCCTACCCTGGGGAGCAACATTGGAGTTGATCAACCCTGAAAGGGTTGAATCTCAGTGCCTTATGAATCCTCATTCCATTCCAATCAAAACGTCGAGGAACCTTCGAACACGAACGACCCAGCCGTATTGCGTTCTTGTCCGCGCGGTGACGCTAATCCTGATCGCGCTCCCTTTCCTCGCCACGGCTCAGCCGACCGCCCCCACCTCAACCGCGCCCGCCGTCACCAATGCTGCGGCCATCCTCCAGGAACTCCGAAGTTTCCGGCAAATGGGAACTGTCCTTCTCGTCGCCGCGCACCCGGACGATGAAGACTCCAGCCTCATCGCCTACCTGGCGCGGGGCCGCTATTGCCGCACCGGCTATCTCTCCATCACGCGCGGTGACGGCGGCCAGAACGTGCTCGGACCGGAATTCGGCGCTGAACTAGGCGTGATCCGCACCCAGGAATTGCTCGCCGCCCGGCGCATTGACGGCGGCGTGCAGTTTTTCACTCGCGCCAGGGATTTTGGATACTCCAAGGATTACCGCGATACGCTCAAAAAATGGGGCGAACAAGATGTCTTGTCCGACGTGGTGCGCGTGATTCGCACCTTCCAGCCCGATGTCGTCATTTCGGTCTTTTCCACCAACCCCGCCCCAAACCAGCACGGCCACCACACCGCCTCGGCCATCCTTGCGGGTGAAGCCTTCAAGCTCGCGGGCGATCCGACGGCCTTTCCCGATCAACTGCACGATTTGAAACCCTGGCAGCCCAAACGCCTTCTACAGGACCGAGGACGCGAATTGACGATGCAGGTTGGCGCGGAATTCAGCGCCATCGCCAGCCGCAGCCGCTCGATGCACAAAACGCAGGGCTTCGACAATTTTGGCGGACGCGGCGGCGGCGCAAGCACCGCCGGTTTTACCTTCCTTGCCGGCGCGCCCGCGACCAACGATATCTTTGACGGCATTGACACCACATGGTCCCGCATCCCCGGCGGTGCTCAAATCGGACCAATGACCGATGACGTGATTGCTCACTTCGACCCCGCAAAGCCGGATGCCAGCGTCCCCGCGCTGATAAAGATCCATCACCTTCTGGCCAGTCTTCCTTTGGATCGTTTGGTGGATGAGAAGCGCCGCCAGTTGGTCCATATTTTGCAGGAATGCATCGGCCTTTCCGTCGAAACGACCACGATGCAAGCTGACGTTGTGCCGGGCGAGATGTTTATGTGGCACCATGCCATCATTGTTAATGGCGACATTCCTGTACGGTGGCTGGGGGTCAACGATCCTGAAAATTCGTATAAAATAGGCCCGGTGTTAGATCTGCTGAATACGAACGTCGGCCGCTTCGTGGTCGGCCAACTAGCGTCCAACACGCCGATAACCCAACCGTACTGGCTTCGCGAAGAAGGATCGAAAGGGCTTTTCCGCGTGGACGACTCTTCCCTCATCGGCCAGCCGGGGAACCTGCCCGTTTTTCCCATTGAAGAGGTCTTCGATGTTGAAGGAGAGAAACTCCTCTTGCCCAATCAGATTTCCTTGCGTGTGATTCCGCCGGTTTCGCTCAAGTTCTTGGACGATGTGGAACTCTTTCCGTCCGGCGCGGCTCGTTCCGCCATCGTGGAAATCACGGCGGCGCGGAGCAACTTAACGGGCACCTTGCGCTTAGACCTTCCGGCGGCTTGGCGCGTAACCCCACCCACGCAGTCATTTTCCATCGCTACTCCGGGTGGAACCGCGCGGTCAGTTTTCACCATCACCGCCCCGCCACAGGCCGGCACCGCCGAAATTCTCGCCGTCGCGACTGTCGGCGGCGTAGAATGGCACACGGGCCGCGTCGAACTTAAGTACGATCATATCCCGCCTCAATTGTTGCAACCTCCCGCGCGCCTCAAGGCTCTGAGCCTCGATCTGGCGATTCGCGGCCACAAAGTCGGCTACATCCCCGGCGCCGGCGACGACATCGCCGCCGCGCTGTCGCGCATGGGATACGAAGTAACGACTCTCACGGGCGCTGACTTGACGCCCGAAAAATTGAGCGGTCTGGACGCGGTGGTAACTGGCGTTCGCGCCTTCAACGTCCGCACCGACCTCGCCCCGCGCATGTCCGCCCTATTCGAGTTCGCCACCAACGGCGGCAACGTCATCGTCCTCTACAACCGACCACAAGGCACGCAGCCAACGGCGCTTGGATTGACCCTTGGCAGCGGGCGGGTCACGGACTTCGCGGCGGAAATGACACTGCTCGTGCCCGACCATCCCGCCTTCAACACTCCCAACAAAATTGTCCCGGCGGACTTCGACGGTTGGGTTCAGGAACGCGGCATTTACTTTCCCAGCCAATGGGACCCACAGTTCACCGCGCTGCTCTCATGCCACGACGCCGGCGAGCAACCTCTCAAAGGCAGCCTGCTGGTCGCGCAATGCGGCAAGGGCAACTTCGTCTATACCTCCCTCTCGTGGTTCCGCCAATTGCCCGACGGCGTGCCTGGAGCCTACCGCCTGTTCGCCAACCTGGTTTCCCTTGGAAAATGAAGTCCACTCCCGCCGCGCCCGGCCCGCCAATAAATAGTATTGACACAGAGGAAACCGGCCTCCCTGGCTTGCGCACGTGGCGCAGGGTCTATCTCCTGGTGCTTGGCCTGTTCGTGCTGTGGGTGGTTCTCCTGGTGGTCCTGGAGAAGATCTTCTCATGAACCCGCTGGATTACCTGGTCCTCTTCGCGACGATGCTGGGGATTGCGGCCTACGGCATCTGGCTCACGCGCGGCCAGCGCGGATTGCGCGCATATCTCAAGGGCAGCGGCACGACCGGCTGGCTCACCATCGGCCTTTCCGTCATGGCCACGCAGGCCAGCGCCATCACCTTCCTCTCCATGCCCGGCCAGGGCTACGAAGACGGGCTTGGCTTCGTGCAGAACTACTTCGGGATGCCGCTCGCCCTGATCATCGTGGCGGCGGTCTTTTTGCCCATGTTCCGGCGCTGCAACGTCTATACCGCGTACGAGTTTCTCGGCCGCCGCTTCGACACCAAGACGCGCCTGTTAGGCGCGGGCCTGTTTCTCCTCCAACGCGGCCTGGGCGCGGGCATCACCATTTACGCGCCCGCCATTGTTCTTTCCACCGTCTTCGGATGGCCCCTGGGTCTCACGATCGTTCTCAGCGGAATGCTGGTCATCATCTACACCGTCACGGGCGGCAACGAAGCGGTCAGCCAGACGCAGAAATACCAGATGATCGTCATCTTCGGCGGAATGGCCGCGGCGTTTGTCGTGCTATTGACAAAGCTCCCCGCCCAGCTCACCTTCCCCGACGCCCTGCACCTGGCGGGGACGTTTAAGAAACTCAATGCGGTTGACTTCTCCCCGGACCTTCACCGGCGTTACACTTTCTGGTCCGGTCTTATCGGCGGCTTGTGCCTGTCGCTCTCCTACTTCGGCACCGACCAATCGCAGGTGCAGCGTTACATTTCGGGAGCGTCGCTGCGCGAGTGCAGGCTCGGCCTCATGTTCAACGCCGTCTGCAAAATCCCGATGCAATTCCTGATTCTCCTGCTCGGTGTCCTGCTCTTTGTCTTCTATCAATTTGAGACCCCGCCCGTCTTCTTCAATCAATCCTCCTGGAGTGCCGCCGAAAAACGCGACTCCGAAAAGACCTACGTCATCGAACAGGAATTCGCCGTCGCTTCCGCCAATAAGCAGCAGGCCATCAATGACTGGCTCGACGCCCGCCGCCTCCACGACCCCGCCGCCGAAACCAACGCCCGCGCCCAGGTCCTCGACGCCCACCGCCAAACCGAAGCCGCCCGCGCCGAAGCCCGCGCCGCCTTGCGCGCCGCCGACGCCCACGCGCAGACCAACGACGGCGACTACGTGTTCATCACCTTTATTCTCGCCCATCTGCCGCACGGCGTGATTGGCCTGCTGGTGGCCGCGTTCTTTGCCGCGGCCCTGTCCTCCAAGGCCGCCGAACTGAGCGCCCTCGGCTCGACAACCTCGGTGGATTTTTACCGTCACTTGCTCAAGCGCGAGGCGAGCGAGGAGCATTACGTCAAAGCGTCCAAATGGTTCACGGCGATCTGGGGAGTGGTGGCGCTGGGCTTCGCGCTGTTCGCGCACTTGCAGGAGAACCTCATCCAGGCCGTCAACATTGTCGGCTCGGTTTTTTACGGCGTGGTGCTCGGTTTGTTCCTGGTCGCGTTCTTCGTGAAATGGGTGCGCGGGACGGCCGTCTTTTACGCCGCCCTTCTTGCCCAAGCCCTGGTCTTCAGCCTCTATTTCACCCTCAGCATCAGCTATCTTTGGTACAACCTGATCGGCTGCGCCGCCTGCGTCCTTTTCAGCCTCCTCATCCAAGCCGCGCAGGTTAAGATCAAAGACCAAGGAGCCTCCGCAAAATAACTCAACCAACTGCCTCCTCAGAATCTTGCCGTCTGGCAAGCGACATTTGATTTTTTGACGGAGCAGCGTAAAATCACAATATGAAATCCGCCATTCGCCTGCATTTCCTGGTTGCCGGACTCGTCCTCACGGGTTGCGGCAAGAACGACTCCGGCACTTCCACCACTGTCGTGCCGGCGGACAACACTCCGGCCCCCGCTCAGTCCGGGAACGGTTATCTCGGCGCGATGGTCAAAGCCGAGCAACAAGCCGTCAAAACAGTTGACCTGTCCTCGCTGAACAGGAACCTCGAGCTTTTCAACGCGAATGAAGGAAACTACCCCGCGGACTTGAATGAGTTGGTCACCAAGCATTACATCAGCCAAGTCCCGCCCGCGCCGGCCGGCATGAAGCTGGTCTATGACGCCGCGCAGGGCAAAGTGACCATCGCGCCAAAGTGATGCAGCGAATGTTGAATTGTGAATTGTGAATTTAGAAACTGACTTCACTTCAGTATTCACTATTCACTATTCCTAATTCTCAGGGAGCCATCTCCACCTGTTCTTGTTGCAGCCAGCCGCTATGATTGGCGGCGTCCGCGGCTTCCAGCCAGCCGTCTTTGCGATCCAAAACCAGCAGTTCCGCGCCGTCATGCACGGTGAACACGCCCGTCGCTTCCTCCAATGGACTCCGTCGCGCAACGGCTTCCGGCACAACCACCACCACGGACTGCACCCCGTAACGCGCCTCCATTGCCAGACCCAGACAAATCATCCCGCACACGAACCCCGCCGCCAGCGCCCAGACCAGTCCGCCGCTTGATTTCTTCCACGCGGGCCAAATTTGCCGACCTGTCAACACGATAAACAACAGCGCCCCAAATGCCGACGCGGGCGCCGTCCATTCGTCCAGCGTGAAGAGCGAGGCCCACCGCGTCCAGCGGTTCCCCGGAAGCGCCGGCGCGCCCAGGCCCGGCTGGCTGCGCGCAAACTGCAGGTTCGCCCGCACATCCGGATCGCGCGGCGATAGTTGCTCCGCGCGCCGCCAAGCGCAAATCGCGCGCCCGATCTGCCCGTCCTTGAACCACGCATTGCCCAGATTGAAATACATCGCCGCCGACACCTGCCCGCTCCGCGCCATTTTCTCATAGGCTGCAACTGCCGCCGCGTAATGCCCTTCCTCGTAAAGTTTGTTCGCCTGGTCGAACGAGTCGGAGACCACATCGGCGCGCGCGCCGGCAGCCGCTGTCAACAGCAGCATCAAGACCCCTGCGCCTTGCGCAAGGCTCTTTCGAGCCGGCACTCCAGGCGGCGGGGACATCTTTTGCAATTCATTCAAGGCACTTTTCACCTTGGGAATCAGCGCGGCCAGTTCGCTCGCCGTCTGTTCAGGCGCAAAACGGAATTGGTCGCACGCGCGAAACAACTCCCGCGCCAGCGCCTCCGCCGATTCGCTCAATCCCCCGCCCCGCGCCTCTTCGAGCACCGCCTCCGTGATGGCCGAGGCCGGCAGATCCAGCCGTTCCCCCAGTTGCTCCTGGAGAAGCCGGGAAACCGTCGCGTAAAACGCCCCGGCATCATCCGCCCCGGCGCGCGCGGACAATTCGGCCAACCCCTCCTCCACCAGCCGCGCCACGGCCCGCTTCCGAAGCAGCCGCGGGTTGTTCGCCAGATTGTCCTTGTGCCGCCGCCAGAACAGCGCGCAAATCCAAGCCAGCGGTGCGATGGCCTGCCAAAGAAGAAAACCGGGCCGTTGCAGAAGCGGCGCGCCTCCCTTCGTCAGCGGGCCGGGGCGAACCTTTATGTTGACGATCTCCTGCGCCGGCGGCGGCGCTTCGGGCGTCCCGGCGGCGGGGACCGAAACCGAAGGCTGCGGCGTGGCCGCTGCTGGCGTCACATGCAACGCAATGGCCGGATGGGTCAACGTGCGAAACGCGCCGCTTCTCGGATCAAAATAGCTGAACGCAAACGCCGGGATTTCCTTCACACTCGCATTCTCCGGCGTGACCACCTGCTCAAAATACTTCGCCCCTTCGATTTGTAACGGGTCGCTGCTTTCAAACTTCTTCACCGGCGGATAGCTCTTGAAGTCGCGCCAGCCCAATTCATCAATGCCCAACGAAAGGCGGTCAAACGCCCCTTTCCCCGCGATCTTGATCTTCAGCGTCACCGGATCGCCGACCGCCACCGTGGTCGGACCAGCCTCGTACTGCGCCAGCGAAAATTCGCCCACCGCGCCATTGAACCCGGCGGGAACATTATTGGTGGGAACCGGCAGCACATGAAATGTCAGCGTGTCGCTGCTCGGATTAACCGGAGTTGTGGACAGGTTGCCAAAGAAATCCCGGCTGGTTATCAAACGGAGGCTCCAAGTCGCAGGCCCGAGGGTCAAGTCGCCAGTCTTGTTCGGCGTGATCGGGACGCGGAAGTCCAGGTAATTGTAAACCGACCCCTGAATGTTGACTTGAGGAGCCTGGCCGCGAAAATCAGGCATGGTGCCCATCGTAAAATCATCGCTACTCAATTGCGGCGGCTGCACTCCGGTAGCCGCCAGACAATAACACCGGATCTCCAGTGGAATGACTCCACCGGCGTAAATCGTGTTCGTGGCCGCAATGAGCCTGACGAACGCCGGTTCGGGCTTGCCAGGTGTGGACGGCAGATTTCCTTTGACAACCTTCAACGTCAGCGGCTTGCTCGCCAGAGTTTTCCCATCCACGACAGCCTGCATGGCGGGAATGGTGAAACTCCCCTCGCGGGTGGGACGAACCTCCATGGTAATCGTGGTCTTGGACGTCATCTTGGAACCATCGAAGACCATCTGCGTGTTCCTGCCTGTCCCGCCATACTGCAAACCCTGCACTGCCGGCGGGTTGGGATCTCTCTGGAACGATCCGTTTTCCGCCGTCATGTTCAACGTCGTTGTTTCCCCCAGGCTGATTGTGTCGCGGTCCAGCGTCGCATCAAATTGCGCCTGTCCCAGCGCTGCGGACGCGGCCAGCGCCCAGCCCGCCAGAAAAAGCACAGCCTGGCAAATCCGTCCCCGCCGCCAATCCCGCATCCTGAGTGTAATCTCCAATCGGTTCACATTTACCAAGACAATCTAATGCCAGCTTCCGTTCACAGGGTAAGCAGGCGTGGGTTGCAGATTTCGGATTGCGGATTGCGGATTGGAAGAAGCGCGCTCCAAGCACAGACCGAATGCCATTCCGGCTGCTGCTATTCGGAGGACCACCCGCGCCCTTGGGTACTCGTAAAATCCGCAATTTAGCATCACCCTTCCTTTCTCGGAAACAGTGCAAAAACCTCCCCCAATTCCTGCCCCGACGCGATAGCCCCCGGCGGTTCCACCAGACTCGTCGTCATCTCCTTGAACCCCAATTGCCGCTGGAGTTTTTCCGCCGTGCCGGGAATTACCGGCCAAAGCAGAACCCCTAGCGCGCGGCACACTTCCGCCAGCGTGTAGAGTATATCATCCAGCCGCGCCACCTGCGCCGGGTCCTTCGCCAGCTTGAACGGGCTGGTCTGATCAATGTATTGGTTGGCCTTCGTGATCAAGGCCGAGATCGCCAGCAACGCCCCCTGCAATTGATTCCCGCGATAACACGCCAGCACACGCTCCCGGCATTCCGAAACCTCCGCCGCCAGTTGCTGACTCCCGCCCGGCACGCGCCCGCCGCGATAGCGTTTGATCATCGAAAGCGAGCGGTTGACCAGGTTGCCCAGCCCGTTGGCCAGCTCGGCCTGATAACGTGAGCGAAAACCGGCATCCGTCCAATTCCCGTCCGGCCCAATGTCCAGTTCCCGAATCACATAATACCGGAACGCATACAGCCCCCACTCATCAATCACCGCCACCGGGTCCACCACGTTCCCCGTGCTCTTGCTCAATTTCTCCCCGTCCTTCTGCCACCACCCGTGAACCAAAATCTGCCGCGGCATCGGCAAACCCATCGCCTTGAGCATGATCGGCCAGAACACCGCGTGAAATTTCAGAATGTCCTTCCCGATCACCTGAACGTCGGCAGGCCATAACTCAAGTGGAGAATTTTGAGTGGAGAGTGGAGAGTGGAGCCAGGAAAGCAACTGGCCTTTCTCTTCTGCCGAGAGTTGTTGTGAGCCAAGCGCACTGAGCACGCCGGCATCGCCGTGTGCCGAAGGAATGCTGATGTAATTGACCAGCGCGTCGAACCAGACATAAGTGACGTAACCGGCGTCAAACGGGATGGGAATCCCCCAATTCAGCCGCGCCACCGGACGGCTGATGCACAAGTCCTCCAGCTCGTTGTTCTTCAAGAATCCGAGGATTTCATTGCGGCGCGCTACCGGCACAATAAAGTCCGGGTGCGCCTCGATATATTCCATCAGCCAAGCCTGATGCTCCCCAAGTTTGAAATAATAATTCTCCTCCTCCAGCTCGATCACCTTTCCGTAAGCCGGATCGAACGAACCGTCCGGCAGGCGGTCCTTCTCCGTCAAGAATGTTTCCGCCGCCGTCGAGTAAAAGCCCCGGTGCGTCTTCTTGTAAAACCGCCCCTCCGCGTGCAGCCGTGCCAAAATCGCCTGCACCACCGCCTTGTGGCGAATTTCGGTGGTGCGCACAAAATCGTCGTTCGAAAGCCCCAATTTCCGGGCGAACTCCCGCCACGCCACCGCCAGCCCGTCGCAATATTCGCTCGGACTCTTCCCTTCCGCCTGCGCCGCCAACTGCACCTTTTGCCCATGCTCGTCCAGCCCGGTCAGAAAAAAAACTGGTTCGCCCAGGCAGCGCCTGGCCCGCGCGATCACATCCGCAATGACCTTCTCGTAGGCATGGCCCAGATGCGGCTGGCCATTGACATAATCAATGGCTGTTGTCACATAAAAACATTTGCTCATCAGCGCCATACTGTGGGGTAGAACCCAATTCTTGGCAACTGGCAACTGACGGTTCAACTGCCAATCTGACTCCCCGATTGGCGTCAGGACGTTCTTCTTTTCGCTGAACTCCCCTACCCGTCTCGTGCCCGCAGTTGGCGCGCCGGGACTTCTCCGGGTCTCCCAAATTGCCGTCGGCTCTTTCTTCGCGTGCCATGCTCTTCGACCCCGGCAGGTTCCCGACCGCCTCACCGTTAGGTGGCTGGTTAAGCCTTTCCATTCAGTCCCTTCGTTCTGAACCTAGTCATGTTCTTCCTTGCCAAGTTCGAGGGACTTTCACACCCAGAGCCGACGACCTTTGCTTGGCGCACCGCATCGTACTTTTGTCAGGCCTGCCTTTTCGCCCGACGCGGGGAACAAAATAATAATCAAAACCACGCCCCGAGGAAAGAAGATCGCGACAGGAAATTCTAATAAAGGAGTCAGCGACCTCCGGCAGAGCCGGAGGCTTGGAATAGCGGGAGCGGCTCAAAGCCGCTGCCCTCCGGACTCCAATTCCAACGTCCTCTTGCGCTATGACATCCTCTCTTGTCGATTGTCTGACCCCTTGGACTATCGACGCCCTCTCTGATTCCATGCTCCGGGTCATTTGAACGCCACTATTACTGGCTCTCACCGCCTTTGCTCGCCAAGGGCGTCCCGGCAAAGTGCAATGAAACCGTCCCCTTTTCCCAGAATGCTGAAATCGTCAAACTCTGGGAGTCTCTCCGGCAGAGCCGGAGGATTTATGTACCATTAAGATTAGGATTAAAAGGGGCACCCATGACTGTGATATGCGCCCGGACGGCGCCCGAAGACATGAGGTGCTTGCGGAACCGGAGAGGTGTGCTAGATTGAGACATTGCAGTTAGTTGACAGGTAGTTGGCAGGTTTAAACCATGAAGAAAACCGTTTTATTGCTCGCGGACGCCGCGCCGTAAAGGCGGCAACACTTACGGTGCAAGACGGCACATTATCACAGACAGCCAGCAGGCCGGTGGAAAACGCGGCGCTGCGGTGGTTTGCGCTGGTGACAGCGGCGGCCACTTTCGTGCTGGTCTGGATGGGCGGACTGGTGACGAGCCACGAGGCGGGGATGTCGGTGCCGGACTGGCCGACCACTTACGGCTACAACCTGTTTTTCTTTCCGGTGTCGAAATGGCTGGGGGGGATTTTTTTTGAGCACACTCACCGGCTGGTCGCGTCGGGGGTCGGTCTGCTCACGACCATTCTCGCTCTGTGGCTCTTTGGACGGAAGTGCCGTCCCCTGCTCCGCTGGGGAGGCGTCTTGATGGTGCTGTCGGGCGTCGTGCTTTGCGTCATTGCACAATCCGCAATCCGTCCCGATGAATCGGGACGATCCGCAATGCAGCCCCCGGCCCATTTGGATGAGTTTTTGATGATGGCGGCCATTGGGGGAGTGGCTTTTGCGGCGTCTTTTTACTGGCCGAAATGCGAGGCCTCCCCGAAGTGGATGCGATGGCTTGGTGTGGCGGCGTTTTTCGCAGTGGTCGCTCAGGGTGTTTTGGGGGGATTGCGGGTGACGCTGTTCAAGAATGAACTGGGGATTTTCCACGCGACGCTGGCACAGTTGTTTTTCCTGCTAATGTCGGCCATCGCGCTGTTCTTGGCGGGTTTTTGGCGCAAGTTGCCGGCGCCGGGGGAGAGGGACACAAGAGGGATGCGTTATTTTTTCGCGGCGGCGACGCTGTTGATTCTGGGGCAGTTGGCGCTGGGAGCCACGATGCGGCATCAACATGCGGGATTGGCCATACCGGATTTTCCCGCGGCTTATGGCAAGATCTGGCCGGACACTTCATCGGCGGCGATTGCCAATTATAACATGGAACGAACCCGTGGGGTTGGGCTGCTGCCGATCACGGCCTTTCAGATCGTTCTGCAAATGGCTCACCGAATGACGGCGGGGGCTGTTTTGGTGACGGTGGCAATTTGCGCGTGGCTGGCGCGGCGGCAACTTGGCGGGCGACATCTCTTGAGCCGGCTGGCGTTGGTGTGGTTGTGTCTTATCCTCGCGCAAGTTTTTCTCGGGGCGGCGACGATCTGGACCGGGAAATCGGCGGACATTGCCACGGCGCATGTGGCGGGCGGGGCGTTGAGCCTGGCGCTGGGAGGGCTGATTACGATTATTTCGTTCCGATGTCTGGCGGCGGCGGAGCGGCAGAATTGCGAAGCTCGGCCGGCAGCAACCGATGAAGTTGAACCATGGATTTCACAGAGCGGCACAGCAGCAAGATTATGAAAGCAGACGTTTCGACATTGGCTGTGGCGGGCGCGCTGGAGAAGGCGCGGGCGGCGGACAAATCGGCAGCGGCCATTCTTTGTGAGTTGTTCAAGGTGCGGCTGACGGCGTTGGTATTGTTGACGGCGTTTGTCGGTTTTTACGCGGGGTGGAGCGGCCCGATGGCCTGGGGGTTGATGCTCAATACGGTGGCCGGCACGGCTTTGCTGGCGGCGGGCGCGTCGGCGTTGAACCAATGGATGGAACGCGACGCGGACGCGAAAATGCGGCGGACGATTGACCGTCCGCTGCCGTCGGGTCGGATCACGGCGGAAGGGGCGCTGGTCATCGGCGGGGTTTGCGCGGGAGCGGGACTGCTGTGGCTGGCGCTGGCGGTGAACGCGCTGACGGCGCTTCTGGGTGCGGCGACGCTGGGGATTTACTTGCTGGTCTATACGCCGCTGAAGCGGGTGACGACTTTGAATACCGCGATCGGAGCTGTGCCGGGCGCGCTGCCGCCGCTGATGGGGTGGACGGCGGCGCGGGGAGAAATGAGCGGCGAGGGATGGGCGCTGTTTGCGATTTTGTTTTTTTGGCAGATGCCGCATTTCCTGGCGATCGCCTGGATTTACCGGGAAGATTACGCGAGGGGTGGATTTGCAATGCTGCCGGTGAAGGACCCGACGGGAGCGCGGACGGGAAAACAGGCGGTATGGCACGCGCTGGGGTTGCTGCCGGTGAGCCTGTGTCCTTTCGTGTTCGGGGCGGCAGGGCCGGTTTATTTGGCGGGGGCGCTGGCGCTTGGAGCGGGATATTTGTGGCGGGCGGTTCAATTTGAGCGGCGGATTAGCATGGAGGGGGCGCGGCGGTTGTTTTATGCTTCGATTCTTTATTTGCCGTTATTACTTGCGCTAATGGTGTTGGATAGGAAGTGAAGCGTTATTAAAAACAGAGGGGAGGCATTTGCGCAGGGGGGGCTGTCGGAGTTAATTTGAAGACGAGAAGCGGTTGTTGCTGGAGCGAGAAGCGGATCATGCAGGAAACATCACACGCGCCCGAGGCGCATCACGAAGAATTGGGGTTTTGGCGGAAATATGTTTTTTCCACCGACCACAAGGTAATCGGCATACAGTACGGGATCACCGCGCTGCTGTTCATGCTGTTCGGGTTCGGGCTGATGCTGCTGATGCGCTGGCAACTGGGGCACAGCGGGCAGGCCGTCCCGATCATCGGCAAATTGCTGCTGAAACTGCATGGGGCGGACATGATCGGCGCGGACAAATCGGGGGCGGTCGGCGTCATTTCTGCGGATTTGTACAATTCGTACGGGGCGATGCACGGGACCATCATGGTGTTTCTGGCGATTGTGCCGCTGGCTTTCGGAGCGTTTGGGAATTATGTCACCCCGCTGCAAATCGGAGCGCCGGACATGGCGTTCCCGAGAATCAACATGGCCAGCTACCAGTTCTATGTGGTGGGGGGACTCATCATGCTGGCGAGCTTTTTCGTTCCCGGCGGCGCGGCGAAGTCGGGCTGGACTTCGTATTCGCCGCTGGCCACGGTGGCGGACTTGCACCGGCCCAACGGGCAGACCTTCTGGCTCATAGGGATGGTATGCCTGATCAACTCGTCGCTTCTGGGATCGGTCAATTTCATCAGTACGATTGTGCAATTGCGGGTCAAGGGGTTGGGCTGGATGCGGCTGCCGTTTTTCGTCTGGGCGCAATTTGTGACGGCGTTTTTGCTGCTACTGGCGTTTCCGCCGCTGGAAGCGGCGGGGTTTTTGCAACTGTCGGACAATTTGCTGGACACGAGCTTTTTCCTGCCGACGGGCCTGGTGGTATCGGGGACGGCGCTGCATGTGAGCGGGGGCGGCAGCCCGTTGCTGTGGCAGCATCTGTTCTGGTTTCTGGCGCATCCGGAGGTATATGTGTTAATCCTGCCGGCGATGGGGATCGTGACGGAGATCATTGCGAACAACACGCGCAAGCCGATCTGGGGCTACCGCTCGATGGTGTATGGGGCGCTGGTGATCGGGTTTCTGTCGTTCATCGTGTGGGCGCACCACATGTATTTGACGGGAATGGGGACGAGGATCGCGACGTTTTTCCAGACGACAACGATGATGATTTCGATTCCGTCGGTGATCATTCTGACATCGCTGTTCATCTCGCTGTGGGGAGCGTCCATCCGTTTCACCGTGCCTATGCTGTTCGCGCTGGCGTTTCTGCCGATGTTCGGGATAGGGGGTCTGACGGGGCTGCCGCTGGGGTTCAATGTGAGCGACATCATGCTGCACGACACCTATTACGTGATCGCGCATTTTCATTACATTGTCGCGCCGGGGACCATTTTTGCGCTGTTCGCCGGGATTTATTACTGGTTTCCGAAGGTGACGGGGCGGTTTATGAGTGATTTCTGGGGAAAGGTGCATTTTGCGCTGTCATTCATATTTATGAACGGGGTGTTTCTCCCGATGTTTTTTCAGGGTTTGGCGGGGATGTCGCGGCGGATGTATGACGGCGGCCTGACTTACCTGGCAGCACCGGGGGCAAACGGCTCGGACGGAATCCCGGGCTTGAGCAAGTTCGTGACGTACGACTTGAACCGGGTGATTTTTGTGTCGGCGGTTTGCCTGGCGATCGCGCAAATTCCGTTCATCGTCAATTTTTTCTGGAGCATCCGGCATGGCGAGAAAGTGACTTCCGACAATCCGTGGGAGGCGACGACGCTGGAGTGGCAGACACCGACGCCGCCGCCGCACGGCAATTTCACCAAACCGATGGAAGTATTTCGCGGCCCTTATGAATACAGTGCGCCCGGGCAGGAGCGCGATTTCACCCCGCAAAACGAGCCGGACGCGGCAGAACCAATGACGCATGGAAATCCCGTACGCAGTTAGACCGAGGCCGGATACCGGCCTCTACAACGCCAAGATGGGCATCTGGCTGTTCCTGGCCTCCGAGGTCATGCTGTTCGGCGCGCTGTTTTCCTCTTACATTTTACTGCGCGTGAACGCCGATCCGGGGACCTGGCCGCTGCACCTGCTCAACGTCAGGCTGGGCGCGCTGAACACGGTGGTGCTCATTCTTTCGAGCGTGATGGTGGTTTTTGGGTGGGCGTCGCTGAAGATGAACGATTTCCGGGCTTACAAGCGTTATCAAGGTGTGACGCTCCTGTGCGCGCTGACGTTTCTTTGCATCAAGAGCTACGAATACCGGGACAAGTTCAATCACTACGAGGTGCAGCTCAAGAACGGCACGATTTACGACGGGCATATTGACCGGGAAAACAAGGATACCAATTATTTTGCGTTCGAGGCGGCGCGGAAGGTTGACAGCCACGCGGATTTGATGCTGCCACCGGCGGCGGAACTGAAACTGGAGCCAGCGAGGATTCCGATGTCGAAGATCAAGGACCGCGCGGACGGCAGGGGCAAGGAGATCGAGAATTATGGGCCGTGGCACAGTTCGTATCTGGCGGTCTATTTTGTGCTGACCGGTTTGCACGCCTTGCATGTGATTGGCGGTGCGATTGTCATTTTTGCCATCTGGGGTCCGCTGGCCAAGCTCTGGAAGACGGACCCGGAGCGGTACATCAACCGGGTGGAGATCTCCGGCCTGTTCTGGCATTTCGTGGATCTGGTTTGGATTTTCCTGTTCCCGGTTCTTTACCTTTTGTGAGTAATATGAGCGAACACATCACAGAACACGCGGCGGAAGGGGCGGGACACTCCGTGGAGGAGGCCAAGAGGCACATGCGCACTTATGCCATCGTCGGCGTGGCGCTGATGATCGGCACGGTCCTGACCGTGTGGGCGTCCTACATCAACTTCCGCACACGGGAAATCAACATCATCGTGGCCCTGATCATAGCTTCCACGAAGGCCGCCTTGGTGGCGGGGTTTTTCATGCACCTGATTTCGGAAAAGAAGTTGATTTACTTGGTGCTGGGCTTCACGATTTTCTTTGCGACGGGCCTGGTGTTTTTAACCTTGCAATCCATGACGCCAGAGAGTATTATACATATAAGGTAAGTCGCGGTAGTATGTCATTGAAAGCAGTTCATATTCTATTTGTCATTTGCGTGGTGCTGCTCGCGTTTTTCTGCGGCGCATGGCTGGTCAATGACTACCGCTCCAGCGGGCAGACAGGCGAGATGGTCGCGGGGATCGCCTCGTTTCTGGCGGGAGCGGTAATGATATGGTACGGGCGGATAGTGTTGAGAAAACTAAAGCACATCAGTTATCTATGAAGAAATTCGTTACATTGGCGGCGGCGGCGGTCGTGGCGGGGTTCGCCTCGCCCGCGAGCGTGCTGGCCTGCGCGGCTTGCTTCGGGAAGTCCGATTCCAACATGGCGCGAAGCCTCAATGCGGGGATTTTCAGCTTGATGGGGGTGATTGTCACGGTGCTGGTCGGGGCGGCTTCGTTCTTTGTTTTTGTTTCCCGCAGAGCCGCGGCTTCGGCTGAGGCGGAAGAAGCCGGAAAATCACCTGCCAAAAACCAATTGGAATAAGATGAGCTTACTGAGTCTGAAGCGGTTGCTGGGGCTGCAAGTCAATGCTTCCTCGTCGGGTGCTGGTGTTGACAACCTGCTGCTCGGGGTTCACGCCTTGATGTTCGTTCTTTTTGTGGGGTGGCTGAGTTTTTTTATATTGGCTCTCATCCGATTCAACCGCCGTGCGCATCCGAAGGCGGATTACGCGGGAGTGAAAAATCATGCGTCGAGCTGGCTGGAAGCGCTGGTGGCACTGATTGAAGCTGTGCTGCTGATTGGTTTGGCATTGCCGTTGTGGGCGCGCGCGGTGGACCAATTTCCCAAAGGCGGCAAGCCGGGCGATGTGACTACAATTAAGGTCATCGCCGCGCAATTCAACTGGCATGGATGGTATCCGGCCCCGAACGGCGAATTCGCCAAGCAGGACATGAAATTTGTTTCCGGAGACAATCCTTACGGGTTGGACAAGACTGATTCGAATTACAAGTCCAACTTCATCGTCGCCAGCGAACTGGTTGTTCCGGTGCATAAGCCGGTGGTTGTTTACATCACTTCCATGGATGTAATTCACTCCTTCTCGATCAAGCCGATGCGGGTGACGCAGGACGCGATTCCGGGCATGAGCATTCCTGCGTGGTTCACGCCTGAGAAAACGGGCACATACCAGATCAATTGCGCGCAGCTTTGCGGCGTTTCGCACTATGGGATGAGAGGCACGCTGAAAGTGGTTTCGCAGGAGGATTACGACAAATGGGTCGCCAAGAACACCAGCCCCGTCGCCGGCACCAGTCAGCTATGAGCAGGCCCGCGGGAACGGAGGATGGAGTGGCAGGAAGGCGGGGTAATGGAGTGATGGAGTGTTGGTGAACGCACTCCGGCGCGAGATTTCTATAGCCTATTGCGCTTCCGCTGCATTACTTTTTGCCCCATGCCACAGCCAAGCCTGAAAATCCAGTACATCGTCTGGGGGGCGCTCGCGTTGATTATGCTCGGCATCGCGACGGTCTTTTTCGTCTCCGCGCCCCCGGCCAAACCACTGCCCGTCTATGGCACTGTCACCAACTTTTCACTGAGCGATCAGGATGGGCGGATGGTCTCGGAGACAGATTTGCGCGGGCAAATTTGCGTCGTGGATCTTATATTTACGCGTTGTGCCGGGCCGTGTCCCAAAGTTTCCGCCACGATGGCCCGCTTGCAGGCGGCGCTGCCGGCCAGTCCGCAAGTGAGGCTGGTTACGCTGACGAGCGATCCTGCTTATGACACGCCGGCCGTGCTGAAGCAATACGGCGAGCGGCTCGGCGCGCGCGCGGGAGTATGGACGTTTTTGACCGGTCCGAAGGAAATGCTGCGGCACCTGGCGATGGAGGAATTGAAGTTGAGCATGGTTGACAAGCCGCCGGAAGAACGGGAAACGCCGGTGGACCTGGTTATCCACAGCACCCGGCTTGTGTTGCTGGACCGGCAGGGGCGCATACGGGGGTATTTTGACGGGGAGACGACGAAATGCATCCCCGACATTCTCGCGGCGATTCAAAATCTGAATAGAGAAATCTGAATAGTGAATTATGACTGTGCATGATTTGCCGGCGGTCAACGCCACGCTCAACGGCATGAGCGCCATTCTACTTGCGGCGGGTTTTGTGTGTATCAAGCGCAAGAAAGTGGCGGCCCATCGCGCCTGCATGATCGCCGCGTTCTCGACCTCGGTAATATTCCTGATTTGCTATCTGACCTACCACTATTTTGCCGGCATAACCAGATTTCAGGAGCCGGCGCGGATTCGCCCCTACTATATTGCACTGCTGACGAGTCACACCATCCTGGCCGTGGTGATCGTCCCGCTGATATTGATGACGCTCTATCGCGCCTTGAAACAGCGTTTTGACCTGCACAAGAAAATCGCCCGTTGGACTTGGCCCTTGTGGATGTATGTTTCCATCACGGGCGTGGCGGTGTATTTGATACTCTATAGAATCTTCCCGCAACACCATCCGTGACGCCTTCTTTAGCGGAATAAGTCGCTATGGGTTCCGGTCCTTTCAAAGCGGACGTGTGAATTGGCTTCAGTCAGCGTGTAGATCAAGACCCAATCCGGCTCAAGATGGCAATCACGGCTGCCGGCAAAATTTCCGCGAAGGGGATGGTCCTTGTATTGGGGCGGCAGCATTTCGCCAGCAATCAGCAGGTCCATGACGGATTTGAGTCTCCCCAAGTCCTTCCCCCGCCGTCCGGCAAGCTTAACGTCTCTCTTGAACTGGTTGGTGCGGCTGAACGTTCTCACAGACCCAAATCGGCGTAGAGTTCCTTCTTGGTTCCAAAATGCTTGACGCATTTGCCGCGCTTGCTCGAGTTGAGCGTGCGGGCGGTAAGCTCGTTCGGCATCCGCACGTCAAACGGAAGGCCGCGTTGGAGTTTGATTTGGCGGCAAAGCAGATTCACCGTCTCGGACATGGTCAGTCCCAAATCCGAGAGGATATTTTCGACTTCGATCTTAAGGTCCGGCTCAACGCGGGCGCGGATGCTGGCTGTCTTGCTCATGTCACGAATGTGGCCCAGTCCGGCCTACATGGCAAGTTTGGCTTTTGCGGCTCATTCCTCCCGGAGGGCTTCGATCAGGTCGCCGCGAAGGGCGAGGCGGGCAGCGGCCCACGTCCACAGAAGGCCGCTGGCCAGGACCAGGGCCATCGCGGTGGCCAAGGGGGCGAGGGAGATTTGCGCGCCGGGCGAGAGCAGGACGGGCAGCACGGCAACGCACGCGGCGGCCATGCCGAGGCACAAACCGAGGCCCTGCAACGCCGCGTGTTCCCAGAGCACGAGGCGGCGGAGGGCGCGCGGACGGAATCCTGCCGCCAGCAGCACGGCCAGTTCTCCGCGCCGTTCGAGGACGTTGCGCAGCACCACGACGCCCAAGCCCGCGCTGCCGAGCAGCAATCCCAGCGCGCCGAGCATCTGGAAGGTGGCCAGATAGGTGTTTTGCATGGCATTGTAGGCGTTGAGACGGTCCGCGGCCGGCGTCAATTCGAGGCCCCTGTCCTGCAACGCGCGTGTCAATAACATCGCCACCGCGGACTTGTCGCGGGACGGGGCGTCCACGAGGAACATCCGATAACCGCTTTCGCCGGGATATTTTTTCACAAACTCCGTTTCGTCAATCAACAGGCTCCCCTGCAAAATCGAATTCGCCACCGCGCCAACGATCCGCACCTTGAAGGGATTCCCATGCTCATCGGTGTAGTCCACGGTGTCGCCGATCTTTTTGCCCAAGGCCCATTGGATGGAGGCCTCATCACCGACGGCGGGAATTTCATCGGGACGCGATTTGAGGCCGGGTTGCAATGCCGTCCAAGGCCGCTGTGCCAGTGTCTTGTCCTCGAGGGCGCTGAATGTGAAGGCGTGCCGCGCGTCCAGGAGTCTGGGCTTGACCCCCAGCAAGCGGGGAGTCAGCGCGCGATTTAGATTCAGGCAACTTGCGTCATCGCCGTCGCGCACGCGCATCGGCACAAATTCCACCTGGTCGAGGGCCGCGTCGCGCAGGGTGAAAAAATCGCGGCCGGATTTGGTGTTCAAGTCCTGCAGGACCGGAAAGGCAGTTTCGCCGATGAAGGCGAACCCGCCCGTTCCCGAAGAGCGCGCGCCGGTTTCCTGCCGCGCATCGAGCTTGTTGGCCTCGACGGCGATGATCAGAAAACTTCCGCTTGCCAGCAGCGCCACCGTCGCCAGACTCCGCTTCCGTTGGCGCGCGCAACCGCGCACGCCCAAGGCGGCCAGGGAGAGAGGCTTGAAAACCCCCTGCCCGGCCAGACGCCGGAACCACACCGCCGCGCCCGCGATCCCGGCGATCAGCAGCAGCGCGCCGCCGGCAAAAAAGGACGCCACCGCCGAACTGTCCCGTTTGCCCAGCGCGCTTCCCGCCAGCGCGAGCGCGCCCAAAAAACTCACCGCCGCCACACATCCGGCCCAGCGGCGTCCGCCCTTTGCCAGGGCGGTTTGCGTCTCCAGTTCGTTGCCCTGTTCCAACAACTCGCGGGCCGGACGCTTGGTTTGCGCCCGAAGCGCCAGCCACATCACCGCCGCGCCGATGACGATGGTTGCCGCGCCGCCGCCCGCGAGCGTGGCCGCCGTGACGTGAAAGCGCAGCGAGGCATTCCCCACCGCCGCGCTCCACCGTGTCGTCAGTCCCCAGAGAATTGCGCGCGCGTACAGGATCCCGCCGGCGACGCCGAGCAACCCGCCCAGCGCGGCCACCGCCAGGCCCTCGCCCAGCAGCAATCGCCGCACCTGTCCGGGCCGCCATCCCAACGCAAGCAGAATTCCAATTTCCTTCGCCCGCTTCTCGATCCCCAGTTGAAAGAGCAGCGCCAGCAAAATCAGCGCCGCCGCGATGAGAAAAAAGCTGAACGACAAAAACAGCCCGCCAAATTCCTCCGCCTGCCCTGCCGCCGCCGCCGATAGCGCCTGTTCCCTCACGGGCAGGAACGACAGCCCCACCGACGCTGGAGTGAGTTTTGACAGAATTTCCCTTTCCGCCGCCGCGCTGCCGGCGCCGGCCTCGCCAGGCCACCGCACGGCTGTCAAGTTGCCAAACCGGTTCGCCCACATTCGCTGCCCTGCCTTGAGTGTGACGAACGCCTTGGGTGTCCCGCGCCAGTCCTTCCAATACTGTTCATCCTGGGGCCGGATTTTGCCCATCTCAACGGGAAACCCCGCGTCCCAGTTCGCGGTTGACTCAGCCTTGGCGATACCGGGAAAATCCGGCAGCAACGAGCGGTCCGCCGCCGGCCCATCCATAGGCACAATGGCAAAAACGCGGAAGCGGTCCCGTTTCTCCTCGATACGGTTGGTTGTACCGGGAACAAAGTAAGTCAATTCGATTTCATCGCCCGGCCTGGCGCGCAAATCATCCGCCAGCCATTGATTGATGAGGATTTGATCGTCGGCCATGCCCGCCGGGACCAGCGGCGCGGTTGCCGCGGTGACCATTGAATAAGGGGTGCTGTTCGTGCCGTCGCGCAGTTCATTGGCAAAATAGGTCAGGATCAATTCCGGCGCGGGCGCGCGCGCCAGTGCGGCCTGCGCGATGGGCGGATCAAGAAACACCCGCTCGCTGCGCAGTTCCAATCCGCCCGGCGTCGGGCGCAGTTCGCATTGGGCGTCGGCGAGGGTCCAGTCCCGGCTCAGCAACTCTGTCAAGTTCGTGACGTTTGTCACGCAGTTGACAAGCAGCAGGTTGGCCCTTCCGCCAAGGCCGACTTTGTCCTGCAAGAAGTGAAGGGGCACGAATGCATTGAGCGGCGGCACTTGACTGGCCTGCAAACTGAACCGCCCCAGTTCGGCGTCCGAGATGATGGCTTTGACGGGAAGGCGAAATCCTGAAGCGACATCCTCTTGAGGCGAAATCGGCGCTTCCAGTGAGAGCAGGGACGGCTTTTGCACCCGCATCAAAATAGCATCACCCGGCTTGACACCCAATTGATGCGCCAGCGGCTCATTGAGGATTAAGCCGTTCGTCCAGTCGTCCGGCAATTTCGGTTTCGATTGAGCCAGATCCC
>Ga0182030_10003401_pt1 | contig 33982 bp, 38 predicted proteins | sample 812S3MmetaG_FD_121299 | JGI IMG/M metagenome (GOLD analysis project Ga0182030, IMG submission 121299) | Permafrost microbial communities from Stordalen Mire, Sweden - 812S3M metaG (Illumina Assembly) | ecosystem: Environmental > Terrestrial > Soil > Wetlands > Permafrost | place: Sweden...
CCGATGCGGACATCGACGTTGCGATGACCAACATTTGCCGTTGCGGTTGTTATCCGCGCATCAAGTCGGCGATCAAAGCTGCCGCCGCGAGCATCGCATGACCGTCGCCCTCGATCGCAAAGACTTTCTGCGCATCTTCGCCGTTGCCGGTGCCGGGCTTGCGCTCGGGATTGAACTCGTTCCGGCGAAGGCCGAAGCCGCGGCGGCTCCATCGTTCGTGCCGGTCGCCTGGGTCGAGATGGGCAACGACGGCTTGACGACCGTCGTCATCAACCAAAGCGAACTTGGGCAAGGCATTACGACGGCCTTGTCGATGTGCGTTGCGGACGAACTCGACATCCCGATGTCGAGCGTGCGCTTCCGCATGGCGCCGGCTCAGACGAAATACAACAACCCCGTGACCAACGCCATGGGAACCGGCGGCAGCCGGAGCACCCCGACGATGTCGCCGGTGATGCGCAAAGCCGGTGCGACCGCGCGCGCGATGCTGGTCACCGCCGCTGCGACGAAATGGGGCGTCGATCCCGCGACGTGCACCACGGCCAATGCCGTCGTTTCCGGACCGGCCGGGCAAAAGGCGAAGTACGTCGATCTGCTCGCGGCCGCTGCTGCGGTGCCGGTTCCGGCGACCGTTACGCTCAAGACGCCCGATCAGTTCAAGATCATCGGCACGCGGCAGCCGCGGCTCGACGTCAAACCGAAAACGAACGGCACCGCGATCTACGGTCTCGATGTCAAGGTTCCCGGAATGAAGTACGCGTCGATCGAGAAGCCGCTGCAGATCGGCGGCAAGGTCGCGTCGTTCGACGCGAGCGATGCGCTCAAGGTTCCGGGCGTGCGGCAGGTCATCCAAGTTCCCTCCGGCGTCGCCGTGATCGCCGACAATACGTGGGCCGCATTCCAAGGGCGCAAAGCGCTGCGGGTGACGTTCGCACCGGGTCCCAACGCCGGACTCACGACCGAGTCGCTCTACACCAAAGCACGCGCTCTGGCCAAGACGCCGGGCGGCGTTCTCAAGAGCGTCGGCGACGTCACATCGCCGCTGCGCGGCACGGTGGTTACCGCGATGTACGAGACGCAATATCTCGCGCACGCGCCGATGGAACCGATGAATACGACCGCCGATGTGCGCGCCGACAGCGTGACCATCTGGACGCCGACGCAGGCGCAAACGAAGTCACAGCAAATCGCCGCGACCGTTGCCGGCGTGCCGATCACGGCGGTGACGGTGAATACGACGTTCGTTGGCGGCGGCTTCGGCCGTCGCGGTGAGATCGACTACGTCGCCGACGCCGTCGCGACGTCGAAGGCCGCCGGGATTCCGATCAAGCTCGTGTGGACGCGCGAGGACGACATCCGCAACGATCCCTATCGCGGTGGCACGGTCTCGTCGTGCGTGGCCGCGTTGACGCCGGACGGCACGCTCTCGACGCTCAAACAAACCGTCGTGAGTTCGTCGATCAACATTCGCACGAGCCCGGCGTTGATGAAGGATGGCGTGGATACCGGGGCCGGGAACGGCATGACGAACACGGCATATAACGTCCCGAATCTGCTGGTCGACTGGCATTTACTCGACGTTGCGATTCCGGTCGGTCACTGGCGTGCACCGTACGCCAACGCCAACACCTTCGTCACCGAATCGTTCATGGACGAGCTCGCGCACAGCGCCGGCAAAGATCCGGTCGCTTTCCGCTTGGCGATGATGGATCCGGGCTCACGCCCGCGCAACGTTCTCGAACGCGTCGTGAAGCTGGCCGGCTGGGGCGCAGCGCTGCCGGTGGGACATGCGCAAGGCGTGGCGATGGCGCAGTGGGACGATGCCTGGATCGCGATGGTGGCTGAGGTCTCGCTGCCGCAGGGCAAGGTCAAGGTGCACAAGATGACGGCGACGGTCGACGTGGGTCAGCCGATCAACATCGACGGCCTCGAGCAGCAAATCCCGAGCGCGATCATCTACGCGCTCTCGGCCGCACTCGGCGGCAAGATCACGTTCGCCGACGGCGGCGCCGTGCAGAAGAACTTCAACGATTTCACCGTGCTGCACATGCAAGACTCACCGCAGTTCGTGGTCGACATCGTGCGCAGCACCGGCAAATCGACCGGTGCGGGTGAAATCGGTACGCCGGCCGTTGCTCCGGCGCTGGCGAATGCGATCTTCGTCCTGACCGGCAAGCGCCTGCGAACTCTGCCGCTCAACGATGCCCTAGCTTCCGCCTAGCGTAAGAAGAGTTCGCGCGCGTCGAAGGCTTTATCAATCGCCCTCGACTTGGCCATTTCGTCGATCACGGGCTGGACGAGTTTCGGATCCAGCGTGATGCCTTGTTCGACGCGCGTCATCTTCCGGACCGTTCCGGCATCGACCGATGTGAAGTTCGAGATCAGATCGACCGTTTGGTCGTGGTGGGCGTTGCAGAAGATTGCGGCGTCGCGCGTCGCGCGCGCGAACGCATCCATCACCGGACGGTGGGCCGTGGCATAGTCGGTCGCGGCAAACCAGGCCGTGTAGAGCCAGCGGGGCGCGATCGCCATCAGCGGGTGCGTGAGCAAGCGCAGGCGCGGCGAACCCAAGGCGACCTCGACAGCCGGCTCGTTCATCGAACCGGCGTCGACGCGGCCGGTTGCGATTGCTTCGACCATCGCGCTGATCGGCAGCTCGACGAATTTGAGCGAGGCCGGATCGCCGCCGTTTTTCTCCATCCACGTTCGCGCTGAGATCGTGTAGATGTCGCCGATGCCGTAGACGCCGAACGTCTTGCCGTTGAGATCGGCGGCGGTCTTGATGGGTGAATCGGCGCGCACGAACATGCCGTCGATCGGTGCCGCGCTCGTGTAGACACCGGCCGGCGCGATGATGACCAACGGCAAGCCTTTGGCATGGGCTTGGATCAGTGGCGTGATGCTCGACTTGCCGATCTGATACGCGCCGCCCGCGACGCCGGCCGTGATCGCCGGCCCGCTGCGCTCGGGCGTGACCTGCACGTCGAGTCCGTTGCGCTTGTAGAGGCCGCTCTGCACGCCGTAGAGCACGGGCGTGATGGAATCTTCCGGTACGCCCGCCACGGCGAGCGTCGTGAGCGTTTGTGCCGCCGCCACGTGCGGCAGCGCAAGGGCGGCGGCCGTCACGCCGAACATCGCCCGCCGCGAGAGCATCATGGTGCGGGTTGGGCCTCGGCGGCGGGAGCGGCTTGCGCCGCCTCTTCGGCTGCCGCCGCCACGGCCACCACCTCTTCGTACGCGGCTTCCGTTTCTTCCAAGAATTGCCCGGCGGCCTGGAGGGCGGCGCGCGCCCGGTTGACGGCTTCTTGGGCCGCGGCGACGCTGGCGGAGCGCATCGCGACTTGCAGCGTCCGCATCGCTTTTTCGGCTGCCGCACGGAGCTCGTCGACCGTCTTGCCGTTGGCCGGATACTGGGCGATGCCGCAGCTCGGGGCCAGCACTTCCTCGGACTTGCCGGCGCGCATCGGCTCGGCGATGTTCGTGCGCAGTTTCGATGCCAGTGCCAGCGTTTCGAACTTGCTCGTCAGGCCGCGAAAGACGACCATGAATTCATCGCGTTCGACGCGTCCGACGACGTCTTGGGGGCGCAGGCATTCGGCGATGCGATTCGCGGTCTCGCGCAGCAGATGGTCGGTCACGACGCTGCCGTACGCTTCCTTGAGTAGCGCGAACCCATCCAGGCCGATGTAGCCGAACGCTATGAGCTCGCCGTCGGCTGCCGCTGCGACGGCGGCGGCTGCCGCTGCGTCGAGGGCTTCGCGCGTGAGCGCGCCGGTGAGACGATCGATATCGGGGTTCGCCGCGGCGGGTGCGGCCTTGGGGGTTGGGTTGGGCGCTTTGTCGGCCATGGGTACGGTGGTTCCCTTTCGGTGGGTCGCGCTCCGTTAAAAGGCAACGCGCACGGGCCGCAAGGGCACGTGCGCGTTGTTTGGCTTACGCCGAAGGGAGGCTTTAGCGGTACGAACCGCCGCCGCCGCCACCGCCGCCGCGCGACTGGAAGCAGTCGCGGCAGTAGACCGGCTTATCGCCGCGGGGTTGGAACGGCACGGAGGCCTTGCCGCCGCACTGGCTGCACTTCACATCGAACATTTCGCGAGGAGCACGGTCGCCGCCGTAGCTGCCGCCGCCGCCGCCCGAGCTGTAGCTCGAACCGCCGCCGCCGCCGCCGGTACCGCGCTGGGCCTTACGCGCCGCGCGGCAATCCACGCAGCGATTGGGCTTGTTGGTGAAGCCTTTCGAGGCGAAAAACTCTTGTTCGCCCGTGCTGAACGTGAAGGGTGCGCTGCAATCAACGCAATTTAGGGTTTCATCGGTATACATGTATTTGGGGTCTTCAATCTTCGGAAGAAAGCGCCAGAGAGATCAACTCGTCATTCCGTGGGTTTGAAGACTGCGCAACAAGACCATGTAGACTCTGTTTGATACCAACCAACCGGCGCTGCGGTCGGATCGGCACACTCACCATAGCACATAAGTCGGAATCCGTATCGCTTTTAGGGGCTGGAAGGCTCGAGAATGTAGGGTGTGATGAGGAAGACCACCTCATCGCGCTGGCGCGCGGTGGCCTTGTTCTTGAAAAACTGCCCGAGAATCGGGATATCGCCCAAGAACGGCAGCTTCGAAATCGTCTCGGAAGAGGTATCTTGGAAGAGGCCGCCGAGCACGATCGTCTCCCCGTCGTGCACCCGCAACACGGCATCGACCTTCCGGTTGGCGATGATCGGAAAGCTCGAATTGAAGCCGATGATTTCGGAGTATTCCGGATGAACCTCGGCCGTGATGATCCCATCCGCACCGATCGTCGGCGTGACGCGCAACTGCACGCCGACGTTGACGTTGGTGACGGTGGGAAAACCCGTCTGCTCGTTCACCGTGACGATCGGATAGGTTTCGCCGACGAGCAGCGTGGCTTCGCGATTGTTCAGCGTTGCGATGTGCGGCGTTGCAAGGATCTGCGCGTGTCCATTTTGGACGAGCGCGTTGATTTGGGCGTTGATCGCGATCGAACTCTTGGTGAGGGCATACGGGAACTGAGCAACCGCGCCGGCGCCGAAGCCGGTGCCGCCGAACTGAATCCCCACGTTACTGCTGTCGTCGATCGGCTTGACGTCGGTAACGCGGACTTCGAACATCACTTGCCGGCCGGGGGCGTCGATGCTGCTCAAAAGCGAGCTTGCCGCGGTTTGTGCATCGGCCGTACCGGTGACGACGACCGTGTTCGAGCGATCGTCGGCAATCAAGCCCGCATCGGGCAGGACGCCTTTGAGTTCCTTCACCGCGTCGGACGGCTTCGCGTTCCGCAGCGCGACCGTCGTGGCTCCGACGCTGCCGCCATAGCGGCGATTCATCGCGGCCGCATCCCCGACGAGCACGATGTTGCCGGCTCGATGGGTTTGGAGGTCGTAGGCCTGCGCGAGGGTTGCCAGGGCCGTGTCGGCGTCCACATCGTGTAAGCGGAACGTGATGCGTCGCGGCTTGACCGATGCATCGGCAACGATGTTCAAACCGGATTGCCGCGCGATCAAGCCGATCACGTCGCTCAAGTCGGTGTCGCGCGCATTGATCGAAATCGGAACGCCGGCCGAAGCTCCGGCGGCGACGGTTGCGGCGAGCAGCGCGGCGGCGAAGAACCGCAGTATCACGGCGTCGCGGCCGGTTCGAGGGTGAGCCGGTTGCCGTTCGCCAGCACCACGGCGTCGCCGTCGATTGCAACGATCGTGGAACCATCGAGCGCATCACCGAGGCTCACCAGCCGCGACCCTTCGCCGGATTCCACGATCGCCGTGGGATGGGTGCCGATTACGATGGCCGTGATGTGGGAGGTGAGGGCGGCACGAGCGATCTTGGGAGCGACGCGCGGCAAGGGCATACGCGGCAACTGCGGAGGCGGACTGGGGAGTACCGGTTGCTGATCGTCATCGACGCTCGCTTGCGGCGCGAACGCGTCACGTTCGGGCGGGATCGGTCGTGGTGCCGCCTCGATGCGCGTTTCGGCGACGTCCGTCGCGCGTGAGCGCGAATCGAGCTGCGATCGCGCGCCGGCCGGCATGAGGACGATCGCCGCGGTATAGCACAGCAGTGCTGCGGCGCCGAACAACGGGCGTTTATCTCGGGCGAACGTCATGGTGCGGCGGCTCCTGCGCTTCGCGCAGTAAAAGGACATGAAAGGCAGCGTTCAGTTGCGGCGAACCGCCCGGCCGGCGCTCGGCATTGCTGAGCGACGTCACGGTGATGCGTGCCGTGCCGTCGGCGTCGTTCAGATCGCGCACGGCGCGGATGATGTCGCCGTACGGACCGCGTAACGTGAGATCGAACGGGACCTCCTCGATCGGCGGCGGGGTCGCGGCAGCGGCCGGCGTGAGCTGCGGCGTAACGCCGGCGGTGACGGCCTCCACTGCAACACCATCGTGCGCGGAGACGCCGGCCACCGTGCGAAGCAAACGATCGACCGCTGTCGCTCGCCGGTCACCCGTATGCAGGTGAGCTAGCTCGGTAGCGAGCGCCGATCGCTCGCGCTCGAGCGTGGGGATGCGTTGAGCCATCGCCGTACTGCGGTCGAGGTCCGTTCGCGCGGCATCGATCTGCGCGTACAGGTCGCCGGCCGATGTTTCGAGCGGCCGGAAGACGAAGGTGTAGCCGGCGAGTGCAATCACGACGACGGCGAAGGCGCTCGCACGCGGCACATCGACGCTCATGGTTGCTGGTCCCAGCCGATGACGAAGTCGAGGATCCGGCCGCTGCGGCCGGTTGCAGCGATCGACACCAAACGCACCGAAGCGTGCTGATCGATCGCCTGAACGCGGCGCAGCATCGTGCCGATTTCCTCGACGCGCGTGGAGCGGCCGCCGATGGTCCAGGCGCCGGCGGAAGTCGAACCAACGCTTGTTAGCCAGGTCGCCGGCGGCAGATCGTTTCCAATCCGTGCGATCGTATTCGTCGCAACGAGGACATCGCGGTGCGCCGCGCTGACGGCTGACCGGATCGTGCGCAAGCGTGCGACGTTCGTCATCAGGTTCCGCGCGCGGCGTTCGTCGTTTGCCGCCGTCCGGATGCGGGATTGCAGGCCGCTCAGCTGATCTTCCAGCATGCCGATGCGATGCGTCTCGAACGTCCACGTTGCGGCGATGCTCAGGAACGCGAGGCCGATCAACACGAGCGGTAGACGAAGCGAACCGGCGAGTGCGGCGGCCGGGACTCCGGCGCACCAGCGTTCGTGCGGCGGTTGGAGATAATTGAATCGAATCACGACGCATTGCTCCAGAGGCTGAGACCATAAGCGACCGACCAGTCGGGGCCGGCGGCGCGCAAGACATCGGGCGGGACGGTGTCGGAACAGTCCGCCGGCAGCGTTGCGGGTAACACGGTGTAACCGGTTGCGCGTTCGATCGCCGAACTCAAACCGGGGATGCGGCTGCCGTTTCCGCACAGGACGATCGTGCGGATGCCGCCATAGCCGCCGGCTCGCGCATCGGCGAACGCTTCCGTCAGTGCGGCGATCAGCGCGTCGCGTGCCCCCTCACCCGCACCGCCGAAACCGACGCAGCGCTTGCGGTCTTCGGCCGTTGCCGTGTCGACGCCGAGCGATTGCGCAATGGCGTCCGTCAGCGCCTCGCCGCCGGCACGGATCCGCGTGACGTACGGAACCGTTTCGCCGAAGATCGTCAGGCGCGTCGCATCGTTGCCGATGTCGATGACGGCGTCGGTATCAGGCTGCGAGCGGCGCAGTGCGAACGCCAGATCGTCGACGGCGAGCGGCCGCAGCTGCGCCCGTTTGGCCACGTCCAGCACGGCGGCCAAAGCGGAACGCCGTACGACGCCGATTGCCCAGTGCTGATCAGCACTCGTGCGGACGAGCGATACCGCGGCCTCGTCGATCGGATAGTCGATGAAGCGCGCCGCTTCAAAGCGCGCGGCGCAAACGCGCTCCCAGGGCGACATGGCCGGAAACTCGGCCGCGCACAGGAGCGCTTCCGGGGGTGCGAGGGCGAGCACGCACCGGCGCTCCGGCGTCTGCAGTTCCTCGATCGCCCGGCGCAACGCTTCGACCGGGTCGCCGTCGTGATCGTGCCCCGCGACGGCCAGCAATTTTGGCGGACCGCCGCTTGGCCTCGCCGTCAACGCGATCCTCACGCGGCGGCGTCCGATGTCGACGCCGAGCGGCAGGGTGGCCGTCGAGAACGTCATGCGTGATACGCCAATGGCGCGAGCAGCGCCGCAAATGTCCCCGCCGCGATAAACGGACCGAAGCGGATGCTCGTGCCGCCGCGCGCGCGCCGCGTCGCGAGCAGCCATGCGCCGTATCCACCACCGAATACGAATGCCAGCGCAATCGCGGTGAGGCCGCTCGAGAGGCCCAGCGCCATTCCCAGCGCGGTGCCGAGCTTGACGTCGCCGAGCCCGATGCCGCGTCCCCGGCTGATGGCGTGCAATCCGAGCAACGCTGCGCCGACGGCCGCCGCGCCGCAGCAGCCGTCGATCGCGGACCCGCTCACGAGGGCCAGCGCGAGCGATGCGAAGAGCATCGATGCCGTAAGCGGGTCGTAAATGGAACCGGTCCGCGCATCGACGACACCGGCGACGGCAACGCCCGCGGTGGCCGCCACCGCCGGCATTGAGATGCCCGCGATTGCGGCCACGCACGCGGCGATCGCCGCGGCAACGGGAAGAAGCGGGGGGAGCGCGCCGATGCTCGTGCAGCGGCGCGAAGCGGCATCGTCGGCGATCATCCAATACATCACGGTCGCGCCGGCCGTGCACGTGGCTGCGAGCGCGCCGTTCATCGGAGCGTTCGCAACATGCTGCGCGCCGGCATGAAACCCGGATCGTCTGCGATGGCGAGCCGGGCATACCGGCGAGCCGCGTTCCGATCCGCGCGCCGGAGAGCCATGCGGCCGGCAAAGTGTTCGTACCGCGCATCGTGCGCGAGCGATCCGGCGCGAGAGAAATCGCGCTCGGCATCGTGCCAGCGGTGCAACTGGACTTCGGCGAAAGCGCGGTCGGCGAAGAGCGCCGGATCGGGCCCGGTTTGCGCAAGCGAGCGGGTTGCGACGGCGATCGCTTGAGTGGCTCCGCTGCGATCGTGGCGCAGGGCGAGTTCGAAGGCGAGCCGGTCGGCGGCAACGACGGAGGCTGGATCCAGCCGGGCTGCGCGGCCGTAGAAGCGGATCGCCGTCGTCACGTCGCCGCTACGCAGCGCGTCGTCACCACGCGTCACCACTGCAGCGGCGAGCTGTCCGTGAAAGAGGACGAATGCCGCCGTTAGAGCCGAAGCGGCCAACAACAGTCGCCGTAGGCGCGTCATACGAGCAGACCGTAATATGCGCCGAGGCCGAGCATTAGCGCGCCCGAGACGACGGCGGGCGCCGGACTCGCATTCCAAGCGCGGAACGTCCGCGTGCACAGCGAGCCGAACGTTCCAACGGCGAAGAGCGGCATCGCATGGCCGAGCGCGAACGCCGCCAGCAATTCGGCCCGCGCGGCCGGGTTCGCATCCACGCTCATGCCGACGACGGCAGCCAAAATCGGCGTGCAGCAGGGCGATACGACGAGCGCCGACGCCGCGCCGAGGCTGAACACGGCACTCACGCGGTGCGGTTGCGTGCACGCGCGGAATGAATGATGCGCATGATCGCAAGACGGCTCGCGGCACAGCGTGATGAGACCGCCGGCGGCCAGCACGGCGGCCAGGACGACATAGAGCGATGAGGCATGGCCGGCAACTTGCGCGAGCAGCCCGGCACCGAACCCGAGCGCCGTATATGCGGTCACCATGCCGGCAACGAAGGCCGCGATGGTCAGCGTGCGCCGCCGTTCGCCCAGCAGCGCGGCGATTGCCACGTAGCGTGGCGCGACGCACGGACCGAAGCTCGTCACCGTGCCTGCCAACGCGACGAGAGGAAGACGGCCCGCATCACCGCGAGCGATCGCATCGATGCTGAGCGCGACCGGATCGATCATTGCGTTTGCATGCCCGTACCGGACGTGTACGTGATCGTCGTCGAGGTGCAGCCCGGGCCGCAAACGGAGCCGTCGGTGCTGCCGCTCTTTTGCAGCTTCGCCAAGGTTGAACCGACATGGATGCCCGGGCACGTGATGACGTACGAGGGCGGCGCACCACCGCTCTGCTCGGTCACTTTGATCGTGTAGAACTGCGTCAGGTCGACGGCGGCGGGATCCTTCGGCGTGTTGTTCAGGTACACGGTGCCCGCGGCGTTGGTGAAGTCGGCCGGATCGGCGTTGAAGTTTGCCTGGCCGTTGGGCTCGTACGTCTGCAGATCGGCGTAGACGAGTTCTAACGCCGTTGCGATCGAGCGGAGGTTGGACTCACACGCCGATGTCGCCGCCTGGGCCCGCGCGTTGACGAAATTCGGAATCAGGATCCCGGCGAGGATCGCGATGATCGCGACCACGATCATCAACTCGATGAGAGTAAATCCGCGTTCGCCGTTGCGTTCCATGAACGCGCTAGTGCCCGTTTACGAGCACCGTATGACTGCTCACGCGACCTTTTGCGAGAGTTTACCGAGTGCGCGGGTGAGAAGTTTCGACACCTGGCTTTGCGAGAGACCGAGCATATTGGCGACTTCGGCTTGGGAGAGGCCGGCCCCGAACGTGCCGAGCACGATCGTACGCTCGCGTTCGTTGAGTTCGTCGACGGCGATCAGCAGCGTCAGGCGTTCGTCGAGCGACACACCGCGCGGGGCTGCGGCCATCATGTCGAAGCGGTTGCCGTAGCGCGGGTCGGCGTCATAGGATTGACTGCGCCGCGCCGCACGGAGTTGCTCGACGACGTCGCGGGTGACGCCTAGGGCGCTTGCGAGTTGCGTTACGGTTGGTTCGGCATGCTGACGCGCCGCCAACGCTTCCCAGGCCGCGACGTAATGACGGTCGAGCGACCGGAGCCAGCGCGGCACGCGGATCGCGCGTTCGCTGTCACGGACGTAGTGCATCAACTCCCCGACCATGACGATCCAGGCGTAGGGCTCGAAGGGCGTCGTGCGCTCCGGCAAATACGCATCGGTCGCTTTTACGAGACCGATGGCCGCTACTTGTTCCAAGTCGGCCTGATCGCTCTCGGGCCGGCGGAATTTGCGCGCACCACGTTTGCACAGATACATATGAGCGGCGACCACGGCATCGCGATTTGCGCGCGAGCGTTCGGCGAGGTAACGGTCGATGACGGCTTGGCGTTCGTTCATTGAGCCACACTTCCGATAAGCGAGTAGAGCGGAATGAAAACGGAATAGACGATGAGCCCCACGATGACGCCGAGCACGGCGATCAGCGCGGGTTCGATGACGGCGCCGAGGGTGGCGATCGCCACGGCGACATCCGATTCGAAATACTCGGCGGCTTTGGGCAGCAGCACGTCGAGCATGCCCGTTTCCTCGCCGACGCCGACCAGCGCGATCAGCATAGGATCGAAGATTCCGGCCGCGGCGAGCGGCGGCGTAAGGGCTTCGCCTTCGCGGAGTGCGACCGCAACGTGTGCGAGCGCGGCGCTGTGGACGGGGCTGCCCGTCACCGGGAGCACGACGTCGAGTGCCGCGCTCAGCTCGATCCCCGAATGCACCAGCGTTCCGAGCATGCGCGCGAAGCGTGCCGTGATCGTCTTGCGCAACAGCGTGCCGGCAACCGGGACGCTCAGCCGGAAGCGATCGAACGCGTAGCGGCCCGCGTTCGTGCGGCCGGCTGCCACCCCGGCTGCCGTGGCGGCCGCAACCAGAGCAGCAACGATCGTCAAGACGGCGGGCTGTGCGGCGGCGTCACCGAGCGCCATCAGCACGCGCGTCGACAGCGGAAGCGGCACGCGAAATGATGCGAACAGGGCGGAGAACATCGGAACGATGCGCACGATCAAAAACGTGACCAGCGCCAGCGACGCGCACAGCACCGTCGCGGGGTAGGCCAGGGCCGCGATCACGCTCTTGCGCAGTGCGTGGTCGCGTTCGAGGAACAGCGCGATGCGCTCGAGCACGTCGTCGAGAATACCGCCGCTTTCGCCGGCCGCGACCATCGCAACGATCAGCGGCGTGAACGCCCGCGGACGGCGGCCAAAGGCAACGCTGAGCGGTTCGCCACGTTCGATGTCGCTCAGCACGTCGCGCAAGGCGGCAACGAAGGCCGGGTTCTCAGCGCGCTCGATGGTCACGGTCAGGCCGCGCCGCAATGGGACGCCGGCGCGAACCAAGGTTGCAAACGAGCGAAAGAACGCCACCCGCGCGCGAGCCATGCTCACGCCCGGACGCGGCCAATGGAGATCGCGACGCCGGTGGCGCTGCGGTTCGACGCTCGTGACGAAGAGTGCGCGACTACGCAGGCCGGCAACGGCGCTTTCGCGGTCGGCAGCGCTGAGTGAGCCGCGTATGAGGACGCCGGCAGCGGTGCGAGCCGAGTAGCGGAAGTCCATTAGCCGGCCACGCGCTCGAGGTCGCGTACTTCGGCCGGCCGGTTCGCCACCAGCCGTGCCGCGTCGAGTGCGATCGTGCCGCGCACGACCAATTCCGAGAGCGACGTTTCGAGGGTGCGCATTCCGGACGCGCGCCCGGTAGCGATCGCGTTGCGCAACTGATGGGTCTTGCCTTCGCGAATCATCGCGCGCACGGCGTCGGTTCCGATCAGAACCTCGCTGCTCGCAATGCGTCCTTCGCCGTTGCGCAGCGGCACGAGCCGGAGTGAAATCACGGCCAGCAGCGTCGAGGCCAGCTGCGTTCGGATTTGCGCCTGACTATCGCCGGCAAAGGCGTCGATGATCCGGTCGATGGTTTGTGCCGCGTCGCTCGTGTGCAGCGTGGTGAGTACCAGGTGACCGGTTTCGGCCGCCGAGAGCGCGGCTTCCATCGTCGCGCGATCGCGCATTTCCCCAACCAGGATGACGTCGGGGTCGGCTCGCATGAAGCCGCGGATCGAGGCGGCGTAGTCGGGCACGTCGCGGCCGACCTCACAGTGCGAGATCACCGAGCGCGCCGGGCGGTGAACGTATTCGACGGGGTCTTCGACGGTGACGATGACGCGTTCGGTGGTGCGGTTGATGCGGTCGATCAGCGCTGCCAGTGCCGTAGTCTTTCCGCTCCCGGTCGGACCGGTGAAGACGATCAAGCCGTTCGTCCGCCTCGCAAGGCTCGTCACGACCGTCGGCAGCGCCAAGTCTTCGAGCGCCGGGATCTCGCCGGCCAGAAACCGGAGGGCGAGCCGTGTGCCCGACATCGTCGCGTACGCGTGCAACCGATACGGTGCGCCGATGCCTTCGCGGCAAGCGACGTCGGCGGATCCGTGCTCTTTCCAGTGCTGACCCCGGCTGCGGCCCAGCGCGCCTTCCAAGAAGGCTTCGAGTGCCGTACTCTCGAGCGGCGGCACGTCGAGAGCGGTGATGCGGCCATTGATGCGCAGGGCCGGAGCGTCGCCGGTGCCGGCATGCAGATCCGTCGCGCCGCGCCCGCGCGCGAGGGCGATGAGTTCGGTGAGCCGCACGACATCGAGGTTCATCGCACCCACCATCCGACGACGCGTTCCACTTCGTTGAAGCTGGTGATGCCGGCGACGATCTTGGCAGCGGCGTCGTGATAGAGCGAACGGTGACCGCGTTCGGCCGCGATGTGCGCGAGCGCGGCGCTCGAGGCACCCGCCGCAATCGCTTCCCGGATCGGATCGTCCGCTTCGAGGACCTCGAAGATTCCGGTGCGGCCCGAGTACCCCGTTTCATCACAGGCTGCGCAGCCCGCGGGGACATACCAGGTTGCTGCGTTGCCCGGCAGCATCGTGCGGATGTGGCCGGGAACGGCTGCCGGCTGACGGCAGAAGCTGCAGAGTTTGCGTACCAGACGTTGCGCGACGACCGCCGTCAGTGCCGCGGCCAGCGAGTGGCGTGCAACACCCAGTTCGACGAGGCGGTCGATCGTGCGGGCCGCATCGTTACTGTGCACGGTCGCAAACACGGTCTGTCCGGCGAGGGCCGCGGAGACGCCGACGGCGGCGGTTTCGTCGTCGCGCATTTCGCCGATCATGATCACGTCGGGGTCCTGACGGACGAACGCTCGCAATGCAGCCGGAAACGTCAGCCCCGCGCGCACGTTCACTTGCACTTGCGCAGTTTGAGCGAGGCGTGCCTCGATCGGATCTTCAACGGTGCACACGTTGCGCAGCCCGCGGTCGAGTTCGGCGATCGAGGCGTAGAGCGTGGTCGTTTTGCCGCTGCCGGTCGGCCCGCTCACGACGACGAAACCCCATGGCGCGTGCGCGGTTCGCCGGTACGCGGCGAGCGCCGCCGGGCCCATTCCGAGATCGTCGAGGCGCGGTAACGCGACGTGGTGATCGAGTAGCCGGATGACGAGTTTCTCGCCGTCGATCGTCGGAATCGAGGAGACGCGAGCATCGATGCTGCGGCCCTCAACCACGACGGAGTAGCGGCCGTCTTGCGGCAAACGGCGGTTGGCGATGTCGAGCCCAGCCAGCAGCTTGATGCGCGAGACGAACGGCGCGTAGAGGTCGCGGGCAATCGGTTCGCCCGGCCGCATCACCCCGTCGACGCGCAGGCGCGTATGGCCGGCGCCGTTGCCGGCCGGTTCGATATGCAGATCGCTGGCCCGGGCCGCGACGGCCCGGCGCAAGCTCGTATCGACGGCCCTCGTGACGGGAGCACCGGTATCGGCGGATGCTGAAGCGTCTAACGCTAAAAGCGCAGACGGTCGTAACGCGGCCATTTCACGGAAAAGTATCTAGCCGCGGGCGACCCCGCAGAAATTCCTCAAACGGGTTATGCCAGCAAATTGGCACATACCCGGCGCATAAAACGGGGACCCATGATCAGCTTTACGGACTACCTGACGATCAACACGAAAGAACGCTACGAAATTCGCGACATCACGGGCGAAGTCGAACGCGTGCGGGCGACGGCGAAGTTACGCGAAGGCTTCGTGCTGGTGAGCACGATGCACATCACGTCGAGCATTTTCGTGAACGATCATGAGACCGGGCTCTACGCGGACATCATGACGTGGCTCGAAGAGCTGGCGCCCTTCGGAAAAGATTACAGGCATCATCTCACCGGCGAAGACAATGCCGACGCCCATCTCAAACGCATGATCCTCGGCCATCAGGTGCTCGTGCCGGTCACCGACGGCAAGCTCGACCTGGGACCGTGGGAACGCGTGCACTACGGCGAATTCGACGGTCGCCGCAACAAGCGCGTCTTGCTGAAGGCGTTCGGGTTCTAACCCGGGTTGACGGAGTGGGCCACACGGCGTCGAAACCCGCGCGATGAAGATCGATTGGCTCGGTAAGCCGCAAAAGCACGACTATAGCGCCGCATTGTCCTACCTCAGCCTCACGATGGACGCCGCCAGCGCCAAGGCGGTCGTCGCCAAGCTCAAAGACGCCGAAATGACCGCATTCGCCGCGAAGAACATCTTTCGCGCGTCGGGATTGTCGCTGCTCGGCGTCAGCAATAGTCACGTCGAAAAAGACATAGCTACGATCGTGGCCGATGAGAAGCTTTCGCCGTTGCTGCTGTTTCGGGATCGCGTCGCGGGAAAGCTCGTGATCGCCGACGGGTATCACCGGTTGTGTGCCGTCTACAAGTTCGATGAGGATGCCAGGATCCCGTGTAAAATTGTCTGACAACGCAGCCGGCCGCATGATGCGGGCCACCGCGGTTCCGGCCTTTTCGGAACCCGCGCACGAAGGGCGACGGATCTTTTCGGAAGCCTGGGGCACGTTTCTGCTCGTGGTCGTCGCCGCCGGAGCCGTGGTCGTCGGAACGCACGACGCGGCGATCACGCTGGGAATGAAGGTCGCTGCGCCCGGCTTGATGGTCATGGCCGTCATCTATTTCATGGGCGCCGTGGGCGGCGCGCATCTGAATCCCGCGGTGACGCTGGCGTTTGCGATTCGCGGAAATTTCCCATGGAACCGCGTGCCGGGATACCTCGGCGCGCAGCTCGCCGGCAGCATTGCCGCGGCCGCGTTCTTGCGCCTGACGTTCGGCAATGTCGGACTGCTGGGCGCGACCGTGCCCGGCCCGGGCTTCAGTGCCGGCACCGCGCTGGTCATCGAAATATTGCTGACGGCCGGTCTCGTGAGCACGATTCTCGGCACGGCCTCCGGCGCACGCAACGTCGGTTCGAACGGTGCGCTGGCGATCGGCGGCTACATCGCGCTCGCGGGCTTTTGGGCGGCCCCGGTCAGCGGCGCGTCGATGAATCCGTTCCGCTCGCTGGGACCCGACCTCGTGCGCGGCGATCTGAGCACGACGTACATCTACATCGCCGGTCCGTGCATCGGCGCCTTGATCGCGGTCGGCTTCGAATGGATTCTCAAAGGCCGAGCCACGGCCGCCGGCACCTCGGCAGCCCAGGGCGAACTCGGAGACGCTCCCCCAACCCGAGGGTTCGGACTCTAGCCGGTCTCGATATCGAGGCCGACGTCGAGCACGCGCACGCTATGCGTCAGCGCCCCGCTCGAAATCAGGTCGACGCCGGTTTCGGCGACGGCACGAACCGTCGTTTGATCGATCCCGCCCGAGGATTCGAGCAGCGCCCGCCCGGCGGTGCGCACGACGGCCGCGCGCGTTTGCTCGATCGAGAAATTGTCGAGGAGCACGATGTCGGCGCGCGCAGCCAGGGCTTCGTCGAGCTGTTCGAGCGAATCGACCTCGACCTCGATCTTCACGAGATGGCCCGCGTATGCGCGCGCCGCTTCGATGGCCGGGCGGATGCCGCCGGCAACCGCGACGTGGTTGTCTTTGATCAAGATCGCATCGTCCAAACCGAAGCGGTGGTTGGCGCCGCCGCCATGGCGGATCGCCGCTTTCTCGAGCGCGCGCATGTTGGGCGTGGTCTTGCGCGTGTCGATGATGGCGGCATTCGTCCCCGCAACGGCCTCGACGAGCCGGCTCGTGGCCGTCGCGACGCCGGAGAGATGGCTGAGGATGTTCAGCGCGGTGCGTTCCGCGGCCAAAATCGCGCGCAGCGGCCCGTGGACGCTGGCGATCGGCGTCCCGGCGCTCACGCGATCGCCGTCGGCGGCGTGCAGTTCGACCCGGACGCGTTCGTCGACGAGGGTGAACGTGCGGGCGAAGGGCTCAACGCCGGAGATCACGCCGGTCGCGCGGCCGACGGCCTTCGCCGTTCCCATCGCATCGGGCGCCACGATCGCATCGGTCGTGATGTCGCCGGCGCGGCCCAGATCCTCGCGCAGCGCCGCCCGTAAGAAGTCCTCGTAGATCAGGCCGATCATACGGCGATCATCGCTTCGAGCGCGCGTTGGGCTCGAACGCGAATGCTCTCCTCGACGAGCACTTCGTCTTGCAACGTCTCGAGCGAGCGCAGGATCTTCGGCAGCGTCGTGCGCTTCATATGCGGGCAGAGGTTGCACGGGCGCACGAACTCCACGTTGGCAAATTCGGCGGCGACGTTGTCGCTCATCGAGCATTCGGTGAGCATCACGACGCGCCGGTCCTGGTGCGTGCGCACGAAGTCGATCATCGCGGCCGTCGATCCGGCGAAGTCGACCGCGGCCAGCACGTCGGGCGGGCATTCGGGATGAGCGATCACCACGACCCCGTCGTCACCTTCACGCAGTTGCTCGACGTCGATCGCGCGGAAGCGTTCGTGAACCTCGCAGTGACCGTGCCACGGAATGATTTCAACGTCCGTGTTCGACGCGACGTAGCTCGCGAGAAACGCATCGGGCAGCATGAGCACGCGCGGCGCGCCGAGCGATTCCACGATCTTCACGGCGTTGGATGACGTGCAGCAGATATCCGATTCCGCCTTGACCGCGGCGCTCGTGTTCACGTATGTTACGACCGGCACGCCGGGATAGCGTTCGCGCAGCGCACGAACGTCGGCGGCGGTAATCGATTCGGCGAGCGAACAGCCGGCGCGCGCATCCGGGACGACGACGGTGCGGTGCGGGTTGAGGATCTTGGCGGTCTCACCCATGAAGTGCACGCCGCACACCACGATCACGTCGGCGTCGACGCGGCACGCTTCGCGCGCCAGCTGCAGCGAATCGCCCACGATGTCGGCCACACCGTGGAAGATCTCCGGCGTCTGGTAGTTGTGGGCGAGGATCACCGCGTTGCGCTCGCGCTTGAGGCGGTTGATCGCGTCGATGTACGGCGCGAAGAGATCCCATTCGGCGGCGGTGATCACGCCGGCTACACGATCGTAGATCGGGCGCGTGCGTTCGGCGATGGATGGCGTTAGGGGCAGAAGATCGATCATGGGGGCCGGCTTTCCGAATGGAGCGACCCTTATTCTAATACTGAGAAAAAGAAGATGATGCGACTTTGGTCGCTACCGGATGCCGATTCCCGGGTCGGGCCGCTCGGCCAGCACGTCGGGGCGGAAACGGAACGTCTCGGCCGGGCGGCCTGAGGTGCGGCGCTGGCTCCCGGTGCGCTCGACGATCCCGCTCTCCGCGACGAGGCGCCGGAAGTTCGGCCCGTGCAGTTCCATGCCGGCCAGCGCCTCGACCGTGGTCTGCAACTCGGAGAGCGTGAACGTCTCGCCGATCAGTTCGAACACTACCGGGCGGTACTTGATCTTGCCGCGCAGGCGGCCGATGGCGGTGGCCAGGATGCGCCGGTGATCGAGGTCCATCGGTTCGCCGAGCGTCGCGATTGCATCGGCGCCCTCGGGGCCCGTGCTCAGTTCGTACAGGCACTCGTAGCGCTCGAGCACGGCTTCGTTGTTCCACGGGGCGCCGTCGAGTCCGAACGCCACGCGCGCGCGGAAGGTGCGGCCCGCGTCGTCGCGCGCGGCAGTCGTCCAACGGCGCAGCAACGGCACGATCGCGCGATCGAGGATCTCGGGACGGCCGGCGCGCGCATCTTCCCACGGGAAGAAGCGATACCAATCGAGCCACGTTCCGCCCAGCGCGCTGCTGTCGGCTTCGTCCATGCCGGTCAGCGCGAGGTACCCCACGCTCACGTAGCGCGGACCGCCGCTCACCTCGCGCGGGTCGCGGTTCCGATCCCCGAAGGTGTAGAGCTGCTCGAGATAGCCTTCGTGCAACCCCGCTTGTGCGCTCAGCACGCGCCGTGCGGCGAGCTCGAGCGTGCGGTCGAGCGCGGGCGCAAACGCGCCGCTGGGCAAGCGCGGCCGGCCGTCGGTCACGAACGTGAGCACGTGGGGTGTATCCGCGCGCACGCCGACAACGACGGCGTCGATGCCCAAGCGTGCCGGAGTTTCCTCGGCCATTGCCGTCAACAGTTCGCGGGGGCGCTCGTCTGACCCACTACGTCCAAGCCGTCAGCTTGGATGACCCGGCCGGTTAGGTGCGCGTTAATTCAATGCGTTAACCCGACGTAAGGACGACTCCGATTGCCGCGACGGTCATGAGAGCGATCGTAATCCAGAGCCAGATTTGCGATCGGCGTCCGTTGCACCAGCGGCCCATCAGATCGGCGCGGTTCCCGGTGAGCACGATGCCGATCAAGAGCGGGATCGCAACGAACCCGTTGACGACCGCCGACCAGTAGAGTGCCCACACCGCATCCAGCCGCATCAAGTCGGCGACGACGCCGAGCCCGATCCCGGCCACGATCACGCTATAGAACGGAATTGCCGAAGGTGGCTTCGCGTCGAGCGTGCCGTTCCAATCGAAGGCTTCGGCGAGCGCAAAGGCTGACGATCCGGCCAGCACCGGTACCGCAAGGAGTCCCGCGCCGACGACGCCGAGCGCGAAGATCAGTTCGGCCCACGGGCCGGCGAGCGGGCGCAGCGCTCGCGCGGCGTCGGCCACGGTGTTGATGGTTACGTGATGGCGGAAGAGCGTCGTGGCGCTGATCAAGACGATGAACCAAGAGATCACGTTCGAGTAGACCATCCCGGTGACGACGTCGGCGCGCATTTCGGTCATGGCGGCCTTGGTCGAACCCTTGCGCTCTCCCACGGTGATCTGGCCGGCCGAGACTTCCTCTTCGATCTCGAGCGCAGCCTGCCACACGAACAAGTACGGTGTGATCGTCGTGCCGAGGAAGCCGACGAACGTCGCCATCCAGAATTTGTTGAACTGAATCTCGGGCAGGAACGTATGCTTGAGCGCGTCGATCCAGTTCACGCCCACGACGAATGCACTGATGACGTAGGCGAAAAGCGTCACGCACAGCCACTTCACCACGTTGGCGAACACGCGATAGGAGGCGAAGACCTGGACACCGATCAGGAGTGCGCCGAAGGCCACGGCCCACGCGCCCGAGGGAACGGGCGTCACGAGCGCGGCCGACGACGACATACCGGCAACGTCGGCTGCAACGTTGAGCGTGTTCGCGCCGACGACCAGAGCGACGAGCACGCGCAACAGCCACACCGGCATCACGCGGCGCATCGATGCGATCAACCCCGAACCGCTCACGATGCCGATGCGCGCGCACATCTCTTGCACGGCGATCATCATCGGAATCGTGATCAGCGCGACCCACAATAAGCCGTAGCCGAGACTCGCGCCGGCGATCGAGTAGGTGGCGATGCCCGACGGATCGTCGTCGGATGCGCCGGTGATGATCCCGGGGCCGACCTTTTGTGTCCAGGACGGCAGCTTCATTCGCGGGCGCGCTTCACGTCATCGGGATTGACGATCGGCGCGGAATTACCCCACGAGGTGCGTTCGTGATCGATGATGGCGGCGATATCGTTGTCGCTCAATTGTGCAAACGGCGGCATCTGGCTTGCGAACGCCGTCCCCTTGATCGTCGCGCCGTGCAAGCCGCGGAGGATGGTGCCGATCTGCTGCTTCGGATCCTTGGCTTCGACGACCGGGTCATCGGCGAGCGCCGGGAAGGCGCCCGGCACACCGGCGCCGGTCGCGCCGTGACAGGCCGAACAGTTCGCGGTGTAGAGGTTGGCGCCGCTCGCAGCATAGTCGAAGCCCGCCGCCGTTCCGCCGCCGCTGGTGCCGGCGGCTTTCGTCGTCGTCATCGGGGCGCTCGCGGCCGCAAGGGAATCGCGCGCCACGCTCTGCGCGAAGGCCGCCGGCTCTTGATACTCGGACAAACCGTACCATCCGGCCCACGCCGCAATCAGCGCGATCATCACCCACGTCCACACGGGGATCGGCCCGCTCGATTCGGCGCGCGTCGGGTCGAATGGTTCGCTCGCGCTAAAGGCGTTGAGGTTGATCACGACGTTGCCGGCGACGTGTTCGTGGGCGCGCAGGCCCGTGATCGTGATGCCGGGACCGTTCTGCACGTGAAACGGAATCGAGCGGACGCCGACCAAACCGAGCCCGTCGCGCGCGCGGATGTGCAGCACGTGCGGCCCGTCCTCCAGCGTCGTCGTATCGAGCGTACACGATGCGGGTGGACGGAAGGTGGCGAAGGGCGTCTTCTGGTCGTCGAGCGTGAGCGAGATATCCGCCACGGCATCGGTTCCGGTGTGCGGCCAGTCCACTAGCGGTCCTCGTCGAGGATCAGGCGTTTGGGATGATCGCCGGCCGTTTCACCGGGCCGGAACGTCGTGCGAACGGCAACGACGAACGTGTAGAGCGTCAAGATCGCACCGACGATCACCACGATCGTCCCGAGCACGTCGCCGCCGCCGGGCGGTCCCATCTGATCGTTCATGGCGCCGGTGAGGGCGAGGGCAGCGGGGCCTGTTTGAGCGAGATCAGATACGCGACGAGATCTTGCTCCCGGCGACTGGCCACGACAACCTTCCCCGGCGGCGCGTAGGCGGGCGGAACGTTCACTACGACGTCGCCCGGATCGGCTTTGTCCTTGAGTTCGAACAGCCACGAGTAGGCGGGCATGATCGAACCGGTCACGAGCGAGCGCGGCTGGTAGAGATGAATCGAGTGCCAGACTTCGCTCGGCTGGCGTGCACCGATATTCGAAAGATCGGGTCCGGTGCGTTCCGTGCCGAGCAGTTCCGGCGTGGAGTACGTATAATCGCCGGCCACCGAGGCGCGGCCCCAGACGTGATCCTGCGCGAGCGGCCGGACGAACTGCGTGTGGCAGTACGAACAGCCTTCGCCGACATACACTGCGCGGCCGCGCGCTTGCGCCTCGGTGAGCGGCACGACGCCCGCGAGCGCCGGCGACTTCGAGAGCACCGTGCCGGGAATGACGCCCATGAAGATCGCGAGCGCCGCGTAGATGCCGGCCGCGCTGAACACCAGCACGCCGACGTGATCCATTCCCTTGCGTTCGCTCATCGTACCGGCTCCGGCTCCACCGGGCCGGCCGTCATCTTCCACACGTTGATCGCGAAGATCACGTGCGCGAGCAGCATCATGGTTCCCGAGACGGCGCGCGCGCTCCAGAACGGTGCAGCTGCTTCGACGGAGGCGATGAACGGATCGCCGTTGGCCCACGTGAGGCCTTGGATCGTGCCCGCGACCGAGAGCACGATCACGTAGATCGTTACGCCCAAGAACGCCAGCCAAAAGTGCAAACCGACGAGCAGCACGTTCGGCCGTTTGCCGGTCGCCATCGGCAGCAGCCCGTAGATCCCGCCCCACGTGACGAACGTGATGAAGCCGTACATCGTCAAGTGGGAGTGGCCGACGGTGAAATTGGTAAGGTGCCAGATCGCTTGCAGGCTGCGGAACGCTTCGAGCGTGCCCTGCGTCGAGCCGACGAAATAGTACAGGATGCCGACGAAGAAGAACGGCAGCGCGTACGAACGCCGGATGATCGCCCAACGGCCTTTCATCGTAAGGAAGAAGTTGCCCGAGCCGGCCCAGACCGGCACCAGCATGCCGACGCTGAACACGATGGCCAGCGTCTGGAACCACCACGGCAGCGGTGAGAACTCGTAATGGTGCGCGCCGATGATCGGATAGAAGACGAGATTGGTCCAGAAGCCGAGCACGCCCAACGCATAGGAATAGATCGGCCGGTTCAGCAGCTTCGGCAGCGCGTAGTACGTCATGCCGAGCGCGAGGAACGTGAACCACATGCCGACCGCGTTGTGCATGTAGAAGCCCTGTACCGCGACTTGCCCTAGACCGAACTGATAGACCGGAATCGCCGCCGTGATACCGAGAATCGTGGTGAAGATGAACGCGCCGATCGTATACCAATTCGAGATGTAGATGTCGTGACCGGCGCGCGCCATCACCGTAGCGACGACGACGATGCCGCTAAGAACCACGGCCAGCAAGAAGATGAAGGCGACCGGCCACACCCACTCGCGGTATTCCTGACTGCCGTTGCTGATCCCGAGATCGAGCGTGATCGTTCCGGCCACGGCCGCGATGTTGTAGCACCACAGCGCGGCCCACGCCAGGCGCCGCTGCTGGAGCTGAACGCCCGACGAGCGCGCCGCGACGTAGAAGGCGAGCCCGGTCAGCGCGACCGAAGCCCAGCCGTAGAACGTGCCGTTGGTGTGGATCGCGCGCAAACGCCCGAAGGAGAGCATCTGGTACGCGCCGAGGTCGGGATAGGTGAACTTGAAACTCAACAGCAGGCCGACGGCCGTCGTGAGCAAGAGCCAGAATGTCGCGGTGATGGTGAACGCGCTGAAGATTCGAACGCTCTCGATCTCGCCCGCCGACTCGGCGGTGAGTTGACGGTGCGCGATCGCGGCCGTCACCGCCCGACCGTCTGGTTGAGGAAGTCGAGTTCGGCCGTGCGGAACGCGGTGCCGGTGGAAACCGTGTCGCCGAAGACGATGAAACGGTCGCCCGCAACCGTATACGCGGGCCACGCATCGGTGCCGGGCGGATTCGGATTACCGGTTTTGGCGAACTGCGTCCACATGGTTTCCATCGTTTCCGAAACGTCGTCGTCGGTCGCGTCGAAGGCCGGTGCCGGCGCCCCTACTCCGTTCACCGCCGGCGCGTTGAATACATACGCCAACTCGTCGCTGTGGCCGGGAAGTTTACCGGCACGGGCGCGCGTGAACAGGTAGCGGTAGACGGGCGCCCCGGCTTTGGCCATCGTGATCGCCATCTTGCGCACCCCGGTGTTGATGTCGATATCGCCGACGATCGTCGCCTCCGCGGCCAGCGCCCCCGCATCGTCCGTCGCCGGATAGAAGGCGCGCGCCGCAGCGGCCGCGTCACCGAAGCGCTTCTTCAGCGCCGCATCGTACATGGCCAGCGTCTTCACCGGAATACCGCGCGCGAAGAACGAGCCTTCGTTGACGTTGTTGCCGACGATGATCGGCACGATGGTTTCCTTGCGGGCGGCGTACGCGCTGCGTTCATCGGGCAAGACGACGTTGTCTGCGATCGGTCCGAGCGTGATTGCGATATCGGTGCGCGTGTCGGGATCGAGCGGCGGGATGCGCTTCATCAGATCGGCGGCTGCCATCGCGCGCAACGTTGCGAGATCGGCGCCGCCCGCCAGCACCACTCCGGCCGCTTCGGCGTCGGCGAGCTTGAGTTGGGGCCGGAAGACGGGCGCGCTCTCCATGATCGCGCGCGCAAACAAGCCCTTCGCGCGCGGCATCGTCATCAGCGCCGAGACCGAACCTGCCCCGGCGGATTCGCCGACGATCGTTACGTTATGCGGATCGCCGCCGAACGCGGCGGCATTGGCCTGCACCCAGTGAAGCACGGCCACCTGGTCGAGCAGACCGTAATTTCCCGACGTGCGGTCGGGTGATTCGGCGGTCAGCGCCGGATGGGCGAGGAAGCCGAAGACGTTGAGCCGGTAGTTGAACGTTACGAGCACCACGCCGTGACGCGCCAGCGACGTTCCGTCGAAGGTCGGTGAGTTCGCGGCGCCGACCGCGTAGCCGCCGCCGTAGATGTAGATCATCACCGGCAGGTGCGCGCCCGCGGCGGCGGGCGTCCAGACGTTGAGCGTGAGGCAGTCTTCGCTGTTCGCAACGCCGGGCGGCGCCGGCTGCGCGCATTCCGGTCCGAACGCCGTCGCATCACGCACGCCGCTCCAGCGCGGCGCCGTCTGCGGTGGTTTCCAGCGCAGCGGCCCGACGGGCGGCGCGGCAAAAGGGATGCCCTTGAAGGCGCGCACGTCGCCGCCCGTGCCGGAGACGAGACCGGCAGTCGTCTGGGCCGTTACCGGCGGCGCGTCCGCCGCGCGGGCCGCGCCCAGCGAGAGGGCCGCGGCGACGGCAAAACCGGAAACGGCGATACGGAGAGTGCGCGGCATGAACCGCGGTAGCGTGCGCGCGGTGGAAATTCCTTTCGCGCGGAGTTCGTGGTTCACGTGCATAAGTTCCGGCGCATGGATGCATTGGATCTCTCGAATGCCCCACCTCGGAGACCGCGCGCCGAACTGGGCGGCGTGATCTTTCTCCCGCGTTCGATCGACAAAGCGCGCGCGACGCTCCCCACCGGCGAACGCAACGAATACAACGTTACGGGTCTAACGACGCGGATGCTCGAGAAACTCGGGATCACCCCGGATGACTTTATCGCTGCGGTGGCCGCAGCGAAGTCGGACGACGACGTGCTCGCATACGTTCGCGGCCACGCGACGCAAGCGCAGATCGACGAGTGGAACGCGTTCGCCTCGGCGTTTCAACCGCGCAACGGCGACCGGGCCGAGGCGCAGAAGATCTTCACGTGGCTCGGCGAGCGGCCCGACCTTACCCAGGCCCTCGACATTCTCGAAGAGGACGACAAGCGCAACTACGCCGCGCGTTAGGTCGGTTCGGGCGACGCTGACGGCACGTCGGGCGGCGGAGCGGGCGTGCTGGACGGCACGGGCGACGGTGACGGCGAGGGTGACGGCGTCGGCGGCGGTACGCAGGCTTGGGGGATGATTTGCGCGCGCAAGCCCTTCGAGATCGTGGTTTCCATTGGTCCGGGAGTGGGACTCGCGGTGGGAGACGGCGTGGGCGAGGGCGACGGCGTATCTGCCGGCGCGCTCGCGTCTGCGCTTGCTTCATCCGTTGCCGTTGCATCGGGCGTTGCGGTCGTCACCGCGGACGGCGTTGCGCAAGGCACGGGCAGCGCGTAATAGTGCTCGGTAAAGCCGATCGCGAGATCACGTTTGAGCGTCTTGCCGAAATAACTGTCGGGGAACTGTTGCACCAGGCGGTTCAGGTAGATCCAGGCGAGATCCTGATTCGCCTTGACCCAGATCTTGCGTTCGACTTGCACCGCGAGAAAGTACGTGCGCGCGAGTTGCGGATCGCGCGGGTATTTGCGCGCCCAGTCTTCGAGTGCGTCTTCCGCGAGCGCGACTTTATTGATGATTCCCGGGTTCGTCGTGTGATCGCCCGAGGAGATCGACGAATCACGAAACGCATTGTTCATGCCGAGAAAGCTCATCTTCAGCCGCCCGAAGTATTCATCGGCCGGTGCGGAGTTCTCGAAGCGTTTTTGTTGCGCTTGCTGCCACTTCGTCAGCTTGTGGGTAGGCGGCGGTGCCGGTGCCGGTGCCGTTGCCGCGCTGGCTGCCATGGCGGTGACGGCGAGCGCAGCAAAAAGTGCGGGCAGTGACGACTTCACCTGCCCGCACATTTGAACCGCGAGCGCGCGTTCCTAGATGCCAAGCAGGCGGTTAACTCATCGTCCCGGTTCTTCGCGCCACCGGCCCAATCGCCGCTCCGCGACGCGCATCAATTCGTTCAGCGTGATGGCGATCGCGGCTAAGAGGAGGATGACACCGAAGAGCTTGGCCGGAGCGAATGCGTTGGCGAAGGCCTGGGTGAAGTACCCGATGCCGGTGGTCGACACGTAGAGTTCGGCCAGCAGCACGCCGAGCAGCACGCCGCTCATCGCCAGCCGCATCCCGGTGAAGAGGCTCGGTACGAGGCTCGGCAGCACGACGTTGAAGATGAGCTGGCGGCGCGAGGCGCCCAGCGACGTCGCGGCGCGCAGCAAGACCGGGTCCATCGCGCGGATTGCCGCCAGCACCGCGAGGATCACCGCGAAGACGCCGTGCGTGGCGCCGAACGCGATCTTCGTCGGCGGACCTAAGCCGAAGACGCGCACGAACAGCGGCAGCAGCGTCACCTGCGGCAGCGCATAGAGTCCCAGCACGAGCGGTAAGAACGCCCCGCGCCAGAACGCGTTCAATCCGAGCGGCAGCGCGATGCACAAACCCACGACGACCGAGATTGCGAACGCGGTGACGATTTCGCGCAACGCTTCGAGCAGCGCTCGCACGAGCGCGGGATCGTGCAGCATCGCAATCGTCGCTACGGCCGTCGCCGACGGCGGCGCGATGAAGAGCGGGTTGCCGAAGCGGCGCGCCAAGAACTCCCACGCGATCACGAACAGCGCGACGAGCGCAAGGCGAATGAGGCCCGGCCGGCGGCTCACGCCGTTTGCTCCCGTCCGTGCGTCTGGCCTCGTGTCTCAACCCAGGACGTGAGCACGTTGAGCGCGATCGCGAGCGCAAATGCGACGGTGATGTAGGCGAACATCTTGGCCGGCTCGAGGCTCTCGGCCATCGTCACGATCTGATGGCCGAGGCCGGCGTTCGAGGTAAGCGTTTCGCCGCCGAGGATTGCGAGAAAGCCGAGCACGAGGCCCATGCGCAAGCCGGCGATCACCACTGGAAATGCGTCCGGCACGAGGACGTAGCGGAAGAGCTGGAGCGGAGAGGCGCCCATCGAACGAGCGGCCGCGATGTAGATCCGGCTGACCTGCGTGAAGCCCGCGATCGTGCTGAGCGCGATCGGAAAGAACGCGAGCGTCGCGCCGAGCGCGATCTTCGACGGCGAACCGATGCCGAAGAAGAGCAGGTAGAGCGGGAACAGCAGGATCGTCGGAACGGCGTACAACCCCGCGATGAGCGGATCGAACACGCGCACCGCGAGCGTCGAGCGGCTGATCAAAAACCCGGCGAGCAAGCCCGCCGCGGCGGCGAGCGCGAAGGCCACGATGAGCTCGAACAGCGTCACCGCAACGTCGGCCCACACCGTTCCCGTTTGCAGCAACGTGCCGAGCGCTGCGGCGACCGCGCTCACCGGCGGCAGGATCAGCGGGTTGAGCCAGCCCGTCGTGCTGCCGATCTGCCATGCGACGAGCACCGCGGCGACGCAAACGATCTGCACCAGCCGCTGGCGCGCGCGCCGCGAGAGACTCAGATCGCCGCTCCCGTTTCGATCGCCTTGCGCACTTCGTCGTGTAACAGCTCGTAGAGCGTGTTGCGCAGCCCGGTCAGCTTCGCCGAGGTCATGAACGACGGGGCGCGAGGATGCGGTTCGTCGACGGTAAGAATGGTCTTGATCTTCCCCGGCCGTGCGGTGAACACGGCGATCCGGTCGGCGAGGAACACCGCTTCGACCAAACTGTGGGTGACGAAGACGATCGTCTTGCGCGTTCGCGCGAGTTGGACGGAGAGATCTTCGCCGAGTACGAGTCGCGTCTGCTCGTCGAGTGCGGCGAAGGGCTCGTCCATCAACAGGATTTCGGTTTGCAGGCTCAGCGCCCGAGCGAGTTGTGCGCGCTGCTTCATTCCGCCCGAGAGCTGCCGCGGAAAGTGATCGCGGAACGCCTCCAAACCGACCGCGCTCAGCGCTGCATCCGCGCGCTCGCCGCGCTCGCTTTTGGGCGCACCCTGGAACGCGAGGCCGGCCAGAATGTTATCGTAGACGCTCAGCCACGGAAAGAGCGCGTTCTCTTGGAACACGAAGCTCACGCGTTTGGGGAGTGGGCCGCGCACCGGCTCGCCGTCGATGGTGACGCTGCCGCCGGCGGGGGTTGCGAGGCCGGCGATGATGTCGAGCAGCGAACTCTTGCCGCACCCGCTCGGCCCGATCAGGCACACCAACTCCCCGGCCGGGATCTCGAGCGTCGCGTCTTCGAGCGCGACGACGCGGCGCGGGTCGCCGGGTGCGCCGAATGCCTGCGAGACGCCGCAGATACTGATTCCTTTGGCCACGTTGCCCCTTTAGGTGCTGGGCCGGGGTGTTCCGGCCCGGCAGCGAAGGCAACCGGACGCTTGTCAGGAGGCCGTCTGTTGTTCAAACTCGCCATGTTTTGTCTTGGATCGCTGCTTGCTGTGATTCCGCGCGCCGCGGCGGCGCAGGACGCCGCACCGGCGCCGACCCCGGCACCGGCGGAGCGTTTCGTGATGGTCGACGGCACGATCACCGGCAAGACGTTCAACGAGCTCACGCCGGGCGCATCGACGGGCGGCTGGGGGATCCGGGCGGCGGCCGAGGTTCCGGTGATCGGCCACAACTGGATGGCATCGGTCGATTATCGCCAGTACGACTACACGCACACCGCACCCGCGACCATGGCCAACGGCTTCACGTTCGCGTGCCCGGCCGGTAACGCCGGGTGCGTCACGCCGATCGGCTACCAAACGTATAACTCCCAATTCAGTCCCGGACCGATGAACTTCGTGAACACGCTCTCGGCGCAAGATTCGACGACGCAGATCGGCATCAGCACGAAGATCGCCCCGGTCGAACGCTACTACATCGGCGTGGGGTACGCGATCAAGGGTTCCAACTACCTCGGTTATCCGGCGGAAAGCGGCCTGGGATTCGGCATCGACAAACTGCCCGATCTCGATCGCGCCTTGTCGTTCTACGGAAATTTCTGGATCTATTTCAACGTCAACGGCCAGTACACGGGCCCGACGTTGCCGGCGCTCGGCACGCTCTCGGGCTTACGGTTCACCCCGGCCTATCATCTGTATGCCTACCATTTCGGCTTCACGTACACGCTGCGGCACTTGCCGGTCTTCGTCGATCTCTCCGACGTCGGCGACCGCGCCGACGTGATCACCGCCGGCCCGTCCAACGCGCTTCACAACGCGCTCTCGATGGGTGCCGGCCTGAAGTTCTAGCTTCGGATTTACCGGGCCGGCGCCCAGATCAGCGAATCGGCTGATACGGGCGTCTGGCCCGTGTACTTCGCAGCCGTGTTGATCGGCGGCTGAACCAACCGCGGCTCGAGCGTCAGCGCGTACAGCACGCGGTTCATGCGGTCGACGATCGTGGGATCGAGCTTGAGGTATTTGAGCAGGATCGCGGCCGATTCTTTGTGATGCGCGTTCGCCCAGATCGCCGTGCGGCGCATGACGCTGCCGAAGCGCAGCGCGACGTCGGCATGCGATTGCAGCCACGATTCGCTGGCGATCCAGCCGGTGGCTTGGTAGCGCGGCGCCACGCTCTCGGCGGCGCGGGAGAGGATGTGCAGATCGCCGGCCGACGCGGTGAGGAACGGCTCGATCACGTACGCCGCATCGATGCGGCGTTGTGCGACCGCCGCAGCCATGGCGGGGAAGGGCAGCTCGATGAACTTCACGGCGGCTGAGTTGCCGCCGTGCTTGTCGATCCAGGCGCGCGTCGCATAGTAGGTGAGGTCGTTGAGTCCGCTGACGGCCACGACTTTGCCGGTGAGGTCGGCGGCCTTCTTGATCGGTGAATCCTTGGTCGTCACCAGCGCCGCCGTCGGCGAGGCGGCGTCGTAAAGCCCGGCCGGCGCGATGTAGAGAATCGGAATGCCCTTACCGCGCGCGTCGGCAACCGATCCGACCACCGCGTTACCAATGTCGCCGCCGCCGCCCGCGAGCGCCGCGATGATCGCGCCGCTGTTCGTCATCGCGGTGATCCGCACGTCGAGCCCGGCGTCCTTGAAATAGCCCAGGTCTTGCGCGTAGTAGACCTCGGCCGAATTGTCGGCAGGCAGGTTGATGAGGTTGATCACGGCCGGGGCGTCGGCGGCGCGGCTCGCGGTGGCGACGCCGAGCGTCAAGACCGCTGCCAGCAGCGCAATGGTGAGTCGTCGAGTTGCGTTCATGTCCTACTTTGCGGGTGCCCAGATCAGTGTATTGGCCGGAACGGAAGCTTGACCCGTATACTTCGCAGCGGTGTCGATCGAGGGTTGAATCAAGCGCGGCTCGAGCGCGAGCGCGTATGGCGCACGATACATCTTGGCGGCGATCGCCGGATCGACTTTCAAGTATTTCTCCAGGATCACGGCCGACTCTGGATGGTGGGCATTGGCCCAGATCGCCGTGCGATGTATAGCCGCGCCGAAGCGCAGCGCAACGTCGGCGTGCGAGGCCAACCATGGCTCCGTCGCGATCCAGCCGGTGGCCATGTAGCGCTGGGCGACGCCGGTCGATGCGCGAGCCATCAAGCGCGTGTTGTCCAGGCCGGCGGTAAAGAACGGCTCGACCGTGTACGCCGCATCGACGCGGTGACTGACGACCGCGACCGCCATCTGCGGAAACGGCAGTTCGACGTACTTCGAATCGGCCGAGTTGCCGCCGTTCTTGTCGATCCATGCGCGCGTGGCGAAATACGTCAGGTCGTTGAGGCCGCTGACGGCGATAGTCTTCCCCTTCAGATCGGCCGCGGTTTTGATCGGCGAATCTTTCGCCACGATCAGCGCCGCGGTCGGGGAGGCGATGTCGGACATCCCGGCCGGTGCCAAGAACAGGACCGGAATGCCTTTGCCGCGCGCGTCGGCAACTGAGCCGACCACCGAATTCCCGATGTCGCCGCCGCCGCCCGAGAGCGCCGCGATGATCGCGCTGCTGTTGGTCATCGGGGTGACGCGGACGTCGAGGCCGGCATCTTTGAAGAAGCCGAGCTCTTGCGCGTAGTAGACCTCGGCCGAGTTGTCGGCGGGGAGGTTGATCAGGTTGACAACGGTCAGCGGGGCATCCGCGGCGCGACCGGCCGGCGCGATCCCGAAAGAAAGTGCGGCTGCGAGCAGCGCAAAGGTGGGCCGTCGAAGATGTTTCACGAAGGAAGTCTCCTGCCGCGAGGCCCGGCTTCCCTCCCAGTAATTCCTATAATGCGCGTGACACTGTAGACGCTGAATGCGAATCGCGTCCCGCCACTATAGCGACGAGGGGCATCTCGCCGAGATCGACGGGCGTCTGCTCGAGACCCCGGACGCGGTGGATGTCTTGTTCGAGCGCGCATGTTGCCTGGAAGACCTCGGCTGGGATGAAGCGGCGGCGGCGTACCTGGCGGTCTTGAAGCACGATCCGCGCCATCTCGGGGCGCTGACCAATCTCGGCTTGCTGGTGACCGGGCGCGGCGATGCGGCCAGCGGACGGGCGTTGTTCACCCAAGCCCTCGTGCATCACCCGCGCGAACCGATCGCCAACGTCAACTTGGGTCAGGCGCTGCTCGAGCAGGGCGAAGTCCTCAGTGCCGAAGCCCAATTCACTGCCGCGCTGGCGGTGGATTCGGATTTATTTGCCGCCCATCACGGCCTGGCGCTCCTGTACGAGCGCACCGGCGATGCGGCCCGCGCCGAACGGCAGTTGGAACGGGCATTCGAGAAGCGCAGCTCCTGGACGATGCCCTATGCCGGAACGGCGCCGCCGCTGCGCGTGCTGTTGCTCGTCTCCGCGCGCGGCGGCGATATCGTGACGCATCCGTTTCTTGACGATCGAATCATGCAGACGACGATGTTCGTGCCGGAGGGTTTTCGTAACGGCACGATCTTGCCGGAACACGACGTGGTGTTCAACGGGATCGGTGATGCCGATCGCTGCCGGACCTCGCTCGAGCGCGTGCGCGCGATCCTGGCGCAATCGCCGGCCAAAGCGATCAACTATCCGCAGCGCGTGCTGGCGACGGCGCGCGACAAGACGGCCGCCTTGCTCGGAGGCATCGCCGGGGCAACCCTGCCGCGCACGGAGCGCTTTGCGCGCCGCGACATCAGCGTCGAAAACCTGACTCAACGCGGCTGGCGGTTTCCGCTGCTGCTGCGTGCGCCGGGCTATCAAGCCGGTCGGTATTTCGAGCGCGTCGACGAGCCCGCCGGGCTCGACGCGGCGTTGGCGCGCGTGCCGGGCGAGGACCTGTTCGCGATCGAGTTCATCGACATACGCGATGCGAAGGGCGACGTGCGCAAGTACCGCGTGCTGTTTATCGACGGACGGCTGTACCCGGTGCACCTCGCGATTTCGAACCACTGGAAGGTGCACTACTTTTCTTCGAACATGGCCGAGCGCGCCGAGCATCGAGAAGAAGAGGCCCGCTTTCTGACCGATATGCCGGGCGTGCTCGGCACGCGGGCTATGACCGCGCTCGCGGCGATCGAGCGTGCGGTCTCGCTCGACTACGGCGGGATCGACTTCGGCATCGATGCGAACGGCAACGTCGTCGTTTTTGAAGCCAACGCGACGATGGCGGTCTATCCGCCGGCCGCGGGCGAAATGTATGCGTACCGCCGGCCGGCGTACGACGCCGTTATCGCAGCCGTCCGGCGCTTGATCGCCGAGCGCGCGACGTGACGTGAATTCACGGAACGTGAATCCACTAGCGGTCGAGTGGGTCGGTCGCGTGAGGGTATGAGGCGATCTCGACGTTGACGTACTGACCGTTGCGCTTTTCGGTGCGGCGGATGTAGACGGTCTGCACGATGTCGCGCGAGTCTTTGCCGATCTCGAGCGGGCCGCGGGGGCTCTCGAAGCTCATTCCGCCGAGGAGCTGCATCGTGCGGTCCGGATCGAGGCTGCCCTTTTGCGCTGCGGTAACGTTGTAGATCGCGTGCATGATGTCATAGATGGCGACGCTGTTGTAATCGGGCGGCGCCTCACCCTTGTCTTGTTTCAGCACCTCCTTCACGAACGCATCGTTGAGTTTCGAGGCGTGATTGGCCGAATAGTTTCCGGTGCTGATGATCCCGTCGGCCATGTCGCCGTAGGTCGGCAGAAAGCTCTCCAGCACGAGATCGGGGGTAGCGAGGATCTTCACGCCCGCTTGCGCGAGGCCGGCATCGTAGAATGCCTTGAGAAACGGCTGCCCGCCGCCGTTGGCGTTGACGAACGCGAACACGGCCTGCGGCTTCGCGTCTTTGATCCGTTGCACGTAACCCGAGAAATCGGGATTTTGCAACGGCACCTTCACTTCACCGGCCAGCGTGCCGCCGCCGGCGGTGAACGCTTGTTCGAAACCGGTTGCGGCGTCGATGCCGGGCGCATAGTCGAGGTAGATCGCGAACACCGACTTGAGGCCGTTCTGCAGCGCCCAGCGGGCGAGCGGTGCGCTCAGTTGCGGCAGCGTCAAGCTGAAGCGCGCCATGTAGGGGTCACCGTGGGTGATCTTCGACTGCGTCGCGTTCATCACGAGGAACGGCGTCTTGGATTGAGCCGACACTTGCCCGACCGCAACCGCGTTCGGTGAGC
>Ga0182030_10003405_pt1 | contig 33946 bp, 45 predicted proteins | sample 812S3MmetaG_FD_121299 | JGI IMG/M metagenome (GOLD analysis project Ga0182030, IMG submission 121299) | Permafrost microbial communities from Stordalen Mire, Sweden - 812S3M metaG (Illumina Assembly) | ecosystem: Environmental > Terrestrial > Soil > Wetlands > Permafrost | place: Sweden...
CGCAGCTCAGGCTCGGTTGAGTTTCCCTACGCCTACTCCCGCATCAGGCGCGCAACCGAAAGTGTAATTCGGATCTTTCCATACAGGGCCTTCTGATACGCATGATTCGCCGCAATCGCGGCCTCCGCATATTTCTTCAGTTCCTCATACGCGACTGGCTGATCCTTGTATTGAGCCTGATTGTAGTAGGCTAGTTTCGCGTTGGCGAAATCCAGGTCCGTTGCGTTCATCGCGGCTTTTAGGTTCTGCAGGTCTTCAGCAGTTGCCGGAGCCTTCTTGGCCATCGCGCCCTCTCTCCCATTATCGTGCGAAACAGCGCGCGATAGCGGTCGCGGCCCTCGCCGAATTCCTTCTCCAGCACGTAGCGAATCTGCGTGCTGTCCCGAGTCACGCACTTGGGCCGACTGGCGATCTCGGCCGGCAGTTCCGCAGCAAACGCATCGCGCAGGACTCGTTTCATCAGCCGCCCGCGGTCCAGACGGAAGGCTAATGGCATGTTATAGCCTATCCGCAGAAGCGCCTCCGTCCACATCGGCTGAACGACTGCGAGGCCGAACCAGCCGAAGACATTCTGGATGATAGCCAGCTCGTTCGGCAAGTCGTGGGTCATTTGCGCCCGATAGTAAGCGCGCAGTTGGGCGCCGCGGTAGTATCGTAGGGCGAACTTAAATCCTCCGAAAAGATCGTCGGCGGCTTCGCCCATCCAGACCTGTGAAAAGCCAGCTGCAGACATTCTCCGAGCAACCTCCACGAGGGCCGCGCAGTCATCCACAATGGTGCCACGAGCTGTTTCCGCCAGGTATATGCCCAAAGGTATGTTGCGGATCAGCAGACGCGAGGCGAGGGCGATTTCCTGTAACCGAATCCCAAGATGCGCGGCCACCTTTCGAGCGCAAATCAGATCGCTTTCCATCTCCGTCTGCGGACGCACCAACTGGTCGAGGCCAAATGTAAACGCCTTCACATCTTTCCCCGCAAGACGCATCGCAGCCGCCACTACTGAGCTATCTACACCTCCACTCAGCAGAAGAGCTGGGGCACCAGGCAGCGAGCCAACCGAATCGAGAATCAGGCGGCGCACCTCGCGAACCGTTTCCGCGTAGTCCATTTGGAAGACGGCCGACCATGAGCGTTCACGCGTAATCCCGATTCCCCCGGCCGTTACGCGGGCCTCGTGCCCAGGTTCGATGCGCCTCCACGCTTGCTGCGGCGGACTCCGAAGGAGCGCCGCAAGTTTCAGGTTAGATGTGATCATCCCATCCGGCTCATCTACGTAAGCGCTAAACTCCCCCGACCACCTGCGGCGGCACACCGTAACCTTCTCACCAGGACGCCAGCGCAGTTCACAGATTGGCTCATGGTCGACCTGAGGCCTCTGCAAGTGGACCACGATCCCCGCGCCGTCGTGGTCGACGGCCGTAAAGGCGTCCGCTGTCCACAAGAGGGCAGCGCCATTTGCCCGGACCTCTCGCAACTCCCCAGGGAGCTGTTGCATCCCAGCTAGGCGGGCATATTGCGGGGAAAGAAGCGAGGCGTCTGGAACAAACAAGAACATAGTTATCCCTGACCGTTACAATCGATTCGACGGATCATTGGCGTCGCATACCGGAACACTGGATCGAATATGGATGGATGGCCGGCTAGGCGCTCTGGAAGTAGTTTGCGAGAGGTCGTGACAAAACTGCACTTGCGGAAAAAATTGACGTTCCAAAACATCGTTAGGGCAACCATGTACTCCACACGGCGGGCCCTTGCGATCTCCACAGCGTCTTCTACCAGTGCCCAACCGATTCCCCTGCGGCGCATGGGTTTGTCAATGACAAGGCTGTGAAGGAGCACCACGTTTCCAACGAAATCGAGAGCACAACAACCTACCAGGTCTTTCCCGGTCGTTGCCTCGATAACCCGATCCGCGGACCACTCTTTTTCAGCTCCAATTCTGGCGCTCATCAAGAGACGAATGATCTCTGGGAACCGATCCGGATTCGCCTCAGTGATCCTTACGTCAGCCAGCGGCACCTTGGAAGCAAGTCTACCATCAAAGGGGGCGCTGCTCCGCCAGCAACTGTTCAAGCGCGGCTTGCTGGGAGGCCGATGGCCGCAGCATCAGGGTGATGTTGCCGAGCCGGAAATCGGGTTCCACCGCGGGGTGGAAAGCCCGCGGTCGTCCACCACCCCCTGGACGGCGTCCCACAGACTCAGCCCGAGCTCGCGTGCGTGGCGCTCGATGCCGCGGATGCGGGGCACGTGGAACGGAAAAATCCCTCTATATATAAGAGAGTGGTTTTCGCAGTGTCACAAAGAACGGTCAAAACATCCGTCCGATGTGTCCACATGTACCAACGCACACTGCCACATCGACTTGCAGGCGGTCACATCTTGCGTCCCTCTGTCCGTTTGTTGCGCCCACGTTTGGCATTCCACATGCCTCGCGCGATCGCATGGCGTTTCGTTTTTCTTTGTGACACGACGAAAACCGGTCCCTTATATATAGAGGGATTTTTCGGTTCCACGCGTCCGGGGTCGGCATGTGGCATCCGCACGTCGTGATTGCCAACCGAAGGTCGTGATGGCGACGATGACGGAGGACGCGGTCGTGAAGACCCCGCACGTGGTTGGCGCCGCCATGCCTGCGACGCAGTCCACGAAGCAGTTGGAGAACAAATGGACGGGCAGCATTGGGAGCATGTAGTAATGCATGACCTCAAACGGCTCCGCGTTGTTGCGCTCGACCTCTCAACCCCTCCGAAGAGAATTCTCTGGCAAATCGAGAGAATTGCCGGCAGCATCTTGTTGCAAGCCCAGCCCGAAGCCGCTTAACTACCGGCCTGCGTCCCGGTGCGTTTCATTGGTCTTTCCTCACCTTCGCGATCCGAAGGTCCTGGCCGCGGAGATCGCGCCACCCGCCCGGATGCCGGAGAGCCACGAACATCACCTCGTTGTCATCGTGTTTGTGCGCGATGAAGAGCATGAAGTCGATCCGCCATTCGTGCATGATCTGGTGTGCCTCATGGGACCGCGCCCCTTGGCCCAGGTCCGGCAGCTCGTATGGTGTGGCCGCCTCCAGCACGTCTCCGATCACTTCGCCCGGCGGCCCTTGCACGAGCACACGGTCACCCACTGCAAACGGACGTTCGCCGCGCGCCAGCTTCCGCACGCGCTCCTTTGTGAACGGCAGTTGGCAGTCCGGGCACCAGAGATGGGCCGGTCCCCATATTTCGGGCGCGACAGTGAGCACGGTGCCGCACAGTGGGCATGGCGGAAACGGCGCTCTATTCCTCGAAGTCCTTTTGCCTAGGCCCACATTTCACCACGACCGGATCGTCTTCTTGCAAGCCCGCGCCAGTGGGGAATACCCACTGGGGAATCCGAATCATTTCGTTGCCCCCTCGCGCTTGAGCGGCGCACGGAAGATCGCCGCCAGATCCGGATACCTGTACTTGGTTGCGATTCTTGCAAGCATTACCAGTTTGGCTGGCGAGGGCGCCCGCATACCGCGCTCCCATCGACTGATGGTCATGTGATCGGATGTCCCTCTCTTACCATACTTGCCGATGGCCTGTCCCAACTGCTCCTGCGACCATTGCAGTCGCTTCCGTAACTCGCAGACTGCCCTGTTGAGTTCGGCGTTGGTTCGCTTTTCACCTAGCAATCCTGACTCCTGTGGCTGGTTTTCTAGTTCGCAGTGGGGTTGGAATCGTCAGATCGGCGAGCGCATGCGTGACCACACTTCGCGTGCCGAACCCCCGTGCCGTTTCGCGTAGCGCAGAGCCTTCTGGCAAGCGCTTTTCTTGTTACCGATCCCGGCATGGACGAGTTGTTTGAATCGGGGCCGTTCGATCACCTTGCCGCACGCCGCGCACGTGATCGCTTTGCGGGGAGGACGATATCGCTTGGGTTCGCGAGGGGTGTCGAGGTCCCAGACGTAAACGCACGCTCCCCGCGTCGCCACGCCCGGTTTCCGGCCGGCGCGCGTTCCCGCCCAATGGATCGACGATCTGAGGCTCTCGACCTGGGTGTCTGGGGGAAATACCAATCTCAAAACCTGGTCGTCCTCCAGTAGTTTGAGGCGCCGCACTACCGAGTCCCAGTAGCCCTTGCTGACTCTCGGCGGGTGTGCAGTTGGGATTTCCCGCCGCGTGATAGCGTCCCCCTCCGGGTCGAGAAACTTGGTGTCGGGTGTCTCCACACTGCATAGCGAAGGGACCCGTATCGGTAAGTCCGGCTCTCGGCACCGCGCATTACGCCTTGCCGTTGCCGAACCGGTACTCGCCGGGGCCGATCACGAAGATTCCTTCCTGCGTGTTCGCCGATTTTCGTGTGCAATGCAATAACTTGGTTTTTCGACCTTTCGCTTTCAGATTCTGCACAGGGCAGGATGGGCAGGGCGAGCGGACGAAAAAGCCGATTTTAGCGGCGAGTCGCGAGGAGAACGTTCTATGCTTAGAGCTGGGGGCAGGGATGGTCGCGTGGCGGCCCCTCGCAAGATCATCGAAACAAAGGCCGCGCGCATGTGGAGAGGCTGTACGGCGATCTCCGCTGTACTTGAATGCCCATGGGTTTTCTGAGTACAGGAATCACCGTCTGGGGCCATTTCCGGATCGGCGCGGCGTCGGGCGTCCCGTCCGCGCTGCAACTGGCGGTTGCGCTCCACCCCAGCCGGGTGAGACTGCCGGTAGCGTTGCTGATAATCGGAGTGGGCCTGGCGCCATTTGCGCCGGCTATCGCGGACGACCTCGGCGTATTCGGGATCAGCAGCGATCCGCTGGCGGTGATACTCGGCGCGGCGACGCCTTTGGCATTCTGGCCGGCCGCACACTGCTCCGGATGGAATCTGGAGGGTTCGAAAGACTGGGAACAAAAACGGCAGCAACGGTGCGGCAAACGGGGATTCCTCCGGATCGGTCAAAAACCCGATCCTTTGAGGAAATCAGAATATAGAAACTGCTATAGAGTGGCGTACCGCGTCCCCGCCCGTGGGGCTGTCAGTGCGCCGCCTCTCGGCGGCGGGGCGCTGCTTTTATCGAGCGTGTCAAGGCTCCGAGGTCGCTGCTCCGTGGTTCCCGCCTATCGCGCCGAAATTGGCACCATTTCTGCGCGCCCCCTGACAGAATGGGTTAACGGCACGGCGAGGTTGTCTGGCTCCAAGCCAGATGTCCTCCACCGCGTGGCTTGGACGACCGGCCAAGCTTGATACTGGCGCCGAGGCGCACCCGCCTAGGGCGCGCCTCCCTGTTCCGCCAGCGACCAGGAACAGTCCTCACAGAGCGCGTAGCGACCGAGACGATAATCGGCGTGGGCACCGCAGCCGCACCGGTCGACTGCTCTTTTTTGGGTTCCGGTGTCGGCACAGGTTGCGGCGGCGCCGGACGGTTTGACGGCGAAGGCCGGGACAGCCTCGGGCGGGCGCTCCGGCGTGCTCACTGATGTGTTGGCTAACATCGCGGGCTCCTTCCCGGCAGTGCGCAGCCATTGAAAGAGCAGTGCAACTGCCAGGTATCGGATTGGCACGAATCGGGCCAACCTCGCGGCCGACGCAGTGACGCCTTGTAATTAGTTGAAGCGTAAAGCTTTGCCCGTTCTGGCGACCACACGAGGCTGTTTGAGAGAAGCAACGCAGGGCACGAACGCCATTGCCTTCCAACGAATCTCAACGAAGCTCAGTTTGTGACCACCTCGCCGCCAAGGCGACTGCGGGACATCTCTCCGACAGCATCAGCCGTGCCGGCAGTGGCCACGACACTTTCGATGACGGAAAAGTAGATCTCGTCCAGCTCTTCGCGGCAGAGGTTACTGGTGGAGATCAACGCACGGTTGTAGTAGTAGTCTGCCCAGTCGACCGAGTGGATGGTGATACCAAACTTCTCCGGCCATTTCGCGATTGGACTGCCGGGGAAAGGTACTAGAATGGAAACTGGCGTATGAGCACCGCGTGCCCGCAGCTCCAGGATCAGATCCAAAGTGTCCGCAATCGCCTCCCGCGTGTCCCAAGGGTGGCCGATGATGAAGCTGGTCACGAAGTGCTTGACACCCTGGGTTCTGGCTCGATCGATCGTACCCAAAATCTTCTTTCGGGACATGTGCTTGATCTTCTTCAGTACTTCGTCGTTCCCACTCTCAATCCCGAAGAACAATCCCCGGCAACCGGCTTCAACCATGGAGGGCAGCAGCGCCGGATGTTCGTTAAGGTCCGGAATCGTCGCCTGGCAGGACCACTCGTAGTCGCGGCTCCTCAACAAGCCGGTTAAACTCAGGATTCGATCGGGCATGCACGTAAACGTGTCCTCGATGAACTCGAAGCTCCTCGTGCCGTATCGCTCCCTCAATAGGTCCATCTCCTGCATGACGAGGTCATTCGACCGATACCGGTATTTGTGGGTGTTAAATGTGACGCTCGAACAGAACCAGCAGCGGTACGTGCACCCGCGGCTGCTGACAATTGCCCCTTGCTGGAGGTAGTTCGCCATCGGGACTAGATGCCTAGCGGGCAATGGTGCCGAATCAAAGTCCATGGGCGCGCGGTCTTGCGTCGAGACGTTGCCGTTGCGGTTTCGAAAAGAGATGCCGGAGACGAAGAACAGGCCGGCTTTCGATTTATCCCGACTGAACAAGACGCGGGTCAATTCGACCATCGTTTGCTCACCCTCGCCGCGGACCACGAAATCTACTTCTGGGTGGCTCAGCACTTCCTCCGGCAGTGCGGTGCCATGAGGACCTCCGACCACAGTGTGAACGTGCGGCGCCGCCGCTTTCACGTGCCGGCACAACCGATAGGCCATGTGAATGCCGGAGGTAAGGGCCGATATGCCCACGATGCGCGGCCGGAGCACATCGATAAGCTCAACCACGTCTCGCGGCTTATGCCCGTTCTGATAGAAATCGACCACTGCCACACTGAAACCGGCTTGTTCCAGTGCTGCGGCCACACACAGTAATCCCAAGGGTGGTGCAGAATTCTCTGAGACTTGAACCGACGCCGGCGAAAGGTGGGGCGCGCGAGGCGTCGTCAGCAGCAGAACATCGACGGCATTACTCATAGGCAGCGAGATCCCCCGTCGTCATCACCAGCCACTCTCCGCGAAGCTCCTCCAAAAACGCGACAACGGAAGCCTCGATGTCCGGCCTGTGCGCCCGGGGATGGACCGAATGAATCTGATCGACAATCTCTTCCACCGTACGCTTGCCGTCAACGAGTTCCCACACCCTCCCACCAATTTGGTTGAACTCCAATCGGACAAGGTTAAAGTGCGCGTCCGAGAACAACACCACCGTGTCACCCTGCCGTTTCCACGTGTGCGTAAGGCGAACCGGGACCTCCGCCGTATTCACTCGGCACCCCCAGTCGGCGGTCGACGACTTCGAACTCCCAAATCTTCCCCGCCATACAGATTGCAGGTCGACCCTTCTGTGTGACAACTCGCATAGGAGCAGAGATGCATCAACGACGGCAACGGCTGGCTTTTTCGGATAACTCTCGGTATATCAAAGAGATGCGCCGGGCAATCCGGCGTCGGCAGGTCGGGCCGGTCATCCTCAGTTTCAAAACCTTCAGTTTTCATGGTTCACTCTGTTCATTATCTATCGATCCCGGCGCTCTTGCACCAGAGCTTCCAACCGTCCCGGGCTCGCTGCTTGATCTCGTCAGCGTCAGCGGGTCCGCTCGTACCTCTACTTCTTTGCATTTCCTTATCCATCAGCGTCTGGGCAAGTTCATCGAAGAGCTCCGTCTTCCAATTGGCGTTGAACAGTACTGGCCTCAGCTCTACTTCGTGCATGTTCCAAGCGGCACGAAAGGCCTTCAAGATGGCGTAGGTTCGACTTCCTGTCTTGATTTTGGCGGCGATCCACTGCACAGCATCTGACACGTGAAGCGGCCCTTCAAACGAATCACGCTGCCGTGTCGGACTCACGGAATTCGTACCTGACGCTGTAACACCAATATCACCTGCCACGCTGCCCATCCCCGTCTCTCGTCCGGCATCCGGCCGAGGTGTTCGCGCGAGCTGCTCCTTGCCGTTCAGCCATGACTCCATCGCGTTAAGGCGGTTGCGCAACAGCTTCTCCATCGTCCAACTCAGTCCCCACCACCATTGTCTATGCGCTGGGTCAGAGTGCTCACCGAAAGACGGGACTACCCGCCGCTGGCCACCATCAATCTCGATCGGATACACTTCAGGTTCAATCTGACGGAGCAATCGTACGCTAGCATCTCCGAATTCTGCGAGTTCCCGGATGGCCTCGCAAGCCTGGGTGTAATAGACTGACCGTTGCGGGTTGTGTCCAGTTTGAGTAACAAACAGCACAGTTCCGCCGAGCCACGGCGCCGCTTCCACTGCGTATGCCAGCAGTTCATACCCATTGATCCATGACTTCACGCCGTCGTCAAAATGAAGATCGAGGACGAGAAGTACGCACGTGCGTAGTCTCCGGGCAAGTGCCGGTATGTCTTTCTCAAGTTCATCGGGGTGGACGACAGTTACCCTGATCCCTTCGACCGCTTGCCCTAATGAATTACTCATCTGAGTACCGAGAAATGCCGCGGCTGCCTCATAGATCTCAAGATTCGGTCGGAAATCGTCCACAATCAGTACTTCGGGCGGCCTTACCTGTTCGAGCCAAACCCCGCACGACGAAGCAACACGAGGAACAGCCAGCGCCGGGGCAAACGAGAACTCGTTAAGCACGTCGCCTATCGGCACGTCGCGGCCTGCCAACTCCGCCAATCTACTTGTGGTGGTTGGGCATGCCCCAATCTTCGTCGGGAGCATCTGGGGCATGATTTCAGATCCGCCGGCAAGAACCAGTGCGTATTCGATTGCGTTCTCCAATTCGCGAACATTGCCAGGCCAACTGTACGCCGTCAAGAGACCCTCTACGTCCGCTGACACATTCGCCCGCAACAGTTCGGACTGTCGGGTCAACTTGTCAATAAAGTGGTGAATCAAGAAAGGGATGTCATCCCGTCGGTCTCGAAGTGGGGGCAGTTGCATCGGGAAGGCGCTGATCCTGTAATACAAGTCCGCCCTAAACGTCCCGCTTAGAATCATCTGATCGAGATCGCGGCTAGTTGAGCAAATCACCCGCACGTCAACTTCAACGTCCGTGTTGCCACCGAGTCTCTGGAAGCATCGTTCTTGTAACGCTCGGAGGAGCTTTACTTGGATTGGAACTGCGAGTTCGCCCACTTCATCCAGAAACAGAGTGCCACCATCGGCTTGTTCGAACCAGCCCGGTCTTCGTGAAATAGCGCCAGTGAAAGCGCCCTTTTCCGATCCAAACAACTCAGATTCGACGAGGCTCTCGGCAATCGCTCCGCAGTTGCGCGCTATAAACAGCTTGGTGGCGCGTGAACTGGCCTTATGAATCGCTCGGGCAATAAGTTCTTTTCCCGTCCCACTCTCACCTAGCAGGAGGACACTTGTCGAGCTCGCGGCAACGAGATGCGCTTTCTCGATCAGACCGCACAATATCCCTGGCGAATGAATGAAAGACAAAAAGCCTTCGCGTCTGCAATTTGTGTTGTGCAAGGTTAGCCTCCGCATCCAGGGACCAAAACAGTGACACTTCCTAATCCAATGGCTGCAATCGGTGGCGCCATTGGTACGCCACCCCCACCAGACGATCCCGATTTGCCGAAATACGCGCTAGTAATGTACTGAATGATTCGAAGACCGTGACTCTTCCCGCGATGGATATCCGCATCAACCAAAGCTTTCATAAAGTCGTCCGGCTTCCCAGTGAAGGGATTGGCTGTCAAGAGAACCGCGCCTTTCGGATGTTTGAGGTTCTGTCCCCAATTCCGGTAGGCCGCCGAGACAGTCGGATGGAGTGTGCGCTCAACAACATCTTCCGAAATCCACGCCGCAGTGATTCCCCATGGCGCTCTATCTGCAGGATCTGCAGGATATTCACTGTTCATGTCATCTGTCTTTAGTAGAAGGCTCTCAGCATCCTCACTGCTCACACCTTTTCTGAAGACGACCCATCTGCCATCAAGCATCGGAATTGTCTTCGCGACCTGCACTTCGTGCTTCACGATATTCGCTACTAGCTCATAAAGCAACTGGTAAAGAGCTGCGGGTTCTTCGAAAATCCGAGTCCCCTCCTCCATTCGAAGAAGATGAGGTGCCCAGGACCTCAATCGGACGTCACCACCGCGCTGAACGTGTCGATTCACGACAGCGACGATAGCGCGATTGTACAGAGTCTGTACTTGGTCGGTGTTCAGGCCCGCGGCTGGCGGCGAGAATCTTCCATTCGCGCGATCCGAGACCAGACGGTAGCGATTCTGGATTTCCTGCAACCGCTCCGACGTGTCACGGAGCATACTCGGGCTAGCCGATTCACCGCGCGCAGACTTCTGTTCGAACTTGGCCTGTAATTCGGCAAGTTCGTCGATAAGGCCACCGTGGCTGATGTGGATGTCAGTAGCCATCAGGATAATATGCTGCTCACGCCACGCCGTTAGGGCGGATTCAATGATATGACCTGCCACTCGCTGCAATTCCTCCGCTACTGGACCGTGCTCCAGCCCCTTCTTCGCTATCACCGCACGCAACGCGCCCAGCGGCGTTGGCGCCTTCATCTCTACGACGCCGGGAATATGGAAGTCCGCGAGTCGGATGACCGAGGAAAGGAGCGAAGCCTCCTGTTCGAGCAACTGACCAAAATTCCTATAGAGATGGTCCGGCGCTGTCCTGATGCAGGTGCGAACGGAGTCTGCCTGTCGAGCCAGTCCAACCAGCCCACGGTACGCATCTAGTAGCAGTGCCCCGTAGAGCGTTGGGCTTGCCCAATCCAGGATCTCTCGCAGCGTTTCCGGTTGTACCTGACTCGGGGACGCCATCCCGACAGCATAACTTCTGAAAAAGTGATCGAACGTTCCGGATGCTGCCACATTCGGAATCGGCAAGGGGACGTAGAACAAGCATTCGCGGGAGGCCTCTGGCAGCAGAACCGTTTCGGTCAACAGCAGTTCAATCGGGTAGCCTTCGAGCGTGCTGGTGAGCCCACTGCTCTCGTATAGTCGGTGGACTTCCTCGCAACACCCATGCCCCATGATTCGATTTGAGATGACTGAACGTGCGGGGAACGACGCTGAGTCAAGCACTTGTAGCATCTTGTTCGGCAGGAGTTGCGGGTCACGCGAGCGCCACCGCGACTCATGAAACGGGTTGTCGCCACTACCAATTGAGGCCGAATAGGGCACAAGGCCCAGACTGTCAAGTGCCCTCACGAGAACTTCCGGACGCACTTTCTGGTCAAGATACAGTTTTGCCGCTCGGACGAGGCTCGCCGAGAGTTCCGCGGATCGCTTGTCAAGTTCAAGGCGAAGTGCCTCTCTCTGTCGTTCGCCGAGCAGGAACTTCGCGTAAGCCGTTTCTTCCCGACTTCCGCGAGGTTCACCGCACCTCGAGATAAACAGTGTGTCTAACGGTGCTGCCTTGTGATTGTCCCCACTGCGGCAAGAATTGATGACGCGGTCCACAAGTTCGGAGACCGCTCTAGGCGCTGCCCCGCTGTTGACGGGCGGCTCGCTCGCCCGGTTAGTCGAAGCTCTGACCTCGAGGTCGACTGTGACGGCGCGCGCGTATTCGATCAAGGCAGGATCTTCTGTTTCACCACGCAGAATGTCCTGGCAGGCATCGGTAGCATAGCGCAGGCTTCGATCCAGTGTGTTCTTGAGGCGCGAGTCTGCCATCGCTTCAACCAGCGGAAAGGCATCACGCCTGCGAATACTGTCATCTTCGATAAGAGCAGCGTACTGGTATTGGTGCGAATGTCGTCCAAAGGCAATCTCCCGGCTCTCGCTGTGCCAGATGAGCAGGTCCGGTCGATCGGTCGTTAGGTAATTGAGCTGCTCAGGGGCCTCATTCCTAATGGAGGCTATCTTACTCCGTGATCGTGGTGAGTTCGGATGAGCTTGAACTAGGCCGCTGATCCATTCCTTCCCGACACCATAAAACTCGTGACAGCCTAATGCAAAGGAATCTCCGAAACACGACTTACAGAGCGGTACCCGTTCTTGATCGGACTCCAACGGAAGGCGATACCAGATAGGTATCCACTCACCGTCAGGCAGTTCTCGAAATGCCCACAGAACGACTCGGAGGGCGACAAACCTAACCGGCTTCAGGCCAAGCGATACCAGGAGCCGCCGTCCCTGCATGAATCGTTGCAGACCGAAAGGCAGTAATTGCGGAGGAAACGTTGACAGCGTGCGCGAGTGATATGAACGGGCAAGTTCTGTGAGAACAACCCTCATAGGGGATGCCTCGCACCCGCTACTATGCTCGCGAGCCCTTCCGGTGTTGTTGCGGAGAGATCCACTCCCGCAATATCGGCAACAAGCCGCCCCCTGCGTAGCACACAAACACGCTCTGCCAGCCTAAGCGCAATGTCTACGTCATGGGTCGCCAAAATGACGGTCCTGCCCTCGCGGTGAAGCCTCCGGACTAGATCGAGACAAAGCCCGGCATTCTCTTCGTCGAGGGATGACGTCGGCTCGTCCAGAAGAAGAAGATCGGTGCCCGGTTCGACTTTCTCAGCAAGATGTTTGGCCAGCGCTGACAGCAACACGATGAAGATCTGTTGCCAGCCTACAGACTGAGACCGAAGCGGGCCGGTTACCGATTGGGCCAGGTTGCGGACTCCGTACTCTTCCAGGATTGCGCGGTATTTGTCAAGACGGGCTTTCGTTACTCCGCGCGTCCAAAACCGCGGGCGGCGACTGGCCAGTTCCACAAAAAGCATATGTTCCGCCAGCGTCATGCCGGGAAATGCCAGTTCAAGGGGCTCCTGTGGGACGTGGCGTATACACGGGATTGGACTGGTGGCTGAAGTCGCACTCTCTGGCGATACGTTCCAAACAACGGATCCTGAGTCCGGTGACAACTGACCGTCCAGTACCTTGAACAGAGTCGTTTTGCCCGAACCGTTCGGGCCCATCAGGACGACTAGCGATCCGGGCTTGATGGTAAGCGAGAAAGCATCGAGCGCAGCGATCCGCCGACCATCGGTCGCCGTGAAGATCTTGCTGATTTGCTCGATTCGAATCATCGTGCTCCTACCACGAGAACGTAACGGCGCTCCGGCGGCGCCTGAGAGCGATGACCGCCACCAGTGACAAACCGGCGAAGAGCCGAAGTGATGTTGGGGGCGCACCTACCCGAAGCACTGTGGCCAAAACCATCTGGTGAATGATCACGCCCGCCAGCGCGGCGCGCGTGATCGCGGCTGGCGATCCAAGACCCAAACCTAAACGAGCAAACAGTTCCTGCCCCAAGATCACAGCCACCAGCGCCATCACGAGCACGCCTACACCCATGTTCACGTCCGAGAAGCCCTGGTACTGCGCGGCGAGAGCACCTGACAAAGCGGCGAGTGCGTTCGCCATGGCTAAGCCCAGCAGCTTGTAATTGCCCGGGTTGTGCCCGTACGCCCGAACCGCTCGCTCATTTTGGCCTACTCCCCGTAAGATAACTCCGAATTCGGAGGCCAGGATGAAGTCGAGGATCAGTTTGAGCGCGACGACAAGGAGCAGGCACCCGAAAATCGACCCTGGATGGAAAAAAAGCTTCCGCGAAGGATACAGCCAGGTCTTTACGCTGGAGTCGATGGCCTCGAACTGACTGAAGTACGTCCGGACATCCAGCACGGGGAGATTCGCTCGACCACCCATGATCCACATGTTTAAACTGTAGAAAATGGCTGCGGTGCAGATGCCGCTGAGCAGCTTGCTCATGCCCAAGCGGACATGCAGGCTGCCCGTCAGCAAGCCGCCGGCGCAGCCGGCTAATCCTGCCAAAACGAAGGCGGCGGCAGGAGGCGCTCCCTTCGCCAAGGTGACGGCGGCAACGGCTGCGCCCAGTGGGAAAGTCCCTTCGATTGAAATATCGGGAAAATCGAGTACCAACAAGGAGAGAACGGCGCTGAACGCGACGCCGGCGAACACAAGCCCCTGCAGCGTGCCAAGGTCCACGATGCCCGCAAGGGCCTGCAGGAATTCTGTCATGGGTTCTCCCGCCTATTTCGCGGTCATGGCGCTGTAGACTTTCTTGGCCTTGGCCAGGAGCGATGGCGGGAAAGTAATCCCCATCTTTTTCGCGGCGTCCTCGTTGAGGTATAATTCTGCGCCCTGGAACGTGACCACAGGGATACGTCCAGGCTCCTCTCCCTTGAGCACTCGGATGAGGAGGTCCGCTGTCGAATCCCCGAGGCGGCGATAATCCACGGAGAAAGTGGCCAGACCACCACGTTCTACGTTGGCACTCTCGCCCACGATCACTGGGAGCTTCCGCTCGTAAGCCACCTTGAGAACCGCGTCGAACCCTGCCATCACCGTATTGTCACTTGAGACGTAAATCACCTGGACCCCGCGTTCGGCGAGCGACTCGACCGCCCTGCGAACATCGGCCATCCCCGTTACTGCAGCAGGAACGATTTCCAAACCACGTTCTTTCGCCAACGGCACAACCTGCGTCAGTGCATATTGGGAGTTAGCCTCGCCTGAGTTGTAAGGGAATCCCACCTGGCGCGCATGGGGGATGAGCGTCTTGATCAGGTCCAATTGCTCAGCGTATGGCCATCGATCCGATGTTCCGGTGATTCCAGAACCCGGCGTGTTCTGCCATGACGAAACCAGACCGGCGCTGATCGGGTCGGTGACACCACTGAACACAACCGGGATCTTGCCGCGAGCCGACTTGGCGACAGCCTGGCTGACGGGCGTTGTGATGGAAACGATGGCGTCGACGTTCGATTGCACCAGGCTCTGCGCGACAGCGGGTGCGAGATTGACGTCGCCCTCGATGCTCTTCCAGATGATTCGGATGTTCTTGCCATCCTCATAACCTCGCGCCCGCAACCCGGTCTTGAAGGAATCAACGATGACGTCCAGAATCGGGTGAGCTCCGTAGTTGGCCACGCCGACAACCGGTATCTTGCCGGTCTGCTGTTGCGGACTGCTGCACGCTCCAAGGAGCAGCATCGTGGCCACCAGGAGCGGTGTGAGCGCTCGGCGGGTTAGTCCCTTCCTGGGCATAGAGTTCTCCTTGAAGTCTCATAGTAAACGAATGCTTGAGGACTCGCATAGCTCCGTGCACCGCGCACTCCAAATACTCTGTGGACGGGCAGAGTCGCAATCTCTCAGTTTTTCAATAACTTAGGGGATTGGCCTGGCCCGAGTGCCGGGCAAGCATATCTCTCAATCGGGGTCCACGGGCCCGGACTCGTTGAGAATCGTTGAAAATCGTTGGTTTCCGGTCCTTTTCGGAGAAGAGGCTATGGGTGGGAAGGTCCCTGCGTGCCCTTTAGATCAGGCCGCCGCATCGGATCACTTCGGCGGACAAGCTCAAATCCGGGCTATCGACGCCGGGCGCCGACCTGCGGTGTCATTCGATCAGACTGTATCGTTCTTGTTCGACGTTTCGTCGTTGGCGGGATCAGCGATGGCTTGTTTCACATTTTCTTGTTTCGCGATACCCCGCCAGATGGGCGTAGCCAGGAGCCGCTCCATCGAAATGCGGGAGCGGTTGTTCACCTTGATCAGCATCTCGGACATCCGCTCGATGGACTTCTGCATCCGCTCGCCGGCGCCGACCGTGCCCTTTTCCCACCCCTCGACGGCAGTATTCGCCTGTTTGATGCGCAGCAGCGAGCACGCTGCGCGGGTCGATTGCGAGGACGATGGATCCCTGGTCCATGTGGGGGCGTCAAGTACTGAGTTAGAATTCGTTAGCGAGGCACAGAATGGCCTTTTACATCGTGGTTCACCACCCGGATGACCCAGACCCCACCAAATGGGCTAACGAGTGGGACGGTGGTGGACTGCTGCGGACCATAACGACGCCGCGGAGTGTCGCAAATCGGTGTCGGCTAGCACGCGACCGCCGCGAGAGGATCTTCGTCCACCGCTGCGCGTGGGGCGGCATCAACGCAACGATTCGGCGTTCCGTTGAGGTTTCGGACGTCAATGATATTGACCGGTCCACCGCGCTCGTGCGTTTTAGCGATCCAAAGCTGCTGGATGCGGAACCGTCGGTGTTTCCACAGCAAGGGCAGAATTCGTATGACGCTGAGCCTCCGGCCGGCGCATAGTCAACTACGCAGCCCTTTTCACGCGGACCACACGCGCGTTTTTCAGTACCCCTAGCACCGCTGTGTTCAGCACTTGCCGATCCTTGGGCGAAACTCCGAACTGGCGCTCACGGAGGTTGTTGGCGTGGGCAATGCGGTCCGCGTTCGGATCGACGAAGCCGATAACAGCTTGGTTCTCGTTTGCGCTCTTCACCTTCAGCGACCGCATGGTGCGGCCTGTCCAGACCCAGTCGCGGATCGGAATCAGGCCACGCGCAGCCTTATGGTCCGGGTACCCACGCCGTCCGCTGCGCCCCGGCTTCAGGGCTTTGGCGGGAGCATCGTTCACATTGAGGGCCTTTCGGATGCGCATGGAGATGCTGTCCACCAGGACACCGCCGATGGTCTGCATGTCCTCCGCAGTGAACGGGCCCAGCACGAAGCGGGCGCGCGTGACTTTAGCTTGGAAGGGCACCGGGTGTCTTTTGTGCCTGCTCCCGTTGGTAGCGATCGCGTTCTGCGCCGCCTCGGTGCGCTAACAACCGCAATCAACAGCCTGAATTGCATCCGGCACTGTTATTGGTTAAATTGCCACAGAGGACGTTTATGGTCTCTAGCAGCGATCCGTGTCCTTGCGGCAGTGGGCAAACCTATACTGACTGCTGCAAATTCGACCGGCCCCGAAATCCGAAGCGCGTGCCCGGCCAAAATACCAAAGAACTTCGGTGGTCTGAAGATCATCGGTTGGCCTATTGTGTCCTCCTCTTGCAGGGAGGCCATCCTATACGTGTTTGGGCCGCATATCTCCCATCGATTCAGATGATTAAGGAGTACGTTCCAACGGAGAAAGGCGGCTACGAGTGTTTCGTTTATGACGCGGATTTTCTGCGGCGAAGATTGGCCAACGTTGCATCATTTCCGGGTTTCGTTGGCGTATTCCAAGACCCAAACTGGCACACCGGAGAGTGGTTTGAAGGTGCAAGAGTAGTAGGAGACGACTTGAATGCGTTCCTCGATATGGTACGAGATTCCGGTGTATTGCTCAGTGATGCCCGTGCTGCGGGTCCTGAGGATGAGGCACTATCTAGCAATCGCAGTTACTTGGCATCGTCGCTTCGAGAAGCTCACGATATGCCTGAACAGGATCTCGGGTATGAGGGTTTCGATCTGACTCCTGAGAACACAAGTCCGCCGGACAGGTTGCTGGAAGCACTCGTAAATGATCTTGATTCTTACGAAATTGTTTTCAGAACCGCACATGTGAAATGGCGATTTCCAACCAGTGCGTGTTCAGTGAACACCCAGATCGTTACTCGCAGGGCTGCCGAGCTCGGAATCCATATTGAACCGTGGGCAGGTTGGCTGATCCGTGATGGAGGAGCGTCGGCACACTCCTGGGCAGTGATGCAATCCGAAATGGGAACTTCCGTTTGTGATCTCACTCTAACCCAGCCTGCGATATTCCAGAATCTCCAACTGAAAGTGCGGGGATCAGCGTTCGATCCAGATGGTTCAGCGTTCGATTTAGATGCCGAGCTTCACAGGATCAGACAGTCGTCACCCCTCCTCCAAACAAGAATTGTCGGTAAGGTGCCGGATCGATTTATTTACCGAGGTAAACCCGTTGTCTGAGAGCCTTACAGGCTCTACAATCTGGTTGCGTGAGGCGACCTTCTTCCCGGCGACGTCACCGCGGTCGATTGGGTGCGGCGGGCCGACTTGCGGTCGGTGCAGATCACGGAAGGGCCGCTGGTCAAGATCGAACGGGCTTTCGAGAAACGGAGGGCGCGGGAAAAGTAGCCGGGCGGAGCGGCTACTTCACCGCAGATATCGCCTGCTGTGGAATTCCAACCGATGGAACAACCAGCAGCCGAGGCAACTCGACGTGCGACCAGACAAACTCGAGCGGGAGCCCGGTGCTGTTGATCAGGTACTGGAGTTCGGACTCCTTCATGGCCGTGTTTATTCCAATCAGCGCCTTTTGGGGGTGCCAGCGCATCTCGCCGCAAACGGAACACCGCTGCAATGTTGTGCTGATTTGCTGCAGCAGGTCCGGGCGGCCGATCCGCGACAAATCGACGACCTTAATGTGGGCGCCGGGAGGGAACCCGAACTCGCGGGGGTCAAGCCTCAGTTCGGCCTGTTGAGTCGCCTCCTGTTCCCGGTACTGGCGGGCCCTCAGGTTGTTCTCCACGTGGATTTCTGCCACGCGATTCGCGCCGTCGAGATAGTTTATGCCCCGCCAGAACTGCATCGCCATCTCCAACATGCCCGCGCGGTCCACCCGCAGCCCCCGATGCTGCATCTCCAGCATCAGCATGGCTTGGTCGGTGGACTGCAGCGGCCCCGGCTGCCTGCCGATCTTGAACCCTTCGACCAGCATGAAGCGCCGGAGTTCATCCTCCAGTTCCAGATCGGTCAGTCCGCCGAAGTCCTGCCGTACACGCCCCTCCAGCGCCGCATCGCGGCGGAATTGCGCGTCGCAGCGGTCATACGGGATTCTCAGAGCCGTACCGAGGATCTGGATCAGACTCATGGCCATCAAGTCGTAAATTGCGTCCGAGGAGTTCTGAGTAATCCGGAGGCGGGAGCCCAGCCCGAAGCCGTTCCCGCCCATGTACAACTCCACGCCGCGGTTGCTGTCCGTTTGCTCGACGGAGATTTGGTACCGGGCGCTCGCCCCTTCCACGTCGCGGGAATCCAGGGTTTCGAGCGTTAGTGCGATGGTGATCGCCGTCAGCGTGCGGCCGCGGTCGAAGTTGGCGCCGCCGTTGGTCGAGGTCCAGCCGCCGCCCCCTTGACCGTCCAGACGGCCGTTGCCCCCCTTCACGACTACCTGTTCGGCACCTTCGATGACACCCACCAGTCGGAAGTCCGGCTTCGGTGGCGTCCCGCGATCCCGCAGCAACTGCGGCAGCACGATGCCCGATGAACCCTTGGAAGCCGCGGATTCCGGCAGGGTGCGGAAGGTGCGAAACACTCGGGCCTTCGCCAGGACATCTCGGGCGTATTGGCCGATGTCGTTCGGGTATTTGTCGTTCATGGAGATGTTCCCGAGGTAGTCGACCTCGATCGTGATCGGCCCATAGCCCATGGGAATCCCATAAGCGAGCGCAATCTGCCCGAACCGCGCAATCGCGTCGTCCACCGGGCGGCGCACCTCGACCGGGCGCGGCAGCGGGGGCGTCTGTTGCAACGCTTTCTCCAGCGCCTTGTCGCCCGCGCACGCCGGCGTCGCGGCAATGAAGGCCGCCAGCATCATGTTGGTGATGAAACGCTGCTTCATGATCATATCTGTTCCCCTAATTCTTCCTTGTGATCTTGACTTCCGGCAGGGTGATGTTGGTGTTCACCTGGAGGTCTTTCAGCTTGCCGTCGAGGATCGCCGTCCCGATGGCGAAGGGTGCCTTGCCGGTCGTGGTCACGAAGAGCGGACGATCGAGGGCGACGACGATGTCCAACGTCTTCACATTCTGCTGCGGCGTCACCACGGTCGGCGTGAGGCGCTGGGTGACCTGAGCCGGCGTCTTGCCCACCAGGTCCGAATCTCTCACCGAAAAATAGCGGGTTCCGGAGCCGTCGACCTTATCCCCGAGAACGCGCGCACGGTTCACCACCATCGTCAGTGTCCCGGCGATAGTCTCCGGCACGGGCGTTGTCCCCAGCGGCGTCGCCACGGCGGAAGCCGGAACTTTGGCGGTGTGCTGACCCCACAGCGTCGCCCCGCCCAGAATCGCAATTACCGAAATCAGACTCAAAGCCGAATTCGTCATGGAATGCTCCTTGCGCAAACACTGGAAGGGCCGCGGTAACTGTGCGCCTGAGCCACCGCGGCCGGTTGACTACTTTGCGATGATGCCCCCAATCACGCCGACCGAACCATTGCCCAGGATCGTCACCGGAGAACCGGTAACGGTTGTCACGCTCGTCAAAGCGCCGTTCACCGTGGAGCCGGTCACCGCCGTTCCCCCAATCGACGCGGAGGACCCATTCCCCACAATGCTGATTGGGGACGCGGTCACAGTCGTAACGTCAGATACCGCGCCCCTGATGGTCGCGTTCTGAACCGTGACCCCGCCAATTGTGCCGCTCGAACTATCACCCACGATGCTGATGGGCGACGCTGTCGCGGTGCTGACACTGGTGATGGCCCCGTTCAGCGTCGAGTTCACCACGCTGGCGCCGCCGATGTAGCCGGTCGAGTTGTTTCCCACGATGCTGATGGGCGATGCTGTCGCAGTCGCAACGGTGGTGATCGCGCCGTTCACGGTGGAGTTTTGAACTTCGATCGAACCGATGTGCGCCTTCGAGCCGTTTCCGACTATCGTGATCGGAGATTCGCTCACGGTCGTTACGTCGCTCAAAGCCCCATTGATCGTCGAACCTACGACCGTGGTTGAGCCCATACGCGCGCTGGAATTGTTCCCCGTAATGGACAAAGGGGACCCGGTGACCGTTGTCACGTCGCTCACCGCCCCGTTAATCGTCGACTGGGCCGTAGCCAGGCCAGCCAGAACGGACAGCACGAGGGCCATCCGGATGATCGTCTTGTATGTGCCTTTCATTTTTCTGCTCCTTTTGTTCAACCAATCCGCATTTCGTTACTTTGACTTACCCTGTCCCCTGAGCTGCTTCAAGATGTTCGAGGCGCCGCGCCAGCTCGTCCGGGTCGCTCAAGATCCGCTCGTCTTCCTTGAGCTTCTCCGTGTGGTCCGGGCTCGCGGCTGCCGCCGGTGTCGCGGCGCGCCCGCTCCGGCCGGCAGCGCCGTTGGGAGCGGTTGGCCCTCCGCCCAACCGATCATATTCTTGGATCGTCCGGGTGTCGCGCTCGGCCTGGTCGATCCACTCCAATTGCGCGTATTCACTGGCGCACTGGGCGTTGTAGAAGTTCGTATTGACGTCCTCCTGCTTGGCCATCAGCCGGAACAACGCTTCCTTCTCGCCCAGTTGGCGAACCATGTCGTTGGCCCGGGCGACCGCCGGACCCGGCTGCTCGATCCGCTCATAGAGCGCGATCGTGTTGCGCAGTTGCTGGATGAAGGCGGGCTGGCCTTCCAACTCAGCCCTCTCCACGCCGTTCAGCGCCGGCTTTGTCCGCAGTTCCTCTTCGCGCCGGATGGCGTCCTCCAGCTTTTGCCGCGCTTCCGTGGCTTGAGGGGACGAAACCCTCGGCGTGCCGGTCGAGGCATCATGCTCCTTTACGGCTTGAGCGGCCTTCTCGGCGGCGTCGCGGTAAATCTGCGCAACCTGGCGGCTGAAATCGCCCTTCACCAGGCATGCCATCAACCGCAAGTGGATGAATGGAGCTTCCGCGATGAGCTTGGAACCCAAATCGGGGCCCAGTCGGTCGCGCAGGATCTTCTCCGCGCCGGCGATCACCTGGAGTGTGTCCGCACCCTTGGCGGCGGCGGCGTCCCGTTGGTCGGCCAGGTCTCGCACAGACTTGTCGTATTGTTGCGGCCACAACGTGGCGGCCAACGTCAAAAGAATCGCGATTTTCCGCAACATAGTCGTACCTCTCTAGGAATGCGCCACCAACGTGACGGTAAACGCACGGCCTGCGGCGAGACTGAGGCGAACGCGCGCTTCCTCCAACGAATCCACCGACACGCCCTGCTGCTTCAACACGTTCTCCGTCAGGGAGCGGAGCACGGCGAACAGATCGCCTGGATACAAAGCCCAAACATGCGGGCGGAAGCCGAGTTCGCGCTCGGCATCCTTGAGGACGCCGTCGAACTCCGCCGGCAGCCCTTCCACCTCGCGAGGCACCACGGTTTCCGCGACCATCCCTGGGCTCAGACGGCCGGTCTGCAGGTCGTACAGCAAGGCCCTCCCGCGCGGACGCTGGCTGGCCATGGCGAGCGGCACGCCGTAGGCGCGCAGCACCGGCAACGACTGCTCTGCCACGATGGGAAAGTCGAGCCCGTGGCCGCGTTCGACATAACGGAGCCACTGCGCGGTCCCGGGGGTCGCGGACGCCGTCCAGCCTTTGGCCTGCTTCCCGGTAGATTCGGCGGCGCGACCGGTCTGGCCTCCGCCGGTGCGCGCCTTGAACTTGGGCGCCGGAGGCAGGCGGGTGACCCAGAACGCCGCGATGTTCGGAACCGGCGGCTCGATGTTCAGCACCAGCGGCCAATACGCCTGGCAGAAGATCACCAGCCCCAGCGCGGCGGTGACAATGCCCAAGCCCCACAACGTGGGCCAGGGCCGGCACGGACTACTTATTGTCGTGAACATCTATCCCCCTTTTGGCGAACTCCTGTTTGCCCCACTCCAGCCGCTCCTGGAGCGGCAGGTTGAGGATTCCGTTGGCGAGTATGGCGGAACGGCTATCTGCTGCGGCGACCGGCGCGGGCCGCACCGCGACCGGCGCGATGGGGCGGACTCGGTGCACACGCGCCGACTTGGGTTTGCTCGACGCCGGGACGGCGGACGCCGGCGGCGGTTCGACGGGCGCCATCGGACTGGGCTTCGGTTGCTCCACGGCCGGCAGCGGCGTCACCGGCGGCCTCGTCACGCTTGCCTTGGCCGGCTGCGGATTGTCGCTGCCACAGCCGGCGGCGATCAGGGCGAGCGCAATCCCGATGATGAAGACGCTGCGATTCATTGTTCTTTCTCCTTGTCCCGAATGATGACGCCCGCCGCCGCGCCGGCAAGGCTGTTGCGACCGGTCGTCTTTGCCACCGCGTCCAACTCGGACACCACCCCTTCGAGACGGCGGTCGTCGCGCAAAGACTTGATCTTGTCCGCCAGCACCTTAGCCAACTTGCTGTTCAGATCGATTTCCTGCTGCAGCCTGTCAATCTGATTCTTCAGGGCGGTCCGGTCGGTGTTTGGCACCCGCAGGCGTGCGTTCAGGTCGGCCTTGAGATTCTTAATACAGTCTTGCGCGTCGTGCACCTGCAGGTCGTACGTCGGCAGCAGATTCGGGTCGGTACCCAGCCTGTGTGCTTCGCTGCGCATATTCTGGAGCATATTCGCGAAGGTCTCGCGCTCGCGAATCTGCTCGCGCAAGCCCGCGTTGGGATCGGCGGCATACTTCTTCTGCAGATCATCCACTAGGCCCTGGAACTTGGCACCGCGCGCAAGGTTGGCGTCCTGCTGACCCAGGTAGTAGGCCAACTCGGATTGGCCGGTGTCGGCCGGCGCCGTCTGGACCGACTCCAGCACGGATGGTGCATGAGCGGCCAAAGCTTGAACCTGAGCCGAAGCCGGACTTACTTGAACCATTGCGGACGCCCTGACAACGACATCCGTCGTCCCGGAAGGGACGCCGGTCGCCGAGAACTGCCTCGTGTCAGAAGGCATTAAAGTCGGCCCACCTTCGGTCCGCAGGACTGTCCCGTCAGCCGACACGTAGTCGACCAGCACAGGCTCTACGAACGTGCCGGTGTTGACCAGAAGCAGTTTGACATCGCTCCCAGTTGTTAAGAAATGACGTCCAGTGATGCTGGACGGCCCGTCCTGCGGAGAGGCCAAACTGCTAGCGGCGATCAGCAGGAGAACGGAGAAGACTTGGATGTACTTCGCCATGGACTTTGTACCTCGTTGTCGTGGCCGAAGTCTCGTCTTGCTCCGCCACGAATCGATCGACTGCAACTTTGTTTAGCCGTGGCGCGTCTCCAGGTTCAGAACGTTCTTGATAAAACCAAGGCCGTTCGTCGCCTGGCAGCAAAAAGCCGACGACTACCGATTCGCGCAACTGTCGGCGAACTGTGAGAGGTGCTCCGGCAGTTGCGCGTCGCTGCCCACGCAACGCGTCTCTGCTAAAGCAAACACCGTACCACTCACCTGAGTAAACTCTAGCCGGCAATATCGCGACAAAGTCAGGAATGAGCAAACGCATGAGATTAAAGCGCTTTAACACTGGTCGCACTAAGAAGACTAGCGGCTTAGTTTCGGACTGGCCAACGTCGAGTCCAAATTCATCCACGAAATCCAACGATCAGCGGTGACTCTCAACGAAATTCGCGTGCGGCAAATGATGTTTGAGGCGTTTCCCGAATCGGCCGAACCAACTCCGTCCTTTCCACACAAGCTGGACAAACCAATCCGCGTAGCGTATGCAGCGCATATCGTTAACGAGCACGGCAACACGCCGCGCCAACCACATCCAGCAGACGCCGGCTCGACCGCCAAGCGGAGATCGTCGTGGGTGGTCTTCCAAGGAGACCGCTCATGCGCGATCACGGCGCCGCCCTGGACAGTGCCATTACCGAAGTCGCCTCCATCCTCGACCGCGACGGTCTCGTCAACACGCTGGATACCGCCTGTCTCGCCACCTTTGGAACGGCGGTCACTTTCGCGCCGCAGGATGGCCGGCGCGCAACAACTCACCGGCATCATCGAGCGACCGCCGATGGGCGAAGACTATATGCCAGGCAGTGTGCGGGGCACGTCGGCGATTCGTCTCTTCGTGCGCTTCGCCGTCATCAGCCCGCCGCCGCGGCATGGCGACAAGATGTCGATCACCGCGATCGTGTACGACGTGGTCGACGGGTCGACGTGGATGTGCACGCGGAAGTACAGCCCAAGCCAGGGAAGTCCAGTGTGTCCTGCACTGCGGCCGTCCTGAGTACCTCGCTACCGCTGGGAGACCACCGGGAGACCACGTCAAGAATCCAGAACGCCTTCGGCATGGTCGTCGGCATACGAGCTGTACGTGTTTGCATAGACTTAGCACGGACTGGACCCTGCTGAACTGGCGGTTAGCGCGTTCGATTCCCGTTACTGCGACTGGTCTACCCGACAGGGCTAACGCATTTGGGCAATTTTGGGCAATGCGCGACGGCAGCCACGGCAATTATGGCACTCCCGACAACGAGGAATCTGCAACTTACACATCCCCAGACCCGCTTGAGGGTTCGAATCCCACCCTCACCGCCAGCATCGAAACCCGCCGGTCGGCGGACCCACAATCAAAAGGTCACATGGGACAATGAACAAAAGGTGGAGCCCACAGAGCAAACTGCGATCCGATGTACAGGGCGTCTTCGTCATTGCGGCGCATGGCGAGCGATGCGGGCCGATTCAGATTCGGATTGGGCCTCGCGCGCCATGCTGGGTGAACTGGTCCGGTGGGCACAAACAGTTGACTTGGGCAAGCTACCTTCGTCGCATCCGCGACGCGGTCTCATCACGGGAGGGCGGGAGCGATGAGCCTAACGACTCCGTATCCGGCTGACTTGCTGTTGGTGGCGCGGAAGGTGGTTTGGTATGAGAAGCCGGAGGAAACCCTTGCCGATTTGATGACGTTTCTAGCGCAGTTGATGGTCTACGGCTCCTCGGCGGACGTTTCAGTGACCGAGCGTTACGTGCCAGCAGAAGAATTCCGAAGAGCACTTCAGAATGCCCCGGCTGGAGTGTTCGACCGGGCGGCCTGGGAGAAGTGGCATGAGCGGTTTGGAATGCCAGTGCCACCCTTACCTCGGCGCCGTTTTCCAGATGGTTCGTCCGGTCCAGATGCTGGGCATTTCGTCGGTCGGTAGCAGTAGCTGAATAAGTGAGGCAGGGCATTGCTAAAGATGCCCGCGACCCGGTGCGTGGTGACTCCTTCGCTGAGTCGGAGGGGCCACGTGCATCGGCGTCCAGCCGAGCCCATAGCAGCGAAGGGCGAAACCGTGTGCTCCGTTTGTGCTCCGTTAAGAACCGGCCCAGAGCACAGAATGAAAACTGGGTATTCTCAATCGCCAGAACGAGGTGCAGGAAGCGCAATGTTCTTTGTTTCCAATTTGCTGTCGTCTTCCCAAGCTGTCAGTCACGCACGCCCACGCCTGAGTGGAGCTGCCAGAGTTTGGCAGGAATGAGCCCGGCCAGAGCCAACGCTGCCGGCGGTCACGTCGGCGCACGCGACGATCCGCACGCGCTGAGAACCGCGTAAACACGACGCGAAACGATGTTGGACGCAATCACAACCGCGACCTTGTGACCGGCATGGAGTGCGGCCGGCAGTCCATCACAGCGACGGAAAGACGATGTGCAGCCAGCCAAGCTGGACGTCAAGTTGCAGCAACCGCCCAGAGCATGCGGCGCTGGCGCCCCATGGGCGGGGCCGACAGCGTTGCTTTCATGCAGCGATTTCCAGAGTAGTTGTGTTGCACAGCGTGCGGCACATCGTGGCCAGCACGGTAAGCACTGCTTCCGTGCCAGTCGTGCCGAGCGGCACATCGTTTATAAGGGCGTACTTCTCGGCGTTGTTCATGCGCAACGCTGGTCCAACGTTGATGCTTGCAAGGACGTGGCCTAGGACTGGTGCGTCGACGCCGCCAGGCCAGAACTCGTCAGCGACGTAGATCATGTGTGCAGGGGCTACGCCGATGACCTCGGCGATCTTCTCGATCCCGAACGCCTTGTCGATCCAGCTCGGACCGATATTGATCGAGCTAAGGCCTGCCGGCCGCGCGGACACCGCCAGATGTTCTTCAGCAAACCGCTCATTGAGATAGGAAGCGATTCGCGCTCGGTGCGCCTTTCCACCCTTTTGGTCATATGCGCACTTCGCGTCGTTCGTCGCATCCCGTCCCAAAACCATGACCGTGAGCTGTGAGACGTGATCGCTGATAAGTGATTCGCTATCGACGGGGATCTGGAAGTACGTCGCTGTGTGCTTAATGATGGCTCTGACCTGTTCGACACGCGACGGCCCAAGGATTCTTGGGTCCGCTAAGTCCAGCAGGAAGAGTTGCTTGGGTTTCCCATGGGGCGTGATGGTATACGCTTGGCTGCCTTGGTCCGTGAACGCGTATAGGTTCTTCATCTGCTGTGGCTGGGCGTGCGTGCGAAGGCGCGTGAGCACCTGCGCGTCGGTGCGCTCTATGCCAGATGAGGTGAGAATGACTACGGTCAGGTCTGCCGCAAGGGCGTCCAAGATGCAGTTCAGCATGCTAGCGGAGATGATACTCCCGGGCATCGTGAGTGTACCGTCCATGTCTGTGACAAGTACGGGCCGCAGGTTCTGGCGCTTCATTGCTCGTTGGAGTTCGCGCATCGACTGGGGTGGTCGCAGCGCGTCAGTGATGTCCAGCACTTGTCGTCGGAGGTCGGGTAAATGCGCGTAGAGGTCGGACAGGTCGCTTATGACGGAGGTGCCGGGACGCATTGCGGAGACGCGCGCTGCGGCGACGCCGTGTTCGAGGCTTCGATGTTGTCGATGTCCGGTCACCTCACCGATTGCCTGCGTGGTGAAGAGCGTATCTCCAAGCCCAGCGATGAAGGGCTTGGGTACTGCTCTCCTCAGCCTCGCCCACAGGACGCGGTTCGTGTTGGCATAGGCCGTGAGCGCACCACGTTTGTCCATAGTGATCGTGAGCTCTGGCAGGCCGAACGTGCTGATGAGATTTTTCGCGTCCCGAGCGACAGCCTCGACCGTGGTTCGCGCGGGGTTCGTAAATTTCCAGGCGGGTGTTCGGGCCCGAAGCATCGCCATGAGTTCGGTCAGTTCGGACCGATTGATCTTCACGTAGTCCGGCCGTGACTCAAGCGCCGCCAGTAAAGAAGGGCCGCGCGCGTCGAGCCACACGAGGGATCGACGTTCTTGCCGTGATTGGACTTCCCGCAGGATCCGAATCAGGTGCTGGTACAGCGGAGTGATGTCGGTGTCGTGAGCCTCCGGAATGCTTCCAGAAAGCAGAATAAGCGGTGGGTTGTCGGGGTCGCATTCTTTGACGACATCATGGAACGCGCTCAGCAGCGCATTGATCTCCTGCTGGGTGACGCGTGGCCGGTACCGGATAGCTTTTACCATTCGTGATGCGTAAAGGGTCACGCCGGCGTCCTGTGCGACGTGCGTCAGGTAGCCCGTCTCTATCTGATGTTGGATCGCCATTATTTGGAACAGGTCCCCAACTGGCCCGGCCCCCAAAAACCCGAGGGGAATCGCCGGGATGGCTTGCGCGGCGAGGAGAGAAGCGATGGTGCCGAGGGCACCGCCAATGTAGGACGTGCCCTCACGGTAGATGTCAATGGCAGCGTTCGGTGCTACGACGAGAATGCGTGCCTGCTTTGGCAGTATGCGGCGGTCAGTGTTGCGTATGGTCGTGATCGCGTTCTGCTGCTTAACTAGTGCGGCGGCGATCCAGTCGCTAACGAGCGGTGGGACCGTTGTCGTTACTGTCGGGGCGATGCTACCATCCGCAGCTCGTGTCGTAACAGACCGGTCTGTGTGGCGCTCGTGATCCTCAAGCGTTTTGCGGATGGCTGCGAAGTGACTGTTGTTCACGATGCTCGGTTCTCCTTTTCGCGATGCCGTATGATGCCGCGCGTGTTTCCGCGGGAGCGTTCTTATGCGGCCTTTTCGATGAGCGGTGTTGGGTCTGCCTGGTTGTCGTTGTGTCGTGTTGTTGGCTGCGCCGTGTGGTTGTTGCCGGCGTGTTGCAGGAACGCCAGCATTCGTCGCTCGAGAGCGATGATGTCGGGCAGAGCGGCGTGCTCGCGCACGAAGTGACGAAACGCCGCCAGACTCACGTCTGCGGCGGCGTCGAGTGATCCTTGTGGCACATCGAGGTCGATATACGTGCAGCCTCGCTCGGCGCCCGTTTGGAGCGCTTGGAGAAGCGCCTGGCGCTCAGGGGGTGAGGGCGTGAATGGGTACCTGCGAACGTCGCCCGGTTCTTCGTCCCAGAAGGCGAGTTCTCCGGAGGCTGTAGTTTCGACGTAGACGAAACGCCAGGAGGCGCCGCGGAAGACGCGCAGCTGAATGCGCTGTGGTGATCGGGCAATGTGGTGTTGATTGGCTGACGCAAGTGTGTGTGACCTCATACCTGAATTCTAGGAGTTGAGCGAAGGAGAACGTACATCGCGCGATGCATTTCGCCGTGGATCGCACAAAAGAGCGAAAGAGTGCCCGGGCTGGAAATCGGCGCGGCCCACAGAACAGGCCGAAGGCCCAATCGGAAAGGTGGGGACGGGATTATCGGGGCGGAGGGAATTTGTTGTGAAAATGGCGACGCCGCGCCTTGTCGGGGGCGCGGCGCCAGGGAGCTCTGCGACTTCTTGTAGTCTATGCCTTCTGGGATCTCTTTGCGCGCTGTTCTCTGATGGCGTTCAGTGAGTGCTCCCATTTGACTTCGCCTGCGGTGTTGATGAGTCTGAACGCGAATTTCTTGTCGTTGTAGTCTTTGTTGGCGGCGATTGGCTCGATTAATGTTTGGAAGGCTTGTTGTTCCTGCTCGATGATGGCAGCAAAGGCGCCGTCTTCCGGGTCGCCCTGGTCCGGAAGCGTCGAGATGATGGTGCATTCGTTCGTGTCGTGCAACAGGGAGTCGATTGTCAGTTCCGCATCCCACGCCGCTTTCGTGCCGAGCTTGCTATGGTCGCAGAGAATAACCCGGTGGTTCGTCGGGCGAGTGGCGTAGGCTACTTGTGTCGAGATCTCATCTTGGAATTGATAGGTGATGGAGAATTTCTCGCGGAACGTGAGTCCCGCCGCGCCGAGAAAGACGGTGCGGGGGTTGATGAATGCGTAACGAACGCCTTTGGCCGCGTATTCTCCTGTTAGACTCTCCAGCGAGACTTGGAGGGCGCCCCCGGTGAGAACGATTTGCATCGCGCTGAACATGGGGTCACGGGCTTGGGCGTCGCGTCCTTTTGCCAGAACTTGGAGGTTAGTCGTGAGGATGATCAGGTCATATGCCTTCCTTCGCGTCTCTTGGAGCTCGATGATTTTCTCCATCAGGCAGTTGAAAGTCGTTCCGGAGCCGATTTGGATGACGTCGCCGTATTGGATTAGGTGTGTGGCGGCGTGATGGGCGAGCGCGTACTTCCACTTTGGCTTGCGCCGACTGCACTCTACGACCCACGCCCCCTGCACGCCGCCTTGTGTTCCAACGTAGCCGTCGGGTGTCTTCGTGACGGCGGTGGGCGTGGCGGCGTCGGGCCTTGCGGGTGTTCGCTGCGTGGAGGCTGGTTGTGTTTTCGCTGTCTGCTTCTTCGTCATTGTTCAACGCTCCCTGGTACAAAGTGCCGCACTACCGGCTCCGAAATTGGCACGACGTTGCCCCGCGCGGTTGGAGTTCTGGCGACATGGGCTAGCACTTCGTCCCAGGCTTTCTTGCATTGGTCGGCGTAGGGGAATCGCTTGTCGACGAGGACGACCACGACCGTTGGCTTGTGAAGGTCGTTGCCGAACGAGTAGGCCTCGACACCGTCGGGGAGCTTTCTGGCGCGAATGTGGAGGTCGAGTCTGATCGTGTCGGTGTCATGCGGCGACTGGCTTGGCAGGAGTGGTTCTGCGGTGAGGGTCGCTTGTAAGAGTTTCATCATGGTCGCTGGAAGGTCGCTTCGATACACATGGCTGTTGCCTCGTTCGGCCAACGCGCAAATTGGAAAGAAACTCTCCGCGCCCCAGTGGTGACAGCGGGCTTGGTGGTACAGCTCGGTGATCCTCGCGAGAGTCTTTGGATGCGGCGTGCACTCCCCGCCCAGAAGTCGCGCAACCTCCGGCTGAGACACCCCCAACCGCTTGGCAAGTTCGCGCTGCGACGTTTTCCCTGGCTCTCCGTCTTCTGTCTGCGTGGCTAGGCTCTGGCTGGCAATCAGATGGACCCTGATGTAAGCCAGTTTCTCTTGGACATCTTTGCGGATGCGGAATTGATCTTCGCGGATACGGTACTCGTGTTGGCGGCTCGACATGGCCTTGACTCCACCTCCACAATACCGCCGTGTCGCTGCGGAAATGCATCGTGGTATGCAAATATCCGCAACAAAGGATCTTCTTGTTCGTTGAGCAAGCCCGCAGGCGCTGATGCGCGCCTCTGGGGCTTTTGGGCACTGGGCAAGTGACTCCTTGGGAACCGCGGACGTGGTCTCTGGCGGCCACTGGTAACGCGAAATAAATGAATGGTTTCCTGGTCGGTGTTGCGCGCCCAAGCTATTGCAGCGAGATCCGCCAGCTGGCAGAAAAAGGACTCGCCGGAAGCAAGTTACGAAGCACCCCTTGACTCCATTGAGACTACAAAATGGGGGGTGGTGTGGGGAGCTGGGCAAAACTCGGTGATTCTTGGTGAACACCGTGAACGCTGTTCGCCGCTATATCACTGATTACATTAGTCTTGATCGTTTTACCAAGCTGGACGTCGCGGGTTCGAGCCCCGTCTCCCGCTCCATCTTTCAACAACTTGGAAGCACCCACCGATCCCTCGTTATTCCGTTTATTCCATTAAGCCAGGTTCGTTGACGCGACCCGACTTTCGGGTTGTGGTTTTCGAAGCACCGCGGCTTCGAGTTTTCTCACGGCTGCCCGTTTCTGTTCCAGGTCGGAACCCGAACTTCCGGCCGCACCCCGCTCTCGGTCGGTTGCTCAAGTGGCACACGACGCACGGCGCAACGCAGCGCATTCGAGATTCGGCCGCCATCGCCATCCAACTCTACGGAACTTGGGAGAGCCAGCACCAGGATGTCGCTCAGCAGTTGAAGCTGTTCTTCGAGGACGGTGAGGAGGGTTGATGCGCGCGGTGAGTGATCAAAGCTGGTCCCGTCGCGGCCTGAGCCTCCTCTGGGGAGCGGAATCCCTTTCACGAATCGCACACCCCAATCAGGTGGTTTCGGTCCGGCAGCCGTTTGCGCTCTCGCGCGCATGGCCGGAGGACCTCCCGGCCGTGGAAGGCAATACCGTGGTGGTGGCAGGCGTGGATGGATGCCTGGATGCGCTAGGCCCCGAGGACGCGGCGCAGTGGCTGGAGGAGGACTTTCGGCGGATTGTTGTCGGTTTCCAGGACCGCTACGAGAATCAAGCCGCACTCATCCTGTGGATACCGGATAGCCGGCGGCGGATCGCGATGCCGCGCGCCACTGAGGAGTACGAATGGCATTGCTCGGGCAGGGGAACACAAGCGGACTTCGGGGCCGCTAGCGATTCCGGACGGCGCGCGACTCACCACGGACCGCAGACGGAGGGCAAATGGAAGGCGTCGCTGCGAGATACCTGCGGTCAAAAGGTGGGAAATGAGCCGGCTACACCCCGGCAGTCTCGTGGATCACCCGGGGCATCCCTGAGCACTTCTCCTAAACGCAGTCACGAACGTGCTACGCTGACTCGCAGATGGAGATAGCCTATAAGGCCTTTCAAAGGCTGCCGGTCAGGCTTGCCAGCGAGCTCGAAGAGGTGTCGTCGATTGCTAAGCAGCTTCGGGACTATATGGCCACCGCATCTGTATGCTCCGCAATTAGAGGATGCCACCGACTCAACGGCACAAGCCATGAGGTTCAGGCAGTATTGAGCGACAAGCTGACTGAACTGGGATTTCAGAGCGAGAGGTGCGGCTTATTTTCGCAGTATCCAGTTGCCAGCCTGCGCCCCGACTTTTACCGCAGAGTTCACAATTCGGGCATTCTCCTTGAAATCGAGCGCGGTAAGACACTAACGAACAACATGGACCTACTTGATCTCTGGAAGTGTCACCTCTGTGCTCACGCGGATTTCCTGTTCCTCGTTGTTCCGAACGAGAGGCCGAGCGAAAGTGGCCAGGTCATCAAAGCCTTCGCTGGCGCTTCGCGCCGGTTGTCTACGTTCTTTGAGCCCCAAAACTACGTAAATGTCGAGCCGGTCCACTTGTTCGGCTATTAGCAGAGAATTCGATTGCTAGAATCTGGTATGAACTGGCGCGCCGAAATCACGAAAGCGGTCACCCGAGGGGTTCAGCAGGCGTGTAATGACATTCCGATGTTCACGGAGGACTGGTCGGGCACGCTTGCAGCCGAGTATCTGCTCACAGTTCGGGTCGCGCTAGCCATCTCGGATCTAAACGAGGGAATTGGCTTTCCTTTCAAGGTGTACATCGAGGAGCGTACACGAGACTTTATTCGGAAATGCATCCCCGTCTGGCCTGTCATGAAGGATGTCGCCTTGCGAAAACGCATTTACCGTGCCGTCAAGCGAAAGGGAAAGATAGACATCGGAGTCACTCATGATTCTGCCCCCAGTCCTGAGCCAGTTCCAGTCTGCGTAATCGAAATCAAAGGATTTGATCCAGCAGTCAAGGAGATTCGCAAGGATCTCATTCGAAATGCGAACTTCATGAAGATTGCCCAACTTACCGGCAAGCATGACATGTTCGCCTCATTCGTTGTCCTGCATGAAGGCGACGCTGGCGATTCTACGCACAAGGACGCCGATATCAAACGGATAACGAAGAAGTACAGGGGGGAAGTGCGTCGCATCCGGGCGAGCCGTCGCGGTCTTAAAGTTGATTACGATGTTTTCACTGCCGGAGAAGAGTTTGCCCAGCAAGGCCCAATGCCTGAGGAGCTCCAATCTATCGAGGGGTCGCCGCATCACTTCGTCGGTGTGATCGTGACGTTCTACTGAGACCCCAGCTGCCCCCTCATGTAATACGCGCCGGGCGGCGAAGTCGAGATTGCGTTCGGGCATGCTCTCAATAGGTAGAAGGTGCAAGTCACCCGGCAAGACCGATTTGTTGCGGATTCCGAGCGATGCCGATCAGCGTTCCGAGGTGATGGCGAACACTGTTCCGACGGGAAGCCGAGCAAGTTTCGGCGGTCCTCGGAATGGCGATCGGCATCGTCGGAATCCGCAGCCGGAAACCTGTTCAACTACCTTCAACAAGCCGCTGCCGGAAAAATGCCCTTCTTCACGTCGGTCTCTTCGGAAAATTCCCAGGAGATCCAGACCGCCTGGCGAACCCGGCCGTCGGGCAATATCGGGCAATGCTCCCCGGCAACGGTGGCAATCACGGCATCCTCGGCATCCTGTAATCAGTAACTTACAGCTGGCCCGCGCCCCGACCGGAAGCGAATCCCCCCCTCTCCGCCAGTTCACAGCTTTCCTCTTCAATCCTCCGAGCCCGGGTAATTTAGGCTGCGCTGGCGACGGCACAGCAGAATCAGGCTGTTGGCAGGTCGGGGACCCGCCCCA
>Ga0182030_10003406_pt1 | contig 33937 bp, 31 predicted proteins | sample 812S3MmetaG_FD_121299 | JGI IMG/M metagenome (GOLD analysis project Ga0182030, IMG submission 121299) | Permafrost microbial communities from Stordalen Mire, Sweden - 812S3M metaG (Illumina Assembly) | ecosystem: Environmental > Terrestrial > Soil > Wetlands > Permafrost | place: Sweden...
ATCCAGCCAAGGATAGTGCGCTGATGGATCAGGACACGACCATCGGCGAGTTTGAGCGCCGGAAGCTTTTCCGTCCCGGCTTCTCGCATCAACTCCGGGCGCGGTCCGCGCAGAAAAGGAAATCCATTTCCGTGCGCAGCAATTACTTTTTTGTACTCGATGCCGGCCGAGCGCAGCGCTTCTTGCACTTGGCGGCACGGGTGAAATGGTGGACCGCCGTCATCGCCGTGACAGACGAAGAGCGTGGGAATGTCATTCCCGCTCATCGGCATTCGACGGTGGAAGCGGCGGTCGCATTTACCAGGCTTGTTCCAACGACTTCCACTTGCTGCATGCCGTGCAAACTACCCACTCTCGAAGCGTTGTAACCGAGGCGACCGACTGGCTTCGAGGCGAGCGTTAGTGGCGCTGGAAAATGAGGCCCTCGATCTTATCAGAAGGACCGAGGAATACACCCTAGTTGGAATACACCCACCTTACCAGTATAACCTCGGGTATTACCAGGGGCCGCCGGCGGTGACGCAGGCGGCTCTTTTCGCCATGACTCGGATTGAATACGCGAACAAAATATCGCCTGAGCTCGTCCAACCGATCATTGATACTACAGCCCAGTATACCGGCGCACCGTCGTTCAAGGTCTCGGAAATCATTTTCTCGGCGTAGCAGACGCAGGGAGCATGGGCGCTGACTCCTGACCAATGGCGAGCCGGACAGATGGCCCGACTTACCGTGGGCCAGGAAAGCCAGCGGAATCACCCGGCATTTTCTGGAACGGGAGGAAGCCATATGAGGAATCCCGGCTAAGGATGCACGGGTCGATGTGAACGGCGTCTTCGCAGAGGACCTCCATGGCTCCGAGAGTCTCTCCGATCGCGAGCTGTTCGTGTTTGCGGCAAAAGGTTGGATCGGACCATTTCCGCTTCTCTCGAAACGCGGCGTCGAGGCGGCGTGCGCTGCGCGAAACGCGTCGACCCACCTTTTTCGCGGTGAGGGGGAACTGGCTGAATGTCGCGCGGCAAATGCGTTCGACGATTTGCTGTGGTTCAAGAGCCTGCACGCGCGTGTGCCGTTGTTTGCCGAGATCGCGAGTCACCCCGCGCTCGTATGCCGGCTCAACCAGCTGTTAGGCACGGACGTCATGTTGTGGGGCTCATCCGTGACGGTTCGCGAGCCGGGTCAAGTGCATCGTTGGCACGTCGACGTCGAACATCGGATGTGGCGGGGCATTACGGCTTTTATCGGTCTGGAGAACATCGCGCCGGGATCCAGTCTCAAGGTGATCAGCGGCTCCCATCTCGTCGGCACCATGCCGCAAGAACTCCGTGTAACGGACGACCAGTCGGCCACGGCTGCGGCGAAAACGGTCAACGTACGAGATCCCGTCGTGGTTGAGGTCGATCTTGGTCCGGGCCAGTTTTTCTTGTTCGACGGCCCGCTCTGGCACGGTTCTCAGAACCGTACTTCGCAGACACGAATGGCAGTGCTCGCGCAGTACGCGCGGCCGGATGCGCGCGTCGCGATACCGTTGACTTCGGATCAACCGATACGACGTCACCCATCGCGGCCGCCGTGCCTGATGGTCAGCGGAACCGACCGCTTCGCAATCAACGCGATGCTTCAGCCAACATAGGTGAAGCGTTCTCGAACGTGCTAATTGCGTTTAGTTCGTGCATCCGACCGGCTGCATCAAAGGAATACACCCCAGTTGGAATACACCCACCTTACCAGAGTAACCGCGGTAATTGCATAAAGAAAAGTCGGTCGAGGACTCTCGGCCGACTTTTTCTTTGCAGGGCACGCGTGATGAACTGCGCCGTCAACTCGTTGAGTCTTCTTGCTGGCTCACGAACTTTCCATCGCGGTACGTTGCACCGAAATACACGTCTACGCTCACGACTTGACCGTACCGAACCTTCAAATACTCGGTGTTGCGAAACGAGTTACCGTCCTTTAAGTTGCACGCGTACGTAACGAAGACGCCATCGGCGTCTTCTGCGGTACGTTCGATCAAAAAGTCCAGGAAGCGATCGCCATTCGGCCAACAACGGCTGAAATATCTCGCCCGGTCGATCGCGTCGTCGTAGGGGCTCGTAAACGTAAAGTCGTCATTGATCAGCAACTCAGCGTCCTCGCGTCTTCTTTCGAAAAAAGCCTTGAAGAGGGCGCGGGCGGTCGCAGTTGCTCGGCCATCTCTAACATCGATCGTCTGCTTCATACTAACGGCTTACCCGCTGCCCGCAATGACGCACCGCAGACGACCGCCAGCTCGATTCGCAGGTTCCGCCCATTGGCAGGCGACCGCTTTACCAAGATCCCTTCGTAGACGCCCGGGCTTGCGAGCTACTCGTCCGACAGATAGCCACGTCTGACGGCGCAGCAGCTTGAAGGCGTGGCCCGTAGGTCCGAAGCCCTGCCTATAGGCGCGATGAATCCAGAGCATCGCGAGCGGCTCGAGCCAACGCACGGCGATCAGCGTGCCCCGCGTGCCAAGTAGCTTCTAGACGCTTGGGATTGATGACGGGCAACGCCAGAAGATGATAGCGACCCAGCATGTACCGCGGACGAGCCACGGGCCGGCTCAGTTGCGACCTGAGGAATACACCTCACTTGGAATACCCAACGGATTCTGGACATATCAGTAAGTTATTGTAGATTATGCGCAAACTCGCGAGGCGTTGTCATTTTGCATCGCCTGTGTTCTGTCATTTGAAGTGTCTCCAGTTCGCTGCGATATAAATCCCGAAGATGATCGCGATAGCCGTCCCAGCGACAATCGCGAAGATTTGCTGGAAGGACCCGAGCGGGTAAAGGCCTGTCAGGACCAAAGCGACCCGTCCACCGATATCAGCGATAAGTAATATGACGGCGAAGGCAGCCGCCCACTTCCTCATCATCAAGATCAGAAGGCCGCCCGCTACGTAGAAGCCACCGATGGCGGCCGCGGCGTATTTGAAAGTGGTAAAGCTTGAAGTCGAGACGCCGAAGAACCTGTGAGTGAAGCCAGTCGTCACCTCGGCTAAGCCGAACAGAATCATTAGTACGGCCACAATGATGATGCCGCGTGGGCGGTCGTTAATAGCGATCTGGTTAGCTCCTTTCACGGGTTACCGCTGCTGCAGTGGACATGTAGCCTTGGCTACCAATGCGCTCGTCTTGATTGAGGTAATGGAGAGCCTCTCTGAAACCTTTCATCCTGTGGACTTTGCTGGGCGTTCCCGCCATGCAACTGGGGCCATATAGCTTCCTATGATTGCATAACGCAATAAAGTCGATCGCGCGAAGGGTGCTGGAAACGGCACCCTTCATGCATGTCAAGCGAGCTTCACGCCGAATTTACAGCCGCATCCCGTGACTTTACCAATGCGGAAAGCCGACCTCAAGGCGTGACACCATCACCGGTGGCGCTGCCTATTTTCATTGCATCGATTGCCTTCATCACGCTTGCGTGTTCCATTCTCCGATTGCGGGCAATTCGCTACTCATCAAGGAGTTGGTTACGTCGCAACGCTGAGCGAGTCGCACTCTCGTTGCTCATTCTCGTTTCAGTAGCCGCGATAGCATCCACGACGTTCAATGCAGCGGCGCATTACTATTACCTTTCGATCTATCAGGCGCCGGGGACGATTTACACCGTCGACAACTACAAGATGCATCTCGACTGCACCGGTCGGGGCTCTCCCACGATTATCCTTGAATCGGGACTCGGAAACGATTCACTTATCTGGGGAAACGTGCAGCCGCGCCTTTCAAGAACGACGCGGATTTGCTCATACGATCGTGCCGGAATGGGTTGGAGCGCCCCTCGCCCAGGCTCTCGGGACGCGAACGAAATTGTCAATCAATTACACTCTCTTCTTGAAGCAGCTGGAATCGAGGGCCCGATCGTCCTTATGGGTCATTCGCTTGGAGGGATCTACGTACGCGCATATGCGAGCCGCTATCCCCAGAACGTAGTTGGTCTGATCTTCGTCGATAGCTCTACGCCCCTGCAAGAGAAGTATGGTTCTCCTGATGTGCGCGCGATCTTCGCTAGAAATATTCCAACATACGAATACTACTTCGCACTGCTCGTAAGCGCCCTTGGCGTGCCGCGGGTGATGGGTGAATGTACGAAAGTGCCGGCGGGTTTTGACGAGCGTATCGGTAAAATGCTGGCAGAAGACAATTGCGGCATCTCTCTGCGCGACGTATGGCACGAATACAAGAGCATCGGACGATCCGGCTACGAAACGTTCCATACTGGACCTTACGGAGATGTGCCGACGTTAATTTTTTCGCAGGATCCGCAGCAGCCCCCAGAGTCCGGTATCTCGCCGAAATTGGCACCCGAGCTCAGTAGTGCATGGAATCGTTTGCAAGAGAACTTGATGCGCCTGTCTACTCGCAGCCGTCGAATCATTGCAAAAGGAAGCGGGCATCGCATCCAAATCGACCGAGCCGACCTCCTGAACCGGGAAGTCCCGATCTTGATCAGGCAAATCCGAAGCAAAGCGCCAAAGCCTAACTACTTCGGTCTGACGACGACGGAATGAAGCTCCCGAGTGCGACGGGCATGGGAGGCCTGCAAAGTGGCGCGAATTTGGATGCATGGACTGCACCTCGTCCTTTGATTCACCCGTCGTCTCCCTGAGTCCGCATGGCGACACCAAAGTTTGGCTACTCCGGTAAAACGCTTGCAGCGAAACTCGGCATCGTCGGTGGGACGCGCGTTGCGGCAATCTCGGCTCCGGGTAACTATCGCGACCTTCTCGGCGATGCACCCGGCGATGCGGTGATCACAAGCTTTCAGCGGCCGCCCGCGCAATCGAAGACCTTTGATCTCGTGCATCTCTTTGCCGATCGCACCGCGACGCTAGCAAAGCAGCTGCCCGCCGCCATTCTTGTCGTCGCCGAAGGCGGGGCATTGTGGATATCGTGGCCGAAAAAGAGTTCGCCGCTTTTTATCGACCTAACCGACAACGGCATACGCGACCTGGTTCTGCCGACCGGTTTCGTTGACGTCAAGGTCGCGGCCGTCGATGAGAACTGGTCGGGACTGAAATTCCTGAGACGCCGCAAGAAGTAACACTGCCGAGGAGTGAGCCATGCCCCGCACCGACGTAAGCATCACGACCCGCGATGGAATCTGTCCGGCCTCCGTTTTCACGCCGGCCAAAGGCGCAGGACCCTGGCCGGCGATCAACTTCTTCATGGATGGCCTCGGCATCCGTCCGGCGCTCTGGGAGATGGGTCAGCGGCTCGCCGACGGTGGCTATCTCGTGCTGCTGCCGGATCTGTACTACCGCATGGGAAGCTATCCGCCGAAGGATCCGGCCGCCGTGTTGGCCGACCCGAAAGCCCGCGACGAAATGCGGAGCCTCGTGATGAGCCTCGATCGCGATCGCAAGATTTCCGACACCGGTTCGTTCATCGAATATCTCTCGTCGCGCTCGGATATCAAAGGCGATCGCTTCGGTACGACCGGATATTGCATGGGCGGCAACTGCTCGCTTACCGCTGCCGGTGCATTCCCCGAACGCCTCACGGCGATCGCGTCGTTTCACGGCGGCGACCTCGCTACCGATAAACCGGACAGCCCGCATCTCTTCGTGAGCAAGTTTACGGGACGTGTCTACGTTGCCGGAGCAATCGAGGACGAGTCATTTCCCGAAGCGCAAAAGCAGCGGCTTGAGGAGACGTTAACGAGCGCGGGGATCGATCACGTGGTCGAAACGTATGCCGGCGCACTCCATGGCTGGGCCGTGCCGGATTTGCCCATCTATAACCAGGCGGCTGCCGAACGTCATTGGAGCGCGACGTTCAAGCTCTTCGGCGAGACGCTCTAGGGTTCGCCAGCGAGCCCACTATCCGGATGACGGCAAAACATCGCGACGATGAGATCTCGTCGTCGCGATGTTTTTCTTTTACACTAACCTCAGGGTCCGGCCAAAGAGGCCGCTAATCGAAGCGGTTGGCGTAGAACGTGCCGTCTTCCCAATACCCGTGCGCGACGACATCGCGGCCTGTTGCGACATGACCCGTGTCGTCACGGTTGAGCGCGCGGCCGTCGTTCACGATCAGAGTACGATCACCGTGTTGCAGCGTGATCATATTCTTGTCGACGATGACGATCTTCCCCGACACTCGTTCGCTGACGCGATTAGGGGCGGCAACGGCCGGACCAGTCATGGTTGTCATTGCCGGCTGGGTGCTCGTTGTGGTAGTCGAGGTTTCGGTAACGCAGTTACCGCTTGGCATAAACGCCCCATTAGCCCACGCACCGCAGTACGGGTTGTACTGGCCGACGACGTTGCCGCTTTGCGTCGTGGTTTGGGTGGTCTGCGTTGTCTGGGTGGTTTGCGCCCCGGCCGGGCCGGTTACGAGGCCTGCCGCGAACAGCACGCCGGTTCCAAGCGCTATAGCGAAGGTCTTCTGCATTCTTTTCTCTCTCAAATAAAGCTATTGTGTAAGAAACGTAGCAGAACCCTATTCCCGTTGACACGAGGATGAAGCGCAACAAAGGGCTCGCTACGCGCTAATGTTCGAGTGCGTGGAAAATCTGAGAAATACACCCCAGTTGAAATACACCCATCTTGCCAGTATAACGTCTGGTAATAACTCAAGCTCAATGCAAAAACTCGCGGCGATGAGATTCACAAATCGTCGCGATTTCTTTTCGTGCACCCGCTCTCGCGTTACTGAACGGACGGCGACGCGCGCTGGTCGACCCTTTGCGAGCGCAGACCGGGGTCAATTCGCCGTCAGGTCCGTGCCAGGAGACGTGAGCCTCGATCTCTGCCCGGGTCCGCAAGTACTGCACGATAAACGGTGCGATGGCTTACCGGCAAGCGCGGTTAAGGGACTGGAGAATGGTTCGTCGATTTTATCGCCGGGCGAAGGTCCGCTCCGTGCGTTTTCGGAAGTGCGAGCGCACGTATGAAATTCGGCATCTTCGATCACCTCGACCGTTCGGATGACCGGTCGATCGCGCAACAATACGATGAACGATTTGCGTATGTCTCGGAAGCTGATGACGCGGGCTTCTACTGCTATCACGTCGCCGAGCATCACGCCACGCCGGTCAATACGGTGCCGGTGCCGAGTATGTATCTGGCAGCGTTGGCGCGAGTGACGAAACGCATTCGCCTCGGGCCGATGGTGTTTCTGCTGCCCTTGCATTCGCCGCTACGTGTCATCGAGGAAATCTGCATTCTCGATCAGCTCAGCCACGGGCGGCTCGAAGTCGGGATCGGTCGCGGCACCTCGCCGTTCGAGTTCAACTTTCACAAGATTGATTTCGCGAACTCGCGTGCGATCTTCAACGAGGCCTTCGACTGCATCGTGGAAGGGCTCACCCACGAGCAGCTGACGCACTCTGGGCCGCACTTCGAATTCACGGACGTCCCAATGGCGCTGCAACCGTTCCAGCGACCGCATCCGCCGTTTTGGTACGGCGGCTCGACGGCGACAAGTGCAGCCTGGACCGGCGAGCGCGGTTTACATTTCACAACGACGTCAACGGGCGACACGGCGCGCGACGGTGTCGCTGCGTATACGGCTGCAATAACGGCGCGCGGTGGAGCGGCGGTTCCCAATCCCGATTTTGCCGGCGGCGCGGTCAAGGGCGTCATGCGTGAAGTCTACGTCGCGGAAACGGCCGAGGAAGCGCGGCGGATCGCCAAGCCCGCGCACGACCATCTCTACGCCAATCAGACCTTTTTGCGGCGCTGGAATCTCGCACGCGGCGGCGCTGCCGCGACGCCCACCCACCGAGCGGGCGATTTCGACGACGCTCTGGCCGAGGGCTCGATCATCGCGGGAACACCGGATACCGTGCGTGCGCAGATCGCGCGGCAAGCCGAGATGATCGGGTTCAACTACTTTATCGGATATTTCATGTTCGGAACGATGTCTCTCGCGGATGCTCAGCGTTCGTTGCGTCTTTTTGTGCGCGACGTGATGCCGCATTTCGACGAGATTAGCTTAGTTCGCTCGCGATAGCGAATTACGGCGCGTTCAAACGCGACGCGTAGATATTTGCGACCATGGCCGCGCTTAGGTCGGTGTTCCATAGCGCCACGTCGCTGATGTCCCCGTCGAAGAAACGCCCGGTGAACACCTTGCTCTCGCCGATCGAAAACTCGTTCGTTTTCCCGACCCGGCCGCCGCCGGTATCTTTCTGCCCAAGCTTGCCGTCCCAATAGATGGCGCGCTCCCCGGTACTAGCATTGAATGTCGCGACGACGAGATGCCACTCGCCTTCAAGCGAAGCGAGCGGCGGTGTGTAGGCGACGTTCGACCCTGCGGCTGTGTAGAATCGCAACGCGTTGTCAGGCTCGAACTGCAGATCGAAATCGTTAGCCTTCTCCGAGATCCCCGCAATGTAGTCGAAGCGACTCTTGAGCGCCGGCCGGGAGTTCAGATGGACCCACGCCATGATGCTGCCCGCGCCGCGGATCCCGCCCACCTGCGAGGTGTCGAAGTACCCGGTCGTGCCGTCGAAAAGCGTACACTGAATGTTCGGGTCGCTGATCGGGGCGCACAACGAGGCTGCCGAAAACGCAACGGGGCTGACGCCGCCGACGGCCGTGTACGTCGACGTCCCGACCTCGCTCGGCCCGCTCATCGCGGTGAGGCGATAGTAGGCGATTGGGTGCGTCGACTTCACAGCGGCGACAAAGCCGAGACCGGCGGCTGACTGCGGGATCGGAGCGAGGACAAAAGCGGCCGCTGCTATGGCAGCGCCCAGCGCCGTTCGATGGACCACGCGAACTCCTCGTCGTCGGGTGATAGTCGCGCGGGCGTTCGACCCGGCAAGATTCACTCCTCCGACAGACCAAGCATGCAGAGCAGCCCGGTTAACGACTCACATTTCGAGCTGGAGCGGGTCACCCCACGAGCTGAACGTGCTGGGATGATAGCCGCGCAAGCGGTTCGTGTACGCCGAGACATAGATGCGCTGGTAAAACACGATGCCGGGGACGTCCGCATCGAGCAAGCGTTGAAAGTCGGCGGCAATCTCCTTGCGCTGCGCCGGATCGAACGTTTGCGCGTACCGGGCATTCAGGGTGTCGACGCGCGGATTGCAATAGCGGTCGACGTTGAACCCATTGGGTGGGAAATCGGCGCAGGTGTAGTACGACGTGAGAGTCGCGTAGAGCGGGGCGCCGCCGTTAGAAAACAGCGCTGCATCGAACTTACCGCTCTGAATGACGCCGCCGGCGGTGGCCGGTGCAAAGAACTGCGAATCCGCCCACACGTGGATGTTGACGGTCACCCCGATCGCTCCCCAATCCGCGTGCAACACGTTGGCGGCGTTTGCGCTCGGCGCGTATCCGCCGGGAATCGCGACCTCGATTGCGAGCGGGACGCCACTTTTCTGCCGCACGCCGTCCGGTCGGCGGCGCCATCCGGCCGCATCGAGCAGCGCCGCGGCGCGCTTTGGGTCGTACGTAATCGTCGGCAGCGCCAGATAATCTTCCGCAACCGACGCGATTAGGGACCGCTGCGCCAGCCCATTGCCGAGCGCTATCTTGTTCACCATCGTGGGTTGGTCGGTTGCAAAGCGCAGCGCCTGGCGCACGCGCGGATCACTCACGGCGGGGCGCTGCGTGTTGAAATAGGCACCGCTCATGATGCCGCCGGGCGCCGTGGCAACCGCAATTCCAGGCAGTGTGCGAACGCGCTGCGCGAGTGGCCCGTTGATCAGCGCCCATAGATCGAGCTCACCGGTCTGCAACTCGGTGTAATCCGTGTTCTCCTCGGTGATCATTTTGTAGACGATGCGCTGCAGCTTCGCGTGCCCGCGCCAGTAGTACGGATTGGCTTCGAGTTCGACGTCGTTGCCACGGTTGAAGGCCGTATAACGGAAGGGTCCGATACCGACCGGGAGAGCGTTGAACGGCGCTTGATTGATCTTCGTGCCGGGGCCGAGCACGTGTTTGGGAAGCACGCACGTTTGGCTCAGCGTCGAAAAGTAGTCGGCCAGAAAAAGCGCGTAGGGCGCTTTGAAATGGAAGACGACCGTGTACCGGTTAGGCGCGGTCACCGCGGCGAGCCGCTCCCACGGCGCTCGCACCGGGATGTTGTTGTCGCGGTCCATCGCGACGCGGAACGTATACGTGACGTCGTCCGCGTCGAACGGCGCGCCATCGCTCCATTTCACGGCGTGGCGCAGGTGCCACGTGATCGTGCGGCCGTCGGCGCTGATGCCGTGATTGGCCTTGGTCGGAATGGTCGTCACCAGCTCGGGAATCGGATTGCCGTGCGCGTCGAAGCGGACGAACTCGGCACTGGTCAGCTCGGAGAGCGGAGCGTTCGGCGCCGCCGTTGCGAGGAACGGGTTGAGCGTTTCAACGTCGTCCTCGTCGTAGTTGAACTGCAATACGTGCGGCGTCGACCCAACGGCGGGAATGGTGCCGAGCGATAGAGCCATCATGGCGAGCGCGCCGATCGCATATGCAACGAGCGTTTTCAGCTGGAGTTTCCCATATAGCTTTCTTTTTCGAGCTGGCGCCGCCTGATTCCGGTCGTTCTCTACCTCAGGGGCTACGGCAAATTCGCGATTTCATCTGGGCGAATGCGGGACTCAAACTCCAAACGGCATGACAACTAGGCCAAACTCAGATGCCGCATGCATTAGAGCTGTATCTAGCGTTCAAGCACCGGCGAGAATCAGGATTGTAGCGGCTTGTTCGGGCGTGAGCCGCTCAATGAGATGACGCCGCACGGCTTGCGCATGAATCGGCCGCGCTCGCTCCAACGCGTCGCGTCCGAGCCGAGTAATAGCAACCTGCGATCCCTCTTGCGTTGTCTTCGATCGCGTGAGCAGATTGCGCTCTTGCATTCGGGTCAGCTGATGCGAGATTCGGCTCTTGTCCCAGTGTAGCGCGGCGGCCAACTCACGCTGGCGAAGTCGTCCATTGCCGATTTCAATGAGGCGTACGAGTATTCCGTAATCCGCCGCAGACAAGCCGCTCGCTTCGGCAACGTCGCGAGCCACCTGTGAGATGACTGCCTCGCTAATTTTCAGCCACGCCTGCCAGAGTCGAACCTCCTGGGACGTGAGAGCCGTAGTGCGAGCCATAACGTTATTCTACACGATGCAGGTTGACATGACAACCCGCACCGTGTTATCTAGTTGATATGACAACTACACCGGAGGGATCTCCCAAAAGTCTTCTCCTGATCGGTGCCTCACGCGGTCTAGGCTTGGCGATTGCTGAGCAGTATCTAAAACGGGGCTGGCAGGTTGTCGGCACCGTTCGGGGCGGTGAGCGGACGAAGTTGCACGACCTCCGTGAGCGCTGGAACAGTCAGCTCGAGATCGAGACGGTCGACATCACGGTTCCCGATGAAGTCGTCGCGCTCCGTACTCGTTTGCAGGGGCGAATGCTGGATTTCGTGCTGGTCAATGCCGGCGTAAAGAACGACGATCGAGAAACGATTGCGGACGTGAGCACGGATGAGTTCGTGCGCGTTATGGTGACGAACGCGCTTAGCCCGTTACGTGCGATCGAAACCTTGCACGGCCTCGTTCATCCGGGTGGCACGATAGCGATCATGTCTTCTGGCCAGGGAAGCGTAAGCAACAACGAGAGTGGAGGCTACGAAGTCTATCGCGCGAGCAAAGCTGCACTCAACACACTCATGCGAAGCTTTGCCGCACGACACGCAGGCGACAATCGGACGCTGCTGCTCTTAGCGCCAGGCTGGGTGCGCACCGACATGGGAGGGCCGCAAGCGCTCCTTAGCATCGATGAAAGCATCCCCAACCTAGTAGACACCATCGAAGCGCAACGTGGGAAACCCGGCCTGCAATATCTCGACTATCGCGGCCGAACCGTGCCGTGGTAGGAGCGCGCAAGATAGCGATTTTCTTTGCGCTACCGAAATCAGCCGTCCGAAAAAACGAGCGAGATGTAGTCGCGCTCGCCTAGGCCTCGTTCGATCGCCTGTTCTACCGACGGGATGACCGCATCCAGCAACCGCAGCGGCACGTTTACCGACGCGCCGGCGTCACGCGCGAGGAGCAAATCCTTGTGCAGTGCATCCAACGAGAATCGCGGCCGCGTGTCGTGATCGTGCAGTTGCTGGATCTTCGAACTCGCGATCCGGCCGAACGCTGCGGTCAATGACTCCGTTGCTACGTTCGGATCGACACCTGCGCGCTCGCAGAACTTTAGAAGTTCGCGTAATGACTCTGCGATAATGCCGATGATCGCGTTGTTCGCAAGCTTGAGAAAAGCGCTCGTGCCGGTCGGTCCGACGTAGGTAACCGTACTGCCGAGCGCCTCGAGCAATTCTCGAACGCGCGCATACGTCTCTTCTGAGCCGCTTGCAAGTACGACGATCTTGCCCGTGCGCGCAAGGTCGACGCTTCCGAGGACGGGGCACGCAAGAAACTCGATGCCTTTGTGTTCCGCCGCCTGACCCAGCGTTTGGTACATACTCGGCGAGAGCGTCGACATCTCGATAACGACCGTTGGTGGCGCGGCCGCTGGGATAATCCGGGCGAGGCTAATCTCCTTTGCCGCGGCGTCGTCCCAAAGCATGACCAAGACGGCATCCATCCCCTTGACGAGTTCTTCCGGCGTAGCCGCCGCCTCAGCGCCCAGCGCGACCACCGCGCGTACGTGGTCGCTCGAACGGTCCCAGACTCGTACGTGGTATCCACGATTGATTAGGTTCTCGGCAAACGCGCTTCCCATCTTGCCGAGACCAGCGACTCCAACGCGCATGCAACTAGACTCCTTTGCTCTCGGGAGGCGCCATGAACTCGGGCCCTACCGGATCGTGAATCTCTTCCACCAAGATACGTTCGACCTCATCGAAGGCCGTCTGATCGAGCCGAAAATCGAACGCACCGCCGACGTCGTCAAGCTGGCCGGGCTGCCGGGCACCCCACAACACGGCACCGATTCCCGGCCGATCGAGCGTCCAGCGGATCGCCAGATCGATCGCACGCTTTCCGAAACGTTCGCTCGCAAAACGGTCCAGTCGTTCGACGGCCCGCAAGTATTGACCGAAACGCGGTTGCGTAAATTTCGGGTCGACGCGCCGGAGATCATCACCGATGAACGTCGTGCTTTCGTTCATGCGCCCGCTTAACAGTCCGCGGCAAAGGACGCCATATGTCAGCGCCGTCAGTTTATGTTCGACCGCATACGGCAACACTTCATTGTCGGCTCCTCGTTCGAAAAGATTGTACGGCGGCTGAACCGTGTGGAGCGGCGCGACGGCGCGAAAGCGATCCATCTGCTCCGCCGAGAAATTGCTGACGCCGATCGCGCGAATCTTTCCGGCTGCGAACAAGCTGCTCATCGCTTCGGCGGTTTCATCCATCGGCGTCGCCGGGTCCGGCCAATGGACCTGATAGATATCGATGCGATCGGTTTGCAAGCGCCGTAACGAGTCCTCGATCTCCTTGATAATCCGGCCTCGCGACGCGTCGCGCCGCATGTTCAGTTGATCGTCCCACGCAAGGCCGACCTTCGTCGCAATAACGACACCCTCGCGCTTGCCGCTGAGCGCGCGGCCAACGACCTCCTCCGAGTGCCCTTGTCCGTATGCGGGCGCCGTATCGATCAACGTGATCCCTTGCTCGAGCGCGCGATGTATCGTGGCAATCGAGGCGGTGTCGTCCGCGCCACCCCACATCCAACCACCCATGGCCCAGGTTCCGAGACCAATGCGCGAGACTTGAATGCCCGTCGCTCCAATATCGATTTTTTCCATGACAAACTCCCCTTGTGTTTCCCGCACAGCCCCGGCGCCAAACGTTGAGTTTTCGGCCCCCGCAGCGGAGGATCGCGAGCCTGCTGGAAAGACTCACTCGGGCATTGCCGCTGTGTCCCAAACTCCCATCCTCCAATCGAACCCTGACGTTTTTAGTCAAATGTCGATAGCCGATTGCCGGCATGAATGGAAGCATACCGCATGCACAAGTTTGTCTTGTTTTGTCTAGTTGGCGTCCTCGCGATTGCTCCGCTCGGGGCACGGGCCCAACCCGCTCCGCTGGAAATCGATGTGATGGTATCGCTCACCGGGGGCGCGGCATTCCTCGGTCAGGCGGAATGGAAGGCCATTCAGGCCGCGCAGACGGTCGTGAACGCCGATGGCGGCGTCGGCGGAAGGCCCGTCAACTTCGTAGCGAACGACGACGGTTCGAACCCACAGACTGCGCTTCAACTTGCCAACGCCATCGTGGCCAAGAAGACGCCGTTGTTTCTGGGCTCGGAACTTGCGTCGGCCTGCCAGTCCTACTTGGCGTTGATCGCTCCGGCCGGACCCGTCGACTACTGCTTGTCGCCGCCTGTTCATCCGCCCAGCGGCGGTTACATGTTCACTTCGGGTGCGAGTGCCTTCGATCTCTCACGGGCCTTGATGCGCTACCTGCGGGAACGCGGTTTGACGCGCGTTGCGGTCATCACGACGACCGACGCATCGGGGCGCGACTTCGAGGGCAGCTTCACCGCGGTTTTTGCACTTCCCGAGAACAAGAGCTTTCAAGTCGTCGCCAACGAACATTTCAACCCGACCGACTTGAGTGCGGCGGCGCAAGTGGCACGGATTAAAAGCAACAACGTGCAAGCCATCGTGTCGGGCTGTATCGGTGCACCGACGATTACATTACTCCGCGCCGTGAGTGAGAGCGGGCTCAACGTGCCGGTCGCCGCCGCGAACGGCAACATGCTCTATCAAGAAATGGCGCAACTCCGCGATATCATGCCGAACGAACTGATCTTTCCAGCCTACCGTGCGATGACCAGCGGCGACGTTCGTCCGGGGCCGATTCGCGACGCGCAAGCCCGCTTCTTCACCGCGCTCAAGACTGCCGGTCTACGTCCGGATGCCGCCAACGTCACGGCGTGGGACCCGGTGATGATCACCATGGACGCGTTGCGTCACGCCGGCCCGGCGGCCACGCCGCAACAGATCCACACCTACATCGAAACGTTGCACAGCTTTGCGGGCGTGAACGGCATCTACGATTTCCGTGATGGAAGCCAACGCGGTATTTCGACGAGCGCGGTCGTTGTCGACAAATGGGATACCCCTAAGCAGACGTTCGTCGTCGTGAGTAGGCCCGGGGGCGGCGTTAAGTAGCGACCGAGATTGCGGCGTTCCCTCTACTACACTCGGGAGACAATTAGCGAGCGTAGAGTTCGGCGGCATTGAATGATTGCGGGATGATTCCGTATTTTGCGCACGCGGTGATGTACGGTTGCATGACGCTTGGATCCATCTCGGTCGCAAAAACGATGCGTGTGGTCGCGACCGTAGCCTTGTCGACGCCGGTGTAGGCTGCGTTCAGGTCGACGCCTTCAGCGGTATGGGCGTTTAGCCACACCTGAGATTCGCGGATTGCGCGAACGAAGCGCGTCACCGTCGCGCGGTTGTTCGTGATGTAGTCGCTCGTTGCAGTCCACGCGGTCTCGAGAAATTTTGAACCAATGGCGCCGAGCAGGTCGCCCAGCGAACGAACTTTTCCGGCCAGAACGTCTTGCTTGAGGTAGGGGTCGTTCGAAACGCCGGCATCGATCCGACCGGCCGCGACGGCCGCCGAAGCCGCGGAAAACGGCAGTTCGATAAATTTTACCGTTGTCGAGTCGCCGCCGTTGGAGTCGACCCAGAGACGCGCTCCGATCCATGTCGAGTCCTTGATGGCGGACACCGAAACGGTCTTGCCGTTCAGGTCGCGTCCGGTGCGAATCGGCGAATCAGGAGCGACAACGAGCGCCGTCTCCGCCTGTGCGCCATACGTGTGAAGCCGATCGGGGAAAATGATCGCGAGCCCGATGCCGCGCGAGTGTGCAGTGATGATTGAGACCGCGCTAACCTTGCCGATTTCGATCGCGTTTCCGACGAGCGCTGCTGCCACTGCCGAACCGCTATTGGCCTTGGTCAACGTAACGTCGAGGCCCGCGTTTCGGAACAGACCGCTGTTCTGAGCGTAGAGGAGCGGAATTACGTCGCCGACGGGACTGCTTGCAATGCGGATGCTCGTAAGCGACGTCTGCGCGAGTGCCTTGCCGCCCGTTGCGATGAACGTGGCAGTACCGGCGAGAGCCTGGGATCTGGTCATCTGCATGAATTATCTCCAGCAACCGTTGCGATGCTTTTCGGTTTGCTGTCTGCTTCCTTTGATTGCGTCGTGTTGTGGCTGTCCCTCGACGAGGTCGGGATGACAAAGTGGGCGGCGGAGGATGAGTGATTTTTGCTGTCTCATTTAGTGAGACGTGTGTGAACGAGGGTGAACGACGACGATCGACTGCGTGGTGCTACGGCGATCTCGGGGCGTGCGTTCCTCTCGACGTATTTGCCGGCACTTGTGTTGGCGCTGGGCGTCGGTATTGCGTTACCGGCATTGCCCACACTCGCAAAGTCGTTTGGCGTTAGTTTTGGTGTTGCGAGCGGTGTCATTACGGTATTTCTGCTCGGTAACTTCGTCAGCACGATCCCGTCAGGCTGGTTGATCGATCGTTTCGGCCGCCGTCCCGTGATGATCGCAGGACCCGTGCTCACAGCAGCGACGGCGTTCCTCGTCGCCGGCGCACACTCGTTTCCCGAGTTGTTGATCCTGCGCTTCTTCAACGGTTTTGCGGCGCAAATGTGGGTCATGGCTCGCTTGGCCGCCATTTCACATGGTGCCGCGGCCGGACAGCGCGGGCGTCTGGTTAGTTGGATGTTCGGCATGGACAACACGGGCCGGCTTGCCGGACCCGTCCTCGGGGGCCTCATCGCGGCCGATTGGGGACCGCGCGCGCCGTTCATCGTCTACGCCATCCTCGCGTTGCTCGCGCTCGTTCCCGTCGTCTTAACCGCAGGCGCCTCCAGCGGTGAAGCGGATGCGCATGTGCGCGCACACGCAGCGTTGTCCTGGCCCTCGCTGCGCGAGATCGTCATGCCACGCCTTGCCTACTTTGGAGTCGCCTTTTTTGCTGGTCTGACGCGCGGTCCGCTACAAGCCGATTTGATGCATCTCTATGCCGCGTTCGTCTATCATCTCGGACCGCGCCAGATCGGCTACCTCGCAACGGGTGCGGCGCTCCTATCGTGGCCGATCGGCTTCATCGCCGGTTGGATGATGGACCGCTTTGGCCGTAAGCGCACGATGGTACCCGGTTTTACCGGCGTGGGAATCGCGATGGCCGCGCTGGCCGTGTCGGCATTTCTGCACTTTACCTTGGTCTGGTACGTGACGCTTTTCTTCGTCGGTGTTGCGTTACAGTCGTTGACCGGTGGGTCCATTCAGACGGTCGGCACCGATGTTGCTCCCGCGGATGCTCGCGGCACGTTTCTGGGACTATGGCGATTTGCCGGTCAAGGCGGCGCTACGCTAAGCCCAATCGTCTTCGCGCTGTTGGCCGATCAGATCAATTACGGTACCTCGTTCCTCTTCACTGCGGCATCCGCTGCGGTCGTAGCATTCCTGTTGATTCGCTATGTGCCGGAAACCAGAATGGCTCGCGGCGGAGCCGGATGACCACCACCCGTGAGCTATGCCAGCTCTGCTCGAAACATCGCGAGCGCCTCAGCGAACGCCTCGTCGGTGGTCTTCGGATCCCAGCGTGCACCGACGTCGCGCATGAACGCATGCGCCGCGTCGTAGGACGAGATGCGCTGACGCACACTCGTTGCCGCCAAGCCCGCGGCCACAACCTCGCGGCCGGCGGCATCCGTATGCGGGTCGGCCGTACCAAAAACGATGAGCAGAAAGCCGCGAATACGTGCGGCAAGCGCGAGCGATCCGGCGTCCGCGTCCTGCGCAAGTTCGCCGTCGTGTAAGCCCGTCGGGTAGAAACACGCGGTTGCTTTGACGGCCGGCGAGAACGCGGCTCGAAACGCGAGATGTCCGCCGAGGCAAAAACCCGCCGCGCCGATCGCGCCCGGTATGACGTGTTCGTTGCCTTTGAGAAACTCCAGCAGCACCGCGATGTCGTCATCGAAATCTCTCACGCGCATGCGCTTCGCATCATCCATACCGCGATCGCGGCCGGGATCGTCGAACGCGATCGCAGTGCCGGGCGGCTCGAAGCGCCAATAGATCTCGGGTGCCGCAACGATGAAGCCGTAGCTCGCAAATCGCGCCGCCATGCGCTGCGTCGATTCGGTCATTTGGAAAATGTCGGAATAAAACGCCAGCGCCGGATACCGCTGGCCGTCATCGGGCCGTGCGATGAACGTTCGCATTACGCCGCCAACGCGCGGCAAATCGACCGTGTCAGTGCGAACGCGCATGGTTACGCTTTGGTGATCAGCGTGGCCGCATCGACGGACTTGGTGAAGAATTTGTATTGCATTGCGATGTCGAGCACGGGCTGGACCAGCGCGGGCGTCAATGACGTCGCATACGTCGTGCGTAGCATTCCGCGCGCCTTATCGGCGTCTAAATGACCGTCACGCACCAAGATTCCGAACGTCTCGTCGCGGTGGCTGTTCGCCCAGCGGGCGGTATCGTAAATGGCCTGGACTGCGCGCCGCGAGCGGGCCGGATCCGCTTCGAACCACGGCTTGTTTGCGTACCAAACCGAGACGCAGAACTCTTTGTTCGCCGCGCGGTCGGCAGCGATGTCGTACGGCGATCCGACCGAGCGAACCTGACCGGCGCCAAAGGTCACGAAGGGCTCGCTTAGCATCCCGATGTCGAGCGTTCCGCGCAGCAAGGCAGGCAGCGCCGCCGAAGGTGGGATCTCTACAAACCGTACCGACGTTTCGGGAACGCCGTGAGCCGGAAGCCATGCACGCACGCACGCCGTCGTCATGCCGACGAGGGTCGGCACGCCGACGGTTTTCCCGATCATATCTTTGGGTGTATGGATCGGCGAATCGTTCGCCACCGCTAAGATCGTCGAAACGCCATCGGTGCGTTCCCGGTACATGCCGCCCCCAGCAATCAGCACGATCGGAACGCCGGCGTTGATCGCGTTCACGCCGGAGACGAGATCACCGGTTCCCATCTCGAGTGCGCCGCCGCCGATCGCGGCCGCAACGGCGCCCGCGTTGTTTATGCTGTTTGACTCGACATCAAAGCCCGCCTTAGCGAAAGCACCGGCTTCTTTTGCATAAAACGGTTCCGCAAAGAGGTCGCTGTACACCCCGGCTATGCGCAACGTCGCGTTCTGCGCACGAGCGATCCGGGGGACGGCCGTGCCGGCGGCTGCTGCCACGAGCCCGGCCAAGACGCTGGAGCGTGAGGGAAAGTACGTCATGCGTTTACCTCATGGTATTTTGCAAGGCTGCAAAGGCGCGATTCGTGCCCCATTGTATGCACCGTAACGGCTGACAAAACCCTGGATATACAGGGGAAGGCCGGAGCCCGGAAAAGTGGGGAGAAGGCCGGCACGAAAGCGAGAGTTTGCCATGAACCCTTCCGTCACCATCATGTCGATCGCCGACGTCGAGTTGATCCAGGCTGGAATCGGTCGCGAAGGCAGCATGGCGGTTAAGCAGTTTCCGCTGGAGACCGGCGTACCCGGCGTCGACATGGAGTTTTCGTGGAATTCCTACGAAAAAGGCTACGGCACTCCGCGCCACAAGCACACGTTCGATCAGGTTCGCTTCGCACTTGAAGGCAATCGCGAAATCAAGGACGGCTACTTAAAGCCGGGCGACTGCGGCTTCTATCCGGAAGGCGTTTCGTATGGACCGCAGCTCCAGACGGAAGCCAGCACGGGTTTAGGTCTTCAATTTCAAGGTGCGGCCGGCATCCCGTATTTGCGTCACGACGATCTCACCGCAGCGGCGAAGGCGCTTAAGGCCGAGGGTGGCACGTTCGCGGGCGGCGTTTATACGCGCATTCTTCCCGATGGCAAAAAGATCACGAAAGACGGCCATGCGGCGTGTTTTGAATATTTGACCGGCAAGAAGATCGAGTTTCCTAAGCCGCGCTTCTCCTCACCGATCGTCATGCACGCAAATTCGGCGCAATGGACCGCCGATCGCAAGCTTCCCGGCGTCGAGCACAAGCATCTGGGTTCGTTTGGCGTGCGGCGTTCGGGGTTGCGGCTTACGCGGATCAAACCCGGCGCAACGATCCCCGCGCACGTCCAAGAAGATGCCGAGATTCGTTATCTGATCGACGGGTCGATTGCTTACGCCGGCAAGACGTGGCAAGGCGGCGAGACCAAAGATGCCGGGACGTATATGTGGATTCAGGCCGGCGCCGAGGTCCTCGACATCGGAACTGCCACCGGCGGCACCTTTTTCGTTATCGAACTGCCCGTGCTCGCCGATATCGCGGCCGAACAGGCACGCGGAACGACCGCCGCACCGTACGTAGAAAGCCGCGAAGCGCAGCCCGTCTAGAAGCCCTTCGTCACCAAGTCGGACGCCTTCACCGCGCTCGAAAGCATGCCGGTCTGCAAGCCCGCATCCAGAATAGGTTGGATGAGTTTCGGATCGAGCGCCGAGTCGGTGTACGTCGCTCGGCGCATCGTGCGAAATATCGCAGCGTCACCCTTCGCATATTTCGCTAGGATGGCCGCCGACTCGTCACGATGGCCGTTTGCCCACCGGCCCGCTTCGTAGATTGCGTCGGCGAAGCGGCGCGCGAGATCGGGGTTCGCCTTGAGCCAATCGGTCCGCGCGATCCACAAGCCGATGAAAAACCGCGGTGCGACGACCGCAAACGGATCGCCGAAGATGCGCGCCTCGGTCTGCAGTGACTGCGTCATGATCGGCTCCGGCGGCGTCGCCGCATCGATGCGGCCTTGCGCGAGAGCACCGAGCATGACCGTCGGCGGATTGACCTCGACAAACTTCACCTTAGACGAGTCGGCGCCGTTCTTTTGCAGCCAGATCGTGACGGCCGCCTGCAGTTGATCGCCGAGTCCCGGCAAACCGATCGTCTTGCCTTCGAGATCTTTCGGCGTGCGCAGCGGCGAGTTTTTCGGCACGACGAGCAGTGTCGCCGGCGAGGCCGCGGTGTAGAGTCCGCCGCCCGCGAACACCGAGATAGGAATGCCCTTCACGTAAGCCTGGGCGACCGACACCGGATTGGCGACGCCGATGTCGACACCGTTACCGGCGACCGCCGCGAGCGCGACCGCGCCGGCGTTGTTGACCACAAACTCGACGCTGATGCCGTGCTTTGCAAAGAATCCCATGTCTTGGGCATAGTACGCTTCGCCGTAGGAATCGGTTGGAAAACACGCGAGGCGTACGACTGTTGACGTCTGCGCGCGCGCAGGTAGCGCGGCGGCTACGAGCGATGTCACGAAGATGGCAACCAGGCACAAATTTTTCATCGCGAGGCTCGTTTGACTAGTGATATTTGTGCGCGACCTTCACGGCCAGATCGTACATTTGTTTGACCTGCGGCTTATCGCTGAGTACGTCCGCGGCAACGTGAGATTCAAGCTCGTGAACGGCACGTAATTGCGCCGGCGTGAACTCCGCCAAGACGCCGCCCGACGACACCCATGTCGCGCTGGCCGACTTCAAGAAAGAGATCGTGTACGGGTAAATATCGTGACTCACGGCATGCCCGTCGTCCATAACGATGCGCTGCAGATCGGCCGGCAAGGCATCGTACCATTGCTTGGACACCACGATGACCACGGCCAGAATCGAAATATTGAGTGGCGCGTAATATTTCGCAGCATCGTAGTACTTGAACGCGGCGGAGGTCGAGATTGCCGACACCGTTCCGTCGATCGCACCCTGTTGCAGGGCCGGCATCACTTGGTCAAGCGGCATCGGCACGCCGGTGATGCCCAGGCTCTTCATGAGCGCGGCCTGCATAGCGCCGCCGTAATCGCGAATTTTCAAGTCTTTAAGGTCGGCCGCATCGCGCACGGGCCGGCGTGTATCGAATCCGTTGTCGCCGTAGTAGAACAGTCCGATTCCTTTGAGACCCTTGGATTCTCCGAGCGCGAGAAACGGAGCATTTAACTCGGGGTCTTCAAGCGTCTTTTGCGCTTGCTCCGGATTTTCGAACAGCGCGGGCGCACCGAGGACCTGATAGCGCGGGTCGACACCGGCGAAGAATTCGGCCGGGCCGGCGTAACCCTGAATCGAACCGAATTGCGTATCCTCGATCATCCGTGGGATCGATCCCAGCTGGCTAGCCGGATAGACCTGCACTTCGATTCGCCCCTTCGAATCACGCTCGACCGCCGTTTTAAAACGCTTCAGCCATTCATGTTGCTGATCGTTTACGGTTGCGGTCCCCATCTTCATAATAATGGTCGCGGCGCCGGCTGCGGCCGGTAAACCGGCCAGCGAACCTGATAGCAACGCCAGAGCGATGAGCAGCGGAACGAGTCTCCGCGATATCACGTATGCGGTTGTCATGGCTATGCGGTTCCCCCTTGCCAGATCAGATTGGTAGGCGACATCGAGCGGGCGACCGCGCCATACTTCACCGCGGCATCGATCACCGGCTGCACGAGATTCACGTTCAGGCGTGTATGGTCGTCATAGATCGCGCGCGGCATCGATTCGATTTGCTCGGATTGGACTTTGGTATAGGCGCCCAGGATCTGGGCCGACTCCTTGGGATGGCTATTGGCCCAGGTCGCCGCTTGTGCCAGCACGCCGACCACGCGTTTTGCGAGGTCGGGATTTTTTTGCAGCCAGCTGTCCGTCGAGATCCAACCCATAACAAGAAAGTGATCGGCGAGCGCGCCCTCCGAATTTCCGAAGACGCGGATCTGATCTTTCGCCCGCCCAAGGAACGGATACGCGAGAACCGCCGCGGAAACACGCCCTTCCGTGAGGGCAAGCTGCATCGTACCGAATGGAATCTCGACAAACTTGATCGAACTCAGATCGGCCCCGCTCTTATCCAACCATGCCTGCGCGGTTATCTGAGTAATATCTTTGAGGCCGTTGACCGCCACGATCTTGCCGTTGAGGTCGGCGGCGATGCGAAAGGGCGCATCTTTGACGACGACGAGTTCCGATGTCGGCGCGGCATTCGATGAGTAGATGCATCCCGTACCGATGAACCGTAGCGGCAACCCGCGCTGATTCGCGTTGGCAACGACCGCAACGCTCGAGGCTGCGATGTCGACCGCACCCGACGCGACGGCGCTCGCCATCGCCGCACTGTTCTGCAGAATGTTCAAGTTCACGTCGATCCCGGCGGCCTTGAACATCGCGCGATCCTGAGCGTAGAAGATCTGGCCGGTCGCGTCAGCCGGTGCCACGCCGACCTGCAGGGTGACATTGTCGGCGGCACGGGCGGTGCCGCGACTGCCCGCAGCCAGCGCAACTGCCGAGAGACCGGCAAGAACGGCGGATCGGGAAAGACCGGCGGCTCGAGCGTTCATGGCTGCCCCTTCTACGTGACCTCGGTTACGGGCACGCTTTGGCGACGGTGCCAGACTTCACTGCCGCGCGGGGCCGTCCCGGAGGAAAATCGGTTTCCGCCTCGGACGTTGAGATCGCAATGCTCACGCACGAAACGGCATCAAGCGGCGCACGCGCGTCGATGTACACCAGCAACCGCCTCAAGCTGGGCCTCTTCGGGGCCAATTGCTCGTCCGGCCGCACCGTCACGATGGTCCCCGAGCGTTGGCAGGCGAGCTGGCGCGATAACGTGCAGCTCGCGCAAATGGCCGATGCGGCCGGCATCGACTTCTTGCTGCCGATCGGACGTTGGAAAGGCTACGGCGGCGACACCGACTATCAGGGCGCGACGTTCGAGACGATCACCTGGGCCACGGGATTGCTTGCAAAAACCGAGCGCATCGTCGTCTTCGGCACCGTCCACGCGCCGCTGTTTCCGCCGATCATCGCGGCGAAGCAAATGGTCACGGCCGATCATGTTGGTGAAGGCTGCTTCGGCCTGAACCTCGTCTGCGGCTGGAACGAGGGCGAGTTCGAGATGTTCGGCGTTCAGCCAGGCGATCATCAGCGCCGCTACGCCCAAGGTCAAGAGTGGATCGACGCGCTGAGCGCGATCTGGACGCGCAACGACTTCGATTTCGACGGCGAGATCATCAAGCTGCACGGCGTGCGCGCAAAGCCAAAGCCGTGGGGCGAAACGCGGCCGGTGATCCTCAACGCCGGTTCATCGCCCGAAGGCAAAGCGTTCGCAATCCGCAACTGCGATGCGTTCTTCACGAGCGCGAACCCGACCGCGAAACGCACGAGCGTCGAAGAGTCGCCGTTCGAGGAAGCCGCGGGCCGCATCATGGAGGCAAAGACGCAAGCGCTCGCCTACGGCCGCAAACTCGGCGTCTACACGGCCAGCACTGTAACGCTGCGGCCTACCCAACGCGAGGCCGAGGATTATCTTCAGTACGTTCAAGAGAACACCGATTGGAACGCGATCGACTCGATCATGGAGATGAAAGGATTGAACGACAAACCGCCGGAGATTCGCGAACGCATCCGCGCGGGTTATGCGCGCGGCATGGGCGGCGTGCCGCTCACCGGGTCGCCCGATACGATCGCAGCCTCGCTCGCGCAAATCTCTGCGGTCGGCTTCGACGGCATCGCGATCTCCTTCACCAACTACCTCGACGAACTGCCGTACTTTCGCGACGAAGTCTTACCGCGGCTCGAAGGGCTCGGTCTGCGCGTTCCCGCAGCGGCGCTTTCCACGTGATCTCGCGCGCGTCGTCACTACGCTATTTCGCGGCGCTCCCGCTCGCCGGCGCTAGTGTCGGGCGCGCGAGTGCGCAGCGCGCGGTGTTGCGCGTCGGGTCGGTTCCGGCCGATCCGTTCGCCGAAGCGTACTTCGCGCAGGAGATGGGCTTCTTCTCGAAAGCCGGATTGGACGTCGAGATCACGAGCTTCTCGAACGGCGCCGGTTCCGCGACCGCGATTGCCGGCGGGGCGCTGGACATCGGCATATCGACCGTGACGATGATGGCCAACGCAGCCTTGCACGGCGTGCCGCTCGTCTACATTGCCGGCGGTGCACTCTACGACGATCGCGCACCGAGTGCGGTGCTCTGCGTCGCCAAAAACTCCACGATCGCCGCGCCGAAAGATTTCGAGGGAAAGGCGATCGCGGTCGGCGGCATTCGCGATGGAACGCACCTCGGCGCAGCCGCGTATCTGACAAAGAACGGCGTCGATCTTACCAAGGTAAACTTTATCGAGATGCCGTTTCCGACCATGGCGGCCGCTCTCAAACGCGGAGCGGTCGCCGGCGCGATCATTGCCGAACCCTTCGTTACCGCAAGCGCCGACGACGTCCGGGTCTTCGCGCTCGCGGAAGGCGCCGTCGCGCCACGCTTCATGGCCGGCGGCTGGTTCGCATTGCAGGCGTGGGTCGACGCCAACCGCGACGTCGCGCGCCGCTTCACCGCCGTAATCTATCAGACGGCGCGCTGGGCCAACGCGAACCGCGCGCGTTCGGGCGAGATCTTGCAGAAATATTCGAAGATCGATCAGGCCACGCTCGACCACATGACACGATCGGTCTTCAGCGAAAGCCTCACGCCCGCGATGATCGATCCGATCCTGCAGTGGGCTTCGCGGCTCAAATTTACGGACCGTCTCGTGAGCGCCAAAGAGATGATCGATCGGCCGTAGTCACGCTTTCCCGGTCGTGCTCCGCGTGACGACATCCAACGCCCCGGTACGCACCAGCTCTTCTGCCGGCTGGTCCAACCGCGTCAGCGCTGCCGGATCCGTTCCGCCGGTTGCAGCCAATCCGAACCAGGTATTCCGGCCGGCTTCCTTGGCCATGTATAGCGCGTGGTCCGCAAGACCGACGACATGAGACCAGCTCACGGCATCCGGCGCCGTCGGCACGAACGGGAACGCGGCGAAACCTACGGAGACGCTCATGTTGGTCGACTGTTCGGCACCGAGCGCGAACGGACGGCTCGCGACGGCATCGCGGATTCGTTCCGCGAATACGCCCGCTTCACTCCGGCGGCTGTCGCGCGCGACGGTCAGAAACTCATCTCCACCCCAACGCACCACGAAATCCGACTCCCGGAACACTTCTTGTAACCGTTCGCGCATTTGCGTCAACACCAAGTCACCCGCGTGGTGACCGAACCGGTCGTTGACGGTCTTGAAATGGTCGAGGTCGATCAGAAAGAACAGAACGTCCGCATCTTTCGGCGCATCGCTCATCGGACCAGCACGCCAGTCGTCGTAGCGCCGCAGCGTGCGGGCAATGTCCGCTTCCAAATGCTGGGCCAGAAAACGCCGATTGCGCAGCCCGGTCAACGGGTCGCTCAAGCTCAGCTCTAGCAGCTTGGCGTTGGCCTCCGACAACTCGCGCGTGCGTTCGTCGACGATGACCTCGAGCACGCGCTGGCGCCGAAGCAATACGGCCGTGCGCAACCGGTGGACCCCGTACGCAACAAGCAACAACACCGCGGCAGCCAACGCGCTTAACCACCACGTCTCATACCAAGCCGGCAACGCATGCACGTTCAGACGAAGAACGTGACTGCTCCACACGCCAAGCCGGTTCGAGCCACGCACTTCGAGCGTGTAGTCACCCGGCGAGAGATGCGTGTAGCTAGCGAGCCTATGCTGCGCGTCCGTGTTGATCCAGTCACGGTCGTAACCGTCGAGTTTATAGGCGTAGCGCAGTGCTTGGGGCGCCGAGTAGTCGAGCGAGGAAAACTCGACTGAAATATCGCGCGCGTCCGCCGCTAATTCGACCGTCGCATCACCGCGGTTCACGGCCGCCGCGGGGATGTCTCGCCGGTCCAGCTCGAGCGCAGAGACGACCAGCGGCGGCGAGTAGTTCCAAGCGGACGCTGCGCCGGTGCCGACCACCGTGATGCCGTCCAAACCGCCGAAGAAAATCGTGCCGTCGGCTGATTGGCTAACGGTACCAGCCCAGAAGGCCCCCTCGGAGCCGCCGTCGGCCAAGCCGAGCCCGCGTGCGTGCAGCGTATCCGGGTCGATCAGCGCGATGCCTTTGTCGGTGCTGGCCCAAATACGGCCGCGCGAATCTTCGGCTAGGCCGTCGACGTTTTCGTGCGGCATTCCATCCGCAAGCCCGATGCGCCGGAAGTGCGTTACACCGTTGCGATTCTCTTCGAGTAGCTCCAGCGGACCGCCGTTGGCGCCGGCCCAAATCCGCCCCCGGCGGTCTTCCAGAATCGACGTGATGCCGCCCGGTCCGATCCCGTCACCGTTGCCCGGCGTAAAGACGAATCGCTCGAGCTTGCCATCTGCATCGAGGCGATTCAACCCGTTCTCCGTACCGATCCAAAGGCGCCCGCGACGATCGCGATAGAGCACGCGCACTTGATTGTTTGAGAGCGGCTTGGTGGTGCCGCGCGGATATGGCGTGACCTTGCCGGTCGCCATGTCGTCGGCGAGAAGACCGCTGCTTCCGCCCACCCAGAGACGCCGGCCATCTTCGAGGAGTGCGTAGACGCTTGGCGACGCAAGCTGGGCCGGCCGCGCCGGACACGTTGCCGCCGTCGCACCAGAGGCCAGCCGGCAAAGTCCACCGGTCGTCCCAATCCATAGGCTGCCGTCGCGCTCGGGCAACAACGTCTGGATGGCTGCGCGGTTCGGAACCGCGAGCGTTGTCGAACGCGAAATCTTCGGCTCGAACTCCGTGAGACGACCGAGGAAACCACCGACCCACAGACGATCGCCCGGGATCGCAGCGACCGCCGGCGCGCCTTCGTTGGCGAACCCGATCGCAGCGCGCGTAGCCGCTATTTGGTACAGTCCGTGACTGAATGGATTGTACGAGAGCAATCCGCCGACGTGGTTGGCCAACCAGATCAAACCCGAGCGATCGCGCAGGAACCCCACGACCCGCCCGCCCGTAAGGCCGCCCGGATTCTTGAGATCGGTATCGACGCGACGTACGCTACCACTCGCCGTACCGACGATCGAAATCGCAGAGTCGGTTCCCGCCCACAGAACGCCGGGCGTCACTTCCATCAGCGCCCACTGTTGGCCGGGCGCGAGACTCGCAATATTTTGCGCTGACGTTCGCAGCACGTGCGCGTTTCGCCGTTGCGGATCGAGCACGTAGAGCGCACTCACGGAACCCGCCCAAAGCCGGCCGTCGCGATCTTCGCAGAGACTATAGATGACCGGTTTCGTTACGCGAGCACCAGCGCGCAATCGAAACTCAACGAATCGACCCGAACCGGCAGTGCGATAGAACAAACCGTTCTGCGTGCCCGCCCAAAGCGTCCCCTTACGGTCGACGAGCAGACTCCAGACGACGGGCTGTTCACCGCGATCGTTAAATGCGACCGGAACAAAGGAACGGGTCTGTAAGTCGAAACGCCCGAGTCCGCCATCGCCACCAATCCACAGCGCGCCGCCATCCACGACCAGGGCATCGACCGAGGCGCTGCGTGGACCGCTGCGACCGGACCGGTCGGGGCGCCACGTACGGAATGTCGCCGTACCGGCGTCGAAGTGGGCGAGGCCGTTCGACGATGAGCCGATCCAGAGTCCGCCGTCCGCATCCGGCAGAATCGTGCGCACGTAGCCGTCCGGCAGCGCTTTCGGATCGCTCGGGTTCGGCAAAAAACTGCGAAAGTGGTAGCCGTCGAAACGTGCTAGTCCGCCCTGTGTGCCGACCCAGAGAAAACCGGCGCGATCTTGCGCCAGTGACATGACCGCCGCTTCGGGCAACTCGCGCGTATCGGTATGTACGAAGACCGGCCCGGCAAGGTTTTCCCATACTGAGGCTGCTTCTACCGGGCTGCCGCCAATCGCAAAAAGACCTAAGAGTAAAAAGGCAGCAAAACGCACCACGACATTGCCTACGTACCAGTGATGAACCTCATGCACCTCGCGCGTTCACGAGCAGGCATGCCTTATAGGGGGTGCGTCGCGGTGCCGGTCGAACGGCGCGCCTCGTGCCGGCACGGCCGGGAGGGACGCAAAATGTCAATTCGCTCGACATTCCTTGCTGGAGCAGCCGCAGCGCTGAGCGCGCTACCGATCTCCGCACGAGCCGCCGAAACGGTCGTCAACGCTGGGACAATTCCCTCGGACGTAAGCGGCGTGCTGCTCTACGGCATCGATCGCGGCGCCTTCAAGAGTGCCGGAATCGACGTCGTGCTAACGTCGCTCACGAGTGGTCCGGTCGTCGCAAATGCGGTCGCCGGCGGTTCGCTCGATGTCGGTGCGGCCAACGTCGGCTCACTGTGCGTCGCGCGCTCGCGAGGCGTGCCGTTCAAGATCTTCGCGCCCGCCGGCATTGCCGACGAAGCCGCGACCGGCGATATCATCGCAGTGCTGAAAGACTCGCCGATCAAGACGCTTGCCGAATTGAACGGAAAAACGGTCGGCATCGTGGCCCTCAAAACGATGCAACATGCGGCGGCACTGGCGTTGATCGACAAACGCGGCGGTGATTCCAAGAGCGTCAAGTTCATCGAGGTACCGTTCCCCGAAATGGGCGCCGCAATGGACGCGCATCGCGTCGATGCAGCGCTCCCAACGGAACCGTTCACGACATCCATACGCTCCCGCATACGATCGCTCGGCGGACAATGGGAAGCGATGAAAGCACCGTTCCCGGTCTTCGCATTTTTCGCGACCGAATCGTGGCTCGCGGCGCACGGCGACACGGCCATGACGTTCGCTAGTGTGATTCGTCAGACGGCCGTTTGGGCGAACGCTCATCGTAAAGACACGGCTCAAATGCTGGCCAAGTTTGCCAATCTCGATCCACAACTCGCGGCGACGATGGGTCGCAGCACGTACGGGACGACGACCCCGGACGCGGCCACGATTCAGCAGATCGTCGATATTCAAATCAAGTACGGCATGATGACCACGCCGATCGATCCCGCCGACTTGATCTGGAAAGGACCCCGCGCCTAAGCGTCAGCCGAGGGTGAGACGCGCCATGACGGCGATGATTGCAATTTGCATCACGCCTTGTACGGCAGCGTTGATAATATTGTAGCGATTGAGTCCCGTGATGAGGTCGCGATTGGGTTCCGGCTTTTGCAGTTCGAGCCAGATGCGCAAACTGTTGGGAAGCAAGATCCCAAACCCTAAGATCGTCATTAGGGAGATCAGGACGAGAGCTGCAATGATCCATGGGAACTGCGCATTCGCCGGCGACGTCATGCCCAGCCACGACGCAAGATACCAGCCGGCGGTGCCGGCCGTGAACGATACGGCCGGAAAGTAGAGCAGCGTACGCGGGACGAGGTAGCGGATGACCGACGTACGTTGCGCGATATCGAGACGCCGAAGAACGGGCCCAAGAATGAAACCCATGAAAATGTCGGCGCCCGTCCAGAGGACGCCTGAGAGAACGTGAATCCAGTTCAGCAGCCGGAGGTCGTGGCGCGCGAGCGCGACGATCAGGATCGCTGGAAAGATCAGCACCCACCACGTCAGTTGACGCAGCAGCGGCTCCGGCTTTTCTCGTAGGTCGGCGTCCACGCCGGGTTTTTCGCTGGCCCCATGCGCGATGCTTCTATGCCACGTTTCGCCGGTTGCGCGTGTTATGAGAAGTCTGATGGCAACCCTTTCCATACTCGATCTCGTCCGCATTACGGAACAAACGACCGCCCGCGAAGCATTGGACAACGCGCGCGACGTCGCGGGTCACGCGGAAGCGCTCGGTTACCAACGTTTCTGGGTGGCCGAACATCACAATATGCGCGGCATCGCGAGTGCGGCGACAGCGGTCGTCATCGCGCACATCGCGGCCGGCACGAAAACGATCCGCGTCGGAGCGGGTGGCATCATGTTGCCCAACCACTCGCCGCTCGTGATCGCCGAGCAGTTCGGCACGCTCGCGACACTTTTCTGCGACCGTATCGATCTCGGCCTCGGCCGCGCGCCCGGTACCGATCAAATCGCGTCGCAAGCGCTGCGCCGCGACCCGGCGGCTTCGGAGTACTTTCCGCAGGATGTGCTCGAACTTCAGGCACTGCTGGCGGCACCGCAGCCGGGACAGCGCGTCGTTGCCGTTCCGGGTGCCGGCACGGAAGTTCCGCTGTGGATTCTTGGTTCGAGTACCTTCGGCGCGCGGCTCGCAGCCGAACTCGGTCTGCCGTACGCGTTCGCTTCGCACTTCGCGCCGGATTCCTTGGACGACGCGCTACGCGTGTACCGGGCGAACTTTAAACCCTCGAAGCAACTCGCACAACCGCATGCCATGGTTGGCGTCAATATCATTGCGGCCGAAACCGATGAAGCGGCACGCCGCCTCGCGACCACGCAGCAGATGTCGTCCACCAACATGCTCCGCAATCAGCGCGGTCTGAGCAAACCGCCGATCGATGATATCGAAACCTACTGGACGCCGCTGGAAAAAGTGCAAGTGCTGCGCAAGCTCGCGGTCTCCATCGTCGGATCGCCCGACACGGTAAACGCCGGCATCGAAAGCCTCGTCAACCGCACGATGGCCGACGAACTCATGATCGTGTCCGACATCTTCGATCACACCGCGCGGCTGCGTTCGTTCGAACTGATTGCTGCCGCCGCGCGGCCGCGCGCCGCGCAGCTCCGCTAGTCGCCCCCTAGATATCGCCCAGGTACGGAGCAAACTTGTTCCGTACGCGTTCGAGCAGGTCGGGCGTTGCGCGCGCGACCTTCGGGAAATCTTTGAGGCGGTCGAACGGACGACAGGCATCGACGATCGCGCGCGAATTGACGTAGCTCTTAGCATCGTGCTCGATCATCGGATCGAGCGGGCTGGCCCAGGCGTTGCGCACGAAGTCGATGTCGTTCACCGGATCGCAGCGCGTGCACATCGCCCAGAGCACGTCGAACAGGTCGGTCGGATCGACGTCCTCGTCGACGACGACCACAAACTTGCCCATGTAGGCTCCCGACTGACAGTTTGCGACGAGCAGCGCGGCTTGCTTGGCGTGACCGGCGTAGGCCTGTTTGATCGCGACGACGACGAACATCCGAACGACGCCCGATTCGTGACACCAGATGCCTTTGATGCCCGCCACGCCGGCACGCTCGATCTCATCCCAGATCATTCCGGATTTTACCAGCGCCTTGCTGAACGACACGTCCGTCGGCGGCCGCATCGGCGTCGCCATCGTAATGATCGGCTCGTCGCGGTGATAGACGCGTTCGATGCGAATGACGGGCTGATTCGATTGCGGGCTCGCATAGTAGCCCGTGAATTCACCGAACGGGCCCTCGGGCTGCGCGTCGTCGGGATAGAGCTGTCCTTCGAGCACGATCTCTGCGGTAGCCGGCATCGGCAGACCGTGAAGTTCGCTCAGGAGTAGATCGAACGGACGGCCGCGATGGCCGCCGGCATAGTCGTACTCGGAAACGCCGTACGGCACTTCGTGATTTGCGGCCAGGAAGAGCAACGGGTCTTGACCGCAGCAGATCAGCACCGGGCACGGACGGCCCTCCGCGTGATACTTTGCAACGATGCGACGACCGTGCTTACCCGGCGACATCCAGATGCCGACGTGATTCTTGTCGTGGACCATCACGCGATAGGTCGCGACGTTCACCCACCCGCCTTCCGGATCGCGCATGATGACCAGATCTTCGGTACCAATGTAGCGGCCGCCATCGTGTTCGTGCACCAGCGGTACCGGGAATTTCCAGAGATCGACGGCATCGTCACGATCGATGTTCTCGAGAATCGGTCCTGAAGCTACGATGCGTGGCGGGATCGGTTCGAACGTCTTCATCCGTTCGCGATAGCCCAGCACGAGTTCCGTCGGGCGGCGCGCGCCCGGAAAGCCGAGCGTCAGCGCTAACCGCTTCGTCGAGTTTGTCGATGCCGACATAACACGGAAGCCTTTGGTCGCCCCGACGATATCCTCGAACAGCAGCGCCGGTGCTTCGGTCCGCGAATGCGTGACGATTTCGGCCAACGCACCGAGTTCCAAGTCCCAGCTTGCACCGGTGATCCGGCGAACTTCACCGGCTTCTTCTGCGCGAGCCAGAAACTCGCGCAGATCTTCGTGCGGACGCGCGTGAGTCAGCCACTGCCGGTTGACCGGGTTCTCGGCGATCATGCGCGCGGCGCCCAGGCATCGAACGTATCGATGAAATGCTTGTCGACGAGGTCCTTTTCCGGCAACGGCGCTTTCACGATGCCCTGGGCAATCACGAGCTTCCAGAAGATCGGCATCGATTTTTCCGGCACGCGTCCGCGCTCATCGAAGCTCGGCATCGCTTCGTCGTATGCCCGCGCCGCATACTTCGGGTCGTATTTGAGCCGGTCAACCAGAGTCTGCACGCCAAGCGCTTTGTCGGCGCGCGCCAAGCGCAGTGCCGCGACGTGGGCGCGCAAGAGCGCGATAATGACCTGCGGCTTTTCCGCGATCATCGCGGTCTTCGCCATGTAAAAATGCTTGGGCCAATTCGGCGCAACGTCAGCAGCCTGCGTGCCGAGGACCGTGAACCCGCCGTCCTGCGCTTCCCATTTGAACGGCGCCGTGAGGATGGCCGCGCTCAAGCGGCCGGCCTTGAGCGCCTGATAGGCACTCGGACTGCCCCCGGCTTGAATGATTTGCACGTCTTGGTCGGGGACCAGATGATTTTTCTGCAACACGTAACGCGTGATCAAATCGGTTAGCGAACCAAAGGTCGAAACGCCCATCGTCTTCCCCTTCATGTCGCGCCACGATTTGATCGTGGGCTGCGCGATCCACGCAAAATCCGCCTGGTTGAAGCCGCCGTAGAAACCAATCACGCCTTGATTGGCGGTCACGAGATTGAGCAGGCCGCTCGACGAGGCGAGCGCGATGTCGATCGAATTGCCGGCCAGCGCCTGCGCGACTTCAGTGTCGCCACGGAAACTCAGCAGGTTCACGTTGAGGCCTTGCGCCTTGAACGTATGCGTGAGCGCGAGGTAGAGCGGCAACTGCGTCGGCGAATCCACGGCCGTGCCGACATTGAGGTTGGTGATCGATTGCGCGGCCACCGGAACCGCATTGGCGGCGAGTGCCCCGGCCGCAGCCAAGCCGCCGATAAACGCCGCGCGGGTGCCTTGAACGTCTTGCACGGAGAGCTCCTTTAGATGTCCTTGAGAACGGCGCTGAACTTTTCGCGAACGCGGGCCAGCAGTTCCGGCGTCGCGCGCGCGACC
>Ga0182030_10003407_pt1 | contig 33929 bp, 30 predicted proteins | sample 812S3MmetaG_FD_121299 | JGI IMG/M metagenome (GOLD analysis project Ga0182030, IMG submission 121299) | Permafrost microbial communities from Stordalen Mire, Sweden - 812S3M metaG (Illumina Assembly) | ecosystem: Environmental > Terrestrial > Soil > Wetlands > Permafrost | place: Sweden...
CGGCAAGATGCCGCCAGCTACGGCAGGCGGGACGTCCGCCGTCGCCAAGGCTATGGCGGACAGGCCCGCCGCTACAAAAAAGCCGGTCCGCCCCCGCCGTAGCAATTGAAACCGATAGATGCGCATAAGGTGAAGAGAGGGTTGGCGCACTCCCGGACGCGAGTTCCGACAGGCCAATGCATAAACGGCTTTGATGTAATGGCTGGCGCAGCCAGTTTTATCAAATACACCCTGGGGACGAGCCCGTGCCCACCCCGGTTTTTGAATCCGCCCTGGGATTTTCACCTTCGCTCACATTGACACCGGATTTACCGGTTGTTACCGTTGACGCTTATAATTTTGTGATGGAATACAAAGACACTTTGAATCTGCCGCGCACGGACTTCGCGATGAAGGCCGACCTCGTCGCGCGCGAGCCGCAACGTCTGGACCAATGGCGGTCGGCCGGGCTGTACGCCCGCATTCAGGCCGCCCGGGCCGGCGCGGAAAAATTCGTCCTGCACGACGGCCCGCCGTTCGCCAACGGCGATGTCCACATCGGCACGGCCTTGAACAAGATTCTCAAGGACATCCTCATCAAGTACAAGACGTTGCGCGGGTTCAACGCGCCGTACATCCCCGGCTGGGACTGCCACGGGCTGCCGATTGAGTTCAAGGTCAGCCAGGACATGCGCAAGGCCGGCGACACCAGCGCCGACGCCGCGACCATCCGCAAGGCCTGCGAGGACTACGCCCGCAAATTCATTGACCTGCAACGCACGCAGTTCAAACGCCTGGGGGTGCTGGGCGATTGGGAACACCCCTACCTGACGCTGAACAAGGAATACGAGGCGGACGAACTGCGCCTGTTCGCGGACATCGTGGCGCAGGGCTTTGTTTATCGCGGCAAAAAGCCGGTGTACTGGAGCATCCCCTGCCGCACCGCGCTGGCGGAAGCGGAGGTGGAATATGCCGACCACGTCAGCCAGAGCGTGTTTGTGAAGTTCCCCGTGGTGGGCGAACCCAACACGTTCGTGGTCATCTGGACCACCACGCCCTGGACCCTGCCGGCGAACCTGGCCGTGGCCTACAACGACAAATTCCCCTACGTCAAAGTCACCGTCGGCGGCGAGCATTTCCTGGTGTTCCAGGGATTGCTGCCCGCGGTCGCGCAAAAATGCGGCTGGACGACCTTCAGCCAGGAACCGTTCCCCACGGAAAAGCTGGCCGCGCTGCACTATCAGCATCCGTTTTGCAACCGCACCGGACGCCTCTTCGCCGCCGAATTTGTCACCAGCGACACCGGCACCGGCTTCGTGCACATCGCGCCCGGGCACGGACTGGACGACTATAATCTCGGCCGGCAGAACGGTCTGCCGATTTACTCGCCGGTCAACGACGACGGGGCGTTCGCATACAGCGGCGAACTGCCGGTGGAACAGCAGATGCCCGCCGAACTGCTGGGCAAGGCCATTCTGGAGAAACACGGGAAGAGCGAGGCCAACGAGGCCGTGCTGCATTTGTTGCGCGAACGCCACGCACTGCTTCAACAGGAGGACTTTCATCACAGTTACCCGCACTGCTGGCGGAGCAAAACGCCGGTCATCTTCCGGGCGATGGATCAGTGGTTCATCAAGATAGATTTGGCGCGCGCGAACGTGGCGGCGGGCGTCCCGCCTGACGGAGAAAAACCGACGTTGACCAGAGAGGCGTCGCTTGCTGGCGCATCATTCAAAAACCCGGGTACGGATCCGGGCGGCAGGATGCCGCCCTCCACGGCAGGCGGGACGCCCGCCGCTACAAAAGAACCCGGCCACACGTTCCGGCAGCAGGCGCTGGCCGAGATTGACCGGGTGAAGTGGATTCCCGAATGGGGCGTCAACCGCATCAAGGGCGCGGTGCAAACGCGTCCCGACTGGTGCATTTCGCGCCAGCGCACCTGGGGCGTGCCCATCCCCGCGTTTTACGACGCGCAGGGCGAACCGGTTTTGGACGCGCAGATCGTGCGCAACACCGCCGGTCTGATTGAACAGCACGGCTCGAATGTGTGGTTCGAGAAGTCCGCGGCCGAACTGTGGGCGCTGGTCAAACCCGCCGGCTGGGCCGGCCCGGAAGCCGCGGCGAAATCCAACGACACGCTGGACGTGTGGATTGATTCCGGCTCGTCCTCGCGCGCGGTGCTGATGCGGCGCGCCGAGCTGCAGCACGTCGTGGGACCGGCTGCCGGCCGGTCAAGCGCGGAAGAGACAGGCAGGCTGCCCATCGCACAGTGGCAGGCGGACGTCTATCTGGAGGGCAGCGACCAGCATCGCGGCTGGTTCCAATCCTCGCTGCTGCTCTCGCTGGCGGGCAACGGGGCCGCGCCGTACAAGACCGTGCTGACCCACGGGTTCATGGTGGACGCCGACCGCGAAAAGATTTCCAAGAGCAAGCAGGCCGCCTACGACAAGCCGCAGACCGCCGAGGCATATGTGAAGAAGTACGGGGCCGACGTGGTGCGGCTGTGGGTGGCCTCGCAGGATTACCGCAACGACATCGTGGTGAGCGAGGAGCGCATCAACAAGGTGGGCGAGACGTACCGGGGCATCCGCAACGCCCTGCGCTACCAGCTCTCCAACCTCCACGATTTTGACCCGGCCACGCAGACCGTGCCGGACAACCAACTGACCGGCCTGGACCGCTGGATCCTCGGCGAATTCTCGAAGCTGGAAACCGAGGTGATCGCGGCCTACGAGCAATACGAGTTCCACGTTGTCTATCAAAAGGTCAGCCAGTTCATCGCCGTGGAACTGTCGTCCATCTACCACGACGTCATCAAGGACCGGCTGTACACCGACGCGGCGAACTCACCGCGCCGCCGCTCGACGCAGACGGCGCTGCACCGTCTGGTGACGGGGCTGTGCCAGATGCTCGCGCCGATCCTGGCGTTTACGGCGGACGAGGCGTGGGAGTTTGTGCCGGGGAAGAAGACGGGGTCGGTGCATGAGGCGAAGTGGGAGCCGACGTTGTTTTCGAGAACGCCCGAAGAGACGTTTAATTGGGGCAGACTTTTTGCATTTCGGGTTGGCGCGTTGCCGGGCTTGGAAGCCTTGAGGCAAAATAAGTCAATCGGGAAATCTCTGGAGGCAAAAGTTGTGGCCACGGGTGATGCGGAAACGCTTGCTCCCGTTGTTAAGCTGTCAGGCGATTTTCAGGAGTTGATGGGAGTATCGCAATTCACGTTTGAAATCGCCGGTGAGCCAGGAAAACAGGGAATTAATTTTGGTTACAGCCGGGTTGATGCGAACCGACAAAAATGCGAACGCTGCTGGCATTGGGAAACGGACATCGGCCAAAAGGCCGAGCATCCGACCCTATGCGGCCGGTGTGTGGAGGCGGTGAAGTCGTTCAAGGCGTGATTGGCGGACGGTTTGGTCGCGAAGCGACATGGGACAACAGCCAGCTACGACGTGGCTGGTGAGCTTGCGTTTAGATTTGATTGTCCCGCAAGGGACAATGGAAATCACCGGATCGCCAGGTCCGTGATTTTTCCCGCCGTCCCTTGCGGGACGCGATGATTTTGGGGTGCGGTTTTCCAGCCACCTTGTGGCTGGCTAATGTCCGGGGTCGCTCCGCGACGGAAGGCCTCGGCGTGACGGCGGGAGGGGTTGGCCGCTCCGCGACGGTTGCAGCTACCATTTCACCGGCACGGCCTGTTTTTTGCCCAGCCGGTTTTGGTAGAAGAGCTGCTTGTGCTGGCAGCCGTATTCATGCACCAGCTTGGTGATTTTCACGTCGTAGCAGCAATACTCGGCGATTTCCGCCAGCTTCCCCTCCTTAAACCAGCGGATGGCCTGCAGGCCCTCGGCCGTCTTTTCCACCCCGAACGTGGCGGTGGCGATGGAATCCAGCGACAGGCGGTGGTTGAGGGTTCCCTGCAAATCCACCATCATGTCCAGGGTGGGCAGTTGGCGGAGATCAAACGAGGTGTAGCCGTGCAGCACCTCGTAATCGAAGCGCAGATTGTTGAACCCCACCACCAGATCGGCCCGTTGCAGTTCCTTGAGCAGTTCGTTCACCTGCGGTTCGCCGTAGATGGTGTATTCGCCCCGGGCGGTGCTGTAGGTCACGCCCACGCTGAGGCCCATCCGGACGATGTTGTTCCAGCCGCCCACCTCGTCGGCGGACTTCTGGGTTTCCAGGTCAAAATAAACGATGTTGTTCACGGTGCGGCCCCCATGAAACCCGCTGGCGGGCCGGGAGACAAACTTTTTCCATCGGGGCACGGAGGAAAACGGCTTATTTAACCGCAGAGAACACATAGAAAAGACCGGATTTTCTTAACAGAAGGAAACGAAGGGAACCAAGAGAAACCCGGAAAAGCAATTTGATCACGGATGACGCGGATATGAGGCAAAGGCTAAAGGCTAAATTATAAATTATAAAAGCTAAAAACTGAAAAGCTGAAATAAAAACACGGAGGAGCCGTTGGCGTCAGGGGGCTCTGGCTGAGGCAGTGAGGTTGGGCGTAAGGCCGTGCTGAACCCGAGAATGTCAGAGCCTCGTCACCTCGGCTGCTACGACGACTGCGAATAAACGTGGCAGCCAACGTCAGGAGGCTCTGGCTGAATCTTTGGAATTACACCACTGGCTCAAGCCGTCTTGAGGGACTTTCTGCGGCCGACGAGCAGTAATACACCCAGTGCGACCACGCCGGCGCATCGGCTCATGGCCGCGGGCTCGGGCGCGGCGGTGGGGACTTCGGGCTTGGCCACGCCGAAGAGGTCGGCGGTGCCAAATGCATTTGGCTGGCCATATCCGTCGGCCCCAAATCCAGCGAGATTATAGGTGGTGCCAGAACCGGTGAAGTTGATGCCCTCAGTATTGCCAGCGGAAACGAATGCCAAGCCGTCAGTGTCAAGAAACGGAGTTGCCCCGACGGTTACCAGGTTGTCAACGATCAAGTCCGTACCGCCGGTAACCCGGACACTGGACGTCCCTCCCCCAGCCCAAGTGTACAAGGAGTAGGTGCCCTGCGCCAGCCCAGCCGTCACATCAAGGGTACCACCGGTGGCAACGCCGCCGACCACGCTAATCGTCCCATCGGCGGCACTTCCGTCGCCGGAAAACGTGAAGTCGTACAAAGCCGCCTGTGACTGGATCGCCAAGCCCGCGGCAGCCGCGATCGCCAACTGAAATTTCAGGTTTTTCATGTCTTTTTTCCCTCTCGGGTGATCAAATTGTTAATGGTTCTTGAACCGCGCTTACTTTGACAGCATGAAGGTCTTTTATCCAACTGAATCCAGACAACCTTCGGCATTATTTGGACATCCGCAAATATTGGCAACCACATCAATTACAACACTTTAAGGACAAAGCTCGCTGCCAAGGGCCAAAACGCTGCATTTTGTAACACAAACAAAGAGGGATTTAACCACGGATTACAGGTATGACGCGGATCCTGGGGAAAAAAGCTGAAAACTGAAATGCTGAAATAAATACACGGGATCCCGCAGAGCGGGACCACAGAGGCACGGAGGGGGACGGCTTATTTAGCCGCAAGGAACACAGCGCGGTGGAGACGCAACCACAAAAGGCCGCCCGAAAAAACAAAAACAAGACGGGGATCCCGCAGAGCGGGACGCGAAATAAGCTAAATACGCGAAAAGAGAAAAGGCGTTGGGGTTCGTGTATTTGGGTGGCTTCATGGCCTCTGGCCGCCATCAGCCGCCGAGGGGGTTTCGTTGGTCTCCGGGCGGAGCGGCGGGCTCTGGTTCACGGCGCCATTGGGCGAGGCGTTCGTCTGCTTCAGCGCGTCCAGCCAAACGGTGCGCCGCACATCCGGTCCGTCCACCCAGTCCCGCATGACAAAGGTGTAACCGTCAGTGGGATCAAATCGAACCATGGCCTCGGAATTGACGGCGTAGCGGCGGCACAGCACCGGGGAGCTGTCCAGAATCAGGCTTACCTGGGCGTTCGTGTTGAGCGCGCTGACGAGGAAAGCCTCGTGGAGATGGGCCTCTTGTCCCAGGCGGCAGGTCAGCGCCCAAAAGGGGGTCGGCGTGCTCTTGCCCGTTTTAGAATCGGTGCTGCCAAACATGATCCCAAGTTTGAAGGTCCCCTGAATCTCAGGCGTCAGCTCCGGCGCCCGCAGCCATTGTTGAAAGGCGTCGTCGAAGGGCAACCGCTCGATCTCCTGGATGGTCGGCGGCCGGGTGTCGGCGGCAAACAGGGCCACGCCCAGCACGAGTGCCGGAATCAGCAGAAATTGTTTCATACCGCAGTTTATCAAAGCCTGCAGAGGCAATTGTCAGAAACATGTAAAAAAATTGTCATACGCAAGGTGCTATCGCCATGAAAAAGGGAAACAATGGAGGCTGCCAACGACAGCACCCCGGCCCTGGGGATTCGCTTTTCGCCCGAAAATAAAGCTGATGGAATAGAGGTCCGCCTGGTAAAAAAAGTGCCTGGCAGAATCAACTGAAATCGGGGTTTGGCCATTTCGTGGCAAGGTGCGTTCAGTTGTCTCTGCCGTCACAATTCCGCCATTAACCTCAATTACAGATTTGCCGGTCTGGCTTGGTTGTTCCGGCGTGTCCTTGGGGCTGAAAGCCGGGTGGAGATGACTCATGAGCCCTTCGGGGCGGTCCTCATAGGCAACCAGTCCAAGACCATCCCACACCATTGCAACTCGTGTTCCGCCGGGGTGCAGGGGAATGTCACGCAGTCGTGACGGCTTATGGAAGCACGCAAGGAAGCGCGCCGACTCTTTGAGTTTGAGCAAATCCCGCCCGTCAATGAGAACTTGATCCGCCAAAATGGTGACGTTCATAACTGAAGCTTGTAACCGACCATGGAAATCCCGCGCCGGACGGGACGGCGGTTGGGTCCGGCGATGGGGGTTCAGGCAGCCGGGTCAACATCTTTAACCTCAACCTCAAATCCGCCAAGCATCTTGGCCAGAAAATTGTAAATCGCCGCAAAAATCACAAAAAAGATGAAGCCGAATATCCCCATGATAACGGGCATGAAAATATAAATAACGCCCATGATTTTGAGTGCCGGATTGCCGAACACCAGGATCGGAACGCCAATGAGGGTGTAAATAAGGCCCATCAAGACATACATCGCGGTCATGATCTTGCTGGACTGTAGAATGGAGATGCGAACCATTTGCTTTTTCATATTGATTTGTTTGTGTTTGTGGTGGGGCGTTTAAGGCGGCCTAACAGGGATTCGACCGTCATTTGTTTTTGATCCGTTTCGGACATGCGGCGATGGTGCTCGTGACGCTCCTGATTGTCAACCGCGGTTCAAGTTTGAGGGAGCGAACCGAAAACAAAGGCAAAGGGCGGGAGGGACGACTGCGACAGGGTGGTTCAACAGAGGATTGAGATGGCGCTCCGGTGCGCTCCGGTCATTTCAATCCTTTGATGATCAGGCCGCGTCATCTTGCCGAATCCTTTCTTCACTGACAAACGCCGAACGAACTGGAATAATGCCGCCATCTCGCTGGGTGCCGGTGAGAAAGGATGCCACAACTACATCGGTGTAACGGCGGTTTCGCAAGACTAATTTCGAGGTAATCCAAGCGTCCGGTCCGATGACTGCATCCTCCGGACTGCGCCAAGTAACGCGATACTCGTGCCAGAACTGTGCGACGGAATCCCACCGCAAGTAATCAAGCTCTCCGATTCTCGTGCCATCCTTCTCGATGAACCAGCCAAAGCGCCGCCCAACATCAGATTCCGCCGCTGCGCGGCTCTTGCTCTTCTGCTGGAAAATGGTTGATAGCTTGAACACGCGAGTGGCCTAACAGGGATTTGCCCACAATTGGCGTTCAAGCATTTCGGACATGCGGCCATGGTATTTCAGACTTTTAGGATTGTCAACCTGGTTTATGGGGAGTGTGGGGAGTTGCGACTACCGGGAATGGACGCATATCGGGGGCGGGATGCGGGGGCGCGGTTGTAAACGGATGGTTCGAGCTTTATCACGGGACCGCCTTGCGGGACCGCCGAACTGCGGGGGGCGGCCCCACCCAGCCCGTTGGGCTGGGCTAAGGGATTACGGCCCGTTGGGCCGGAACCGGCGGCGGAGGGGCGTTGAGCGTGCATCGCTGGCACCGGCCGGACGGGACGGCGGGTGGCTCCGCGACGGGTCAGGCGGCCAGGAGCAGTTGGAGATAGATGGCATCGAACCGTTGGTTGAATTTTTGGCCGACATCCCGCAGATGAGCGACCTCTTGATGTAGGTGGAGTGCGCCACGTAATAATTGTAAATGGCGTTGATGGCGGCCAGATCGTCCGGAGTGGCCGGGCGGATGATGAGGTTGTGCATTTGACTGGCAGTCGGCGAGCGTTGTGAATAGTTCAGTGATTGGGCATCGGACAACGGCGCGCATCCCGCAGTCGCGGGGCGCCCCACCCCGAGGCACGGGGCGGCGGCTGGCTTGGGCGACGGGTTAGCGGCCAATAGCAATGGTAAAACCTTCATTGCATCAGTCCGGAATGGCCCGGGGTGAAGGCCAGGATGCAGGCGGCACTCTGGCTTTTGCAGGAGTACAAATCCACGGCGGTCACGGTGGCGGCGGGAAACGGATTGTCCACGGCGGTCAGGCAAAACCGCAACGGCTGGTTGTTCGCGTCCGGGCCGGCCACGCCGTGCCAGGCCAGTTGCGAACGCGCGGCCGTCGGCCCGGTGACGTGCGGTCCGCCATAGGCATACCAGTCCAGCACGTCGTCGCCGTAGAGGATTTCATTCGTCGCCGACGAGCCGTCCTCGTAGCGGAACACGAGGTCGTAAACCGGCGTGCCGTTGGCCGAGCCGACAAACGTGGCGTGATAAACGTAGAGCGTCTCAAATTTCTGATTGAACGGAATCCCGGTCCAGGCCTCCGGGAAGGTCAGGCCGTTCTTGGCGTTGACGGCGCCCCACAGGCAAATCATGCCGTCAATCTGGAGCGGGACGTGGCAGAAGGTTTGCGACCCGATGGGGACGGCCCGCCACGCCGGGAATTGTTTGATGTCTTTGAGCCGCGTCGCCGGCGTCTGAAAATGGCCGGTCATGTCGAGGGGCTCGGCCAGGTGTTGGGCGATGATCCGCCGGCCATCGGCGGCCGCGACGCGCTGCGGATCCCGCAGGTGATTGAAGAGCAACAGCCCGCCCACCCCCGCCACCAGCAGGAGCGCGACGAAGGCGGCCGCGAGCAGCACGCGGTTGGACGGTTTGGATTTTGGGTTCAGGTCGGACATGGGGCGATGGTACTCCTGACGCTGATGATTGTCAATATGGATTAGGCAGAAGAAGGCTTTGGGCTTTGGGCTTTGGGCCAGAACAACGGGAGGGAAGGGATTTTTTACAAAAGGAAACGAAGGAAACAAAGTAGAACTAACCGCGAAAAGAGCAGGACCGTCATTTCACTTCCACTTTTAACGAGTTGGACTCCAGCTTGAATGCCCCTTCGCCCTCATGCACATAATCTTCGGTGGCGGCACTGAAATGACGCGTGGCAAGCAGGGTGTAGTCTCCGGGTTCAACCGTGTCCCCAAAGCGCGTCTTGCCAAAGGTCACCGGAATGGCTTCCGCACTTTTATCCCCGGGCTTGAGCGCCACAAATTGGCGCGGGCCCCGAATGGCCGTCGGCGTGGTGATATGATATGATTTTCCCGTGCGGTTGGTCAGCAACACATCAAACACCGCCGTGGGGGCGAAAATGTCAACAACCACATCATTCGTGGAGGTATTTCGGGTCAGCGACTCGACGGTGGCGGAGGATCCAAGTTGGAAGACATTGGTGGCCAGCGTGATGGACAATTGAACGCCTTGGACGCTTTTCCCCCAATCGGCGGCCGCCGGAGGGACGACGGATTGAGCCAGGGTCCGCATCGGCAACAGCAGGGCAAAACAGAAGAGGAGGGTGGGAACCGTGACGCCGTGCGGGACGGAGGCGGCCGGAACCCGGCAGTTGAAAAAGGGCTTAACCACAGATAAACGCAGTTGGACGCAGATGAGGAGAAATAGCAATGCCCGATATGCCGAGGTCCCAATGGGTACTTGGTCATGGCTGAATTGGATCAACTCATCTGTGGTTGAAATGCATCGTTCCGGTTTGGGAGGGGCGACGTTCATTATTCCCTTCATATTGATCATGACACTTGAGGAAGAGGTTTATTAGAACAATTTTGGCCTGACAGGGATTCGACCGCAAATTGCGTTTAATCACCGCGAACATGCGGCGACGGTGTTTCAGGGTTTCGCGATTGGCAACTTGGTTTTTAGCTGTTTGCCCAGGAGCATTGAACCATTGAACCGAGGCGGAGGGGAGATAATCCCCATGGCTGGCTCCGGTTCCCCCTCACGCCGGCCCTCTCCCTTGGGAGAGGGAGAATTATCGCCAGTCACACCGTCAGCCGTTGATTCCAGTGGCCGTGGGTCGGTAAATACTTGTGGCATTGGATTTGGGAGTTTGCGCCACATTGCGGGCGCGCCCCATAGTTCGGATGCGGGCTTGAAAAATCTTCGCCGCGGGCTCAGTATGCCCGCATGTCGCTGACACCGTCCACCATGCTGCCGCTGGGCACGCCGGCCCCGGATTTCTCGTTGCCGGACCTGCGCGGCCACCTGATCTCGCCGAAAGATTTTCGCAACCGGCCCGGGATGCTGTTGATTTTCATGTGCAACCATTGCCCGTATGTGATCCACCTGCGGAGCGCCCTGGCCCAACTGGCCCGCGAGTACATGCCCAAGGGCATTACCATCCTGGGCATCAACGCGAATGACGTGGACAACTATCCGGAGGACAGCCCGGCCAAGATGGCGGGGGAGGCCAAAGCCGCCGGTTATATCTTCCCCTACCTCTACGATGAGACCCAGGCGGTGGCCAGGGCTTATCACGCGGCCTGCACGCCGGACTTTTTCCTGTTCGATGCCGCGGGGAAGCTGGTGTATCGCGGGCAGTTTGATGACAGCCGGCCGGGCAACGGGCGGCCGGTGACGGGCAAGGATTTGCGGGCGGCGCTGGAGGCCGTGCTGCACGGGCAACCCGTGGCGGCGGAGCAGTTCCCCAGCATGGGCTGCAACATCAAGTGGAAGCGGGGGAACGAGCCGGCGGGGAAAGGCTAAAGGCAAAATTATAAAGGATAAAGTATAAATTATAAAAGCTGAAGGCGCTAAGGTCCAAAGTCCAAGGTCCAAAGTCCAAAGTCCAAGGTCCAAAGTCCAAGGTCCAAAGTCCAAAGTTCAAAGTCCAAAGTTCAAAGTCCAAAGTTCAAAGTTCAAAGTCCAAGGTCCAAAGTCGGCCGGGATCCAGGCGTTTGAACAGGCGGCAAGATGCCGCCAGCTTCCGCCGTCGCCAAGGCTATGGCGGACAGGCCCGCCGCTACAAAAACGCCGCACCTTCCCGGCGGCTACAATTGAAACCCATGGATGCGTATAAGGTACAGGCTCTGCCGGCGCACTCCAAAGTGCCTTCCGGCGCAGGGCGCCGTTCCAACCCGGCGAAGCTCAAATAAATCGTGACGTTCGGCCTGCTGCCCGGTCAGAACGAATGAAGCAAGCATGAGCGCCGCGAATATTCAATCGTTGCCGGCGGAAGCCGCCCCCGGCTCCGCGCCGGAAGTGGTGGAGCAGTTGATCCACCAGGCCGAGGCCGCGTCGGCCAGTGACATCCATCTGCAGATGGAGGCGGGCGGGGCGGTGGTGTCGTTCCGGCTGGACGGGCTGATGGCCCCCGCCACCCGGCTGCCGGCCGACCTGGCGGAACGGGTGTTCGGGCGCATCAAGTTTCTGGCCCAGTTGAAGACCTACCAGGATTCCCTGCCGCAGGATGGCCGCATTGACAAGCAGACCGTCAACGCCCGCAGTGACCTCCGGGTGGCGACCTACCCGACGGTCACCGGCGAGAAGATCGTGCTGCGGCTGTTCAGTCCCGGCTCGGCGCGGGGCCTGGCGGAGCTGGAGTTTCCCGCCGAGGCGACCGCCGAACTGGACAAGTTTCTCCGGCAAACCGCCGGCCTGCTGCTGCTGACGGGCCCGGCCGGCAGCGGCAAGACCACGACGATCTACGCCTGCCTGCGCACCCTGGCCGGGCTGGGCGGCCGCCACATCATCACGATTGAAGATCCGGTGGAGCAAATCGTGCCGGGGGTGATGCAGACGGAGGTCAACGAGGCGCGGGGGTTGGATTTTGCGAAGGCGGCGCGGCATCTCCTGCGGCAGGATCCGCAGGCGCTGGTCATCGGGGAAATCCGGGACGAGGAGACGGCGAACATTGCCGTGCGGGCCGCGCTGACGGGGCATCTGGTGATCGCCACGCTGCACGCCGGCTCGTGCCGCGGGGTGCTGGAGCGGCTGCTGGTGTTGTGCACGGACCGCTCGGCCATCGCGTCGGCGGTGGAGCTGATTTTGAACCAGCGATTGATGCGCCGGGTGTGCCGCGCGTGCGGCGGGGCCGGGTGCGCGGCGTGCCTGCAAACCGGTTACGCCGGCCGGGTGCCGCTGGTGGAATGGCTGCGGGTGGACGGCGCGGTGGCGGCGCAAATCCGCGCGCATGATTTGCAAACCATCACACCCGGGCGGACGCTGGAGCAATCCGCCCGGCTGTTGTTGCAGGGCGGGGTGACCAACGCGCCGGAATACAACCGAGTTTTTGGCTTATGAAAAACGACGAGTTCGCCTTCTTTAACCAGCAGTTGGCCGCGATGTTGCGGGACGGCATCCCGCTGGAGGGGGCGCTGCGCCGGCTGTGCAACGAGATGCGGCACGGGGAACTGCGGACGGAGCTGGAGCAACTGGAGGCCGACCTGGCCCGGGGCACGCCTTTGCCGGAGGCGGTGCGCGCCCGCAAGTTGCCGGAGTTGTACCAGCGGATGCTGGTCGTGGGGGCACTGGGCAACGACCTGCCCGGCGTGCTGACCCTGCTGGCGGACCATTATCAGCGCACGCAGGCGATCTGGGTCCGCCTCAAGGGCCTGATGGTTTATCCCGCCATGGTGCTGGTCGCCGCTTTCCTGCTGTCGTGTTTTTTGGCCATTTTGTCGCGGAAGCTCACCGCCAGCATCTTTGGCCCATCGGGCGTGTTCTTGCCAGACTTCGTATATATCGGCCCGTGGATCGGCCCGGTGGTGGCAGGCACATTGACCGTGTTCCTGCTGGTGGCGGTCACGACGCCTCTGGTCCGGCGGGCCTTGCGCTGGCGGGTGGCGGCATTTCGGGAGGCCAGTCTGGCACAGATCGCCTCGGCGCTGGCGCTGATGCTCAAGAGCGGGGTGTCACTGGATAATGCGCTGGCCCTGGTCGTCCAAATGGAACAAGGCACGCCGGCGGAAAAGGAACTGATCCACTGGCGGCAAAACCTCGCCGCCGGACAGGGGAAATTCTCCGACCTGGCCGCCGGCGGGAAGGTGTTTCCCCCACAGTTTGTCTGGACGGTCGGGCAGTCCGGCGAGGATTTGGCCGCCGGCTTCCAGAACGTGTCCGAGTCCTGCCAGGCCAACGCCGCCTATCGCTGCGACCTGTTACTGTACTCGGCCCTGCCCTGTGCGGTGCTCGGTTTGGGTGTGCTGATCATCATCCAGATTCTGCCCATCTTGATGGTGCTGGTGAGATTCATGAACGCCCTCAGCGGGGACGGCATGTAGGATGGGAAGTTATGGGCGATTTTGAATTAAACATGATGCCGCCGATTATGGACGTACTGGTGATTCTCTTCGAAATCGGCCTGTGCTTGCTGGCCCTGCGGCTGCTGTTCGGCCTGTTCCATCTTTTCCACCTGGCCCTGACGTTGCCGATGCGCCGGGCGGAACGGGCGCGGCAGTTCCTGAGTTTGCTGGAGACCGCCCAGCAGCAGGGCCTGCCGCTGGAGGAAACCCTCATCTCCCTGGCGAACAGCCGTGACGAGTCCCTGGGGGTGGATTTTCATCTGCTGGCCGCCTGGCTGGAGACGGGCCTGCCGTTTGGCGAGGCGCTCGCCCGGGTGCCGTATTTTCTGCCGCCCCAGGTGAACGCGATGTTGCGCGCCGGCCGGCAAATGGGCGATATGCGAAAAGTCCTGCCGGCCTGCCGGCAATTGCTGAAGGACGGCACCAGCGAAATGCGCGGGGCGCTGAACTATCTGGTGGTCATCACGTTCGTCGTCGCCCCGTTCGGGTGTTTCATGTATTGGATGATCATGGTGGTCGTCATGCCCAAATTTATGGAGGTCTTCGCGGGCATGGGGGTCAGCCACATGCCGGTGCTGATGCTTTTTCTCTTCGCCTATTTAAAGCCGATTGTGTTGTGTCAAATGGCCTTGTTCTTGTTTATATGGCAGGTCGTCCTCATCTACATCGGCGGTCCGCGCGTGACGGCCTGGTTTCCGTTATTGGAAAAACTGCAGTACCGGCTGCCGTGGCGGCGGCGGCGGATGCAGCGGGATTTTTCCACCATGCTGGCGGTGTTGCTGGACGCCGGGGCGTCGGAAGCCGCCGCCCTGACGCTGGCCGCCGATTGCGCCGCCAACTCCGTGTTCCGCCGGCACGCCGCCGCGGCGGTGGCCGCCCTGGGCCAGGGCCTGAAATTGCCGGACGCCGTGCAACGGCTGGATGACGCGGGGGAATTTCGCTGGCGGCTGCGCAACGCGGCCGCCGGGCCCGGCGGCTTCCTGCGCGCGCTCACCGGCTGGCATGAAGCGCTGGACGCCCGGGCCTTCCAGCAGGAACAGGCCGCCGCCCATGTGATCACCACCTCCCTGGTGTTGTGGAACGGACTGTTTGTGGGTCTGATTTTGGTGTCGGTCTTCATGGTGCTGACTTCCCTCATCAACACAGCGGTTTTATGGTGATTATCAAACAACCTCGTTCGCCGGCTGGAGCGCCGGTCTCTGACCGGCTTTGGACGAACGGAAGATTTAAGCCAGCCGAAAAACGGCGCTCCGGGGCGGGCACCGGCGCCTTCCTCATGGTGGAGTTGATGGTGGCCATGGCCATTCTGGCCATCGCGTTCATCCCGCTCGCCTATTCCATCCAGGCGGACGCCAAGGAGTTCCGGGCGGTCTATCAGCGCGCCCTGGCGATGGAAATCGTGGACGGGGAGATGGAAATACTGGCCGCCGGGGAATGGCGCGCCTTCCCGGAAGGCACGCAGGCCTACGCCGTCCCGGCCGCGGCCGCCAAGAACCTGCCGCCGGGGCAATTTCAATTCACCCGCCACGGAAACCATTTGCGGCTGGAATGGTCCGCCACGGACAAACACGGGCCGGGCCGCATCGTCCGGGAGGTGACGGCCCCATGAAACTGCCGCTGTTTAAACCGCCGGGTTCCGCCCGGCAGGAGGGGGTTTCCCTGATTGAGTGCATTATGTATATCGCCATCGTCGGCGTGGTGGTGGGCATCGCCACGACGGCCTTTTTCCGCGCCTGGGCGGACAGCGGGCGGCTGCGGCGCAACGCCGGGGACATCGTGCGCGCCCTGCACGCCGGGGAACAATGGCGCGCGGATCTCCGCGCCGCGACCGGTCCCGTCCAGGTGACCGACCAGGACGGCGCGGAAACCGTGGTCATCCCCGCGCCGGCCGGCCCGATCACCTACACGTTCGCGCGGGGGGAATTGCATCGCCAGGCCCGGCCCGCCGGGCCGGCGGCGCTGGTGCTGGACGGGGTGAAGGCCTCCCGGATGGCGGCGGAGCCGCGCCGGCAGGTGACCGCCTGGCGCTGGGAACTGGAATTGCAGCCCGGGCCAGAGCACGCCCGGGTTACCCCGCTGTTCACCTTTGAAACCGTGCCCGGCCACGCCCCCGCCCCATGAAGATCCAATTTGCACCGCACCCGCCCGCGCGCCGCCCCGAACGGGGATCCGCCGTGATCGTCATCCTCGCCCTGCTGGCCATCCTCGTGATGCTGGTGGCGGCCAACACCCAAACCGTCCGGTGGGCGCGGGCCGAAGTGCGGCTGGTGGACCAGCGGCAGACCGCCCGGTTGGCGGCCGGCGGCACCCCGCCGGCCGGCCTGACATCCACCAACCGGCCCAACCCAGACCGTTCCACCCCATGAGCACCCGCCCCACCTCCGGACCGGGGACCGCCCTCGCCCCCCTCGTCAAAATCGAAATGATCAAGCATTCCAAGGAATGCTGCGTGCTGGGCTGGTTGAGCCTGCTGCCGGTCATCGGCTTTCCGCTGACCGTGGTGACCTTTTTGGAAGCCCGGCGGGTGAAGCAGATGGCCGGGGGGCAATGGAACCCGGCGCACCGGCTCCGGTCCCGGGGCCTGGCCTGCGCCCGGTGGGGCGTGGTGCTGCTGGCGCTGGAGCTGTTCACCGCCGTGGCGATGTATATACAAAGTTTCAACCGCTAGCGGAACCCGGGGAGCACGCCCGCCCCGGGCGTCGCTGGACGCGCCCCCGCGTCCGGCAGTTTGGACGAACAAACCCACGCACAAGCGGCGGACGCTTGAAGGCGCACGAGGTTTTCCGCGAGGGCGCGGAAAACGGCGCCCGGGGCGGGCGCGCTCCCATTCCGGTTAAGGGGGGCATGGCCCGTCAACCGGCCGCCGCCGCCAGTGTTTCCAAGGAGGCCGGCGTTCCCAGCCGTTTGACCTCGACGCTGGCCAGGCAGATGTCATCGTCAAAATTGGGTTTGTCGGCAAACGCCTTGATCTCGTCGATCACGCCGGTGAACAAATCATTGCCCGGCAGATGGACCCGCCGCCGGACGGCGGCCAGCAGCCGTTCGGAAGTATACAACTCCTGGTGGGCGCCTTCCACTTCGACCAGCCCGTCGGTGAACAGCGCGATGAGGTCCCCGGCCGCCATCGGCCGGCGGTAGGTGGGGAAGCGGCCATCCTGGAAGAGCCCCAAGGCCGGCCCCTTTTTGCCGCCGTCGTCCACCTTCAGCCAGTCGGCCGTGCCAGACTCCCGGTGCACGATGATGGGGTCCGGATGCGCGGCACTGGCAAAGCGGAATTCCGCCTGCGCGAGATCCACGATGAGGTAGAAGGCGGTGGCATACATGATGGAACCGCTCTGCTTGAAGATGCCGGCCAGTTCCCGGTTCATCTGCATGAGCAAATCGCCCGGCTCATTGAGGGTCGTGCTCAGGTCCGCGACCAGGGCGCGCATCATGGCCGTGACCAGGGCGGCCCGCACGTCGTGCCCCATGGCGTCGCAGATGAAGAGCCCCACGGCGCTGTCCGAGAGCGGGACGACGTCGAAGAAATCCCCGCTGACGGCGCCGGAGGGCTGGTAGAAACTGAAGAACTCCAGGTGGCTTTCCGCGGCGGGCTTGTGGCTGGGGAGGGAGGGGAACACCTGGGGCAGCATGGCCAGTTGGAGTTCGCGCGCCATGTTCAATTCCTCGCGGGTCTGGTGGTCCCGCTGCTCCAGCTCCCGCATGTGCTCGGCCAGCTTTTCCTCGGCGGATTTGATGGCCGTGATGTCGCGCGCAATGCCGATGAGCCCCACGACCGCCCCATTTTGGTCCGGCAAGGGGAGCTTGCTGGAGAGCAGCCAGCGTTTTTGGCCGGTCTCGTCGAAGAAGTATTCCTCGCGGTTGATGACCGGCTCGCCGCGCAGCACCTTTTGATCATCGGCCCAGAATTTTTCCGCCTGCGCCCGGGGAAAGAAATCGAAATCATTTTTGCCCAGGGCCTCGGCCTCGGTTTTGCAGCGCAGATTTTTGAGGTCCGCCGGGTTGGCCAGGGTCTTGCGGCCTTCGGTGTCCTTGGCGTAAATGCAATCCGGGAGGTTGTCAATCAGGGTGCGCAACAACCGGCGTTCCCGGTCCAGGGCCACCTCGGCCTGCTTCCGCAACGTGATGTTGCGGCCGATCCCGACCAGGCCGCTGATCCGGCCGTCGGCTTCGTGCAACGGCAGTTTGCTGGTCAACAGCCAGTGTTTGACCCCGGCTTGGTCAATAAAGCATTCCTCCCGGTCAATGACCGGTTCGCCCCGCAAGACCTGCTGGTCATCCGCCCAAAATTGTTCCGCGTCCGCGCGGGGGAAAAAGTCAAAATCAGTTTTGCCCAGCACCTCCGCCTCCGCGGGACGGTCGAGATACTTCAGGTCGGCCCGGTTGGCCAGCGTTTTACGGCCCTGGAGATCTTTGGCGTAGACGCAGTCCGGGAGGTGGTCAATCAGCGTGCGCAGCAGCCGGCGTTCCCGGTCGAGGGCCTGCTCGGCCTCTTTCCGCCGCGTGATGTCCCGGCCGATGCCCACCAGGCCGGTGACATGGCCGGCGGCGTCGCGCAGAGGTAGTTTGGTGGTCAGCGCCCAGCGCGTCCGGCCCGTCGCGTCCCGGAAACATTCCTCCCGGTCCAGCACCGGCTCGCCCTGGAGCACCCGCTGGTCATCGGCCCAAAATATTTCCGCCTCGGCGCGGGGGAAAAAGTCAAAATCCGTTTTGCCCAGCGCCTGGGCATCCGTAGTGCAGCGGAGCACTTTCAGGTCCGCCTGATTGACGAGGATTTTGCGGCCCTGCGTGTCCTTGACGTAAATGTGATCGGGCAGGTGGTCAATCAGTTTCCGCAGCAGGAGCCGCTCGCGCGCCAGCTCGGCCGTGCGTTCGGCCACCTGCCATTCCATCTCGTCCCGCGCCCGGCGGAGGGCCTCGGTTTCCTCGACGTGCCCAGTGATGTCGCGGTTGATGCCCACCAGCCCGACAATGGCGCCCGTGGCGTCCCGCAGCGGCACCTTGGTGGCGGAGATCCAGACCACCTCGCCATCGGGCAGGACCCGCTTTTGCGCCTCGTTGACCAGGGGCTCGCCGGTTTTCATGATCTGCTGCTCATGCTCAAAGAAGATCCCCGCCCGCTCGGTGGGCAGGAAATCAAAATCGGTCTTGCCTGCGATCTTGGCGGGGTCGTCCAACCCCAGCCGGGCGGCTGTCGTCCGGCTGCAAGCGATGAAACGCGACTGTGTATCCTTGAAGAAGATGCGGTCCGGGGTGCTGTCAAGCATCGCCTGGAACAGAAAGGCGGGGGTGAAGCCGGTTCCCGCCGCCGGCTCCCGCGCGGCCAGGCGGCGCTCCAGTTCCGCGTTGCGGGCGGCCAGCCCGGCCGTACGTTGTTCCAATTCGGCGCGCGACAGACCGGCCAGCTCGGCGGGGGAATTTGGCAGTGTCATAAAGGTGTTGTTGCCCGGTTCACGGTGTTGAGCGCACCCGCCCGGACCGGGACCGCCGGCGGGCAAGGAAGGCTATGCCGGCAAACTGCCTGTTTGCCGGCCAAGTTTCAACTGTCTTTATGTTCATTCGCGTGCTGCCATCGCCGATCCGACATGGCCAACCGGCCGGGTTGGGCGGCCGGTCCAAGCCGGGTTTACTCCAAAAGACACCGGTTCTGTGGTCACAGGAGCCGGGACTTGCCTCTATTTCGGCGGAATTCCCGGCGGCTTGATGATTTTTTGGGTTTCTGGGGGATCAGGCTGGCGCCCGTTCCGGAGGCGGCTCCCGCCACGGGGACTGCAAGAGGCCGTTGGCCGCGGTGATGAGTCCGCCGCCGGCCACCAGCCGGAAGGTCAGGTGTTCGTTGGGATAGTTCATCCCCGCCCACCGCGACAGCCAGAACGGCAGGCAGAGAGCCAGCAGGCAGGCCAGCACCGGTTCCAGACAGTAGATCAAGCCGGCCTCGGTGGCGGTGACGAACGGCTGCCAGGTGTTCATCACGGTGTAGGCGCCCAGGGTGCAAAACACCACCAGCACCACCAGCATCCCCGCCGTGGCCGGCGTGGCAAACACGCGCAGGCAGGCGGCGGGCGACGGCGCGGTCACCCAGACGACCGGTGCGCACAGGGCCGCCATGGCGGCAAACATGACTGTGGTGAACAACCGCGGCCGGCCGCCGGCGTAGCGTTCATGTTCCAGCGCGATGATCTGGCCGGTGAACAGGAGCGAGGCCAGCAACGTTTCCAGTTCGCCCCGGCCCAATTTCAGGGCTCCCGGCCGCACCCCCGCCAGCACCGCCACACCGGCGACCACCAGCAGGATGCAGACGCCCTGTTTCACCGACGGCCGGCGCCGATGTGCCAGCGCCAGCCAGAGCGGAATGAAGATGCAATAGCCTTGGGTGAGAAAGGCGGACGTGGAAGCCGACGTGTAGGACAGGCCGTCCATCTGAAACAAAATGCCCAGGCCGCCAAAGCCGGCCAGCACCAGGCCTTGCTCGACCTCGCGCCGGGTGGCGGTCCTCATCCGGCGCACGGTGAACAGGAACAGCAGCAGACCGGCCAGACCAAAACGGTACAGCACGCTCAGGGAGGTCAGAAACCAACTGTCCGCGCCGGGCAGGAGCGGCTGCTGGGCCAGCACCAGCGCTTTCATGAGGGGAAAACTCAGGGCCCACAGGAGGGTGCACAACGTCAGCCGGCGCATGGCCTGACGGCGTTTGACGGCGGCGGGCGTTTCGGGCAGGGCGGTCACCGTTTGGCCATCTTGCCGCTGGCTTTTTCCAAGATCTCCCGTTCCCGCGGGCTGAGGCTGTTCAAGCCGTGGGCGGAGATTTTATCGAGGATGGGATCCACCTGGGTTTTCAGCAAATCCTCCGCCGAGAGATCCACGGCGGGTTTGCCCGGCCGGGACCGCCAGACACGGGCCGGGACGGTTCGCTCCGGGGCCACGGGAGCCGGCGGTGGGGCCGGACGCCCGAATCCAAAACCGCCAAGCCCGCGGCCTTGAATGAAGACCAGCACATACACCAGCCCGGTGAGCATGCCGCCCAAATGGGCGGCATTGGCGATGTTGCCGCCCGAAATAAAATTGAAGAATTCGGGAAAAAGAATGCCGCCCAAGGCCAGCACCGCCGAAAAAATCAGCAGGGTTTTGGCCCGCATCCGGATGGGGATGATCAGGAACAAAAGCATGGTGAGCACCCGTTCCGGAAACAAGGTGGCAAAGGCGGCCACCAGACCAAAGGCGCCGGCCGAAGCGCCGATCGTCACCGAGTCGCCACCGCCAAACAATTGCGGCCAGAGGAGGGATGACAGCACCTGAAACACTCCGCCCACCACCCCGCTGGACAACGTGATGAAGATAAAATTCCGCGCCCCCAGCATCTCCTCAACCACCCGGCCAAAGACATAAATCGCCCAGCAATTGAACAGGATGTGCCAGAACGTCGCATGCATGAACTGATACGTGAGCAACTGCCACACGTAGCCGTGCAACAACCCGTTCAGGCTCAAGGCCAGATAGGTATTGAAGAAAACGACGTCGCTTTCCCCGGGACGCAAGTCCGACGGGTGCCGGGCAAACGCGCATTCCACGAGGAACACGGCGATATTGAGCAGCACCAACCCCAAGGTCCAGGACCATTCGGGCCGGCGGAACAGGCGCCCAAACATCGGCCCATCATTGTAGGCTGGCTGGCGCATATAATCACGATCTTCTAGCATACCGGTTAAATCTTAACGCTTTGCCGCAGAATTACAACGGACTATTTGTCCTTGTTGTCAGGTTTGGACCATCCGCCCGTCAATCAGTTCAATCACGCGCCGCGCCTGGGTGGCCACCCGGGCGTCGTGGGTGGCGATGATCAGCGTCATCTGCCGCTCCGCTCCGAGGCTTTGCAGCAGGTCAATGATCCCGCCGCCGCTCCGGGAATCCAGATTGCCCGTTGGCTCGTCGGCCAGGAGCAATTCCGGGCCGTTGATCAACGCCCGCGCGATGGCCACCCGCTGCTGCTCGCCGCCCGAGAGCTCGGACGGGTGGTGGTCCATCCGGTCCGCCAACCCCACCCGCGCCAGCAGCTCCCGGCCCCGTTCGGCCGCCGCGGCGGCGGGCAGCCGGCCGACCCGGGCCGGCAGGCAGACATTCTCCAACGCATCCAGTTCCGGCAGCAGATGGTAGGATTGAAACACAAACCCCACGCGGCGGCGGCGGAACAGGGTGCGCTCCGCCTCGGAATACCGGGCCAGGTTTTCGCCGGCAATCAGGATGTCCCCGGCGTTGGGCCGGTCCAGCCCCCCCAGCAAATGCAGCAGCGTGCTCTTGCCCGCCCCGGACGCCCCGCGCAACGCCAGAAATTCCCCCCGCGCCACCTCCAGGTCCACCCCGCACAACACCTCCAGCGTCCGCCGCACCATCACGTAGGACTTCGTCAGGCCGCGGACCGAAATAAAAGCGTCATTCATGGTGCAGGGCCTCCACGGTGTTCAGCTTGCTGGCATGGCGCGAGGGCAGGATGGCCGCCAGCAGGCAGATCAACAGCGAGCCCCCGCAGATGATCAGGATGTCGCCGGGGACGATCAACGCCGGCAGTTCGCTGAAATTGTAGATGGAGGCCGGGAACAATTCAAACCCGGTCAAGCGGTTCATGAAATGCAAAAAATCATTACGCAGGTAAACCGCGAACAACCCCAGCGTCACCCCCGTGGCCACCCCGAAGATGCTGACAATTTCACTCTGGATCACAAACACCATCATCACCTGCCGGTTGGAGGCCCCCACCGCCTTCAGCAAGCCGATCTCCCGCGTCTTCATCACCACGAACGTGATCAGCGTGCAGGTGATCCCAAAGGCCGCCACGATGACGATGAAAAACATGATGTAAAACATCATGGACTTCTCCACCTTGATGGCCGTCAGCAGCGGCGCGTTCTGATCCAGCCAAGTCGTGACGGTGTAATCCGGCCCCAGCCGCGCCGCCAACCGCTGCTGCACCACCGCCGCCTGGTTCGGATCCTTGACCGTCACAAACAACCCGTGGACCGCGTCGTTCAGATCGTATAAATCCTGCGCGTTGCCCAGCGACGCCACGATGAACCGCGAGTCGTATTCGTAGTAGCCCGTGTCAAAAATCCCGCGAATCTCGTAGTCGTCCGGGATGGCGGCATACTCTTCCTTGTGTTTGAAGGCATACTCCATCTTCTTGATCTCCCCCGGCGAGTAGACCGACAGCGTGTCCCCCACCCGCAAATGCAGATTCACGGCGAAGTCGCACCCCACCACCAGCCCGCGCCCGTGGAGGTCAAACTTTCCCTCGCTCAAATTGCTTTGGAGGTTGCTCACCTTCCCCTCGCCGGCCGGGTCCAACCCCAGCAAGATCGGCGTGTCCGCCAGCGAAGCCCGCCGCGCATCCGCCGGCGTCTCCACCACCACCGGGCCGGACACAAACGGGGACACCCCCACGACGTCCTGGTCCAGCGCGATGCTTTTGGCGACAACCGCGTAATTATCCAGCGGCAACCCCGCGCGGGTCACCTTTAAATGCGGATTGAACCCCAGAATCTTCTCCCGCAGGTCATGATCAAACCCGCTCATCACGCTGATCACGATGATCAGCACCGCCACCCCCAGCGCCACTCCGATGACCGAGATGAGCGTGATGATGGAGACGAACGACCGTTTGGGCCGCAGATAACGCAGCGCCAGGAGCAGTTCAAACGGCAGTTTCGACATGGGCGGCAGGCTAATCCGCACCAGGGGGGCTGGCAATCATCATTATTCGCTTGCCAACCCCGGCAGGTCACGGGCATTTTCTGACATGGCAGCGATCCGTAATTCAACCTTTGATGAGCCGTTCTACCAGGCGGCGGACAAGTTTTTCACCGACAACCATAAAGTCGGGCTCACCTTCGATGACATCACGCTGGCGACGCTCTATTCCGAGATCCTCCCGCGCGACACCCAGTTGGCCACCACGCTGGCCGGGCACCTGGCCCTGAACATCCCCGTCATCTCTTCGGACATGGACACGGTCACCGAATCGCGCATGGCCATCGCCCTGGCGCTCAACGGCGGGTTGGGGTTGATCCACTACAACATGCCCGAACGCCAGCAGCTCTCCGAAGTCAGCCGCGTTAAAAACCATGTCCACGGCCTGATTCAAGACCCCATCAAAATTGCCCCCGACCAGCTCATCGGCGACGTGCTGGCGCTGATCGAGCAGCGGAAGTTCGGGTTCAGCACCTTCCCGGTGGTGGACGGCGATGGCAAGCTGGTGGGCCTGCTCTCCGGCCATGTAGTCAAGCCGCGCTATGCCGCCAAGAAGGTGGCGGAGGCGCTCACGCCGCGTTCGCAGGTGCATTGCATCCTGTGCAAGGAGCTGGGCAAGGACCCCATCGCGCGCGCGGACAAGTTTTTCACCGAACACATCGGCATCCACAAGCTGCTGGTGGTGGACGAGGCGGACCATTTGCACGGGCTGATCACGATGAGCGACGTCGAGCGGATCACGCTGGAGCGCAAGGCGCAGTTCAAGCCCGCGCGCGACGCGCATTTCCGGCTGATCTGCGGCGCGGCCGTCTCCGCCACGCGCAACGCCTTTGGCGAGCTGGACCGCGACCGCATTTTGACCCACGCTGGCGGGTTGATCGAGCGCGGGGTGGATGTGCTGGCCGTCTCGACGGCGCACGGCTTCAGCAAGGGCGTGGGCGACACCGTGCGGGTGCTGCGCGACGCGTTCCCCAAGCTGCCCATCATGGCCGGCAACGTCACCAGCGCCGCCGGGGTGGAATACTTGGCCGATTGCGGCGCGAATTGCATCAAGGTCGGGCAGGGGCCCGGCTCCATCTGCACCACGCGCATGGTGGCGGGCGTGGGCATCCCGCAGATGACGGCGCTGTACGTCTGTTCGCGGGCCGCGGCGAAGAAAAAAATTTCCCTGCTGGCCGACGGCGGCATCACCAAGTCGGGCGACATTGTGAAGGCCCTGACGCTGGCACAGGCGGTGATTTGCGGCGGCATTTTCGCCGGCTGCACGGAAGCCCCCGGCGAGGTGATCGAGATCAGCGGGAAGATGTACAAGCATTACCGCGGCATGGGCAGCATGGCGGCGATGAAGGCCGGCTCGGCCGCACGCTACGGCCATGACAAAAACCCCACGCAAAAGGTCGCGCCGGAAGGCGTCGAGGCGCTCAAGGAATCGTGCGGCTCGGTGGACCGGGTGCTGGCGCAGCTCATCGGCGGCATCCAGTCGGGCATGGGCTACTTGGGCGCGGCGAACCTGGCGCAATTGCGCGAGAACGCCCGGTTCATCCGGGTCAGCCCCGCCGGCCAGCGCGAAGCCGCCCCGCACGACGTGGTGGAATTGAAGACCGGGCATTGAATTGCTGGTGGAAAAAGAGAAAGCCCGGACACAACTCCGGGCTTTTCACACACACGCAACTGAGAACCGGGTGCGTTAACCCGACTTTCGATACTGGAAGAGTCTTTCGACTATTTTCGTGAGGACAACCTTGGAATCCCCCAATAGAATTGAGGTTTTTGACGCCAAAAATACGGAAAAGCGGTGTAGTGAAGACCTTTGGGGTGGCACGCCTCAAAAATTGAAGGATTTTGTGGATCGCCTGAAAAATGTGTGCCCAGTATCGAAAGTCGGGTTAGCTGTTAAATTTCCCAAAAAATCCAAGAAATCCGCCTCATCCGTGGTAAAACTCGGTTCCCTTTCGCGTATTTCGTATTTCGCGGTTAAAAATCCCTGTCTTCTCCGTGCCTCCGTGCCCAACCCCGTGTCATGCCCCTGAGGTCCGCATCTGCGTCCATCTGTTAATCTGCGGTTACCCCCCCTTTTTTTATTTCAGTTTTTCAATTTCCCCCCCCCAAGTAACCGTCATCCATGGTCAAGTTTTGGAATCTTCCCCTTCCCGCCCCGGCGAAGAAAACTTCCCTCCGGGCCGCCGGTGGGGTAAAAGTAGTGCGGTGTTGACCATATGAAAATTGGACTCTTTGGCGGTTCCTTTGATCCCGTTCACCTGGGCCATCTTTTGGCGGCCCGGACGGCCGTGGAGGAGCTGGGGCTGGACCGGCTATTTTTTATTCCCGCCGCCCAATCGCCCTTCAAGCTGGATTCACAACACGCCCCGGCCACCGCGCGGCTGCGCTGGCTGCGCCTGGCCTTGGCCGGACGTCCCGAGTGCGAGGTGGATGACCAGGAAATCCGCCGCGGCGGCGTCTCCTTCTCCATCGAAACCTTGCGCGATTATGCCCGGCGTTTCCCCTCGGCCGGCTTATTTTACCTCATTGGGGCCGATAACGCCGCCAAGCTAAACACCTGGCGCGAGCCGGAGGAGCTTGCCCGGCTGGCGGAATTTGTGGTCGTGCCGCGGCCGGGCGGCGGGGCGGCGCAGTTCCCGCCGCCTTTCCGCGGCCGCACCTTGGCGGGCTTTCCGCTCGGGGTCTCCTCCTCCCAAATCCGCTCCCGCCTCCAGGCCGGCCGGCCGGTTGACCTCCTTGTGCCGCCCGCAGTCGCGGAGGCCCTCCACCTGTCCGGCTTATATCGGGCGTGACAAAAAATCGTCATAATCCCTGTAAATCGTCCGGCTTCGTGCTAAATTGTCGCCTGAAAAATATGGATTCTAAAATGCTGGCCCAATTGTGCCGTGATTATGCGGACAACAAAAAAGCGGATAAACTGGCCGTTTTGGACGTGCGCAAGCTGTCCTCCGTGACAGATTTTTTCGTCATTGCCTCCGGCACCAGCGAGCCGCATGTGCGCGCCATTGTCGAGGAAATCATCGACAAGCTCCGCGACGAGCACGGCGTCCGTCCCCGGGCGGTGGACGGCTCCCGCCAAGGCGCGTGGGTGGTGCTCGATTTTTTCGATGTGATTGTCCACGTCATGCGGCAGGATGCGCGGGACCGTTATGATTTGGAAGGCCTGTGGAGCGACGCCGCCCGGTTGAAAACCGTCCGCCCCAAGGCCATCCGCGCCGGCAAATCAAAACCGCGGACAAAAAAAACCGTCGCGTAGGGCTTCCCGCCTCCTGCTTTCAGCTTTCCGCCTTCTGCTTTACCTCAAACGGATTCTTCTTACCGCCCTTCGCCCCCCGGCGCGGCAGGAACAGCAGCCCCGCAAACAGATACAGCCAGCCCAGCAGCAGATGCGCCACCACCACCAGCCCGAACTGCACGAGATCCAGCACCCCGAAATTGTAGCCGAAAATCCCCAGTGCCAGCAGCAGGCCGCCCGGCAGGAACGACGCCCCCGCCAGCCGCCAGGCCGCCAGCAGGCCCAGGTCGCGGTTCGTCAGATAACCCAGCAGCCAGACCGGCAGCCAAAATACCGTCGCCAGCGCATTCCACCACAATAGCAGTCCCGCCGCCACCCCCGCCACCAGCAGCCCTTGAATTTCCACCAGCCAGGCGCCCCACAGCGGTTCCAGATCCTCCCGTGACACCGGGATGATTTCATCCGGTGGATTATACGGGTAATAGCAGTCCGCGTAACACCCCGGCAGGTTGAAAAAAAACCGGATGAAATCCCGCCCAAACTCCACCTGCACCTCCGAGCTGCCATGCAGCCGCCCGGTGTGGTTCAGGTCAATGTCCAAGCCCAGAAACCGCTCCTCCGCCAGCATCCGGGGCGATTCACCATGCCAGACCAGCTCCCCGGAATGAATTTCCCCGCTGCCGTCCAGGTTACGGATCGCCTCGGCGATGGCCGGCGCGCACCGGTCGTTGAAAAACCACAGCGCCGCCACCGCCACCAGGCCCGCCACGATGAATTGCACCAGCCACAACCACCCCGTGCGGGCATGGGCAAAGGCCACCACGCCCCGCGGGGTGATGGGCTCGGAGGCGAAATTGGCGCCGGATCCGCTCATTCCGCACAGCCTGCCACAAAAACCCCGAAAATAAAACCACCTTAATCGTCACCCCCCGCCCTGGCGGTGCATCCCGAAGTTGTGGGCAAGGTTGGACAGGCGCGCCAATGGGGTGGACGGACGGCGGGTTGGTCCGCGGAGCGGGAGGCGGTGCGCACCCACACGGTGTCGGTCAGGTGCGGCGGCTGGGCGGCACCCCTTAGCACCCAAAAAAGCGAAACTGTGATTTTGGTTATTTATGGTTATTTTTGGTTATTTTTATCCAACATATTCGTTTTAACACATTGTGTTTAAATAGTTTGCGACAGTTTTTGGCCTTGCACGCCTGGCGGCCCTGGATTTCGAGGCCGGCGGTGCAAAAAATGCACAAATAACTTCGGGATGCACGACCGGCTTTTTTGTAGCGGCGGGCGTCCCGCCTGCCGTAGCTGGCGGCATCTTGCCAAGGCTACCGACGAAGTCGGAACGTAAGCGAATGCTATGCCGGGTCGGGTCCCACCAGCAAGCCGGGCACAGGGGCACAGGGGGAGATCGCTGGGCGGCAAAACCCGAAGGGCCGGGGGGACGAGGCGGTGGCCGGATGTGGGGACGAGCCGTCCCCACCCCTATCACTCCCGACTTTGGCGGCAGCCTTCATCTTGCCGCCTGGTCCAACGCCCGGGTTTCAATCGGGCTCGCAAATAATTCAACCTTCCCGGGCCGGGGTGTGCTTTTCCGCCGGGCGGGACGCCCGGCTCTACGGCAGGCAGGATGCCCGCCGCTACCACCAAGACTACCGACGAAGTCGGAACGTGAGCGAACGCTATGCCGGGTGGGGTCCCAGCCTGCAAGCCGGGCACAGGGGGGAGATCTTTGGACGGCAAACCCAAAGGGCCGGGGGGGATGAGGCGGTGGCCGGATGTGGGGACGAGCCGTCCCCACCCCTATGAATCCCCCGGAGAGCCACCGTCCCTGGGCGCAGCCCTCCCGTCCGCGGAAGTTGGATGGAATTAACCCATCATCCCCCGCCAGCCAACCTTGCTGCGCCCGAGGACGGGCGCACTCCCGACTTTGTTGGCAACCTTGGCCGCGGGGCAGCACCCACCCGTCAGCCTTCAGCTTTAGCTTTCCGGCTTCAGCCTTTCCCTCTCCCCCAACCGCTGCCGCACCAACGCCTCAATCACCGGCAGCGCCGCCGCCTCGGCCGGCGACAGCTCCATCGTCATTTCGCCCAGATCGCCGATCGAAACCGTGATCAGATCCACCTCCGGCCAGCAGCCCAGCAGCGCGGCGGATTCGATCAGGTCTTTCAGCCCGATGTCGTGGGCCGTCAGCGTGGGGGGAAAATCATTGGCGTAGCGCGGCTGGATCAGCGACACCGTGCCCACCGGCCGTCCGTCCGTGGCGGCGTCAATGAGGATGAGATGCTGCTGGTGGCGGAACAGGCCCAGCAGATGAAAGCCACTGGTGCCGCCGTCCACCAATTGCGCCCGCCCGGCGAAGCCCCGCGCCTCGAGATATCGGACCGCCGCCACGCCCGCGCCCTCATCCCCCATCAGCAGATTGCCCACGCCCAGAATGAGCGTCTGTGGCTGGACGGCCGGCACGTTCATTTCCGCCCACCGCCGCCCTTTTGTTTCTTCAGCAGCGGATGATAGTCCTTCTCGATGAATTTCCAGCCGCCGCCCATCGAGGAGATTTCCCCGCGCCCCTCCACGTAATCGTGGTAAAACACCAGATAGACATGCACCAGCGCGAACAAAATGAAGAACCACATGAACAGGTGATGCCACTGGCGCACGGCGAAATCGCCGCCCATCAGCGGCACGATCCACGCAAACAGGCGCGGGAACCACGCCTTGCTCATCGCCGCATACAGCCCGAAGCCCGTCAAGCACTGGAACAGGAAGGCCAGGAAGGTCAGAAAGTAGGTGAATCCCGCCACCGCGTTGTGCCCGATGGTTTCGATCGGCGGCTGGTTGTCCCGCTGCAACATGTCCACGGCGATGACCTGCTTGATCTCCTGCCATTGTTTTTTGCGGCACGGGATGAAATTTTTCCAGCTCGCATAGCGGTTCCCCACAAAGCCCCAGTAGATGCGGAACAGGAAATTGAAAAAAAAGAGGTACGCAAAGACAAAGTGGATGAACCGCACCTTGCCGAACCAATAGGCAAACGACGCCTCGGACGCCTGCTGGATGGCCGGCGGCGACCCGATGAGATAGCCGGTCACACACAGCACCACCAGGCAGAGCGCGTTCAGCCAGTGGTAGAACCGGACGGGAATTTCCCAGACATAAACCCGGCCCAGGGTGGTTTTTTGCATAATGCCTCCTAGCCGCCGATGGTGATACGGTTGAGCGTGCGGCCGTGCGGGTCGTACAAGTGGACGGCGCAGGCCAGACACGGGTCGAACGAGTGGATGGTGCGGATGATCTCCAGCGGCTGCTCCGGATCCGCCACCGGCGTGCCCAGCAGCGAGGCCTCATAGGCCGAGCGCTGCCCCTGGGAGTCGCGCGGCGAGGCGTTCCAGGTGGAGGGCACCACCAACTGGTAGTTGGCGATCTTTTTGTGCTCGATGACGATCCAGTGCGCCAGCGCGCCGCGCGGGGCTTCGCTCATGCCCACACCTTTGGCCTGCGCCGGCCAGGTTTCCGGGTCCCACTTTTCGCCGTTGAACGTCCGCGAGTCGCCGTTCTTGATGTTCGCCAGCAGGTCGCCGTAAAATTCCTGCGCCCACTGCGCGATCAGATAGGTTTCAATGCCGCGCGCCGCCGTCCGGCCCAGCGTGGAAAACAACGCGTCCACCGGCACGTCCAGTTTTTTCAGCACCATGTCCACCGCGTCCTTGATGTCCGCGCGGCCGGTGCCGTAACCCACCAGCAGCCGGGCCAGCGGCCCGACCTCCATCGCGTGGTTGTTCCAGCGGGGCGTCTTGAGCCAGGAATATTTTCCCTCCACATTGAGCTGGTCGTACGGCGGTTGGGGGCCGGTGTAATTGAGCTTCGTTTCTCCGTCCCACGGATGTTTCGCCGCCGCGTCACCGTCCGAATATTGATACCACGAATGTGCGATGGTTTCCTTCACCTGCCGCGGATCGTGCGCGTCCACCGGCAGGATTTTGCTCAAATCCCGGTCCAGGATCACCCCGCGCGGGAACTTGAATTTGCCCGGATCGGCGAAGCCGTTCGTCGGCAGGTCGCCGTAGGCCAGGTAGTTCCTCAGCCCGCCGCCGATGGCGCCCCAGTCCTTGTAGAACGAGGCGATGGCCAGCAAATCCGGAATGTACACCTGTTCCACAAACGTCTTCGCGTCCGTCAGCAGCTTGCCCACATAGGCGAGCCGCTCCGCGTTGATGGCGTTCGCCTCGTCCAGATTCAGCGAGCACGGCGCGCCGCCCACCAGATAATTCGGATGCGGGTTTTTGCCGCCGAAGATCGCGTGGATTTTCACAATCTCCTTCTGCCAGTCCAGCGCCTCCAGGTAATGCGTGACCCCCAGCAGGTTCGCCTCCGGCGGCAGCTTCATGGCCGGATGCCCCCAGTAACCATTGGCAAACACCCCCAACTGCCCGCTGCCCACAAAATTGGCAATCCGCTTCTGCACGTCCGAAAAATAGCCGGGGGAGCTTTTCGGCCAGTGGGAAATGCTCTGCGCCAGCGCCGCGGTCTGCGCCGGATCCGCCTTCAGCGCGCTGACCACATCCACCCAGTCCAGCGCGTGCAAATGATAGAAATGCACGACGTGATCCTGCATATATTGGGTGCAGAACATCAGGTTGCGGATCAGCTCCGCGTTGGGGGGGATGACGATGCCCAGCGCGTCCTCCACCGAGCGCACCGAGGCCAGGGCGTGGACGGTGGTGCAGACGCCGCAGGTCCGTTCGGCGAACGCCCAGGCGTCGCGCGGATCGCGTCCGCGCAGGATGATCTCCAACCCGCGCACCATCGTGCCGGAGCTGAACGCCTCCGTGACCTTGCCGTCATTCACCTCCACCTCCACGCGGAGGTGCCCTTCAATGCGCGTGACCGGATCAATGACTATTCGTTTGGCCGCCATAAATGGATTGTGGTTGAATTGCTCGTTTAGCTGCCGCCCTGTTCCGCACGCCCGTCGCGCACATCTTCGCTCGCCGCCATCTCCTGCTTGATCAAATGCCGCTTGCGCAGGTTGGTGGACAGGGCGTGGACCGCAATGCCCGCCACCGTCACCGCCCCGGCCGCCAGCCCCACCTTGTCGGCCGTCGTCTCAATGCCGAAGCCGGGGAACGACGGCAAATGCCGGTAAAACGGCCCGTTGTCCCAGAAATTCCCCTCGCTGCACCCGATGCACCCGTGGCCGGACTGGATGGGAAAACTCACCCCGCCGTTCCAGCGCATCACGCCGCAGGCGTTGTACGTCACCGGGCCGCGGCAACCCATCTTGTACAGGCAGTAGCCCCGCTTGGCGTTTTCGTCGTCAAAGGAATTCACGAACAGCCCCGCGTCGTAATTGGGCCGGCGGTAACAGGTGTCATGCACGCGCCGCGAGTAAAATGCCTTCGGCCGCCCCAGACCATCGAGCTGCGGGATGCGGTCAAACGCCAGCAGATGGACGATCGTGCCCGTCATCACCTCCGCAATCGGCGGACACCCGGGTACCTTGATGATCGGCACGCCGGAAATGAGCTGGTGAATCGGCGTCGCCTGGGTGGGGTTCGGCCGGGCCGCCTGCACGCAGCCGTTGCTCGCGCAACTGCCCCAGCAGACCAGCGCCTTCGCGCCCGCCGCCGCCTCCTGCAGGATGTCCAGCGCCGTGCGCCCGCCGATGCAGCAATACACGCCGTTCTCCGCCGTCGGCACCGACCCCTCCACCAGCATCAGGTACTCGCCCTTGTGCTTGGTCATCGTGTCGTGCAACGCCGCCTCCGCCTGATGCCCGGAGGCCGCCATCAAGGTTTCCGTGTAATCGAGCGAAATCCGGTCCAAGATGATGTCCGCCACCCCGGGATGCGAGGAGCGGATGAACGACTCCGAGCAGCAGGTGCATTCCTGGAAATGGAACCAGAGCACCGGCAGGCGCGGCTTGGTTTCCAGCGCCCGGGTGACTTGCGCGACGGCGCCGGCCGGCAGGCCGAGCAGCGCCGTCATCCAGGCGCACGCTGACAGAAAATCGCGGCGCGAGACGCCCTTGGACCGGGCGTGCTCCCAGACCGTGGGACGGGAGTTGGGGGACATAGGGTGAGGTTGGTTAAGCGGGTTAATGTTTAATATTCGCAATCGGGCATGTCTTGACTTTCCTCCTCCGCCCCGCCTTTGACCAACCCGATTTGGTGTTTTCGCTGACAAATATTGATCAGCCGGGTGCCACCCATGGTATGCTGAGCGCAATTTAGGTTGATCCCCGCCCGGCCGGGTGGGGCTCCAGACTGCAAGCCGGGCACAGGGGGGCGGGGTTCGGGTTTCGAGTTAAGGGGTCCCAAACGCGAAGGGGGGGCGAGGCGGTGGCCAGATGTGGGGACGAGCCCCGTCCCCACCCCTATCAATCCCGACTTTGGCGGCAGCCTTGGGGCCACTCCTTAATGGGGAGAACACCCCATGGCGATCGCACAAAGTTGAGTTATGCTGTCCCATATGAATCTATTATTGATCTTAGTTGTGTTGCTTCTGTTGTTCGGCGGCGGTGGCTTTTATTTCGGCGGGCCGGTTTTTGGCGGCGGCGGGATCGGCCTGATTCTGCTGATTTGCCTGGTCATATTTTTCGCGGGCGGCTTCCGCACGAGGCCCTGACCATCGGGCGCCCGCGTCCCGGAGTTTAAACCCGAAGGCGGGCAGGCGCGAAAGCGCCCCAAAAAGCCGCGGCTCAGGTGGGCGCCTAAGCCGTAACCAGGCAGCAGAAACGCAGTGTTTGGTTGGTCATTTTGCGCAGGGACATCGTCGTGAGGCGCTTCCAGATCCATGAGGGATATGCCACGCACCTCACTCCTCGCCATACGCAAAAATCCACGGCGCAACCACTTGCGTTACTACTGCATGGTTACGGCTAAACCCACAACCGCGATTACTTATTATGTCAGCATTAACAGCCAAACAAGTCAGCCTTAAATTGAAAGCCGTCCCGGAATGGTCGGCCAAAGCAAAAGCCCTTCGCCGCACGTTCAAATTTGACGGTTTCCTACTGGGCATCGCCTTTGTGCGCCGGGTCGCCCGCCAAGCCGAAAAAGCACAGCATCATCCCGATATTGACATTCGCTTTGACAAAGTGGCGCTGCGTCTCACCACGCATGATCAAGGCGGAATCACCGACAAAGATTTCGCCCTGGCTGAACGTTGCGACGAGGTTTTCGCCAAGTTCGCGAAGTTGTGAGAAATTAAGGGTCCTGGTGGCATTGGACCAGAGCCTCGAATTGGTCGGTGACGCAACCCCAATCATGAAATTGACTCTTCTCACGACCAAACAGGAAGCCAGAGACGTCATCTCATTTATATTTAAGCCGGAGCGGCCG
>Ga0182030_10003409_pt1 | contig 33927 bp, 26 predicted proteins | sample 812S3MmetaG_FD_121299 | JGI IMG/M metagenome (GOLD analysis project Ga0182030, IMG submission 121299) | Permafrost microbial communities from Stordalen Mire, Sweden - 812S3M metaG (Illumina Assembly) | ecosystem: Environmental > Terrestrial > Soil > Wetlands > Permafrost | place: Sweden...
AGAGCAGTCAATAGATCCCGCCGGCCGGACTCCGACAGATTGCGATGGCGACGGCGCAAGGCGGCGCAGGCTGTGCGATGTCGTAGGAGGAGCTTACCCAGGCCCTTCAGCTTGCTTTCGTTGGATGCAGCCGGCGTCCGATTCCGATTGCCGCACGGAAGGATTTCATCGGCCCTCAGGGATGTCGAGTTCCTCAAAGGCATAGTCTTCGGATCCATGTCGATTGTATCGGCGGAATCCGGCGCGAACTGCAGCCCCAGGCCGAGTGGAGGCGATAGCGAAGCTACTCAATGGTGGCGAGGAGTTCCCCGGCGGCGACGGTGGCGCCTTCTCTGGCTGCGACCGAGAGCACCCGACCGGCACGGGTAGCCTTCATTTCGTTCTGCATCTTCATGGCTTCCACCACGATGAGCCCCTGGCCCGTGTCGACGGTGTCGCCGGGAGCGATGAGAACACGGACCACCTTGCCGGGCATGGGTGCGAGAACCGTCTGCGGGCCTTCGACGCCAGCCGCGCTGGCGCCACGCGTCCAACGGCGCGGGTCTCGCACTTGAATCTCAAAGCGAAAGCCTCTCACCACAACCACCAGGCCGTTGGGCGTCTCTTCGACGGAGGCATCGTAGCTGACGCCGTCGAGGAGGATGGAATACACGCCGGGTTCGGGAGTTTCCACTTGTGCGCGGCGTTCGGGCGCGCCGGCGAGTTGGAAACGGCATTCGGAACCGTCGCGCAGAAGCTCGATGGGTTGATCCACGCCGTCGATGCTGAGTTCCAGTTTCATCGCAGCCTCTGGTTTCTTCCATCGGCGCGCCAGGCGCTGGATAGGTCAACAGGTGCAGCGCCTGCTGCAGCGCGGCGCGACTGGCTGTGAATGGCGGCGGCCAGGGCGGCGACGGCCGTGAGATCGGCGGACGGTTGGGGAGGTTTATGGCGCTCGAAGAACTCCTCGATGAACCCGGTATGAAGTTCGCCCGCGCGGAAGGCGGGGTCTTCGAGGATCTGCCGGAAGAAGCTGATGTTGGTCCGGATGCCGCCTACGTCGTATTCACTGAGGGCGCGGAGCATGCGGGCCGTGGCGTCGGCGCGGCTGCCGGCCCAGACGGCGAGTTTGGCGAGCAGGGGATCATACTCCATGGGGACGGTCCAGCCGGGATAGATACAGCCATCGACGCGAACGCCGGGGCCGAGCGGGCGGCTGAGGCGTGTGATTTTGCCGGGGTACGGAAGGAAATTGTTATAGGGATCTTCCGCGTAAATGCGGCATTCGATGGCCGAACCGCGCCAGGAAACCTGCTGCTGGGTGATTGGCAGGCGGCCGCCGGCGGCGATTTCGATCTGCAGGCGGACCAAGTCCAGGCCGGTAACCATTTCGGTGACGGGATGCTCCACCTGGAGCCGGGTATTCATCTCCAGGAAATAAAAGCGGCGATCTTGATCCACCAGGAATTCGACGGTTCCGGCGTTGTAATAGCCGGCGGCGCGGGCGGCACGAATGGCGGCTTCGCCCATGGCATGACGCATTTGGGGGTGCTGTTCGACGAGGGGCGAAGGACATTCCTCGGCCACCTTCTGGTGGCGGCGCTGGATGGAGCATTCGCGTTCGCCGAGGTGAATCATGTTGCCATGCTGGTCACCCACGAGCTGAATTTCGATGTGGCGGGGATGCTGGATGAGGCGTTCGATGTAAACCTCGGAGTTGCGGAAAGAGCGCTCGGCTTCGCTCGACGCGTCGCGGAGGGCCGATTCCAGATCGGCGGCGCGATCCACGCGGCGCATGCCCTTGCCGCCGCCGCCGGCAACGGCTTTCAGAAGCAGGGGATAGCCGTTGGCCTCACCGAATTCGCGGGCCTGCTGGAGGTTGACGCCGTGATCGGTGCCGGGGACAACCGGAGCGCCGGCCGCGATGGCGGTCTGGCGGGCGGCGGTTTTTGAACCCATCATGCGAATGGAATGGGCGGATGGGCCTATGAAAATGATGCCGGCCTGTTCACAGGCGGCGGCGAAATCGGCATTCTCGCTCAGGAACCCGTAACCCGGATGGATGGCTTCGGCGCCGTGCTTGCGGGCGGCGTCGAGGATGCGATCCATACGCAAGTAGCTTTCGCCGGAGAGTGAAGGGCCGACGTGTTCGGCCTCATCGGCCATGCGAACGTGTTTCGAAGTACGGTCGGCGTCTGAGTAGACCGCGACCGAAGCGATGCCCATCTCATACAGAGTACGCATCACGCGAACGGCAATCTCGCCGCGGTTGGCTATCAGGACTTTGCGGAACATGCAGGGGAATTGTAACAGGGCGACTGCGCCGAAGTGCTGGACCTTCATCGGGTGAAACGGCGGCTGGGGCCGGTTCCCCGATTCCCGAGCCGTCAGGCGCGGCACGGGCTTGCTAGAATTGATAAGTCCCATATGGCGCTCGACTCAATTGAAGGATCGTTGAAGGAACGCGGCGTCCGCCTCACACGGCAGCGACAGATTCTGCTTGAGCTGATCGACAAGACCGGCGAGCATCTGGATGCCGAGCGGCTCTACCAGATGGCGAAGGAAAAAGACCCGAAGCTGAACCGCGTGACGGTTTATCGCACGCTGAAAATGCTGAAGACGGGCGGACTGGTGGACGAACTGGACCTGATGCACTATGGGGGAGACCAGCACTATTACGAGACGCGCCTCAAACAGGAACACGCGCATGTGATCTGCCTGCGGTGCGGCAAGGTGGAAGAATTTTTCGGCGAACCGCTGCAGCGGCTGCGCAAACAGATAGAAAGCCATTTCGGCTTTCAGGTGCTGCTGGCGCGTACCGAAGTGGGCGGGTATTGCGCGCACTGCCAGACGCTGCGGGCGCGCGAAGTGGAAGTGGTGCGCAGCCAGACGGCCGAGATCCCCAAGGCGGCGGCGAAGCGCCGGGCGGCAGGGACGAAAACCCGGCCGCGGCGCGGCTAGGCTGGTTTGTGCCGGGAGCATCCTCATCCTTATCGACCGTTCCGTCGGCCTCGCTGGTGGTGGTCGATCCGAACGGACACCGTTCGCGAACGCAGATTGAACCGCTTCCGTTTCATATCGGCAGGCAGCCGGAAAACAACTTGATTATCCGGGACAGCCGGGTTTCCCGCACTCACGCGCGAATCCTGAACGAAGGCGGGGAGTACTGGCTGGAGGACTGCGGCAGCCGCCACGGCACGTATGTGAATGGGCAGAAGGTGACGCGGCACCAGTTGCGGAACTCCGACAAGATTGAATTCGGCGCGCAGGATTCGTACCAACTGATTTTTGCGCTCGACGGGGCGGAGCTGAAGAGGCTGATGGAACAGATGGCGGCGCCTGAGAAAACCGCAGGGGTGGTGGTGGGCGGCAATCTGGGCAAGCTGCGCGCCATACTGGATCTGGCGCGGACGGTACAGAGTTCCTTTTCGGTGGACGACGTGCTGGCATCGGTGGTGGACACGGCGCTGACCATCACGGGAGCGGAACGGGGCTTCCTGATGCTGCGCGCCGGGGCCGGGTTGGAAACGCGGATTGCGCGCCATAAACGCGGGCACCACCTGAACGAGAGCGACTTGCGAGTGCCGCGCGAAGTGATCCGGCGGGCGTTGGAGCACCGGCGCGAACTTCTGTACATGAACTTCGACCCATTAGCCGGAGAAGAGACGCACCCGCAGAGCAGCATCGCCGACCTGGAACTGCGGAGCGTAATCTGCGTTCCGTTGGTGCGGATTCGGACCGGGCAGGGCGACGCCACCAGCGTGCTTTCGACGGGCGGGGAAACGGTGGGGGTCCTGTACATGGATTCGCGTTTGTCGGCGGCCGATATGACGGGGGGCAATCGCGAACTGCTGCAGACGCTGGCGATTGAGGCATCGACGGTGCTGGAGAATGCGCGGCTGCTGGTGGAAGAACGCACCAAGCAGACGCTCGAAGAAGAACTGCGGCTGGCGCGGACCATTCAGCAGAGTCTGCTGCCGGGCAAGCTGCCAACCGGAGGCTGGCTGAGCGCGGCGGGCAGCAGCCTGGCGTCGCACGAAGTGGGCGGTGACTACTACGACGTGACCCCGGTGCATGCGAACTGCTGGTCCGTGGTGGTGGCGGACGTATCGGGAAAGGGAGTGAGCTCGGCGCTGCTGGCTTCGCTGCTGCAAGGCGCGCTGATTACGGCAACGGACCACCCGGGGAGCATGGGGCGGCGGATGGCGCGCCTGAACCGCTTCCTGATCGACCGGACAGGCGGCGAGAAGTACGCGACCATTTTCTACGGGCTGCTGAACGAAAGTGGGCGGTTCAGTTACGTGAACGCGGCCCACTGCCCACCGCTGGTGGTGCGTGCGGACGGCGTGGCGATGGAGTTGGATGCGACCGGCATGCCGGTGGGATTGCTGGAGGCCGCCGAGTTCACGGTGGCGGAACAGCAGCTTGCCCCCGGTGATCGGGTGATTATTTATAGCGATGGGGTGACGGAGGCACAGAATGGAGCCTCGGAGTTTTTTGGCAAGAAACGGCTGCTGGACATAGCGAAGGCTCACGCCGCGGAATCCTGCGCGGCGATTCACAACGCGATTCAGGAAGGCGTTGCCGGGTTCACGGAAGGCGTGGCCCAGTCCGACGATATTACGGTGGTGGTGCTCGAATTCCATGGCTCGGCGGCGGGCCATTGAAGCTGCATGCCTTCCAGTTTCTCCGGCAGGATTCGCCGCAAGAGCTCGACGAATGGGATCAGAAGGATGGGGTTCTTGGCGGCCCCGTCGCGCTGCGTGATGTTGACGTAATTGCTTCCCGGCAGGTTCAAGCGCATTTGCCAGTAGGGCCCGGTCCGAGGCGCCAGGGATATGGTGGTGTAGCTGATTCCGGCGAGGCGAGCGTTGACCTCACTATAACCGAGGGAACTGGCGCAACTTTCCACCGCGCCCCAGCACTGGCCGACGGTAGAGGCCGAGCGCAGCGAACGCTCCAGACGTTCTAACTGCACGTGGTCCCTGAGCATGGGGCGCAGTCTGTTCCACAAGAACCGCCTGGCGGCTTCAAATTCCACATAACGCAGGAAGTGTACGCCGAGCCACGTTGCCAGGCCGAAGCCCACCACGACGACGCCGGCATACTGGCGCCGAACGACGTTCGGTAGCAGCGAGAGGATGGCTCCGACGGTACAGACGCAGTAGAGCAGAAGCGCAACCCGTCGGGGCGTAAACCCCAACTCGAGGAGGCGATGGTGGATGTGCCCGCGGTCGCCTTCAAAGATGGGCTCACTGGCCACGAAGCGGCGGGCCACCGAAAGACAGACTTCCAGCAGGGGCAAGGCGAGAGCCATGGCGGGCGCCGCAAAACCCAGAATGGGAGCGGCCTGCTGGCTCCAGATGATGCCGTAGGAACCCAGTAGGAAGCCGATGAGCAGGGCGCCGGAATCCCCGAGGAAGATGGAAGCCGGATTGAAGTTGTACCGCAGAAAACCGACCAGGCATCCGGCCAGGGGCGCGGTGGCGAGGGCGAGCATGACGTCGCCGTTCAGCAGGGCGGAAATGAGCGTAGTGAGGGTGGCGGCCAGGCCGACTCCAGTAGCCAGCCCGTCGACGCCGTCAATCAGGTTGAAGGCATTGCAGCAGAGGACCAGCCACAGCACGGTCATGGTGCAGCCGCACCAGGATGGAAGAGTGTGACCGGCGAAGCTGACAAGGCGGACCCCGGCCTGGTAAGCCCAGGCCGCCGCCAGCAACTGTCCGGAAAGTTTCTGCCAGGGTTTAAGGCTGAGCCAGTCGTCGACCAAGCCGGTGGCGAAGACCAGGCCAACCGGGGGCAGTAGAGCGATGATCGCTCCCATGTTGCCCTGAATTACGCCGCCCGCGCGAAGCGGCGACAGAAAGAGAAGGGCGTAGGATGCGAGGTACGAGAACAGGATGGGGACGCCGCCGGTTCGGGGAGTGGTCTCCGGATGAGTCTTGCGGCGGCGGTCAGGCCGGTCCACCAGACCGAGGCGCGACGACCAGTCGCGGATCAGCGGCGTGATCAGCAGGCACAGCAGACAGGAAGTGACGGCGAGAAAACAGAGTGAGTACATGGACGATTCCTCAGAGGCGCCGGGCCTCCAGGAGATGCCGCGCGCACGCGCGCCGGTTGTCTGCGTTGGCCATGGATTCGATCATTTCCCCGAGTCGCGCCAGGTAGACCGAGTTGTCGAACTGCTCGCGGACCAGATGTTGCGCCGCCCGCGCCATGCGCGCGGCCGTTTCCGGTTCATCCAGCAATCGCCCCACGGCGCGGGCCAGAGCGGGAGCATCGCCAGGTGGAACCAGCAGGCCCGTCAGGCCGTCTTCGATGATGTCGACTACCCCGGTGACCTTCGTCGATACCACGGGGGTGCCAGCGGCGGCGGCTTCGAGCAGCACCTTCCCAAGCCCTTCCCGGTACGTTGGAAACACAAATGCACTCATCAGGCGATAGTAGGGTTTTGGATCGGGAACGAAGCCGAGCCAATGAGCCGCGGGATTGGTGGAAATCCACGCCACGGTTTCCCGATCCACGGGGTCGCCGGATTCGAAACTGCCCAGCAACAGGAGATGTACCGGCCGGCCCTGCCGCCGGAGAATCTGAACAGACTGGACGAGCTCACAGATTCCCTTGTCTCTGGTTAAGCGGCCGACAAAACCAATCACCGCGGCCTCTTCCGGAATCCGCAGTTGTTTTCTCAGATGGAGAAAATCGTCTCCGTGGATTTGATCTCCCGGCTCGATGGTGACGCCCTCACTGACTCTTTCGCCGAGCAGCACCATTTTACCGGCGGGCGCGAGGCCTTCCTGGATGGCGGTCTGGAGCACGCTGCGGCTGATGCAGATTACCTGGTGCGCACAAGCACAGGCGATCTTCTCACAGGCGATCAGTAGCTTCCTCTTCCAGGACCGAGCGGTTTCATAGCGCAAACCGCGAAGGGTGTAGATGCGGTGGGACACGCCGGCGAAGCAGGCCGCCAACCCGCCGATCAGCCCCATCTTAGGGGTGCTCATATTGGTCAGCGCCGGGCGGATCGACCTCAAAAGGGACCAAAGGCAGCAAAGGCTTCGGATGTCCGACAGGAGAGAAATCTCTCGCTTCATGGGTACGTGCCGGAACTGAACTCCTGGGAATGATGTTTGGAAGGCTGCCGGTTCCGGAGGTCGTGGCGCCGCGACAACGGCGTCGAAACCGCGTTGCTGCACGGCGGCCAGAATTTCCGGCAGGAATTGCCGAACCGCGAAGGAGCTGTTCATGCCGAACACTATGGTCCTGTTTTCCATGTGACCTAGCCTGACGCCTCTTGATCCTTTTGGAGCACGAGAGAAAAGGTCTCGGCGGCCTGGCACCCTGCGAGCTTCCGAAACAGCAGGACCCAGAGACGCCATAAGGCATGGATAGGGAAACAGAAGCGGAAGTAGTCGCTCTGGAAATAGACCCGGCGCTCAACCACATGAAGGCCTTTGCGGAGTGCGAGCGCCGCCAGAGCAGCCGGAGTGCAGCGGTCGTAGTAAGCCGGGAAACCCTGGCTCCGCCGCATGTGGGGATAAATGCCAAAGAGAATCCGCTCCTTCAGTTTTTGCGGAAGGAGGAGATTGATTCTTGCGTAGACGGCGTTTCGGGAAGGCACGAACAGCAGCGCCAGTCCGCCGGGCTTGAGGATGCTGGCGATGGATTCGAGCGCGTGGCCCGTGTCGACCACATGCTCCAGGAGCGCCTGGCAGATCACCAGGTCAGCGTCGCCCGCGCCGCGGTAACTGACGATGTCGGCGCAGATGGTGCGGTTGTACCGGCCTGACGGCGCCCCCGCTAGTTCACCCGCATCAATATCCAGTCCGACGACGTTCAGGCGAAGTTGGGACTTGCGCTCCATGCTGATGAGGGGATTCCTGCCGCCGCCGGCGTCATAGACGACCGCGCCGGCGGGTGTGTATTGGGGGACGAGGTTATCGATGAAGTCGGCGTTTCCGTCGATTCGGTGTTCACCAGGCAGGAACTTGTCGAATCTCCCAGTGAGGCGGATCTGGTCTGCGATCAGCTTGCGGCATAACCTGCTGAAGCTTCCGGACCACCAGCCGGACGAGCTGTCCGCGGGCAGAGTTTGCAAAAGAGAGTTTGCCATACTTAATCCACGGGGCCGTGTTCGGTTCGGCCTCGATGAAGATCTATCGGCGGATCACAGCGCGCACTGAAGACCCATTCATGCGACGTGCGTGGGGGTAGCGACGGGAAGCCTGGGACAGGAGTCGACCGGATTCTTTCAATGATTTCCGCGGCCACTCTGGTCTGCTCCTCGGTGAGCGGGGTGTTCCGTCTTCGTACCAGGTATTGCTCGGCGTGGAAGCGAGTGCACACGCGATAGATCTCTCCCTTGATCCAGGAGGCGACACAGAGCGCGGCCGTACGCGGCCGGCCGACGAGTTCCGGACCGTATCGACGAAAGATGGACCGGGCTTCCCGGCAACTTGTCAGGTACTTGTCGAGACGGACGGAGAGTTCCTCGCGACAGAAGTACAAGGCTTCGGCGACGTGAACGAAAGACAGATTGCGGAACGTTCTGAGAAACAGATCGCGGTCTTCTGAGCGGCGTAGGGATTCATCGTAGGGATGGCGCCGGAACCATTCGGCGTGGCCTGTAATGGTCGCGTGGAGCAGAAGGGCGCTCGTCAATACGGCGCTGGGGCGGGCGTCGCCACGCGTGAGGCCCTGTATGCCGCGTGGGCGGTCGCTCCGGTCCAGGGAGGACATGGCGGTGCCGACCAGGTCGGCGCCGGGATTGGATCGGAGAGCCGCGATCTGGCGCTGCAGGCGCTGCGGATGCATCATATCGTCGCCGTCCAGGCGCGCCAGGTACTGACCGGCGGCCATCCCGGCGATCTGGTTGAGGCGGGCCGCGAGGCCGCGGTTTACGCCGTCGCTCACCACGCGAACGCGCGGATCACGGATGCGCTGGACCAGATCCAACGAGCCATCCGTCGACCCATCGTCGATCAGGATCAGTTCCCAGTCGGTAACGGATTGCGCAAACACCGACCGAACGGCGTCCTCCAGCGTTTTCTGGTTGTTGAAGAAAGGTAGTCCGACTGAGACCTGTATCATTGCGCCTCCAGAAGCAACGAACTCGAATACACCTCCTCCAGGCGGGCGACACAGCTGCGAATATCGAACCGGCCGCCGCTGAGCCGGTCGCAGACGCGCGCGGCCGGTGGTGCTTTCGCCATTCCGACTGCCTCGAGCGCCCACACACCCGCGGAATCCTGCAAAGAGATTCTGCGCAGAAGTTGGGGTACTTCTTCGGCTTCGGCCGTGATCGCGTCGGAATACAAAGCGGGGATTCCCGCCGCCTGGGATTCGATCAACACAATCGGCAAGCCTTCCCAGAGAGAAGGCAGGAGAAGCACATCGACCACGTCGGCCAGGATTTGTGGGACGTCGTTCCGCATCCCGAGCAGCCGTGTGCGATCGGCGATTCCAGCGCGCCGGATGCAGGCTTCGATGGTTGGCCGCAACGGGCCGTCTCCCACCAGGGCAAACCAGGCGTTGGGTTCGAGTTGTGCGATGCGGCTGAAAATTTCGATCAGGAAGATGTGGTTCTTCGGTTCGGCGAACCGTCCGACGTGGGCAAATACCTTCGCTTCGGGTGGAAAGCCAAGACCGTGTCGAATGCCTGCCCAGCTCTGGCTCCGCCGCGTGAACTTTTCCAGGTTCACGCCGGAATAAATTACGGAAATGCGGGGATCACGCTCCCAGGCGGTTCCGAAAAGGCTCGCCGCCGCGGGACGGCTAACCGCCAAACCCAGGGTGGCATAGCGCCGGATCCAGTGCTTCGCCAGGCGCAGGTAGAGCTTCCGGGCAGAATTCGCACGCGCGTCTATGCGTCGGGTATCTGAGTGGCTGTGTGCGATGCGAACGGGTATGCCGGCACGAGCGGCGCTTCGCAGGACCAGGCCGCAGAACTGGTGGGGATGGGCGTGAATGACGTCATACGGGCCGTGTTCTGTGTTCCAGCGTCGAAAGTTTGCCGCAGAGCTCCAGAAACGACGCGCTGAAGTCACCTGGATCAGGTGGGAGCCAGAGCGTCTGACGGCGTCCTCCAATGCGGCTGTGCCAGCGGCATGGGTCAATACGTCATGGTGAAAGCGAACGGGGTCCGTGCGAGAGAGCAGATCGGCCAACCAGGTTTCCGTGCCCCCCCGATCCATGGCGTCGACCACGTGCAAGATGCGAACGGGCGCGTACCGCGCGGCAGCGCGGGCAGCGATGAATGGAACTGCGCGTGTCTTCATTGACGAACCCCGGAAAGAAGCCGGACCAAAATATAGGGCATGATCGAGTACCAGCAGCCGTTGCGTACGAAGTCGGCCGTTTCTGAACGCGCATATAGGATTGCGCTCAGGAGGAGAGTAGCGGTCAGGGCCAGAATGGCGGGATCACTTCGGCCACGGACCGCATCCGAAAGCCTGCCGGCGACCCATCCCGTCACGATTAGTGTCAACGGAACTCCGATCCAACCGAAGTTCTCATACGCTTCGGCGATGAACGAATACCCTAAACCGTTTCCCTGAGCGGCGGCATAAGGCATCACCGTAGAAACCAGCCAGGTGGAGAGCGTGCCATGTGCCGTGGTGGGGTGAACCGCCCACGCCACGTTTGGGACGCCGGCAAGCAGCGCATACAGGTAACTCACCCCTTCATCGAAGGGCCGCGCGGACGGAAGCAGCTCCAAGGTATAGGCGACCGTGCTCATCGAGTAGCCCATTTCCGCCACCGAGCCGATTACCGGATTGTCGATCCCGGACCAGGCGTTCGAAAGGAACTCTATGGACGTGCGCTCGAGGCCGCGAGCGTCGCGGACCACCCGTACCAGCGGGAAAACCACGAAGCCCAGCAGCAGAGCCGGCACAATCAATACTCTTGCGGGGATCGGTCGAATGACGCGCGAGTACAGCCAGACATAGGCGACCAATGCCGCCGCAGCGGAGCCGCGTCCGCCAAGAAAGAACATAGCTCCTGAGCCGGAGGCCGTGACGATGGCCGAGAGCACCACGCCGGTCCTCTTAGCCTTGCTTCCGGCCAGCATAAATAGAGCGGAAGGAATGAGAAAATTAGCCAACACCCGCGGCCCGGTCGTGAAACCAATGTCGAGAGTTTGCTGATACAGGGACAAGTAGCCCCCCGACAGCACCACCTGTCCGGCGTTCCAGAAAACCCAGACCGCCGGGCCAATGGAAACCAGCAGCAAGAACCACCCAACCCAGCGAGTATGCCAGGCAAGGTCCTGTCGAACCTGGTTCCTGCGCAGGGCTGGCCGGGACGCCGAGTCACTGCCGCTTGCCCATAAGGCGCCCATGTGCAGGGCGCAGATCCCCAGCGCAACGATATACTCAGACCTTAAAATCGTCAGAGGACTGAAACTGCCACCCAATATCCCATTTGTGTTTAGATGGAGCACTTCGAGGAATACCTGGCCGCCGTTAAAGACCCAACTCGACATCAGGAACAACCCATACGGCTCGAGCAGAGTGCCGCGCAGTTTAAGCCAGGACCACAGTGTCCATAAGGCAACGCCCGCAAAGACCGGTGCAGCCACCGGCAAGGTATCTTCGGCCGGAATGTCCCCAAGGGAAGCCGCGATACCAGTGACGGCCACGGCGAACAGGAGGAAGGCGTGAGAGAAGCAGAGGGCGCGACGGACCGACGCAATTCGCGGTTGCCTTTCCACCAGCGGGAAGTCCGCGCACATCATCGGTTGCACAGTGAATCCTCCAGCATGCGGGACCGCCGGATCTCCAGTTGCTGAAGCCGTCGCCATGCCTCAGCGCCGTAGAGAGTCATCGAAGAACTCCAGGCCGCCAGGTATGAGAAAGCCAGAGCGGAAACTCCATCATGCGAGACGGTGAATTGCAAGGTGGAAACCAGGACCACAGCCCAGACTCCGTTGATGGCTACCTGCGGCCAGAGACTGGATCCGGTGAAAACAGCCTGATAAAGACAGCCTGAGATGACTTCCAGTACGGCAGATCCGAGCAAGAGCAGAATCAAGGCCGGCGATCCTGTAAACCCCTTGCCGAAGGCGTGCAGAATGGAGCGGCCGACAAGCGCCAGCCCGGAAGCAGTCAGAACCGCGACGCCTCCGTTCAATATGACCGATCCGCAAAACGTCTTCCGGTAGCCCCGCAGCTCTCCAGCGGCCAGCAGGTTATTGAGCATTGGTGTAGTGACACGCCCGATGATGAGCGGCAGAAACAATACCATCAGCCGCATGTTAGTCGCCGCACTGAAGATACCTAGCTCGGCGTATCCGCAGGATCTGGCTAGCGCCGTATTGGACCACCAAATGGCAACCGATGAGATCATCCAGGCGGCTGTAGTCGGAACCGAAAACCTGTAGAGTGCGGAACGCTCGCTCCATGCGCCGCGATAGGTTACAACGATGTTCCAACGCCGGCACTCAACCCTTAGCGCGCGATGGTACATGTACCACAGGAGAGCGGCGCTGAATCCCTGGGATACGATTGCACCACGGAAACCGAAACGCCAACTGAAGGCCCACGTCAGCCCGAGGCTTGCCAGACCATAAGCCACATTGATGTAAGAGATGCCCCGAAAAGCCTCCAGGCCTGAGAGGGTTCCCATCTGATACCCGTTCACGGTTATGAAGAACATGTAGGGCGCGCTGAGGCGCAGCGCGGAGATTACAGCAGGAGCGCTCTCGACTCCTGGTGCGAGCCATCGGGCGCACGAAGCCAGCACCAGTGAGAATAGGACCGCCGTCGCAACCGCTACCAGAGTGGAAAGACCAAGGATGCTCCCGGCTTTCCGCGGATTCTGAGATCGGTGTTCAGAGACGAACTTCATGGCGGTGGTGCCGAGTCCGAGACCGGCCAAAGTGGAGAACGCGGCCACCGTGGTCTGCACCAGGGCTAACTGGCCAAAAACCTCTTTGCCGAGGTACCGGGCCGTCACTATAGAGCCTGCGAACGAGGCTCCCTGTCCGATGATGCAACCTGCGGCGTTCCAACCCAGACCCCGCAACAGCCGTTCCGAAGCAGGCAGCGGAATCCCCGTCCTGATCGTAACTTCGTGCCAGAATCCCCCGCCAGATGCTGGCAGAGCGGCTGCTGTCGGCAGCGGTAACATGTCGTTGAGCATGGCGTAACCAAAGACTCACTCGCTACCCCGCCGCGACATCGTGGTAGTTCTTGTAATATTTCGGGTGGTAGTAGTGATAGTAGTAGTTGTCGCTGCTGTCGACGCGAACTTCGTTCAACACGACACCGACAATATTCGTGCGCAAGCGATTGAGAGTACTGATGGCTAAACGGAGCGCCTTTAGATTGGTGCGTCCGGCGACCGCCACGACGAGAACGCCGTCGACGGCGGCTGCCATCTGTAACGGTTCCGGGAAACCGAGAAGAGGAGGCGAGTCAAGCACAACGAGATCATATTCCGAGCAGGCTTCTTCCAGGATTTCGGCCAGTTTCGTGCCCAGCAGGTCCGAGGCGCGCCGCGAGGGCGGACCTACGGGCAGAATATCCAGTGTTGGAACTTCGTCTTTGTGCACCAGCACGCTTCGCCAGGGCGTGCCATTGGTCAAGACGTTCGAGAGTCCAACCAGGCTGGGAATATCGAAACGACGATGAATACTGGGCCGACGAAGATCTCCATCGACCAGCAGAGTTCGACGGCCCTGTTGCGCGTGAGCCAGCGCCAGATGCACAGCGGTGGTCGATTTTCCTTCGGAAGGAGCCGAACTGGTGATCATCAGCGAGCGGATGCGCCGGTCAAAGTCCGTGAGGAGAATGGAGTTGCGAAGAGTGCGGATAGCCTCTTCGAATGTGCTAAGTCCAGAGGCGGATTCACCCAAGGGGACCAGTGCCGTATTGCGATCACCTGTCGAGAGAGATCCTCCGTGCCACTGCTTGACTGCTGGCAACGTGCCGATGACTTCCGCAAGCAGGGTTTGGGAAATCTGCTCCGGGTCGCGAACTGTGTTATTCAGGGCATCGCTGATGATCGCCACCGCGACTGCCAGCAGAATCGAGAAAAGAAACGCCAGCAGGATGTTGAGTTTCAGGTTCGGAAACACCGCCTTTAGCGCGGGACGGGCCATATCGGCAATGCGGATTGCACTGTTCTGGAAGCCGGAGTTGATACTTGCCTCTTTGATCTTTCTGACCAGTTCCTCGTACAGTGACTTGTCTGCTTCGGCTTCCCGCTTGAGGGACTGGTATTCGAAGGAGCGGGCGTTGAGATTGTCGAACTCGGTCTTGGTTTCAGCGACGGCCTTTCGTAACATCGACTCTCGGTTGAGCGCTTCTCGATACTCCACGTCGACTCGTTGACCGATGTTGTCCTTATTCCGTTCCAACTGCTGCTGCACTTCGGCGACCTGCAGGGCCGCCTTCTTGTACTCCGGATGGTTTGGGCCATAGTGGGTCTTGATCTCTGTGAATTTCTGCTGCTCCTCGTCTAGCCGTTCCGACAACTTTTTCAATGACTCGCCCTGGCTCGATACCTGAGCGGCCTCCATGGTGCCGGTGGCGACGGAATTATGCGCCGCTTCCTTGCGTACTCGATCCGCCTGGGCATTCGTGAATTCGGTGTTCAGCTGTAAGAGGCGGGATGAGAGAATGCTGGTCTTTTCTTCCGGGTTGATGACGTTGAGTTCCCGCTCAAACTGCGCGAGGGCTGCGCTCGACATCTCCATCTTGGCCTTGAGTTCCTCCAGTTGCTTCTCCATAAACGCCGACAAGCTGGCGGAGGACTTATAGCGGATCTCATAGGTGTGATCCAGGTAAGAGTGGGCAATTCCGTTGGCGACGTCGGCGGCGAGACGCGAATCAGCGGAGCGATAACTGATGAGAAGCAGGTAGGTGTTGGGCGGTCGGGTCACCTTGAGGTTCTTCAGCCGGACCGGTGCATCGTCCGAAATGCCGGCAGGTCCCACAGTGTCCGGTCTCTCCGCGTCGGTTTCCAGAAGTCTGAACTGGCGCGAAACGGGGCGTAGGACCGAATCGGATTGAATCAATTTGGCCTGTGTTGCGAGGAATTGATCCGAGTCGTTGCTGAGAGTGCGCGTCGATTCCTGCCCGATGATGGCACTCGGCATCTGCCGGTCGATATCCACCGTGGCTGTGGACTCATAGATCGGAACCAGCCGGCTGGATACGACCATGGTGCCAGTGACGGAGCAAACCACAAACAGCAGGATCTTCCACCAGTTCCGCCGAAGAATCCACAGGTAATGCGAAAGCGGCACAGGCGCCGCGGTGTCTGGCTCAGGTACGGCGCCAGATGTTCTGTAGACATCCGCGGGGACTATGGAATTTCGTGCTCCCGGCATGTCCACGACCGGAGCCGGCAAGTTGGTTGGAAAATTAGGTTCAGTCATGTTTGTGTTACCGGCCGTAAATCAGCGCGGTCGCGCCGGCGGTACTGCCAAATGCGAGAATCTTCTCCAGGGCGGCCATCCCGATGCGTCTTGCCCGATTGTCTGGGATATAAAGGACGTCGTTTGGCAGGAGTGCGGCGTCCGCGGCTTTGCGGTTCATGATTTTACTCAGCTCGATGGGGATTTCGTTCTTCGATCCCGACCCTTCGGTGCGGTAGATATAAGCCTGTCTGGATGCGTTGGGCTCTAGGCCTTCGGCCAGAGCGAGCAATTTCAGAACGCTGGTCTCCGAGCCATCCCGCACGACGAAGGCTCCGGGCTTCTTGACATTGCCGACGACGAAAACCCTCCCCGCTTCGGGAACTCTGACTTCTTCTCCGCCGGCCAGTTTCAAGTTGGCGTCCGGGTCGGCCGAATCGATCAGTGCCTTGACGGGAACCCGTTGAAGTAATGCCGTTGGAAGCCCGTTCGCGCCGGTTTGGTTCTTCGTGATGAGGATGTCGGAACCGGCGTCTTCGGTAAGGCCGCCAGCCCTGGTGACGGCCTCGAGTAAAGTCACCGGAGCGCTGGCTTGAAACGTGATGGGACTCCGCACGGCCCCGGCGACGCTGATGGCACGGCTGCTGTACTCAACGACTGTAACGGTGACGAACGGGTCCACAATCAAGTTTTCATCCACCAGCGCTTTGGCGACTGCGTCCTCCAGGTCATTGGGCATTAGGCCCTCAGCTGTAATCTGCTGTTTCAACATCGGAATGCGGACCTTGCCGTCCGACCCGATGCGAATCGTGCGAGTCAGTTCGGGCGAATCATAGACCTGAATCGCAATCAGATCTCTCGGTCCGATCCTCTGTGCCGGCAGGTTTGTGGATGGCTCAATCTGGCCGGCGGGACGCAGCTGGGCTTGGGTCAAGCCCGGCAACAACAATAGGAGAAAAAGTGTGAGAGGTTTCATGATCAATTCCTTGTACTCAGCCCCATGGAAGGTCGCAGAGTCGCTTTAGCTCTGCTTACGCCCATCCGACCCTATCTCGAATGAGAGATCCCGATTTACTGAGGCGATTGTTCTTGCTCGATCCTTTCGGTCCAGGCATCTTATGCTCACTGTTACTATCGACGGTCTGCCGGATTACTATAGGGGTAAGGTGCGGGATGTGGCGGCTAAAGAGGCTTTGTCAGGATTGTCTGGCGGAGTGTGATGGCTCAGGAAGCAGGGATCCGTGACTACTCCCTTTGACTTGTTTTGTCATGGACAATATTTGACCGGAAACTGCCGAAGAGCACGGGCGCGCTAGCTGAAGTCGCAGTGAACGGGCTCGGTTTAGTTCGACCGCAGCGGAGTGCGCCGCTTTGCCCACACATCTTGCTCGAGATCCTGGAGCCGGCGGGAAACGGATCAAAAAATGGGCCCCGGGGCGAAGCCCGAGGCCCTGAGAGGAGGCGAACAACTCGTGAGAAGTTAACGACTGGCGGAAGGCTGGGGCTGACCTTGACCAGGAAGGCTGCCAGCTGCGGCGAGGCCGCCCACGGTAGCCGCGACTGCCACACCGCCGATTATGGCGATGGTGCCGGCGCCGATGCCGGCAGCGGTTCCCGCGGCGCCAGCTCCCGCAGCGGATGCACCGGCGGTTCCGGCCGCTACGGCGACTCCGGCGCCGGCTCCGATTTTCTTAGCAACCGAGGAGCAACCACCCTTTCCGAGGACCTTCAGAGCGGCGACGCGAATCAGCTGGGAAGCGCCCGGTACAGATGCCGGAGCGTCTTGCGCAATGCCCGTGATTTCCACGCGATTCCCTGTCTCTTTCTTCAGGTCCGTGCCAAGGAGTTCGAGGATCACGCTGGTCGTCTGGTCAACGACGATTGGCTTGCCAGCTTTTTCCAGCAGGCATCCTGTCACTTTGGTCGGGGCCAATGCGCCTGCAGCCTGAGGTTCGAGATCTAGGCTCTTTCCAGCCTCAATCGTGGCGACCAACACGCCACTTGAATTCGTGATGTGAACGGCGCCGCGAACCGCCGCGACCATTACCTTCCCGTCCGCCGCCAGCTTGACGCGCGTGACCGCATCCGCGGACCCGGAGATGTGCAGCGTGCGAGCCTCCACGTCGTAGCCCGGCGCTGACTCGATTTGGCCGTAACCCGACGCCAGGATGAGCTTCTTCTGGTAAACCGTGGCGCGCGTGTCAGCCGCCAGTCTCACTTGGGCTCCCCCGATCAACTGGAGTTGCGAGGCCGCACCAGCGGTCTCGATGACACTCCCGTCGAACAGGGTCGTGTTGCCCCACACGCGGGAATGATCGACCTGAAAACTTCCATTGGTGATCGCCGAACCGATGGCATTGTTCAAGGCGGAGAGGGACGTAAACGCGCCGAGGGCCAAAACAACCAATATTCCCCGGACTATCGTGTGCAGGCTGTGTGATTTGGTCATAACTAACCACTCTATCGGCGAGTTTGGGTGGGCCTTTAGGGTCGGCGGATCGATTCAGGTGAAAACTCGCGAAAAAGAATTTAAGTTGTGACGGACCTTCTGTTCTAAAGACTTTCGCCGATTGTATGTTGTGTGAGACGTAAGGCCATGCGACCGGCTGTCACGCCCCTCCATCCTTTGATACGCGGCGGCATTGTCGTGGTCCTGGGGTTGGCTTCGTATTCGGTTGGAGTACTGGCCTGGGCCGACCATCTCTCGGAGAGCAGCCAACTTGCCGATCGTCAGCACGCCGTTCACCTGATGCGTTCCGGATCTTCATATGAAAGGCTGGCGGAGAAACTCGAAGACGCGGGCGGCGATCCTTTGCCAGCGTTCACTCGAGCAGCGGAGTTGGAGCCGGCGAATGCCGAATACCGAATGCGCGCGGGGCTGTGTGCGGAAGCCGCCGGCCGTTGGGACCTGGCGGAGGCAAATCTTTCGGCGGCCGCCGGGCTTAGCCGCCTCTATCAACCCAGATACCTGCTGGCGCAATATTACTTCCGACGGCAGGATGCCGTCGGATTCTTCCACTGGGGGCGCGCGGCGTTCGAGGTCGCCTACGGGGATGTTCTGCCTCTGTTCGATTTGTGCTGGCGAATGCGTCCGGAGCCGGATTGGCTGCTGGCTCACGCCGTTCCGGCGCGCCCGGAGATCCTGCGACAATACCTGGCTTTTCTAACCGGAAGGCGGCAATGGGGCGCCGCGGAGGCGATTGCCGGGCGGATCTCCGGATCCGCTGTGGCCGCGGATGTTCCGGCCCTTCTAGAGTTCTGCGACCATAGCCTGGCGGACGGTAGAGCCACTCGCCCGGTGGAGGTATGGAACCGACTGTGCGCCAGGGGGGTGATGCCGTTTGAGGAGTTGAATCCAGCGAATGGGGCTTCGCTGACCGACGGTAACTTCGCTCATCAGCTGTTGGGGCAAGGATTCGGCTGGCGGCTCAATGACACGGATGGTGTAATCAGCCGGCAGGGACATGGCGGTCTGCGGGTGACATTTAGCGGGAAGCAGGAGGAGTGGTGTGGGATTGCGTGGCAGTATCTGGCCGTGCAGTCAGGGAGGACTTACCGGCTCCGGTGGGAGTTTCACGGGATTGACGTGGACACGCCGCAAGGCGTTTGCTGGAAGATCTACGACCTGGCGGGAAAACGTGTGGCGGCCCGGAACGAAGGTGCCGGCCTGACTCTGATTGCCCCGGCGGACGTGCTGGTATTAATGCTGTCCTATGAGAGGCCGATGGGGTTGTCCCGTCTCGCCGGGACGGTATCGGTGGCGCAAGTGGCGCTGGGATTGGAGAAATGAAAGAACAAGCCCGGTGGCTGACGGTGCTGCTGGTTTTCGGCACGCTGACTCTGTGGGTGGAGCAGCGCTGGGCGTGGAGTCTGTTCCAGTGCGGGGCGTTTGTGCTGGCGGCGTGGCAACTGGTGAAGACCGGCTGGAGGCATTTTCCGATGCCCGCCTGGCCGCTCGCAGCGGCCTGCTGCTGGCCTTTCCTGCAAGTTCTGTCTCATCGAACCGTGGCGACGGCCCGGACCTGGAGCGCAGCCCTGGACTGGTTCACGTTTCTGGCGGTCTTCGCACTGGCGGCGGAAGTGTTATCGGACCATGGATCGCGGCGCTGGTTCTTGCGCGCGGCCGTGCTGTTCGGCGCGCTGGCGGCCGGTGCGGCGACGGTTCAGAGTTCTAATGCGGGGGGCAAGATTTTCTGGCTTTTTGCGAGCGGCTATACCGACGGTGTGATGGGCCCGTTCGTCAACCGAGGGCAGTATTCGGCGTGGGTCGAACTGTTGCTGCCGGTAGCGCTGTGGCTGGTGTTTTCGGACCCGACGCGGCGCGGGCTCTGGGGTGTAGCGACCGCGGTGCTGTTCGGATCTCTCGTTGCCGCGGCGTCCAGAGCCGGCTTCATTCTGGCTTGTGGAGAGTTAGCGTCCGTGGTTGTGCTGGCGGGTGTTCGCAGGCTTGCTGCGCGGCAGATGGTACTGACGACGGCGGTCCAGATTGTGGTTCTGGCCGGGGTTGCGGCGACAGTGGGAGGTTGGGGAGGAATTCAGAGCCGGTTCGAAACACAAAGCCCGGAATTACTGCGGAAGGACGCTCTTCGCGCCTCGGTCCAAATGGTAAGGGAGCATCCCTGGTCCGGAACGGGGCTAGGAACATGGTCCACGGTGTACCCGGCCTATGCCAGGTTCGACAGCGGTTTGTTCCTGAACCAGGCACACAATGACTGGGCTCAGTGGGCTGCAGAGGGAGGACTCCCGTTCCTTTTATTGCTAGTTGCGTTCGGGGTACTGTGTTGCAGGAACGCGATTTCGTCGATCTATGGGCTGGGGACCGCGGCCTTTCTTTTGCATGCGCTGGTTGACTATCCGATGCAGCAGCGGCCGGTTCTGGCTGCCTGGTTCTTCGTAATGGCGGGTTCGGCGGCCGCATGGACGAGTGATCGTGCTTAGACCGATGATGGACTACTACCAAGAACTGGGTATAGGGCCTTTGGCGTCTCCCGACGAGATCCGGCATGCATACAGGCACGTTGCGCGTCTGCTGCATCCGGACCATTGCCGTGATGAGCAGAGCCGGCGCCTGGCAGAGCTGCAGATGAGGCGCCTGAACGGCTTGCTGCGCGTGCTCACAAATCCAGCGGATCGGGAGAACTATGACCGCTCCCTACTGTCTGTCTTGCCGCAGCCCTGCGGCACGCCAAGGAAATTGCGACGGACTGCGCCGCGATGGGTGTGGCCGCTATTGGGAGCGGTGCTGGTGGTGGGCGCTTTTTGCTCTCTGAGGCTAGCTCCCCGGCCGCTTCCCGCGACGATTGGGAAGCAGGAGGCGATTCCGGCGCCGGCCGCGCCGGCAGTCAAACCGAAACCGACCAGAATGCGGTTGCAGGCGGTGCGTGTGAAGACATCACGTGCCGCCCAAGCCGAAAAAGAAGGTGTTCCGGTGGATCGTCCGTCCGCTCAGGCTGGGACCCCTGATCACGGAGGTTCCGCTCCGAGTCCGGTAACGGCGAACCTGGTCACTGCGGAACCGCCTCCTGCCCCGCCGGCTCCAACGCAGGGTGGGGAACCCCCGGCGCAGACACTGCCATCACCCTCCAGCGGCTCCATGGCTGGCCGGTGGCTTTTCGTCGCGACCCGGGAGACGACGAGCGCAGGACTGTACCCTCCGGAGTACATCGAGTTGCAGGTGATCGAAGCGGCAGGCGCTTTCCGCGGCCGCTACCGCGCCCGGTATCATGTCGCGGATAAAGCGATTTCACCGACGGTGGCATTTGAGTTTGAAGGCCGGGGAACGGACCGCGAAGCAAGATTGCCCTGGACCGGTCCGGGAGGCGCCAGAGGCGATCTCCGGATGCTGCTGCTGGAGAATGGTGCGCTGGAAGTCACCTGGGAGGCAAGCCGGCTGGGAGCGGAACTGGGTCTGATTTCCGGGACGGCCACACTGGTTCGTGTGCAGGATTGAATTGCCAGGTTTCGGTTCGCGCGCGGGATGGCCACCGCCGATTTGCCGTTGCTGGCCTCCGTGCGAATTCTTCCCGAATGACTCGGGTCAGGGTCCGCTCGAAGATCCCACCTCTCCTCGATCACGAGACCCGCGCCGAAGCCGAATGGGAAGCTGTTTGGCAATAATCGCTTCTCGATCATCGCCGGGTCCCGCTCCGACGCCCCGTTGCATTGCAGCGGTTCGGTGTCCACCACCAATCCATGCCGGTTTTCGATGATGATGTTGCCGCAGTACGTTGGCTTGGCTTCATGCCCGCCGCTCTTCCGTGCCAATCGAGCGTCCCCGTCAGTCGTCGATTCGCGGGTATCGCCGCTGCTCTACTCCCCCTGGAAATCTGAATTGCTTCTCTTTTACTTGCTCAGCGAGTACCAGGCCTTCCGCCGCACGGGCGCCGTATCGCGAATCGGCGTTCCGGCCAGTACTGACTGCGGATTGGTCACCATCAGGCGCTCGGCCCGTTCCGCGCCGAAATTCTGCTCCACCAACCGCCACGCTTCTGTAAGAACGGGCGGCCGGTGCGTTGTACTATGCGCATCACTGGCTAGAAAGTGGACCCAGCCGCGCTCCAGGAGGAACTCCGCGGCGGTTTTCGCGGGCCGGCCGAAGTTGCCCATCAACGACTGCGCGGTTACCTGTATACAGATGCCGTGCCGGATCCAGCCTTCCAATTGGGGCAGATTTCTTTGCAGGATGGGGTTACGCTCGGGATGGACCAGAATCGGAGGCGTCCCGGCCGCGGCCAGCCGCGCAAGGATGTCGCCGCTGGTCTTGGGAACGACGAAATCGGAGAATTCGATTAACACATAGCCCCGATGGTTGACGGACCAGATTGCGGGGGAGCGCAATACGCCTTCGACATTCTCCAGCGTGAAATGCAATTCGCAGCCGTAATGGATGCGCGGAATATCAGAGGCGGCCTGTTGCAATTCGGCAATCGAGCGGAGGGCGTGTGCAGGATCGAAAGCGAAGCCGGCCCTGCAATGCGAAGTGGCGACGATGTCGGTAGTGCCGGCGGCCGCGGCCATGCGCAGCATCGCGACGGATTCTTCCATGCTGCCCGCGCCGTCGTCAAAGCCGGGCAAGATATGGGTATGAATGTCGATCATCCGTCTGAGAGAAATATCGACGGAAGGGGGCACAGGGATTAGGGCCAAGGTTCCGGCGCCTCATCTCGACTGGAACCTGGTCGATAAGCCGGTTCCACCGCGCGGGTTCCTCCACGCGCAGTTGGGTTCGTCAGGCGACCGGACTTTTGAAGCGGCGGCGCGCCAGGACCAGCAACACCAGACCACCGCCTACCAGGGCCGTAGTCACCGGCTCGGGAGCGCTACCGCTATCCAGCGTGAAGGCCTCGTCGACCAGGTTCTGGCTGAGAGTTCCCTCGAAGTCCTGATAGGACTCGCCATCGCCGCCGGTTCCAGATTCCCATACCCACTGCGTGGCTGCGACGTCGGGTACAATGCTGATCCAGTACTTGGTACCCGCAGTAGCAGTGAAATCCATGGGGTCCGAATAACTGTATGCGGGTTTGTCAAATAAATCCAGCCCCACGGAGGTTTCGCCGGCGCTCCCGGGACTGCCAGTGCGCCAGCAGAAGGTAAGCTCCGTTTCTGCATCTGTTCATCCTCCTATGTGGTCACAAGAATCACAGCATCGTGTATATTTTTCGTCGATGTGCCGTTTTACTCTCTGACTGTGTCGATTATACAGCGTCTTTTGTTCTTTGAGATTAGCTCCAGTTAGTTCCCTAAGAGCCAATGACAAATAGCTCTTGAGAACTATCCTGTAATCGTGTTTATTTGAGTCGCATCCGGCTGGGAAATGCCGCCAGCCGGCCCCTTGGAATGGATGCCGGGGTGCACCCATGCTGTCAGTGGAGATGCACCCCATGTCCGGCGGGGCGGGGAAATGTCGAGTTTGACGATGGGCTGGCCGGTGGCGCGGCAAGCCTGCGGATCGGTGAACAGACCAGCTTCAAGCTTCACGTTCCGTTGCGGCGCCCCGATTCCTCTCGATCACGCCCCGGAGCCCTTCACGGTCTACCAAGCTGCCGCTGGCTGGCCCGGGCAGGCGGGATCGCTCATCCCACATAGATCGAGTGGCGCTCGTGAAGGGTCTTTGCCCGTACCATATTGTGAACTTCATAGCTCCAAAGAGCCTCTCTAGATTTGCCCCGAATTCGCACGTTTGTCCGGCGCCAAGGCGTAAAATAACAGCATAGCTTGCGCTTGGGAGTCGCCCGTTGCGCCCGACTCTAAAATGGTTCGACACTTTCGCGTCAGCGGCCGCCAAAGCGCTTAAATAACTGGGTTTAGTGGAGAATATGTCGTCTGAAAAGATAAGTCATCCCGACCCTTCAACGCCCGGAACCGACGCGGTGAAGTCAACCAAGCCCCGTGCCCACTGGGGAAGAAGAATCGTGCTTTTCCTGGTATTCATCGGCGCGGTGGGCGCCTTTATTCTATGGCAGCGTGGCAGTAGCGTCTCCGCGGGAACCGTCCCGGCGACGGCCCCTGCCAAAGGGAAAAAGGGAGCAGGCGGCGCGATTCCGGTGGTGGCGGCGCGAGCGCGGAAAGGCAGTATTGGCGTCTACGATCCCGGTTTAGGTGCTATAACCCCCATCTATACGGTAATGGTGAAGAGCCTGGTGAATGGCCAGTTGATGAACGTCAATTTCAAGGAAGGCGATCTGGTAAAGAAGGGCGACCTGCTGATCCAGATCGACTCCCGCCCGTATCAGGCTACGTTGGATCAGGCCCAGGGACAGTTAGTGAAAGACCAGGCCACCTTGGACAATGCACGGGTCGATCTGGAGCGGTACGACAAATTACTGAAGCTGAATGCCATTCAGGAGCAGCTTTACGCGACACAGATTGCGACGGTGCATCAGGCCGAGGGAGTTGTGAAGACAGACCAGGGCGTAATCGATATGGACCAGCTGAATCTGGAGTACTGCAAGATCACGGCTCCGATCAGCGGCTTGATCGGCTTGCGCCTGGTGGATCCCGGCAACATTGTACACAACACGGACACCAATCCGCTGCTGGTGATTACGCAGGTTCAGCCCATCAGCGCGCTATTTACGCTGGCTGAGGATCAACTGCCGGTGGTTCTCCGCAAGCTCAACGCGGGCCAGCACCTGGAAGCCGACGCCTATGACCGCGGCGACACCAAGAAACTGGCGACGGGTTCGCTGGTCAGCGTGGATAACCAGATCGACCCAACTACCGGGACGCTGCGATTGCGCGCGGTCTTCGATAATAAAGACAACATGCTCTTCCCGAATCAATTCGTGAATGTTCACCTGCTGGTGGAAGAGAAGACCGGTGTCACGCTGATTCCCACGGCCGCCATCCAGCGAACCAGCAGTACCGAATACGTGTACATCGTGAAGCCGGATTCCACCGTAACCGTCAGCAACGTGACCGAAGGCGTGACACAGGGCGGCGATACGGAAATCAAATCGGGCGTGACGCCTGGCGACGTCGTCGTCATGACCGGAGTGGACCGGCTGCTCGAAGGCAGTGCGGTGCGCGCGCAGGTCGGCGATGATCAGCAGAGTGGAGGCGCGGCGGGTAAGAAAGGTACCGGGTCAGGCAGTCCCGTTAGTTCGGTAGCGACGAAGGGCAATGGCGGAGGTCAAAGGAAGTGAGTCCGTCCCGGACGTTTATTTTGCGCCCGGTTGCAACATCCTTGCTCATGGTAGGCATTCTGCTGGCCGGCGGAGTGGCCTACAAACAATTACCAGTTTCGGCCTTACCAGAAGTTGATTACCCTACCATTGAAGTAGTTACGTTTTACCCGGGCGCCAGTCCAGACGTGATGGCCTCTTCGGTCACAGCGCCTCTGGAGCGCCAGTTCGGCCAGGTGCCCGGCCTGCAGCAGATGACCTCGACCAGCTCCGACGGGATTCGGTCATCACCTTACAATTCAACCTAAGCCTCAATATCGACGTGGCGGAGCAGGAAGTGCAGCAGTCCATCAATGCTTCCGGAACGTTCCTGCCTGCCGATCTGCCCGTGCCGCCTCTCTATAGCAAGACCAATCCGGCCGACACTCCCATCCTGACGCTGGCCCTGACCTCTACGGAAATGCCTCTTTCGAAGGTGGAGGATCTGGCTGACACCCGCCTGGCGCCCAAGATTTCGCAGTTGCCCGGGGTCGGCCTGGTGAGCATCAGCGGCGGCCAGAAACCGGCGGTCCGGATCCAGGCGAATCCCACCGCGATGGCCTCCTATGGACTGAACATGGAGGATCTTCGCACCACGCTGGTAGCCGCCAATGTGAACCAGGCCAAGGGAAACTTCGACGGCGCTCATCAGTCCTATCAGATCGGCGACAACGATCAGTTGCTTTCTTCGGCCGATTATATGCCACTGATCGTGGTTTACCGCAACGGTGCGCCAGTCAAGCTGGTGGATGTCGCGGCCGTGGTCGACGACGTGGAAAATGTCCGCCAGGCGGCCTGGATGAATGAGACGCCGGCGGTCATTATGAACATCCAGCGGCAACCGGGCGCCAACATTATTTCGGTGGTGGACCGTATTAAGCTGCTGCTGCCGAACCTGACCTCTTCGTTGCCGGCTGCCGTGACGGTGAGCACCCTGACGGACCGCACCAACACCATCCGCGCCTCCGTCACCGATGTGCAGGTGGAGTTGCTGTTCACCATCGCGCTGGTGGTGATGGTGATGTTTCTGTTCCTGCGGAATCTGGCTGCCACGGTGATTCCCGCCGCGGCCGTTCCGCTGTCTCTAGTGGGCACGTTTGGCATCATGTATCTGCTGGGGTACAGCCTCAATAACCTCACCCTGATGGCGCTCACAATTTCCACCGGTTTCGTGGTGAACGACGCCATCGTGATGATCGAAAACATCATGCGCTACATTGAGGAGGGTGAGCCGGCTTTGCGGGCCGCCCTGCGCGGCTCCGGGCAGATTGGCTTCACGATTGTTTCGCTGACTATTTCGCTGATCGCCGTGCTGATTCCGCTGCTGTTCATGGGCGACATCGTTGGCCGTCTGTTCCGCGAATTTGCCGTCACTTTGAGCGTCACCATTTTGATGTCGGCGCTGGTCTCGCTCACTCTCACGCCGATGATGTGCTCGAAGCTTCTCAAACACACGCCCGAAGCCAGTCAGGGCCGTTTCTATCGCCTGTCCGAGCGCGCCTTTGAGGCCGTGATTGCGGGCTACGGGAGAACCTTACAGTTGGTGCTCCGTGTTCAGACGCTCACCCTGCTGGTGGCTGTCGCCACCCTGGTCCTGACCCTCTATATGTTCAACAGGATTCCCAAGGGCTTCTTCCCCATTCAGGATACTGGCGTCATTCAAGGAGTCTTGGAAGCTTCTCAGACGGTCTCGTTTGGGGAAATGTCCAGCCTGCAGCAAAAAACTCACCAAGATCATCCTGACGGACCCCGCGATTGACAATCTTTCCTCTTTCATCGGCATCGACGGCACCAACACCACGCTGAACAGCGGCCGCATTCTGATCAATCTGAAGCCCCTCGACGACCGCAAAATCAGCAATTGCGCACCCTGCACATGATCGCCGACGTCAGCAGCGACCAGCAGGACCGCGGTCTCGAAGCCATGGTGCAGTTCGATCGCTCCACCGCCGCGCGCTTCAACATCGCACCGCAACTGATCGACGATACGCTCTACGACACCTTTGGCCAGCGTCAGGTGTCCACCATGTTCAAGACGCTCAACCAATACCATGTGGTGATGGAGGCTGCCCCGCGGTACTGGCAGAATCCCGAGATTCTCAAGCAGATCTGGGTGAGCGCTCCCGGCGGGCAGCAGGTTCCGCTCAGCGCCTTTGCCCACTTCGCACCGGCCGTGGCGCCGCTTGCGGTGAACCACCAGGGCCTTTTTCCGGCGGTCACCATCTCCTTCAATCTTCAGCCTGGCGTTGCGCTGGGCGACGCCATCGAGGCCATCTCCACCGCGGCGCAGAAGGTCGGGCTGCCGCCCACGGTCCAGACCACCTACGCCGGCACGGCAGCGGCGTATCTGGATTCGCTGCGCAATGAACCCATTCTTATCGCGGCCGCGCTCATGACCGTCGATCTGGTGCTGGGTATCCTTTACGAAAGCTATATTCACCCCATCACCATTCTTTCCACCCTGCCCTCGGCGGGTGTGGGCGCTCTGCTGGCGCTGATGTATACCAAGACGGATCTGAGCGTCATCGCGACCATTGGGATTATTCTGCTGATCGGTCTGGTGAAAAAGAACGGCATCCTGATGGTGAATTTCGCTATCGCCGCGGAGCGCCAGGACAAGAAATCCGCCAAGGACGCCATTTACGAAGCCTGTCTGCTGCGCTTCCGCCCCATTTTGATGACCACCATGGCCGCCATGCTGGGACCGCTGCCGCTGGCTCTCGGTACGGGAACCGGTTCCGAATTGCGCCGCCCTCTGGGCATCACCATCATTGGCGGCCTGGTGGTGAGCCAGGTACTGACCCTTTTCACAACCCCGGTGGTGTACTTGTACTTCGATCGCCTCCAACAGTGGTGGTATCGCGTGCGCGGCGTTACCGCGCAAAATGGCGTGCCCACCCCGGACGGCTGATTGGCCGGTTGCCAGTCCTCCACCGAAAGATGCCATTTCGCATGGGTGAGATCCATGGGCGGCGGAACCTCGCGGATTCCGGTCTGGACCGTCTGGCCGTTGCTGAGCGTGGTGCGCCCTAGTTCGACAAGGACTGCCGGTAGTGTCAAGGCTGGATCCCCTACCCGGGAGGGCCGGGTTGTATTGAAAAAAATCAACATATCAAGAAAAGGAAGGCGGTGATACACTCTTAGCCAAGAAAGTTGGGTGCTGCTGTGACTTTATGTCGAGCGAAAGGTGTGCCGACGTTTGTCGGCACTTTCATCCTGAGTGTTTTCAATGCGTTGGGCGCGGGTGGCGGAGGGGATCAGCCGAAGGTTGCAATTCAGCCGCGCGCCACGCAGGAAATCCTCGCCGTGCGAACCAGGATTCGCGTAGATACCAACCTGGTGTTGATTCCGGTCAGCGTCACCGATCCGAAGAACCGCCTGGTGACTGGGCTCTCCCCGCAACAATTCCGGGTCTTCGAAGGAAAAGCTGAACAGAAAGTGTTGGGTTTTTCGAGCGACGACCTTCCGCTCAGCGTCGGAATCGTCTTCGACTCCAGCGGCAGCATGGCCAGTAAGCTGGTGAAAGCGCGCGAAGCGGTGGCCCAGTTTTTCCGCACCGCCAATCCCGATGACGAGTTTTTCCTGGTGAACTTCAGCAACGCGGCTGAGCTGGAAGTGCCCTTCACCACCAATACGGGTGAGATTCAAAACCGGCTGATGGCCACGCAGTCCAAGGGCAGGACGGCGCTGCTCGATGCCGTTTACCTGGCGCTGCACTATATCAAGAACGGCAGGAATGCGCGCCGCGCTCTGTTAGTGATTTCCGATGGCGGGGACAATGACAGCCGCTATACGGAAGACGAAATCCGCAACGAAGTGCGCGAGAGCGACGCCTGGGTCTACGCCATCGGCATCTATAATGAGCATCCGCAGATACTGCCGGAAGAAGAGACGGGCGGGCCGAAGCTATTGGCCGACCTGGCGGAGGAGAGCGGCGGCCGGCATCTGGCGGTGCACAACGCCGGCGAGTTGCCGGAAGCCGCGGCACAGATTGGCATGCAACTGCGGAACCAGTACATTCTCTCCTATAGTCCCGCGAACGCCGAACACGATGGCAGGTATCATCACGTCCAGGTGAAGATTGCGGAGCGGAAGGACCTGCACCTGACATGGAAGCACGGCTACTTCGCGCCGGGACAATAGGCTCCTTGCGGTTGCGGCTAAGAATTTCGTCCGACGATAGCTCTTACCTCCGCCGCAGACTCACTATGAGCACGAGTGTTTTTGTGGCGTTGAACGAGCCATAAGCGCGTCCGTCCCAGTTTCGTCCGTTTTTCCAGTTTCGTCCGTTTTTCCCGTATGCGCCCAGGCGTCCAGATGCCAGCCGTTCTCTGCCTGCGCAGGCATGCGAACTCCGTGAAATCGGCAAAGTGCAGCACTAGGTCAACCATTATGTTGGCAGGCTTGCCGAAAGGACACCGTCCTCGCTAGCATTAGGGTCGGGAGTACGACAGGAATGATGACCCGGCAACTCGAGTACCGCAACAGCGTCCTTATGTCATACCCCGAGGTCTACACTCCGGCGACGCTTGAGGCGCTGGAGGTTCTGGCGCCGCTCAACCGGGAACGGCTCGAGCTGATGGCAAGGCGCATCGCGCGGCGGCTGACGCGGGAGAACGAGCGGCAGCGCATCGCTTTCCTCGACCCCCAGGCGCTGATCCCGCGCACGTGCATCCGGGTTCAGGACGCCCGGGACGGCAACTTCGAGGGGAGCGAGATCCCGGCGGATCTCAAGCGCCAGTGGATTCAGGGCACCGGGCCCGCCACCAAGCCGCGGGCGAGTATGGAAAGCGGCCTTCGGAACGCGGCCTACGCGCTCCTGTCGGGCGCCGACGGCTGGATGTTCGATGGCGAGGATGCCCTCGGGCAGGTCGATACCATGTCGCTCGATAACCAGCGCAACCTGCAGCTCGCGATCGCCCGGGACCCGCTCTTCTTGCACGTCGCCGAACAAGTCGCCGCCGAGATGAACCAGTGGGCGCAAGGCTTTTTCGGGCACCCCATCATCGCCGATTGGCGCCGGCAGCTCGACTTCACCACCACTATCTTCCGCGCCCGCGGCCTGCATCTCGACGACCGCCATGTGCGCCAGCGGAACGGCACAGGCTTCTCCGCTTCGATCGTCGACCTCGCCCTCTACGTGGTCAACAATCACCAGCGGCTACGCGACTCCGGAGCATCAATCGTCCTCTACCTGCCGAAGATCCAGACGGCCGAGGAGGCGGCGCTGTGGAACGACCTGCTCGCCGCGCTGGAGCAGCACCTCGGGCTGCCGCCAGGCACGATCAAGGTCTACGTCCTTGTCGAGCAGATTGAGGCGGCCTTCCAGTTGATGGAGATCCGTGCCGCACTGGGCCGCCACTTCGTGGGCTTCAACACCGGGCGGTGGGACTACATCAACAGTGTCGCCGACGCAATGGCGTGGGACGAAGGGTTCCTCAACCCCAATATCGACGCCATTGGCATGACCTACGGCTACATGCGCAACTACGAGGACCGCGTGCGCCGGGCGGTGAACACCCCCGACCGGAACGGCCGGTGTGCGCTCTGGCAAGGCGGCATGGAGCCCAATATCCCGGTTGGCTCCGCGGAGGGCGTGGCCGCTGGGATGCGCCGGGCGAAGGCCGGCGGCCAGCGCGAGCAACTCGCGGGGGCGAGCGGCAAGTGGGTGGCGCACTGGAAGATGGTGCACATCGTGCGGCCAGTTTGGGAGGGGGTTGGCGCCGACAACCAGCTCGGACGGGACTTCCCGCCCCTCTCCTATCGACAGGAGGACGCCGACGGGTTGGCGCTGCTCGAACCGGCGCCGCGCACCATCCGGGGCGCCCGCGATCTGCTGAGCGTCGCTCTGCAGTACGGGAACGCCTTCGGGCAGGGTTTCCAGGCCGCGGCACTCAAGCCGGCGGACTTCTTTGGCGACGACGACCAGCTTTACCTGATGGAGGACATGGCGACTGGTGAAATCCGTGTCAGCATCCTCTGGGAGTGGCTGCGGAAAGGCGCCAAGCTCACTGGCGACGACCCCGGGACCGGAACCCGCACCGGTGATACCTTCGACGCGGCGCTCTTCGCGCGGTTGCTCTCCGAAGAGTACGGGAAGCTGCTCGCCGCCCGTGACCGCGACGTCCACGACGACTCGAAAACGACCACGCTGCCCATCGCGCGGGAGATTGTCGCGAAATATGTCACCAGCGGCGTCAAGCCTCCCTGGTACATCGATCTGCTGAACCTCAGCCTCAATAATCACGAGGTTGCCACCGCGAAGGCCCGCATCCGGAGCTACTTCGAGGCCTTCGCGCGGGACGGAACGCGAATCACCGAAAACCTCGACTTTGGTGGACTGAAGCAAGGAGCACTGTTATGAGACCATTCAATGCAGAAGTCGCCGCCACCCAGCAGTGGTTCGATAGCCCCAGATTCGCGGGGATCGTTCGCCTGTACACGGCGCGCCAGGTAGTCGAACAGCGCGGCACCATCGCCTCCGATCACACGGTGGCGCGGGAAGCCTCGGTGAAATTCCATGAGCGCCTGCGACAGCTCTTCGCGGAGCGCAAGTGCATCACCACTTTTGGCCCGTACTCATCAGGGCAGGCAGTGGCGATGAAGCGGATGGGAATCGAGGGGATCTACCTGGGTGGGTGGGCGACCTCCGCCAAGGGTGGTACCAGCGAAGACCCGGGACCCGATCTGGCCAGCTATCCACTCAGCCAGGTACCCGACGAAGCGGCGACGCTGGTGCGCGCCCTGCTTACGGCGGATCGCAACCAGCACTATCTGCGTTTGCGGATGACCGAGGCGCAACGCGCCGCGACTCCCGCTCACGACTTCCGGCCCTTCATCATCGCCGACGCCGACACGGGCCACGGCGGCGACCCGCATGTCCGCAACCTGATCCGCCGCTTCGTAGAGGCCGGCGTGGCGGGTTACCACATTGAGGATCAACGCCCGGGCACCAAGAAGTGCGGCCATCAGGGTGGCAAAGTGCTGGTGGCACAGGACGAGCAGAACAAGCGATTAAACGCTGCCCGCTTCCAGCTCGACGTGATGGGCGTTCCGGGCCTGATCGTCGCCCGCACGGATGCCGAAGCTGCCAATCTGATCGACGGCCGGGGCGACGAGCGCGATCAACCCTTTCTGATTGGCGCGACGAACCCCGAGGCGCCGGCTTACAAGCCGTGCTACCTGGCGCTGATCCAGCATTTCCACGAACTGGGAGTCCCCGAACTCAACGGCCATCTTTTGTACGCCGTCCCGGCCGGAGAGCACGCCGTCGCCCGGGAGTGGCTGGAGCGCCGCGGCATTTTGGCACAGGTTGCCGAAGCCGTGACCGCATTGCGGGAAGGGAAGGAGACATCGATCGACGCCATGTTCGGCCGGATCGCCGCCCGGTTCCTGGATGTGTGGGAGGACGAGGCCGGCCTCCGGACCTTCGGAGAGGCCGTTGCCGAGGTGATCGAGTTCCGTAAGAGCGAAGGCGAGCAACTCGAGACGAACGTCGACGAGTGGCGGCGCTTCGCCGCGCGGGCCTCGCACTACGCCGCCCGCCAGAAGGCACGCGAGCTCGGCGCCGACGTCGAGTGGGACTGCGAGGCGGGTAAGACGCCCGAAGGGTACTACCAGGTGCGCGGCGGCATTCCGTACGCTATTGCCAAGTCGCTCGCGGCAGCGCCCTTTGCCGACCTGCTTTGGATGGAGACCAAGACCGCCGACATCGCCGACGCCCGCCAGTTCGCCGAGGCGATCCACAGCGAATTCCCCGATAAGATGCTCGCCTACAACCTCTCGCCGTCATTCAGTTGGGACACCACCGGCATGAGCGACGAGGATATGCGGCGCTTCCCCGAAGAACTCGGCAAGCTGGGCTTCGTCTTCAACTTCATCACTTATGGCGGGCACCAGATCGACGGCCTCGCCTGCGAGGAGTTCGCCACCGCCCTCAAGCAGGACGGCATGCTCGCCCTGGCCCGTCTGCAACGAAAGCTGCGCATGGTCGAGTCCCCCTACCGCACGCCCCAAACCCTGGTCGGCGGACCGCGTTCGGACGCCGCATTGGTGGCTACATCGGGGCGTACGGCGACGACCATGGCGATGGGCAAAGGCTCGACCCAACACCAGCACCTGATACAGACCGAGGTGCCCAAGAAGCTGCTGGAGGAGTGGTTGGCGATGTGGACGCGGCACCACGAGCTTGCCGGTGGGCTCCGCGTCCAGCTGCGGCCCCACAGCGCCGGCTCTGAATTACTCGAGCTCGGAGTCTACGACAAGGCGGAGGGGAAGCTCGCCAACCTGGTCTTCGCTCCCATCCACGACCGGCGCGGCCGCAGCATCCTCTCGGTGCGCGACCAGAACACCTTTGCGGAGTCGCTGCGCAGGAGGCGCCTGATGACTCTCGTCCAGCTCTTTCTGGTGCACCGCTTCAAGGCCGATTCCGTCCACTACGTCACTCCCAGCGAGGACAACCAGTACCAGGTGGCAAAGATGAAGTCTCACGGCATCTTCCGCGAGGTCAACACCGAGGTGGGCCAAATCATCGTCGCCGACGTCGACCACCAGCGGATCTCCGAGCTCTTGGCGCCGGATCAGACGGCGTTGGGGAAGTTAATTTGCGGGGAGCGATAGGGCCGGAGCCGGCCTGCGGCGAGGCGGCGCGCTCGACGAGCGAAGTGTGAAGGCAGCACGAGGCGGCAGCCGCCAGGCAGCCGGACAACTGCGCCCCGGGATCCTGCCTCTGCTTCGGCAGACGCTCTCTGGCTGCCCCGGGGGGGCACAATCCACACAGGCTGCTGCCGCTACCTGCAGCCGTTCGTCGATCGGGGCGCTACAGCAAATCCGCCAGCAATTCCGCCGTGTGCCGCACCTGGATCTTCACGCCGCTTGATTTATCCACCCCGCCGCGAATCTGCATGGCGCAGCCGGGACAAT
>Ga0182030_10003411_pt1 | contig 33919 bp, 21 predicted proteins | sample 812S3MmetaG_FD_121299 | JGI IMG/M metagenome (GOLD analysis project Ga0182030, IMG submission 121299) | Permafrost microbial communities from Stordalen Mire, Sweden - 812S3M metaG (Illumina Assembly) | ecosystem: Environmental > Terrestrial > Soil > Wetlands > Permafrost | place: Sweden...
AATCGATTCGGCGGTCCAGCGGAACCACCCAGCGGTTAAGCAACTCTTCCGGGCGCAGGCGCTGGCGTCCGAAATCGTCGATGATCAACACACCGTTATTTGCTTTCATCTGCGCTGGAGCGATATAGAACTTTGAAGTTGAGTTGAACTGAAGGTCGAGCATTTCGGCCGTCAACTCGCCGCCCACCAGCACTGAGGGGCGTTGGCAGAGCACCCATCGCGCGTCCCGATTTTCGGGTTCCTGTTCAGGCAGCCGCTTATGGATGGACGGATCGTAGACCGTGATGATGGAGCCGTCCACTTCCACGGCATAGGGAATCCATACCGCATCGTCGGCGAGGACCTTCGACAGGGTCTCGGCCATGGTGGTTTTGCCGGTTCCCGCGGGTCCCCAGAGGAAGACGGAACTGCCAGAGTTCAGCGCTGTCCCGAGTTTCCGCAGAGTTTCATCCTCCATGACCAATTTCGAGAATGCTCGGCGAACATCGGAGGCACGGACGTCAACTTTTTTGACGCTCTGTTTGCGGGTCTGCTCAGCGTAGCTCTCAAAGGCAACGGGCGCGGCGCCCGTGTAATGGCAATGAGTCAGAAGTTCCGTCGCGCGCATTCTGCCCGAAGCTGTGATGGCAATCTGATGAACATGACCCGTCATACCCGTCACCAGGCAGAACTGTTCCGCCCGCAGTTGGGAAAAAAGAGCATCTACAACTTCGTAACCGAGGCACATCTTTTCGGCGAGCTCAAGAACCGAGAGCGACCCGGAAAGGTAGAGTGTCTTGAGTGCGATGTCTTCGAGAACTCCCTTGCGCACGTCAAGTGAGGCCACAGATTTCGGCCTGTTCGTTGGCCCCGGTTGAGATTTGATTGTCTGCGGATCGGGTTTCAAGAAGTCGTGATCGTATTCATACATCGATAAAGCCGTAGCCATATCACTCTCCAATTGCCGATGCAACTCTATTCGGTTGGTTCACCAGACGGCCCGCGAGCAGCCGCTCACTCTGAGGGCATTGGAAAAAGCTCGAAAGCGTTGAGACATTTTCGGCGTCGTAACAGTGCGCTCGTTGCAGCTTATGAATGGGCAAGAAAAGGGCACGCTTCCATGCCCTTTCGATTGCGGAGGAACGAGAAGAACAAATTGGCTACGAGTGCAGAATCAAGCTAGACGGCCTTGCCTTGCGGAAGGCTACAAACGCTAGACCGAGCAAGCCGGTGCCGAGAAGCAGGAGAGAGGAGGGTTCCGGGGTTGGCGTGACAATTGCAGTGGAAGGCGGTCCATCGGGATTCGATGGATCGGTGATGAGCGGATTGTTGTTGCTGTAGTCGGGACCATTGTCTGCAAAATAGTAATACGTACCGTTCGAGAAAATATTGAGCTGGTAGGCTCCCCCATCGAGCTGTGGAATATCAATGAGCAGGCCGCTCCAATCCAATTTCGTATTTCCCGACGCACCGGGGGACAGCAGATTATCCCATTCCCACACGCCATTGTTCGCAGTTGCGCCGGGTGTCCCGGCGTTCGCCACGTAGGCACTTGGGGCCAAGGTAATTACAGCCGAATTCGTGTAGGGATCGGAGAACGTACCGGAGACGCCTGTGACGAGATACTCGCCAGGTGAACCTGCGACGGCCGTAGTTGAAAGTAGCAGGTCGGCGGTGAAGCCGCTTCCGCTGACATCGAAGGTGAACTGATCAGCCATTGCGGCTGGGGTGATCGCAAGGGCCGCTGCCACTGCGAGTAAAGCAATTGTGAACTTCTTCATACTCTCCTCCCAATTTCCCTTCCGGTTTGGTCTGTTCTGGCCCGTTTTCCTGGTGGCTGCGTCGAGAATTGGCCGTTCAACCAATCCCTGCTGCAACACGCCAGGAGCGTCGGCAGTTCATCCTTCCGGACTCACGCCTGGAATCCGCAGGCCTTTGTCGCGGCATGCGCTTTCCTTTGGAGTGAAGGAACATTTCTGTCCCGCCCCGTCCACTTTGTTCAACTTCAGGACACTTCGTTCCAGTAACGTGACCTAAATGTAGGCGCGGTGAGAGGGCTAAACCATAGCTCTTTCTAGGGCTTACTATGACCCTTTCCAACATTTGGCCATCACGCTACGGTAACCTTACCAAGGTACTAAAACACAGAAGTAACTATTACCGACGGGCCATAGTCGCAGGGGTGGGGCCTCCTTGATTTCCACTCCTATAAACTTCTCCGCCGTCGCCGAATTGCTGGACCACGGGACGGAGTGCAAGTGGCGATGAAAAACAGTGAGCATAACTCACCGTAAGATGAGTAGCACACAGCAAAGACGCCACTTTCGGAATGGTCGTAAACTATTGATAACAATACGGATATAATGGTGGAGGCGGCGGGAGACGAACTATCCATGCCACTGAAAACACGTAAGTTGTTCATCCGTGTTCGACAAAAAAGGCCAAAATATCCAGAGTGCCAAATCGACTGCACGTTCGTTGTGCGGGGCGTCATTTTTTCAGAGTTAACGGATAATTGAACAAGACGAATTCTCCCCCCAGTCCGATTGGTGCTCCGGTCCGCCAAAGTGTCGCATTGGTATTTAGAGCGAGCAATTTGTGAACCCGAGCGGGGTCGAACCGATGACCTCTTCGATGCCATGGAACAATTCAAATCGCAAAGCATAGACGGAACAGTGCTTACGAGCCTGCATAACCGGCAGAAACGGCCCACTGGGCGCTCTTTGCGGGCAAAATGCGGAAAAAACCGCAACCGAGTGGCCAGCGGGCTGATTGTGCGTAACCAGCCCAATATCTCCTCGGCACGTCATTCCGCGCCGACCTTCGGCAATAGACAGGTACAAACCGAGAGACCGTCGGGATACGAGGGCTCCAGGGGCCAGCCAACCCGCCGCGTTGCCGCGCATCTTGCCAGCGCATCACCGAATCTATAGTTGCGTTCTTTATGCATGGATCAATAGTGATTCCAACAATGCCCTCGTTTGCAGCTTTTTGAAGCAAAGCATCATTGTTGTTCAAGACGATGCGCGCAAGTGGTATGCTCTCATGAATGAATCAGGTTGAGCGCCACAAGCGCATACAAGAGACAGCGGCTCGACAGGATTTTGTCGGTCTGGAGGATCTTTGCTCGAGTCTCGACGCCTCCAAGGCGACCATACGACGAGATTTGATCGAACTGGAGCAGAAAGGTTCCATCAAGCGCGTTCATGGGGGCGCCATTTCCCTGTCGCCTCGTGAGGATGCTCTGGATTTCAAGGTTCTCTCAGTCAGTTGCCAAGCGGAAAAGTCCAGGATCGGGCGGGCAGCGGCAAGTCTGATTCAGGATGGGCAAACCGTGATCCTCGGCGGCGGTTCAACAGTCGTCGAAGTTGCACGACGCCTAATTGATCGCCCGATTCAGATCATCACGAACTCTATTCCGGTTGCGCAGATTTTCTGGGATTGCAGGCAGACCGAGGTCACGCTCACAGGAGGCTATCTCTATCCCCGCCTCGGTATTCAACTGGGTCCGATCTGCGAGCGCATGCTGCACAGCGTTTCTGCCGACGTCGTCATCATGGGCATTCGCGGGGTAACAGAAGAGGGCCTGAGCGATTCGAGCGCCTTGGTGGTGGAATCGATCCGAGCCATGATCAAGTGTGCCCAGCGAGTGGTGCTTGTGGTAGATCACACGAAATTCGGCAGGAACGCGATGATCCATGTTGCGGACCTGTCCGATCTCGATTATGTAATTTCCGACCGCGATCTGGCGCAGGAGCATCGTCAAATGCTGGAGGAACATGGCATCGAATTCATGGCTGTTTAGCAACCCACTTTATCGGAAATGGCGTTTGGAGAGCATTGAGATCAGGCGCAGAAACAGGTTGATTTGTCCGATTTATCGATTTGGGCGTTCCGGAGCGGGAATATATCTACCATAGAAAACAGCGACGAGGATTCAATCTCGGGAAGAGGCGGGCTTTCCTTTTGCCCCCGGCAAGACTCTTTGTTTGAAGTGTGTGTGGAGAGTCTCGAAGCTGCGCGGGCGGCCGAGGCGGGTGGCGCGCATCGGATCGAGCTGTGCACGGAGCTGTCGATCGGTGGCGTCACGCCGGGCTTTGGCCTGATGCGGGATACCATCGAGGCACTTTCGATTCCTGTTCACGTGATGATTCGTCCGCGGGGTGGAAATTTCACCTATTCCGGGGATGAGTTCGAACAAATGCGCGGGCAGATTGAAACGGCGAAGCGGACCGGCGCTTCAGGGATCGTGGCTGGCATTTTGCACCCAGATGGCCGCATCGATGTGGACAGAAGCCGCGCCCTGGTCGAGTTGGCCTATCCGATGAAAGCCACCTTTCACCGCAGCTTCGATGCGGCGCCGGAGTTGAGCGAGGCGCTGGAATCGGTTATCCAGACGGGAGCCGATTGTCTGCTGACCGCTGGAGGCGAGCCCGATGTGCTCACCGGCGCGAACGCGATTGGCCGGCTGCACAAACAGGCCCGCGACCGGCTTCAAGTGATGGCCGGTGGCGGCCTGAGGCTAGCGAACGTGCTGGAAGTTATGAGGCGAACTGGTGTCTCGTATCTGCACGGGTCACTGACCCAATGGCGGCAGAATGGCGGCGCCCCAAGATGGACAGCATCGGATGGTGTGGAGCTGGAGGGCAATGTCCGCGAGGCGCTTCGACTGTTTCGGCAGGGGCTGGCCAACGGGGAAGTCCCAACCGATGCCGTGCGCCGACCGAGCACCAAGGGGATTGGCATGTCAGGCTCAGTCATGCGAGCGATACGAGAAGGAGCGAGCCAGGAATGATGGGCAATTTATGGCGATTCTCGTCGGCCGCGGTCCTTCTTTCTATCTTCGCTACCACTCCTTCCTCCCGCGCACAGTACCCGCCGCCGTTGCAGCAATGCGCGGGAAGTATGTCGACGGCGGAGTTAAACAGGCAAATCGACAGCCTGATGGCGCGAATGACGCCTGAGGAACGAATTGCGCAATTGCAGGACCGGGCTCCGGCGATCTCGAGGCTCGGAATCCCGGCCTACAACTGGTGGAATGAGGGCCTGCACGGCATTGCCCGCAATGGATACGCAACCGTGTTCCCGCAGGCGATCGGTCTCGCGGCCACCTTCGACGCATCCCTTCTGGAGCAGATTGGCGAAGTTGTGGGAACTGAGGCAAGGGCGAAGTTCAACCCGCATCGAGGAGCGGATTCTGCGCGCTACGCAGGATTGACCATCTGGTCACCGAACATCAACATCTTTCGCGATCCACGCTGGGGACGGGGCCAGGAGACCTACGGAGAGGACCCGTATTTGACATCGCTGCTGGGCAGCGGATTTGTCCATGGTGTTCAAGGCCCGCAGGATTTTTATCTCCGCGCGGACGCCACACCCAAACATTTCGCTGCGCATAGCGGACCGGAATCCCAGCGCGACGGCTTCAATGCGCAAGTGAACGCACACGATTTGGCCGACACCTATCTGCCGGCTTTTGAAGCCCTGACCGGGCAGGCTCAGGCTGCGGCCATGATGTGTTCCTATAATGCGATCAATGGAACTCCGGCCTGTGCAAACTCTGCGTTGCTTCAGCAACGCATACGGCAACAGGGAGGGTTCTCCGGCTACGTGGTCTCCGATTGCGATGCGGTGGATGAGATAACCGAGTACCTGCACTTTACCCCCGATCAAGCCCACGGAGCGGCGGCGGCCCTCAAAGCCGGTGTGGACCTGAATTGCGGCAGTACCTACCACAATCTGAACGAGGCGCTCAAAGAGCATTTGATCGCAGAGCACGACATCGACCTTGCTCTGCGCAGGCTGCTGCTGGCTCGTTTGCGGCTAGGCATGCTTCAGCCTGCGGCATGTTCGCCCTACGAGCGGATCGGCGCGGAGGAGGTGGATACGGCGGCGGATCGGAAGCTGGCGTTGCGGGCTACCGAAGAATCGATGGTGCTGCTCAAGAACCAGGGCGGATTGCTACCTTTCAATTTTGCCGGCAAACGCGTCGCTGTTGTCGGTCCTACGGGCGATTTGCTGGAAGAGATTGAGGCCAATTACCACGGAACAGCGCACAATCCGAAGACCATCTTCGAGGGCTTGCGGGATGGCCTGAAGCCAGGCGCGAATCTGGCTTATGCGCAAGGGTCGGCACTGGCCGCGGGGGTGGCGATTCCCGTAGCGCGCACCGCTCTGCGAACGGATGCGAACCAGGGTTTACTCGGAGAGTACTTCAACGATGTCGCGCTCCAAGGTAGTCCCGTCGTGACGCGCCTCGACTCGCGCATCGATTTCGACCTGGATCGAGCCGAGCCCGTGCCAGGACTGGGCAGCCGCTATTCCGTCCGCTGGACGGGTGAACTGAAGCCTCCCGCTGCGGGCCGCTACACGCTACGGGTGAGCATCGACCGGTGCTTCGATTGCGCGGGGCATGATGGGTATCGGTTGTGGGTGGATGGCAACAAGGTGTTGGACGACGACGGCAGTCCCGCGGCGAGTTCAGGCGCGAAGAGACCCGACACGGCGGCATTCGACTGGAAGAACGCGGACGCGCATCCGATCCGGCTGGAGTTGTTGCACACCGGAGAGGACGAAGGCATTCATCTGAACTGGGAGGCACCCGCGCAGGTGCAGCTCGATGAGGCTCTGGCCGAGGCAGGTCCCGCAGACTTGATTGTGGCAACCGTTGGACTATCGCCCAGCCTGGAAGGCGAGGCTTTGAGCATCAAGGTGCCCGGCTTTTTCGGCGGTGACCGCGAAACGCTGGAACTGCCGGAGCCGCAGAGGAAGCTATTGATTGCGCTGGCTTCGCTGCACAAGCCGATGGTGATTGCGCTAAGCTCTGGAAGCGCGGTGACCACGGATGCCGAGGCGCAGGCGGTGGTGGAGACGTGGTATCCGGGGGAGGCCGGTGGTGAGGCGCTGGCACGACTGCTCAGCGGCGCCGCCAATCCTTCGGGGCGTTTACCAGTCACGATCTACCGGTCAACGAAAGACTTGCCGGAATTCACCGATTACTCGATGGCGCATCGGACGTATCGGTATTACGGAGGAGCGGTGGCTTATGGCTTTGGATTCGGACTGAGTTACACCCAGTTCGAGTATGCGCCGCCGGAGCTCTCCCCGCAAAGGGTGGAGGCTGGCAAGGCGCTGCGGGTGATCGCGGATGTGAAGAATACGGGCCGCTACGAGGGTGATGAAGTGGCTGAGTTGTATCTGGTTCCACCAGACCTGGTGGGAGCCCCGCGACTGAGCTTGCAGGGTGTGCGACGGGTGCACCTGCAGCCGGGAGAGACGAAGCAGGTGGAGTTCATCCTGAGTCCTCAGCAAATGAGCGTGGCCAATGGAGAAGGGAAAAGGGCTATCCATCCGGGGCGTTACAGGGTCTTTGTTGGGGGATCGCAACCTGACGATCCGGCTCATGACGGCGTTGCATTCGATCTCTCCGGGGAGCTATCGTTGGCGCCTTGATGGGTGCAGCGGGTAATTTATGATCGAGTTAGATTAATTTGCTCGTCGTTCTGATTGAAAGGCTTCGAAAAGTTCAGGAGGATGCTGGTTGCAAGCCAATCCTTCGGGCTGGCTCAAACTTAATTTGGCACCAGCCTCTGCATCAACAGGCACGCTTGAACCGGGCGCATTTCAAAGCCCAGGAGGTTTCGCAAAAAAATGACCTTGGATAAGAGAACGTTATGGACGCGGCGAGACTTGATGCGCGGCCTTTCGGCGGTGAGTCTGGCCGCCTCGGCAGGATGGCCCGGTGCACAGGCCTTCGGGCAGGGCGCTCGGCCTGAAGTGGACGACGAGGACCTGTTTCGCTTCGTGAATATTGCGGTGGGCACCGGCGGACACGGACACACCTTTCCCGGAGCCACCGTGCCGTTTGGAATGGTGCAGTTGAGTCCAGACACCTTTAACAACGACTGGGACTGGTGCTCCGGCTATCATCTTTCCGATGATTCAATAATGGGATTCAGCCACACGCACTTGAGCGGAACCGGCTGCGGAGATCTTCTGGATTTTCTCGTTGTGCCGCGGACCGGCGAAGTGCGCCTCGAACCCGGCGACCGCAAGCAGCCTGGAACCGGCTATCGGTCCCGATTTTCGCACGCCAGTGAGCATGCCCATCCCGGCTTTTATTCGGTGCAACTGGACGACTCGCACGTCCATGCCGAGCTGACCGCCACCGAGCACGCGGGATTTCATCGCTACACATTTCTTGCCGACGAGGGTGCCGGAAGCGAAACCAGTCACATCCTGCTCGACCTGAGCCACGCCTACGGAGAATTTCCCTCCAATGTGGATTGGTGCAGTGTGCGAAAGGTGAGCAACGACACGATCGTGGCCGGGCACGCCACGCATGCTTGGGGCGCTGGCCGCGAGATGTACATCGCGATGCAATTCTCGCGGCCGTGGGAGCGACTGGAGTTTTATCTCGATGGCCAACTGACGGCGGTTCCGGCGGGTGATTTGCGAGGAAGGAATCTTAAAGCGGTTGCGCATTTCAAGACTCTCCCCGGCGACCAAATCCTGATCAAGGCCGCGCTTTCCGGCATCTCGGTGGAAGGCGCGCAGAAAAACCTTGCCGCGGAAATTCAAGACTGGGATTTCGAGCGGGTGCAACATGCGGCGGAAGCGCGCTGGCGTGAAGAGTTGGGCAAGATTCGGATCGAAACATCCAGCGTGGAGCGAAAGACAGTTTTCTATTCATCGCTCTACCACACCATGATGGCCCCGACACTCTTCGACGATGTCGACGGGCGCTATCGCGGCATGGACGGAGGGGTCCATCGGCTCGCCGGCGGGCAACGCAACTACACCACGTTTTCGCTGTGGGATACGTACCGGGCCGAACATCCGCTTTTCACTCTGATCCACGCCGATCGCGTGCCGGATATGGTCAACAGCCTGATCCGAATGGCCCACGAAAGCCCGGCAGGAATGCCGGTGTGGCCCCTGCAAGGCAAGGAAACCGGCACCATGACCGGCTATCATTCCGCCGCCGTGATTGCCGAAGCCTGCGCGAAGGGTTTCAGCGGAATCGATTATCCGGCTGCGTATGAGGCGATGAAGAAGCGCGCCTTTGTCGATGATTATCGCGGTCTGTCGTGGTACCGCTCAGTGGGATTCATTCCTGCCGATCTCGAGGAGGAGTCGGTCTCCAAGACCCTCGAATACGACTACGACGACTGGGCGGTTGCCCACGTGGCCAACAAACTCGGGGATCGCGATAACGCGAAACTGCTGCTGGAACGCTCACGTAACTATCGCCACTACTGGGACGCAGGCAGCGGGTTCCTGCGCGCCAAACTTAAAGACGGCTCCTGGGCCGAGCCTTTCGACCCCATCGAGTTGGGCCACTGGAAGAAGTGGCGGGACTATACCGAGTCCAACGCGTGGCAAACCACATTCGGGATTCAGCACGATGTGACTGGTTGCATCGCAATGATGGGCGGGGACCACGCGTTTATCGCCCGGCTGGATGCTCTCTTCAATCAGCCGCCGACCCTTCCGCCCGATGCGCCCCCGGACATTGCCGGCATGGTGGGCCAGTATGCGCACGGTAACGAGCCCAGCCACCATATTGCCTATCTCTACTCCTTTGCGGGTGAGCCGGCGAAGACTATGGAGCGCGTGCATTTCCTGAATACTACAATGTACTCGAATACCCCGGACGGCATTGCCGGCAATGAGGATTGCGGACAAATGTCTGCGTGGTTCGTGCTCAGTTCATTAGGTTTCTACGCGGTCGATCCGGTCAGTACGCACTACCTTTTTGGCACACCCCTGTTCGACCGCGCAACTCTGAGCCTTGCGCGTGGCAAGAAGCTGGTTTTGGAAGCGCGACGCGCGACGCCGGAGAGCATCTACATCCAGGGAGTCGAGTTGAATGGCAAGCCACACCCCAACTCCTGGTTCAGCCATGCCGATGTTGCCGAAGGTGGGCGCTTTGTCCTGCGCCTTGGTACACTGCCGGATCCGGTCTTTGGCCGCAACCACACCTCACGCCCCAAGTCGGAGCTGGTCCTGGGCGCATAATGCACACACGTCGAACCCTGGCTGCGCGCTTCGGTTATTCAGCGAAAAGCGCGTGGTGAGGCTTCCGCGTACGTCCGCATTGGTGCGAAGCCCATTGCCACATCCCGCTCAACTCATCCACTCTTCGACAATCTGCCGAATCCGTTCAAGCTTCACGGGCTCCGGCTCTCGGAATAAATCCTGCCCCGCGGGAGCCACTGCATAAATCGCCGGAATAGCATCTGCGACGCAGAGGCATAACGCGTCCTTGTACTCCTCATAGCGGGATGCCGCCAGCCAGACATAGCTGGCCAGAATCTGTGCGTCCACCGCGCTTCCATCGGGATCGGGTGTATCCGGTAGAGGGCTCGTTTGTTCCTGGTCTTCGAGAATGGCAATGCTTGTAAACGGCTTGGGCTTGTTGCGCATGCCGAAGCAAGCCACCAACGTTCGCGGGCGAGCCCGGCGGAAGGCTTCATTCGCTGCCCATTGCACGAATGCGTTTCCGAAGACAACAGCGCCATTGCCACTGAGGAAGAGTTCTTTGACAAACTCGCGTGTGGCAATCCGATTCTTGAGTGCATCCGGGCACCAGGGAGTTACATCCGTCTGGCGCAGTGTTGCGATGACTCTATCGGCGTCGGCGAGGTCCTTCTCAACCCAATTGAGCTGCTCTCGAAATGCTTCGCGAAACGTCTTGAGTTCAGCATAACCAAGATAAGTCGACGACACGCTTCTTCCTTCCGAGACGCTCTCAGCGCCGATCTTGCTTAGCGTGGAACCCGCATCCAAGATCCACAAGTCTTCCGGCGTGTGCCTCTCCGTGTTTGCAATATGCCTCAGCAGGCGGGCTCCATCTCCTGCGAGCAATATCTCTGAACACGTTGCGGCGCCGGAATCGCTGGCAGCCAACCGCAGGAATCGCCCTTGCCCCGGCCAATTGCCGCAAACAGTCTCGATTTTGACAGGGAGACACTTCGGTAAAACGATCAGGATAAGACGACGCCTGGCGCGACCGGCCGATTGACTGACTAACGCTTGAGCCCGTTGCGAGACCTCATCGAATACTCCCTGCACTGCCTGCCGCCATTCCTGGTAATAGGCGGAATGGGCAAGGAGCGAGGTGTTCTCTAGCGTTTCACCTTGTATGGAGAACGTCCAATGTTCGACGCCCATCTTGCTCTCCACAACCCGAACCGGCTTGAAGAGGGATTCAAATTCGCTTTGATTTAGACCTTCAAGGAACGAGAGCATCGTCTCTATCGACGCCCTTTCAAACGCGAAGAGCGCTTCCATGTCTCTTAGTTTTTCATTGATGAATGGACGGAACGTGATCGGTAGGCGCTCCACCAGCCGCGCGTGTTCTGAGGCACCTATTGTCTTCTGCATATGCACGCCAATCCCTTGCCGATGCGATCGAATCGTCGCCAGCGAGTTCCGATGTTCTCAGAATTCCAATCCGGGCAGTCGTGCGCCCGTCATCTTCTGCGTCGGACAGTCAAGCAGGGCAGCGATAGTCGGGCAGATGTCCACGGAATGAACAATGCCGGCCTCGATGTGAGGGCTCTTCACCGCTTTGCCCAGGCACAGCATCCACGTATTCCGGCAGGATTCGCTGTCCGATCGATGATTGAAGAATCCATTCGTACTTGAACCATCGAAGTCGCGTCCAAACTCGGGAAGAATCAACATGGTTGTCCGACCCCGATAGGCTTCGTTGGCCTCGATCTCACTCCACAGTTGCCCTGCCAGCCGATCGAGGTTATGAATGCCGCCGAGGTGCATGGAATAAGACCCAAAGTGCGCTGCTTCCACGTCGGAAAAACCCACGACCAGCAAAGATGGGGCAAACTTGCGCATGATTTCGACACTCATCAAGTAAGTGAACTCATCGCCGGTGATGGGTCCGCTGTCATGAATGAGGTCTGAAACAGCGCGTTGGATCGTTGATCGCGCGCTGGGATCCAGCTCCGAGCTGCCATCGAAAACATTCCAGCCCAAGCCTTCATAATTGTTTCCTTCGAGCGCGTTGTCGATTTCATCCAGTGCTTTGGTCCTGTCCGACAGGCTGCGTTTTCTACCTGATTGAATAGCTGCTTCCACGGCGTTGATCAGCAGCTGCTTCGGGAACACAACATTGCCTCCAAAGGCAGCACCGTACCCGGTCGCGGAACTGGCTCCTATCAGGCGACTCAACGCCTTATTACTCGAAACCAGCCACGTGTCTCTGGCTGGCAGGCCGCCATCCTTGCGAAGAAACTCGAATATCGTCGGAGTGGTAGGACGCAGGTTCCCCCAGGCATCCACCCTCTGCCAATTCCCGGTAAGGATGCTCGCGGTCGTGTTGAAGTGGGAAGTGACTCCATCGTTGCGGATGTTCGGGAAGAACACGGCTTGAGGCAAGAGCATTCCGGATAGATGGGGTATGTTCACAATTCCCGTTGCCGAGAAAGTCTCCTGCTTGCGAACCCCGCCGCAGATCAGCAAGACAACTTTTTGACCCGAATCCCCTCGACTCGAGTTAACGGAACCGAGCCCGTGCCGCTCCATGAACAAACTCGCAGCAAGAACTGCAGAAGCTTTCAAAAACCTTCGCTTTGACGGATCCTCCGTTAGCATTGGACTCGCCCTCGCTCACCCTGCGTAGCTAATACTATTCAGGCGAATGGCGATCGTGTGTGACAACGATCACCATTTTGAGCTGAATTGATGCTGGTCTCCGGCCACTCCAGATAGTAACGAAAAGCGGTGATTGTTGGGGAAGGCCCATGATAACCAGGACAGTTTGCAAGGCCCGGCATGCGCGTCCGCCCCCTGACGAGAAGTATCCGGTCGCCCCGAAGAAGGTATCCCACTTCACCGTCGTTCCATAGCATTCCGCCGGACATCTCTGACGCCAAATTCAGTCGTTCCTTTGATTTAAAGCCGTATATGCCCTGACGAGTTCAGCCCTTGTTCCTGCACTCTCATGCACAATCATGCCAACAATCTGATCTTTTTGCATTAATTTGCTCATTTTTGATTGACATCCAGTTCTTTTAGGTGAGATTATTCGCCATCTGCAACTATGTCCGCGACACTGTGCCGAAACGAACAGGCGCCAGACGCGGAGCAAGACAACAGAATTGGAGGAAGTGACCTTATGCGGCTTAACTATCTAATGCGAGATGAATTGAAAGCCTTTACAATAGGGCTTTTCATCGTGCTCTTCTGTTTAGGATGGGCGGCGCCGGCACTGGCGCAAATCGACCAGGGCGCGATCACGGGCACCATCACCGATTCGACAGGAAGCGCAATCCAGAGTGCATCGGTCACTCTGGTCAACCAGAGTACGAATCTCTCTTTCACACGTTCCACCGACAGCAACGGCACCTACAGGTTTTCGCCGCTCAAGATCGGACTGTATTCCTTGACGGTTACGGCGAATGGTTTTGAAACCCAAAAGCAGGAGAACATTCGTGTCGATGTAAGTCAGGTGGTGGGTATGAACCTTTCCCTCAAGCCTGGCGCGGTGACCGAATCTGTCACGGTAACATCGTCGCCGGAACTCCAGGTAGAAGAAGCTTCTACAGGCCAGGTCTTCTCCACAACACAACTCTCCGACCTTCCTCTTCTTGACCGCAACTATCTTTTTCTGGCTCAGCTTACGACGGGCGTCAACGCGCCGAACCAGGGCAATACGCAGACTTCCGGGTCAGGCGCATTTTCATCGAATGGCAGCCGCGTCTCGCAAAACAACTTCGTGCTCGACGGAGTCGACAACAACTCCAATATGCAGGACTTCCTCAACGGTGCGACCTATGCCGTGCGCCCCCCGCCGGAAGCGCTGGAAGAGTTCAAAGTTGAGAGCAGCAACTACAGTGCCGAACTTGGCCGGGCGACCGGAGCTGCGGTCAACGCGTCGATCAAGTCTGGAACCAACGCCATCCACGGCTCCCTGTGGGAATATCTGCGCAACGACCGCCTGACCGCTCTTCCCTTCAACTTCAATGCTCCAACTCAGGAGCCGAACACGGCCTACCATTCGAATATCTTCGGCGCCACGTTGGGCGGCCCCATTCTTAAAGACAAACTCTTCATCTTTGCCGATGGTCAGGGAACCCGCGTCAGCGTCTTCCAACCGCAGCAGACGAATTTGACTGTACCAACCGCCGCGGAGCGTACTGGGGATTTCTCGCAAATGCTCAATCCCGCGCTGACCAACGGAAACGGCGTTATCACCTTGTACAAGGCGGGCGGCAATGCCACGCCGACAATTGGCGGCGGGGAGACCGGGAAGGATCCGACCCGCTATTTGGCGTGTCCGACGGCCACTGGTGTCTATTCGGATGCGACTACCATCGCGGGCCAGAATGTCATCTGCCCCGGCAGCGTGGATGCGGTCGCAACGACAGTCCTCAATCTGTTTCCGCTTCCCAACCAGGGGGTGGCTGGCCAGGTGGTACAGAACTACACCGCCCCGGCGACAGCGTCTCAGAACAACACCACCCAGTATGACGTTCGTGTGGACTACAACTTCAGTTCAAAGGACCAGGCATTCGGGCGTTACAGCTATTCAAACAATCCGTCCGTCTATACCCCGCCACTGGGCGTGCTGGATGGCGGCGGGTACGGTACTGACGGTTCCGATACCAACTTCGCTAAAGGCGGCTTGTTCAGCGAGACTCACTTCTTTTCTCCAACCCTGACCAACGAGTTCCGTGTCGGTTTCAACTACCTGCAAGCGTCTTATTTGCCGGCCGATGCGCAGACCAATGTCGCCGCCAAGTATGGTTTAGGCGGCATCCCGTTTGGACCTTCGCTGGGCGGTTTCCCGACTATCTACTTCAACGGCGGCGGGTCCAACTTCGGAATTGGCATCCCCAGCTATGAGCCCTCGGATGAAAAACAGGACGTGATCGAGTTCATTGACAACGTCTCCAAGGCCTGGGGCAGGCACAACTTCAAAATGGGCGCCAACATCCAGCACATCCGCTTTTACGGGTTGCAGTCGCCCAACTCCACCGGTTACCAGGGATTCAAAGGGACTTACACCAGTGACCCTGGGGACAGAAGCGGCGCTGTCACGGGTGCGGGCCTGGCTGACTTTGCGCTCGACCAGGAGAATTACGCCTCCCTGAATAGCACCACGACTGTTACCGATCTCCGCTGGTATAACGCGGCCTATGTCCAGGACGACTGGAAAATCCGGCCGAACCTGACGGTCAATCTAGGAATCCGCTGGGAATACACCCAGCCCTTCGTCGAACTGCATGACAACCAGGCGAACTTCGCCGGCGACTTCGCCGGCATGAATCAGGGAAGTGGAACGTTCTACATCCCCAAATCGCAGAGCAACTATCCGATTCCCGCCTTTCTGGCGACCGACTTTGCCAACGACAACATCACGATCAAGTACACCGACAATCGATCGCTGGTGAACCCGGACCACCACGAGATTGCGCCGCGCATCGGGTTTGCCTATCAATTCACGCCACGGGCGGTTCTTCGCGGAGGTTTCGGCTTCTTCTACGGCGGCCAGGAGAACATCGGGTTGGGCCTGAACCTCTATAACAACCCGCCGTTCTTCTTAACCAGTTCCATTAACCCGGTCCCCAACCAGTGTTACAACACCGCCGCATCGGGCGTCGTATGTCCTACCAACGGCCAGACGCTTGAAACCGGATTCGGGGCGGCCGCCACCTCCAATACTGCCCTGGAAGCAAATGCGCAATTGCCAACTCTCTTCGGACAGGACCAGAATGCGAAGAGTACTTACACGGAATCCTACAACCTGAGTCTGCAGCAGAGCGTCTCGCCAACTATCTCGTTCACGCTCGGCTATCAGGGGAATGTGAGCCGTCACCTGCGGGTAAGCTATGCGGCGAACCAATTCCCAGGCGTCACTCCCAACGGAGCGAACAGTCAGCTCTATCAGCCTTTCTACGATTTCGGCAATATCGTTGAAGTCACCAACGAAGGCGTGGCCAATTACAACTCGCTCCAGGCGAAGCTTGACAAGCGGTTCTCGCATGGCCTGTCTTTCCTGGCGGGTTATAGCTGGTCGCACAGTCTCGACGACGCCGTTCAACCCATCCAGGGTACCGACGGCGGCGAGGCCGGCAATCCCGCGTTTCTCGGCTTGATGTTCCAGTACGGCGCCAGTGTCAGCGACGTCCGTCACCGGTTCACCTTCTCACCTTTGTACGACCTGCCGTTTGGCAAAGGAAAGCAGTTCCTGAACCACGGTGGTGTCGTAGACGGTCTGGTCGGCGGTTGGAAGGCCAGCGCCATCTTCCAGGTGCAGACTGGAACGCCGATCGCCCTGCCGGGAACTTTCCGCCTCCACGATCCGTTCGTTGCGGGGGGAACTCCCGATCCGATCGCGCAGCCGAACGAAGAATGCGCAACTCAGACTAAGACGATAGCGCACTGGTTCAATCCTTGCGCCTTTTCCCAGGCGCCGACTGCTTACTTGACTGCTGTCCCAGCGGGCGCCAATGGGGTTCTGCTAAGTCAGGCTGGAACCCTGCCATACGGCCAGCGCGGACGGCAGACAATAGGTGGCCCTGGCTTCAACCGGCTGGACATGTCTCTGTTCAAGAGCTTCAAGCTGCCGTTCCGTGAGTCGGCTTTCGAGCTGCGAGCAGACGCCATCAATCTCATGAACACTCCATCCTTTGGCGATCCCAACAACGGTCTTACCGGAGGAAGCGCCGGCCAGATCAATTCGACAAGGTTCAGCGGGTTACTCCCCGATGGGCGCGTCATTCAGGTTGCCGGCCGCATAACCTTCTAACTTCCTAACCTTGAGCCGCCTCACCGAGACACAGGTGGGGCGGCTCGTGTCCTTTCAAGTGGATGGTCGACCATGGGGTATCGCACTGAATCGAACCGCCTCGCCGCGGCTCGTGGATTGGACAGGCGCGAGTTTGTGCGCGCAGTGTGCGGCTCTGCCCTGGCCACGACGGTTTCCAGCATGCTTCCGCAGCGGGCTTGCGCGCGTGCATCCGATCGGCGCAAAGTCGTCGTGGTCACTTTCGGCGGCGGCGCAAGAGACCAGGAGACCTTTGCCCCCGAGGGCCAGGAGAATATACCTCGATTGCTACACGAGCTGATTCCCCAAGCTGCATTCTTTAGCCAGGTTGTAAATCAGGGCATCCTTGGACACTATGTTGCAACGGCATCCCTCGCCACCGGGGTCTACGAGCGCTTCAACAACTTTGCCGATGTGTCGCCGGAAAACCCTACTGTCTTCGAGTACTTCCGCAAGGGGAAACGGCGGCCTCCAGCAGACGCGTGGGTTGTTGCTCCGAGCAACGGGTTCAACCGCATCGGACAGAGCTCCCACGGGCAATTCAGCGGACAGGGTGCGAGCGTCGTGCTGCCCAAGCGGCTGCTGGCGCGTCCGGATGGCACGGCGGCGTTTGGCGGCTTGGAGCATCTGCTGAACGATAACTACGAGTCGCCGATCCAGGCTCCCGTGGCTCTCGCCGAAGAGATGCATCCGGAGCAGATAGCTTCCTTGTTGAAACTATCTGTCGCGGATTTTGCCGCGCATGCCAGCACCTTGAGCAGCCCCGATGAGCTATCGCTCTTTGTGGTGCGGCGACTAATGCAAGAGCTTGCGCCCAGCTTGTTGTGGGTAACCCTGCATGATATCGACGTCGCGCACAGTGGAGCGTTCTCGCTCTACCTGGAGGGAATTCGCCGCTCGGATACGATCTGCGCGGAGCTGTGGCGCACCATTCAGAGCGACCCCGAGTACAAAGACAAGACAAATCTGCTGATCCTGCCGGATTTTGGCCGCGATTCGGACACCGACGCCGGAGGAAACGGGTTCCAGCATCATCGCACCGGGGACGCTCTCTCGCGCACTACCTGGATGATGGCGCTCGGCCCGGACATCCGGCAGAACACCATCGTTGACCGCCGCATTGAATCCATCGACTTGACGCCCAGTGTCGCCGCCCTGCTCGGATGCGACGCACCCATGGCGCACGGCAAATTGATTCGGGAGTTAGGGCTGTGAACCATGCGCAAGGACACGTACCGGTCTCCGCGGAGCAACTGCGGCTGCTTGAGGATTTGCCCGTCCCTTTAGCCGCAGTCATGATGCACCAAGTTTCACGGGCTGATAGGTTGTTCCCCGTGGAGCGCCGCGAACTGGACGGCACCTTAAAGTCCCTGATGGCGCCGCGGCCCAAGTCAACGGAGCAGGCTGTCGAAATGTTCGCGACCCTTCGCTTATCGCCGGAGTTGCAGCGCCTTGACTGGCGCTCGGATCCTGCCGGCTTCGTGGAACGGATGACCGCGGAGCTTTGGAGCAGCGGCCAAATTGAGACATTTCGCAACGCGGCCAAGTTGCTCGCGCCCTCCGCTTCAGCAGTAGGGCAGGGAACTCAGGAGCCGTCATCGCGTTTCGTCGTCATCGTGCTCGATCGGCGTTTGCGCGCGGCTTCGGAATCGCCGATGCTTTTCCGAAGACTCCGTCCTCAAGGTACGTTCTTTCCCCACACCGAGGACAATCGAGGAATGGAAACGCTCGAGCGCTGGATGGCTGCCCGTGCCAGCGCAGATGCCGAGCCCTATGCGCATTGGAAAATAGCAGGTGACAGATGGAGCGAATCTTCGAACGCTCAGGTTGTGTCGCTTTCCTACGATGGACTCAGCGTTGAACGGCGGAAGCTCCTGGCGTTCTTCAACGCTACGCGCAACTCAGCCGCCTCTGGCGGTCCTGAGGGATTGCGGCAGGCACTGCTGCATCTGACTCCCGAGCAGATCGGGTTAATCTCAATCGACGACCCCGTCCTTCGCACGTTTGCCATGGATATTTTTACCGAGGGTTCCGGCACCCAGTTGTATGCGACAACCTTCGTACAGTGGACAATCCGTGAAGCGCTGCGGAGAGCGCAGCCGCAGAGCTTGCTCGCGCGATTCTCCTCTCGAAGCAAGGCCACATCGATCGACATGCGCATGACAAAGCCTGAACTGGAGCCGCCGCCAGACGATGCCGGCTCGCTGATTGACGCGGAGATGGGAGCGTACCTGAGCTATGTGAACTTGATGCGCCTGCCGAACCCCGATCGTGCAAGTTTTCTGGTATGGCACGAAGGATATGGCCAGGCACTGCTGGTTGGAAGAGGAATGCCGCAAGGGAGCGAAAGTACTTCAGCAATGACGCTGGAGAGGATTTTGGCGCTCACTGCATGAGGAATCACCAAGGTGGACGTGTCCTCCTACGCGGAAACAAACTGACTATGCGGAAACAAACTGAAAGCGAGGGGTGAAGTTTTGAAGCGACGTGAAATGATTCTCGGGTCCGCCCAATTTGGATTGGTAGCGGCATTGCGTTGGACAGCACCTGCGGCTCTAGCCGGTATCGCGCGTAATTTATCAGGCGAGTCCGGTCCATCGGGGCTTCGCGCCCGCCCTTCCGCCGATCAGATGGCATGGCAGGATCTTGAGCTGGGCATGTTTGTGCACTTCGCGCCGAATACGTGGCAGGATGTGGAATCGGACAATCTCACGACGCCGCTCTCCGCAATCAATCCAAAGAATCTGGATACCGACCAATGGGCGCAGACAGCGACGAATCTTGGAGCGAAATACGTCGTATTCGTAGCCAAACACCAGGGCGGATTTTGCATGTGGCAGACCGAAACGACGGACTACAGCATACGCAACACGCCGTGGCGCGGCGGCCATGGCGACGTTCTTGCAGATGTTTCCGCCTCCTGCAGCAAGCATGGGCTCAAGCTGGGCGTCTATGTCTGCCCACGAGACGATCACTTTGGCGCAAAGACCGGAGGCATCTGCGAGACGCCTGAACAACAGGCCCATTATGACGCGATGTATCGACAGCAACTGACGGAAGTCCTCTCCCGCTATGGAGAACTGGTCGAAGTCTGGTTCGACGGATCGACGATCACCCCCGTCAGCGATCTCCTTACGAAGTATCAGCCTCACGCCATGGTGTTTCAGGGTCCTTCGGCGACCATTCGCTGGGTGGGCAACGAGGATGGCTTTGCGCCCAATCCCTGCTGGAACGGCATCGATAAAGCGGATGCAAAAACCGGCACCGCCACCTCGCTGAACAGCGATCCCGACGGAGATGTGTGGTTGCCGAGCGAGGTCGATGTCTCCATACGGCGCCCCGAGTGGTTCTGGAGCACGAAGAACGAGAACAAAGTGCTCACTCCGGAACAACTGCTGTCGATCTACTATCGGTCGGTTGGTCGCGGCACCCAGCTACTGCTCAATATTCCCGCAAACCGCGATGGACTGCTTTCAGAGCCCGACTGCGCCTCAGCCGGGAAATTCGGCCAAGAGATTCAGGCGCGTTTTGCGAAGCCGCTGGCCGCGACCGAGGGAGACGGGGCCGAAGTAACCTTGAAACTCGGCGCCCCGACGCTGATCGACACAGTAATCTTGCAGGAGGATATTTCCAAGGGCGAGCGCGTCCGGCAGTACAGCATCGAAGGGCATGTGGGTGGAACATGGCGCGTACTTGGCGAGGGTACCTCGATCGGTCACAAGCGCATTCAACCCGTTGACCCGATCGCCGTGGATGCGTTGCGCATCGTGACGACCAGAAGCGTAGGGACCCCGGCTTTCCGTAGCGTAGCTGTATTTCACACGGGCTTCGCTCCGCCGAGCGACTGGAATGCCGCGCCGCAAATCTGGGCAGCAAACCTCGCTGGCCATTGGCGCGACAATGCCTTCTCCATTGACTTGACCTCTAAAGTCGACGCCGCTACACAGTATCGTCTCCGGTTTGTTCCACGCACGGGAACGATTACAGCAGTAAAGAACGTCGTGCTCAAACTGCACAATGTCGCGGAGCCAAACTTCGTCAAACCCGTCAACGGAAAAGTCGACGAGTTAATCATCGACATTACTGGCGTGGCGGAAACTGTTCAGGTTTCTGGGCAGATTGACGGCGCTCCCTCGGGCGACATTCTGCTGCAGAAGCTATAGCGTCCGCAGGCCTAGACGCGGCATCACGGAAACGGAAACCGTGAATCATCAATCATCGGCAGGGCCGCGCACCACGCGCGGCTCGACTATCATTGACAACGCAGACAACTGGCCGGAATAACCCGGCCAGATTTCTTGCAATCATTCATAGCGACTCGGTTCGATTCATCGGAGCTCCATGAAAAAGTGCTGGTTGTTCCTCTCCACTGTTCTTTGCGCGGTCTTATCTCTTCATGCGGCAACGCCATCCCATACGCTTGAGTTGCAAAACGGCAAATTTCAAATGGACCACCGTCCATTTCAGATTCTTGCCGGTGAAATGCACTACGCGCGCATCCCACGCGCACGCTGGCGGCAGGCGATGCGGATGGCTCGCTCCATGGGGCTCAACACCGTCACAACCTATGTGTTCTGGAATGTTCATGAGCCGGAGCCAGGTCACTTCGACTTCACAGGACAAAACGACCTCGCTACCTTCCTTAGAACTGCACAGGAGGAGGGCCTCTACGTCGTTCTGCGTCCTGGACCCTACGCGTGCGCCGAGTGGGAGTTCGGCGGTTATCCCGCGTGGCTGCTCAAGGATCGCACCACCGTGGTTCGCTCGCTCGACCCCAAGTTCATGAAGCCGGCCGCGGACTGGTTCCAACATCTTGGCGCAGCCGTCAAACCGTTCCTGCTCGCAAACGGCGGCCCAATCATCGCCGTCCAGGTCGAGAATGAATACGGTTCCTTCGGGAAGGACCACGAGTACATGCAGGCGATCCGTCAGCTTGTGATGGACAGCGGTATGGGTGGGACATTGCAACATCCCACCCTGCTCTATACCGCCGATGGCGGCGTCCAGCAGCCCGCCGGCTCTCTGCCCGATCTTCCCGCAGCGGTAAACTTCGGCCCCGGAGACGCTTCCCAGGAGACCGCGCGCCTTCGCGCCTTCCGCCCCAACGGACCCCTCTGGGTGGGCGAATACTGGGCTGGATGGTTCGATCATTGGGGCCGCAATCATCAGGCAACAAACACCGACAAGCAGGTGGCTGAATACGAGTCGCTTCTCAAGCAAGGTTACTCAATCAATCTCTACCTGCTGTGGGGCGGCACCAGTTTCGGATGGATGAACGGCGCCAACAGTGACGGCAAGAACTACGAGCCCGACGTCACCAGCTACGATTACGACGCGCCCATCAGCGAGCGCGGGGAGCCCCGCGAGAAGTATTTCAAGCTCCGCGATGCGATCGCGCGCGTAACCGGCATTGAGCCTCCGCCAGTGCCTCCCATCCCTCCCGCAGTCGCCTACCCAATCGGGCCTGTCGAGGAGTCGGCGTCTCTCTGGGATAACCTGCCGAAACCGATCTCGTCCCCGCGGCTTATGGCTATGGAGGAGATCGGTCAATCCTACGGATTCATTCTCTACACAACGCAGCTCGACGCCGCGCAGTCGGGTTCGTTGGTGCTGGATGGCCTGCACGACTACGCCAGTGTGTATCTCGACCGCAGCCTCATCGGCGTCCTCGATCGCAGGCTCGGTCAGACGTCCTTGGATGTTCCAGCCGCAGGCAAGGGCCGCGAACTTGCCATCCTCGTTGAAAACACGGGCCGCATCAATTACAACATTGTGCTGCGCAACGAAAGCAAAGGCATCCTCAACCGAGCTCTGCTCGCGGACAAGGAACTCACCGGATGGTCTATCTTTTCCCTTCCGATGGATCGGCCAGAAGATCTGCACTACAGGAGGTCGCCGTGCGCCGGTCCTTGCTTCTTTCGCACCTCGCTGGACGTTCCAGCAACGGCGGCGCCAGCGGCACAGGATACATTTCTCGACACGGCATCCATACGGAAAGGCTTCGCCTGGATCAACGGAAGTCCCCTCGGCCGTGCCTGGAATGCCGGTCCACAGGCTAGCCTATTCATACCGGGAAGCTGGCTGAAGCAGGGGAAGAATTCGCTGGTGATTCTCGATCTACAGGCAGACCAAGCGCCTGCTCTGCAGACGACAACCCACGCACTATGGATCCCCGGCAAAGACGAGCCAAGAAAGAAATAACCGAACCGAGCGGCCTAAACAGATTCCACAGAATGAGGTGACCATTTTGACAGTTTTGAGATTCGGTAAGACAGCACTGTTTGCCGTTGTCTTCTGCAGCCTATCGGTTTCGGCACAGGTCCAGTTTTCGAACCAACTGATGCCCCAGCCCGCGTCGATGTCGATCGGATCAGGCGCGCTTTCGTTGGACTCCACTTTTGCCGTCGAAGTCCCGGGCATTTCCGACCCGCGCCTCACCTACGCCATTGACCGCGCAGTGCGTCGCATCGAGATGACCGCCGGCTTGCGCCATGCCGGGCGCGGTGTTGCGGGATCAACCAGGCTCATCGTCAAGGTCGATCATCCTTCCGCGGCGGTCCAATCCCTCGATGAAGACGAGAGCTACTCGCTCAGCGTCACGTCCTCGGGCGCCGAACTCGAAGCTGCAAGCGAGGTGGGCGCCATGCATGGTCTCGAAACCCTCTTCCAACTCGTCGAGCCGAGCGGCAGCAGCTACATGATCCCGGCCGTTACGATCCACGACGAGCCTCGATTCCGCTGGCGTGGCCTCATGGTTGACTGCGGCCGCCACTTCGAGCCCGTCGCCGTGATTGAGCGCACCCTTGATGGCATGGCCGCCGTCAAGCTCAACGTCTTCCACTGGCACCTCACGGAAGACCAGGGCTTCCGCATGGAAAGCCGCATCTATCCCAACCTGACCGCCAAAGGATCCGACGGACTTTTCTATACCCAGCAAGATGCAAAGGAGATTGTTGCCTATGCTCGCGCCCGCGGTATTCGCGTGGTGCCGGAATTCGAGATGCCGGGACACAGCACCGCCTGGCTTATGGCCTACCCGGAACTTGCCAGTGGTAGCACGCCCAATGAGATCCGCCGCGAGTTCGGGGTAAGCAACTACGCTATCGATCCCACACGCGAGGCGACGTATACCTTCATAGACCGCTTCCTGACAGAGATGGCCGCAATTTTCCCCGACGACTACGTTCACATCGGCGGAGACGAATCGCCTGCTCCCGACTGGAAGACTAATCCTCGCATCGTGGCCTTCATGAAGGCTCACAACCTGAAAGACAACGACGCCCTCCAAGCCTACTTCAACACACGCGTGCTCAAGATCGTCGCCCGTTTGCACAAGCACATGATGGGCTGGGATGAGGTGCTCACCCCTGGCCTGCCCAAAGATGTGGTGGTGCAATCATGGCGCGGTGAGGCTTCCCTCTTCAAAGGGGCAAAGATGGGATACGAAGGCGTGCTCTCGGCGCCCTACTACCTGGACGGGATGCGCCCCGCGGGTGTGCATTATCTCGCCGATCCTCTTCCATCCTCCTCCGGTCTTACACCGGACGAGCGCAAGCTCATCCTCGGCGGAGAGGTATGTATGTGGGGCGAGCACCTTTACGAGCGCACGATCGATTCACGCATATGGCCCCGAACCGCTGCGATTGCCGAGCGCTTCTGGTCTCCCGAAAACGTGCGCGATGTGGACGACATGTACCGCCGTCTCCTCCCGATCTCCATTGAGCTTGAAGGCTTGGGCCTGACTCATCTGGAGTCTGAGGATGCCGGCTTGCGCCAGCTCGCAGACACCACTGAGATCGATGCGCTTCGCACATTCGCATCGGCTTTCGAGCCGGTAAGCTTTGGAGAGCGGTCGCAGACGCAGCACACCGATCAGCTCACTGCGCTCGACGGCTTCGTCGATGCTGTTCGTCCCGACCCGCCCTCGCGCCACTGGTTTGAACTTGCCGTAAAGCGGCTCCTCATCGATCCCCAGGGCGACACGAGAGACCGCATTGCTCTTGAAACCTGGTTCAAGCAACTCTCCGAAGCTGTTCCCGCCGTACGCCAGCAGATGGTCGGCTCGCCGCGCCTTGCCGAGCTATTAGTCCGCGCCGACCAACTTCTGCAACTCGCAGCGATGGGCCAACAGGCGCTCCAGCATGTAGCCTCCGGACAGAGAGCGCCGGCAGGTTGGAAGGCAACCCAGATCGATACGCTCGAACAGGTCAACAAACCGAGTGCTCTTGTCCGATTCGATTTCCTAATCCCGATGAGAGACCTCGTGAAGGCGGTTGCCGAGTAAGGGACTTGCTGCATAGTTCGAGCGGCTCACCGCGCCGGAATCGTCGCAGACTTAATCGTAAACTTGTCGCTGTCCTGAATCCCGGCCTGATTCTTTTAGGAGGAAAAGTAGGCAGCCATCCCATTTCGCTCAGCTTCGTTACCAAGGATCTTGAGCATTCCGAATTTGCCATGCTGTGCCAGGAACTCCGCGACAAGATTATCTGTTTGACAAATGTGCGTTTCTAAGCGATGTTGAAGGGAGCATAGGCCGAGAATTCCCTGTGGCCACTTTATGAACAAACATTACAAACAATGAAAGGCATTGCGCATGCGATTTGCCGCATTCAGGAGTGGAGACCGGGAGGGGCTGGCCATTGCGTGCCCAGATGGAAAAGTTCACGGGCTGTTGAGCGGGGAAGAGAGCTATCCTGGCAATCTTGGCCTTCTTGTTCAACGTGGCCGCGACGCGCTGGATCGCGCAGCTGTGTTGCTCGCCAACGGACCGCAAATCGATCTCGACCAGGTCGTTCTGCTCCCGCCTTTGTCTACCCCCGGAAAGATCGTCTGCGTAGGGCTGAACTACGTCGATCACTCGATCGAGAGCGGCTTTGCAGTGCCCGACTATCCCACGATCTTCGCGCGTTTTACTTCCAGCCTCATCGGCTGCGGCGCCGCGATCATCCGACCCATGGTCTCCACTCAGCTTGACTATGAAGGCGAAATGGTCGCCATTATCGGCGTTGGCGGAAGACGCATTCGCGAGCAGGACGCTCTTGACCACGTCATTGGCTACTCCATTTTCAACGACGCTTCCGTTAGGGATTACCAGAAGAAGTCTCCTCAATGGACAATCGGAAAGAACTTCGACGGCACAGGGGCATTCGGTCCCTACCTGGTCACCGCGGACGAACTTCCACGCGGAGCGAACGGTCTACACATCCAGACGCGTCTCAACGGTGCAGTTGTGCAGGACGCGTCAACCGGCGACATGGTGTTCAGCGTGGCACAGCTAATCTCGATTCTGAGCGAAGCCATTACTCTTTCGCCCGGCGACATCATCGTGAGCGGCACACCGGCCGGAGTTGGTATGGGGCGGAATCCGCCGCTTTTCATGAGGCATGGCGATGTTTGCGAGGTCGAAATCGAGGGGATCGGTACACTCCGCAATAACGTCGAGGACGAATAGCCAATGTTTGTGGCAACAGGATGGCGCCGCCTGAATACCCACGGCGTGAGTCAAAGGAAGCGATGTCAGTCAATGGAACAGAGCCGATCGCAACGACAGCCGGTGAGAGCCGCCTTCGCCGCAATGCGCTCAACGCGAGCCACATTGTCGCCTCTACTCTCGCGAGCATAGCGCCCGCAATGAGCTTCTTCTTTGGCTTTGCCGTCATTGTGCAAGGCGCAGGGCTGGCAGCACCTTTGACCATTCTGACCGCGACAGTCGTCATACTCTTCCTGACCAACACGATCGCGGAGTTTTCGCGTTTCACGCCGTCCACCGGATCTTTTGTAACGTTTACCGGCAAGGCGTTCGGACCTTCCGTCGGAACAGCTGTTTCTGTATTTATTACATTCGGATATGTCGTCGCCGCGTCGACGGTGGTCTCCATAGCGGGTACTTGGATCGCGGAGACGCTCAAGCTCTTCCTTGGCATTTCAATTCACTGGGCCATCCTCACCGTACTAATCTCGGCCGCCACCGGCTGGCTGGTTATGCGAGGTGTTGCGCTCTCCACGCTCTGGTCGGGCATCTTTTTCTACTTCGAGGTTGGGTTGTTGATTTTGGGAAGCATTTTTATGCTCGTCGCTCACCGGGGTTTCCTGACCCTCGCTCCATTCAGGATTTCAAACCTGTCCGGCGGTCTCGCTGGGCTGGGCGCAGGGTTTCCACTCGCTATTTATCTGTTCATCGGTTGGGAGAACTCTGCTTCTCTCGCCGAAGAGACCGAGAATCCTCGACGCGACATTCCACGCGCTTTGATTACATGCGCGCTGGCTATCGGCATCTTCTACACGTTTCTTGCCTACGCTACGGCGGTCGGGCTCAGAATGGATGCGCATGCCCTTGTCGCATCGCGCCTACCTTTCATTGATGGATTGAAAGCCTCAGCCCCAGCGCTTCTCGTGGTGGCATACATTGCCGGTGTCACCAGCATTCTTGGTTCGCTCATCGGCCTGGTTAACTCTCAAGCGCGTATTTTGTTTAACTCAGGGCGCGAAGGTTTGCTACCGGAGTTCCTCGGCAAGATTCATCCTCGCCACCAGACGCCGCACAGCGCACTGTGGGTGTTTCTCACCATTGCTGTTGCGCTGATTCTTGGCTTTGGGCTGTTCGGCGGAGTGGCGCCGATGGACTACTTCGGCTTCGCCTGTACGCTCGGCACAATCCCCATCATTCTCACTTACATGCTTACGAATCTCGCGCTTCCAATCTACGTGATCCGCCACCAGCGCAGTGAGCTCAACATCTTTCGTCATGTGCTGTTGCCGATTGCCGGCACGCTGATCATGCTGTTTCCCCTTTGGGGACTTATCCAGCCGGGGCAAGTCTGGCCCTTCAATATTTTCCCTTGGATCGCACTGAGCGCACTTTTTCTATCCGTGATCTACGGCATCGTGATTGCGCGCTTGTCCCCCGGCCTGGCGGCTCGCATCGGCGTCTACGTTGCCGACCAGTAATTTGGAAGGAATGTCAGCTTTTCACTTTGCAAGGAGGTTAGTGTCATGCAGCCAATTCTCTTTCGCGGTGCTAGTGTTTGGGACGGTAGCGGAGCTCCCGCATTTCCCGCCGACGTACTTGTCGAAGGCGCCAGGATCAAATCGATTGCGCGTGCGCCAGAACGCCTCACAACAGAAGGAGCTTTCATCATCGAGGCGCGCGGTCGCACTCTGATGCCGGGTCTCGTTGAAGGACACGCGCATATTTCATTCGGTGGTGCAGTCAATGATTCCGACCTCGGCAATATTCCTCCCGAAGAGCATGTGCTCCTGACCGTTCGCAATGCAAAGACTTTGCTGGACCACGGATTTACCAGCGCTTATAGTGCCGCAACTTCGAAGCTCCGCCTGGATGTGGTCATCCGCAATGCAGTGAATGCCGGACAATTCCCAGGGCCGCGCATCCGTGCGGCCAGCCCGGAGATTACGGTCACGGGCGGCCTTGGCGACGAGCGCAAAGCGCATATGTATTACGAAAGCTTCGGCATGATCGCCGACGGCCCGGAGGAAATAAGAAAGGTTGTGCGCCTTTGTTGCCGCGAAGGCGTGGATAACATCAAGGTGAATATCTCCGGAGACGATCTGAGCCCCGCGGCGCACGGTGGACTAACCGTTATGCGCGACGATGAAGTCCAGATGGCGGTCGGCGTAGCGCGCGACTTCGGCAAGAAGGTCAACTGCCATGCCCGCGCGGCAGAATCCGTGAAGCGAGCGGTCCGCTGCGGCATTGACGTCATCTATCACTGTGAATCGGCGGACGAGGAAGCCATCGACATGCTGGAATCCGCAAAGGATCGGATCTTCGTCGGCCCGGCGATCGGCATCATCTATAGCACGCTCTACGAAGGCGAGCAGTTCGGCTTCCATCGCGATTCCGACATTGGCCGCCAGATGCAGCGCGTCATTGACACTACAGCCGCCGTCTATACGGAGCTTCGCAAACGCGGCGTGCGCATCCTCATCGGAGGAGACTACGGATTTGCGCAATCACCGCAAGGCGACAATGCCCGCGATCTTAAACATTTCGTCGATCTGCTCGGTTTCTCGCCAAGCGAGGCATTGCAGTGCGGCACGCGCATCGGAGGCCAGGTGATGGGGCTCGGCAACGAACTTGGCCAGGTGAAGGAAGGATTTCTCGCAGATCTGCTCCTCGTAGATGGCGATCCGCTTGAGGATCTTGACCTGGTCGTCCGGGAAAAGAACCTGCATGCGATCATGAAGGAAGGCTCGCTCTACAAAAATTGCTCAGACACGGCTCAAATTGAAAATACTGTTGTCGCTGACTATGAGCATGCTGGCGGTCACGGTCTGACGCCTTGAGGCGGCACACTCTTCCACATCGAATTTCGCTCGGGCGTTTTTGACCTGGTCGGCGTCATCTCCGGCGCCCAAATCGCCATGGGACGCATATACAGGCCGGCCCGAAACTTTCCCGTGGCGATGGACCGATCTTTGATACTTCCAATCCTCGCTTCCCTCAGCCGGAACCACCGACGAATGGAACGGTGATAGTCATCATCAAGGTACTCATCGTCAGTTGGGTTACTCAAACCGCGCTCCGAGCGCAACTTGCGCCGGAACAAGTAAAGGCGTCAAGAAAAGCCCAAACAAAGCCACAGCTCTTGAGAGCATCCATGCGCTGGCTCAGATGGCAGGGAAGTGGCTTGACAGACGGGGCTGAGCGACGACGGGTCGACCAGCCTCAGACCTCACCTGCCAGGACAGAGAAGTCCCGGGTGCAGCGCTCCACGCGCCGCCTCCGTGTTCGCCTCAACAAAAAGCAAGAGTGAGCGAAATTGAACAGAATGCCGCAAACCTTTGGAGCGATAATTCGACTGAATCCTACAGTGCCGAACCTGAACGAGGTGCCCCATGCTCAATCGGTCTGGCAAGTACTTCCACCACCGGAACAACACAAACGGGAATCACGACTCAATCTGCAACGGGTGCTTTCTCACCGTCGCCACGGCCAGCGAGGAATTTGAACTCGCTCCTCTGGAGGACTCCCACGTTTGCGACCCAGTGCGTGTCTACCAGGTCAGCGAATACGCACACCGCGCGCTCGCCAATCTTAACCACAACCTTGGAATATCCCAGGCGCGCGAAGATCGGAACTAAGAGGCAAGACCGGGTGCTGCACCCACTTCCCAGGGAAAAACCGCGCCCAATGCATACCCCTTTTTTGCACCGCCCGAGAAAGAGGCTACGGTCACCGCGCCGGTGAGGGCTGTTTCCGGGCCTGGGCTCACGTACTGACTCAGACGGCCCGGCGCGCGAGATAACGGAGTAGAAGTGCGGCCGAGAGAGCGATGACAGCACCCAATACGAATTCTGCGCTAGAAGAATCAGCCGGGGAAAGCGGCCCGGCCGGTGTTGGCCCCGAGGGAACTCCGGTACCTCCGGATAAGTCTTTGCATGTTGCAAAAGCCAAGAACCACAACATACGTATTTCCTCTGCCGTCCTCGATGCGGCGGGGAAGGGCGGCGATGCACTGCTTCAGTCGCTGCGCACGGCTCCCGAGGGACTGACGCAAGCGGAAGCCGAAGCGAGAGCGCGTACCACCGGCCCGAACGAGATCGCGCGGGAACGCCGGCGCGGCTGGTTCATGCGGCTCTTGATCATTCTTCGCAACCCACTGGTGATTCTGCTAGCTGCTCTCTCGTCGGTCTCCTTTGCGACGGGCGACGCGCGCGCCGGGACCGTGATGGCATGCATGGTGGTGCTCAGCGCCACGCTGCGTTTCGTTCAGGAAGCCCGCGCGGACGCGGCTGCGGCAAAACTCAAAGCCATGATCCACGTGACCGCCGCTGTCTTTCGGGATGGCAAGGCACATGAGATGCCGCTGCGCGATCTGGTTCCTGGGGACATCATCAATCTACACGCCGGCGACATGATCCCCGGCGATGTGCGGGTTCTCACTGCGAAAGACCTGTTCGTGAGCCAGGGCACGCTCACCGGAGAGTCCTACCCTGTCGAGAAGTTCCACGATCCGGACCCCAAGGCCTCCAATTCGCCGATCGACCTGAAGAACGTCTGCTTCATGGGGACGAGCGTTGAAAGCGGTACGGCAACTGCGGTCGTGGTGGTGACGGGAGTAAACACTTATCTCGGCGCCATGGCGGGCTCGATCACGGAAGAAGCGCCGCCTACCAGCTTCGACCGCGGCCTGAGCCGCTTCACATGGCTGATGATCCAGCTCATGGCGGTCATGGTGCCTCTAGTTTTCCTGATCAACGGCTTTACCAAGCACGATTGGAAGAGCGCATTCTTCTTCGCGATGGCCGTGGCCGTGGGTTTGACCCCCGAGATGCTGCCCATGATCGTCTCCGTGTGCCTCCCCAAGGGAGCCATCGCGATGAGCCGCAAGAAAGTGATCGTCAAGCGGCTCAATGCCATTCAAAACTTTGGCGGGATGGACGTATTGTGCACGGATAAGACGGGCACGCTGACCGAGGATCGTGTCGTCCTGCAGCGGCACTGCAACGTAGCCGGACGAGAAACCGACGAAGTGCTGCTGGACGGTTACATCATTAGTCACTTTCAGACCGGCCTCAAAAATCTGCTCGACACTGCGATTCTGAATAGCTCGGATTTCCATCAACAAACGCTCATCGAAAAGTACAAGAAGCTCGATGAGATCCCCTTCGATTTCACGCGGCGCATGATGTCCGTGATGGTGGAGACTCCTGAAGGGAAAGCAATCCTCCTCACCAAAGGCGCACCGGAAGAGATATTCCACCAGTGCTCTCAATTCGAGTTGGACGGGAAGCTATCGCCCATGGATCCAGGGTTGATGAAAGGGTTGCGGGATGAATATGCGAGCCTCAGCAACGACGGCTTTCGGGTGCTGGCTGTAGCCGTCAAGGAACTCCCAGGGAAGCAGTCCTGCTCAAAGGAGGACGAGCGCGACCTCGTGCTGAAAGGATACGTTGCATTTCTCGACCCGCCCAAGGGTACTGCGGCAATCGCAATCCAGGCCCTGCACAAGCATGGTGTAGGAGTGAAGATCCTCACCGGCGACAACGACCTGATCAGCCGCAAGGTGTGCCGGGAAGTGGGACTTGAGCCCGATCCAATGCTCCTGGGCGAAGTCGTGGAGAAGATGTCCGACGCGGAATTGGCGGATGCGGCGGAGAAGACAACGCTCTTCGCACGGCTTACTCCCGCTCACAAGCAGCGGATCGTGCGTCTTCTCCGCAGCAAGGGACATGTGGTCGGCTTCATGGGAGACGGAATCAACGATGCTCCCGCGCTGCATGCCGCGGACATCGGCATCTCAGTGGATACAGCCGTGGACATCGCCAAGGAGTCAGCGGATCTGATTCTGCTGGAGAAAGACCTCATGGTGCTCGAAGGGGGCGTCATTGAAGGACGAAAGGTCTTCGCGAACATCATCAAGTACATTCGGATGGGAGCCAGTTCCAACTTTGGAAACATGTTCAGCGTGCTTGGAGCGAGCGCCTTTCTTCCCTTCATCCCGATGGCGCCGATCCAGATATTGACGAACAACATGCTGTATGACTTCTCCCAGGTGCCGATTCCGACGGACGCGGTGGACGAAGAACTGGTGGCGCGGCCGCGGCCCTGGGACGTCGGAGAGATCAAGCGATTCATTCTCTGCATCGGACCCATCAGCTCGATCTTCGACTACACAACCTTCTTTGTCATGCTCTATCTGTTCAAGTGCTGGGATCCATCCCGCGCACCGTTATTTCAGACTGGCTGGTTCGTCGAGTCAATCATGACGCAGACGCTCGTCATCCACATCATTCGCACCAATAAGATCCCCTTCTTTCAGAGCCGCGCAAGCTGGTCTTTGACCCTCACAACACTGGCCATCATGGCCTTCGGAGCGTGGCTTCCGTACTCCCCGCTGGCCTCTTCACTTGGCCTCGTGCACCTGCCGGGGCTCTACTGGCCGATTCTGCTCGCCACGCTTCTTGCTTACTCGTGCCTTACGCAAGCGGTAAAGGTCTGGTTGCTGTGGAGGAAATGGATTTGAAGGTGCATCCATTACTCATGGCTTTGACCTGCCGGCTGTAAATCGGGGCAGGAGTTGGGAGAAGATCGTGTTTCCGGGCTTCCAACGCTTCCTCAATCGAAAGGGAAACAAAATGCTGACGGGCAAGAAGGAACAACACCACACCGGACGCATTGGCTGGATGCGCGCAGCGGTTCTGGGCGCGAACGACGGCATCCTAACAACATCAAGTCTCGTGCTGGGTGTAGCTGCCGCGCATGCGACACACCGTAACCTGTTGGTTGCAGGAATTGCCGGCCTGGTGGCCGGGGCTATGTCCATGGCCGCCGGGGAGTATGTTTCGGTCCATTCGCAGGCAGACACCGAAAATGCTGACCTGGATATTGAGCGCGCGGAGCTAAGGACAGACAATAAAGGCGAACACAAGGAGCTGGCGGCGATTTACATCGCTCGTGGGCTTGATCCCGCTCTCGCGAAACAGGTGGCTCAGCAATTGATGGCGCATGACGCATTGGGCGCACATGCCAGCGATGAACTTGGTATCTCCGAGACGCTTCGTCCGCGCCCTATCCAGGCTGCGCTCTCATCGGCTGGAAGCTTCGCACTCGGCGCATTGATGCCTCTCTTAGTCACGGCTATCGCACCGATAAAGGGATTGATCCCCCTTGTATCTGTCTCTTCATTGGCGTTGCTCGCACTTCTGGGTGGATTGGCAGCAGGCGCGGGCGGGGCAGGAGTGATGATCGGCGCAATCCGCGTGACGTTCTGGGGCGGATTGGCCATGGCGGTGACCGCAGGCATCGGATGGATATTTGGAGCAGTTGTGTAAAGCCCGCAAATGAGAAGCTGCCGACGGAAAATGGGAAGGTGTTTATGCCGAAATGGGGCCGATCCAACTCTCACTCCAGGCAAGGATATTGCTGGATCGTCGCTGCCAGAGGATTTGCGTTTCTTCCAGTGGGATGGAAGCGCCGTCGAAGTGCGGTATGAGTCGCGCCGTCTCGGGATCGAGATCGTTGAGCCAAATCTGAACTTCGAATTCGTGCTTCTCGCCGGCTCATCCGCACATTTGGTGAAGTTGTTGCGGGTCTTTGTGTTTGTTAGAACTGGTGCAGTTTCAGGCTGCATGCATGACGCGTATGCGCAGCAGATCGAATTTCGCGCGTCCGTACATGGA
>Ga0182030_10003412_pt1 | contig 33917 bp, 35 predicted proteins | sample 812S3MmetaG_FD_121299 | JGI IMG/M metagenome (GOLD analysis project Ga0182030, IMG submission 121299) | Permafrost microbial communities from Stordalen Mire, Sweden - 812S3M metaG (Illumina Assembly) | ecosystem: Environmental > Terrestrial > Soil > Wetlands > Permafrost | place: Sweden...
CGCCAAATCAGACCTTTACGCCACGCTCGCCAGCCTCAAAAACGACCCCCTGATGAATAAGATGGGTTAGAAACTCGGCTCCTTGCGCCTCTAGCCTCGTATCTTGGCGTGGCATTTCGATACCTCCAGCCGCATAAGCTCCTATCAGGCCCGCTGGCCTACGTTCTATCGCCGGCCGATGCCGCTTGCCTTGTGGCCGCGCCAGTCCGGCATGATGCTGACCGTTCGACCGCCGCAGTGCGTGCAAACGAAGCGGCGGCGCTCGGCGATCGACGGGAACGGCGCTCGATCTTCAACGCCGGCGGCCTCCAAGGTGACCGAGGCCGAGTGAAGGCAATTGGCCCGCGCACGCGTCACGCTGAAGGCGCTTACGCCCATAGATTTCAGGTGCGCGACGGTCGGCGGCGGCAGGCGGCTGGGCTCCATCGCGTCAAACTCGCTCGATTGAGGCCATGCGTTCGGCCTCAATTACCACTCCGCGCGAGGTCGCGCGGCGGGTGCTGACACGGACGGGGCGGGTATCCAATTATTCCGTTATTTCAAAGGCTTGCGCATTATTATTTCGGAAATTCACAAATCATGCTATTCTACCCATTTCGCCGCTCCCACTTCCCGATCCGCCATGCCCAAGCCCCGCAAGACACCCGCCCAAGCCGAGCCAGCTCCGCCCCCGCCGCCCCGTCGCACGGCCATGCGGCGGGCGACGGCGGAGCGGAAGTTGCGCATTCTGGAGCGGCTGACGGCGGGCGTCTCGGTCCCCCATATCGCGCGGACGGAAGACCTCACCATCCGCCGGGTGCGGCAGATCATCGCCGAGATGCTGGCCAAGCGTGAGGTCGATCCGCCCGCCGGCTTCGTCCAACTGCAGATCGCCCGGCTCGGTGACGCGATGCAGGTCGCCCACACGCTGATGATGGAGGGCGACCTCAAGGCGATGGACCGGGTGATCAAGCTCGCCGGCGAACTCGACCGCTATCACGGCTACGGCCGCGTCGAGATCGCCGCCGCGCCGGCGCCCGCGCCGCCGCCCCGGCTCAACCCGCCGGCGCCCGCGCTGCAGTTGGCCAAGCCGGCGCCCGAGAAAGACGAAGCGGAAATTTTCCGCCCCGCAACCCGCTGACAAGTCTCGAAACGCGGCAGGAAGCGCGGCGCCGGGGCGTCGCCCGACGGCAAGCGCGCCTCAGGTCGCCGCCGCCGCTTTGCGATACGCCGCCGCGGCCGCCGTCAGCCGTCGCGTCGCCCGCTTCAGCGCCGAGAACGGCGCCGCGCGGTCGATCGCCGTTTCGCCGGCGGTCGCGCCGCCGCCGGCAAGTTCGGCGGCAAGCCAGCGCTGCGCCGCCGCCGCTTCGACCCGCGCCGAATCGGCCTCGGCCGGGTCGGCGGCCCTGAGCGCAAGGCGCGCCGCCGAGAGCTGGGCGACGACGCCGTGGGCGGCGATCAGCATCGCCGTCAGCTCCTCGAGCCCGCGTTGGGCGGCGGGCGGCTCGCCGCCCATCCGCGCCGCCGAATCCGACAGCGCCGCGATCGCTTCGATCAGCGCCTTGCGCGCCAGGCGATAATCCTGCGCCGTCGCGTTGCGGCGCAGCGCCACCTCGGCGAAGGCGTCGATGCGTTTGAGCAGGCCGGTCGCCAGACGCGGCGCCTCGACGAACTCCCAGCGCGGCCAGAGATGGCTGAAGAGATGGGCGATCGCCGCGCCGACCAGGGTGTCGGCGAGGCGGGCGATCGCCGGCGCCGCCTCGGCCGGGTTGACGAGGTGCAGCGAAACGAGCGCCATCACCGAGGCGCCGACCGAGGCGAGGCGGTAGTTCGAGCGCACGAAGCCGTGGGTCAGCGCCAGCGCGAGGCCCTGCGCCAGCACCAGCGCGCCGACCGGCAGAGTGGCGACGCCGATCGAGGCGAGGACGCAGCCGATCAGCGTGCCGACGATGCGGTCGTCGCGGCGCTGGCGCGACCAGCCGTAGCTCGCGCGCATGATGACGGCGATGGTCAGCAGCACCCAATTGCCGTGCGCGGCGCCGCCGAAGGTCTCGGCGACCAGAGCGCCGGCGACCATCGCCGCGGTCAGCCGCACGGCGAAGCGCAGCACCGGCGAGCCGGGCCGGAACTCCGCCGCGAGCTGGCGCGGATCGTAGTTGCGGCGCGGCGCGAAGGCGGAGAGGTCGAGTTCGCCGATCGCCGCCGCCGCCGCGGCGTCGTCGGTGATGGCGTGTTCGAGCCGCTCGATGTGGCGGCGCGCCTCGAGCAGCCGTGCGACGGTCGCCGTGGCGGCGGCGCGCTGTTCGGGGTCGAGTTCGTCGCCGGCGGCCAGCCGCGCCGCCTCGCGCCGCATCGCGTCGGTGGCGATGGCGTGGCCGGGCGGCAGCCGCGGCCTGGCGCTGGTCAGCAGTTCGAGGCTCAAATGCTGCAGGTCGAGCGCCGCGGCGCGCAGGGCGACGCCGATGCGCGCGGTCAGCGTCCGCGCCGCCGGCCAGTCGCGCAAGGCGGGCAGGTCGCTCTGCGCGGCGACCACCGCGTCGAAGGAATCGAGCAGAACGCCGATCGTCGCCGCCAGCCGCACCCGTTCCGGCGTCTCGCGCGGGCGCTCCAGCAGCAGCGCGCGCGCCGCCTGCAGCTGGTCGGCGAGCGTCGCCTGCTGGCGGATCGCCGCGCCATAGACCTCGGAGAGGTCGATGTCCGGATCGGTGAAGCGGGCGATCGCGCGCAGATAGGCGGCCTGCTCGCGGATCGCCTCGCTCGCCATCATCCGCCGGTCGTTGCGGCCGACCAGCCGCGTGGCGACGATCGCCAGCGCGATATAGGCGAGGCCGCCGCCGATCAACAGCAGCTCCGCCTGAAGCGCGCGCCCGGGGTCGAGCGGCGGCAGCCCGAGCACGAACACCAGCGGCACCAGCAATTGCGCGCTGAGCGCCAGCGCCCAGCGGCCGTAGCCGGTGATCATGCCGGCGGCGAAGGCGGCCAGGCCGATGACGACGACCAGCGCCGCCGGCGAGGGGCTGGCGAGGAGCGTCAGCGTCGTCGAGGCGACCGCCAGGCCGAAGCCGGTCAGCAGCAGCCGCAGCTTGGCGCGCCACGGCGCAGGAAAGTCGCTGATGCTGGCGGCGATCGCGCCGAGCGTCGCCGGCTGGCCGGCGGCGAAGCCGAAGACCGCCGCGGCGAGCGCCGCCACCGCCATCACGCACAGCGCGACGCTCAGCCCATTGAGGATATGTTGGCCGACGAACAGCTTGAGCAGCCTCGGCGAGCGCAGCCAGTTACGCATGGCCGCGCGCGCCGCCGGCGCCGGGCGTCAGGCTTTGACGAAGGGGCATCCGCCCTTGTCGAGAGGCCGCCACGCGTCCTCCGGTTTGATTGTCGCGACGAGCTTGAAATAATCCCAGTCGCCCTTCGATTCGGCAAGCGTCTTGGCGGTCATCAGATAGACCGGGTGCAGTTTGCGGCCGTCGACCCGGATCGAGCCCTTGCCGAACAGCGGATCGTCGGTCGGGATCGCCTTCATCGCGTCGATCAGCTTGACGCCGTCGGCGGCGCTCTTGGTCTCAGCCATCGCCTTCATCAGGTGCAGGGTCGCGGCGTACATGCCGGCGTGCATGTCGTTCGGCTTCATCTTCGAGGGATGGTCTGCCTGGAAGCGCGCGGCGAAGTCGCGCGTGCCGTCGTTGAAGTCCCAGTAGAACGGCGTGCAGATCGCCGCGTTCTGCACCGCCTCCAGCCCGAGCGAGGGGATGTTGGTGACGTTGAGGATCAGCCCGGCGAGACGCTGCTTGGCGGTGAGGCCGAATTCGTGCGCCTGCTTGATCGTGTTGCTGAGGTCGCCGCCGGCGTTGGCGAGGCCGATGACGTCGGCCCCCGACGCCTGCGCCTGCAACAGGAAGGAGGAGAAATCGGCGGTGTTGAGCGGGTGGCGCGCCGAGCCCAGCACCTTGCCGCCCGCCGCTCCCACCGCGTCGGCGCAGTTGCTCTCGAGATCCTTGCCGAAGGCGTAATCGGCGGTGATGAAGAACCAGCTCTTTCCGCCCTGCTCGGTCATCGCCCGGCCGATGCTGTGGCCGACCTCGTAGGTGTCGTAGGTCCAGTGGACGAAGTTCCGCGAGCATTTCGGCCCGGTCATCACCGACGAGCCGGCGCCGGAGCCGATCACCGCCTTGTTCTTCTCGGTCGCGATCGTCAGCACCGCGAGCGCCACCGCCGAATTCGGCAGGTCCATGATCACGTCGACAGATTCATTATCGAACCACCTGCGGGCGATGTCGGCGCCGACGTCCGGCTTGTTCTGGTGGTCGGCCGAAATGATCTCGACCGGCACGCCAAGCTTGGCGGAATGGTCGCCGACCGCGAGTTTGGCGGCGATCACCGAGCCGACGCCCTGGAAGTCGGCGTAGACGCTCGACATGTCGTTCATCACGCCGATCTTCAGCGGGCGCGGGCTTTGTGCGGCGGCGAGCTGCGGCGCGAGCGCCGTCGCCGCCGCGCCGATCAGGAGCTGTCTGCGGTTCATCGAACGTCCTCCCTCGTGTTTGCCGGCAGCGTTTCGCCGTCCGGCGCGTCGTTCAGCTTGCGAGCCGCGTCAGCTGCGTCAGCGCGGCGATCAGCAGCTCGCGGCTCGTTCCGCCGATGAGCCTCTCGATCTCCGTCTCCTGCTCCGCCTGGACCCGGCGCGCGCGGGCGACCAGCGCCTCGCCCGTGGGCGTCAGCGCCAGCGCGCGCGAGCGGCGGTCAGCCGGCGTGCGCAGACGCTCGGCGAGGCCGCGGCGCTCGAGCTCGTCCATCATCGCGACGAAGTTCGGCCGCTGGATGCCGAGCGCGCCGGCGATCTCCGACTGCTTGCGGCCGGGATTGGCGCCGATCAGCGCCAGCGTCGAGAACTGCGCCGGCGAGAGCGCAAGCGCGGCGAAACGGCGGTTGAAATCGTCGAACACGGCGAGCTGGGCGCGCCGCAGCGGATAACCGACGATCGTCGTCAGCGCCGACATGTCGAGCGGCCCGGCGGGATCGCGCCGCGTCTCGACCTCAGCGCCTGCGCCGGCATTTCTACCCGCCATGGCCGGCCTCGCTCGAACCCAACAGCCGCTGCGCGACCAGCGGCGGGATCGGCTTCGATTTGATCCGGCCGGGATCGTCGGGATGGCGGCCGACCCACACCCGCGTCTCCCAGGCTTCGATCGCCAAGCGCTCGCCTTCGGCGCTCGGCTTGAACGCCCTGTGCTCGACGTCGAAGCTCGAATTGCGGATCGCGACGACGCGCGTCTCGATGACGATGTCGTCGCCGAAGGCCGAGGGAACGAGGAAGCGCGCGCGCGTGTCGACCATCGGGTAGCCGACGATGTCGAACGCGCTGAGCAGATCGCGCTTCTTCCACCCGGCCGCCTCGAACAGGTGGTGCGTCGACGTGTCGAACATCGCGAAATAGCGCGGGTAATAGACGATGCCGGCCGGGTCGCAATCGGCCCATTCGATTCGGACGGCGCGGCGATTGACCAGCATCAGCGGCCTCAGCGCGGCGCGAGGCGCAAGGCGCCGTCGATGCGGATCGTCTCGCCGTTGAGATAGGGGTTCTCGACGATGAACGCGGCGAGCGCCGCATATTCGCCGGGGTCGCCGAGCCGCGCCGGATAGGGCACCGCGCGGCCGAGCGAATCCTGCGCTTCCTGCGGCAGGCCGAGCAGCATCGGCGTGAGGAACAGGCCGGGCGCGATCGCGTTGACGCGCACGCCGTATTGCGCGAGCTCGCGCGCGATCGGCAGCGTCATCGCCACCACGCCGCCTTTCGATGCCGAATAGGCGGCCTGGCCGATCTGGCCTTCGTAGGCGGCGACCGAGGCCGTGTTGACGACCACGCCGCGCTCGCCGTCGGAGAGCGGCTCGGTCCGGCTCGCCGCCGCCGCGAACAGGCGGATCATGTTGAACGTGCCGATCAGGTTGACGCGGATCACCGTCTCGAAATCGCCGAGCGGCTGCGGGCCGTCGCGGCCGACGACGCGCTTGGCCACGCCGATTCCGGCGCAATTGACCAGGATGCGCGCGGCCCCGTGCGCCGCGGCCGCCTTGGCGAACGCCGCCTCGGCCGAGACCGGGTCGGCGACGTCGCCGGCAAGCGCGATTCCGCCGATCGCCTTGGCCACCGCTTCCGCCGCCTCGGCGTTGCGGTCGAACACGGCCACGCGCGCGCCCTTGGCGGCGAAGGCTTGCGCCGTCGCCTTGCCGAGCCCCGATCCGCCGCCGGTGACGATCGCCGCCGCGCCCGCCAGTTTCATCCGTTTCCCCTAATGCGTCGCCGCGGGATTCTCGACGATCATCGCGATGCCCTGGCCGCCGCCGATGCAGGCCGAAGCGATCCCGTAGCGCAAGTCCGCGCGCCGCAATTGCCGCGCGACGGTCAGCGCCAGCCGGACGCCGGTCGCCGCGAGCGGATGGCCGATGGCGATCGCGCCGCCGCAGACATTGAGCTTGTCTTCGTCGAGGCCGAGCTCGCGCACGCAGGCGATCGCCTGGGCGCCGAAGGCCTCGTTGATCTCGAACCGGTCGATCTCGGCGATCGCCAGGCCGGCGCGCGCGCAGACGGCGCGGATCGCCGGGACCGGGCCGATGCCCATGATTTCCGGCGGCGCGCCGACCGCCGCCGAGGCGACGACGCGCGCGAGCGGCGTCTTGCCGTCGGCTTTGAGGCTCTTGCCGGAGGCGACGACCACCGCCGCCGCGCCGTCGACCACGCCCGACGAATTGCCGCCGGTCTGGACGCCGCCGAAGGCGGGGCGGATCCTGGCGAGCGTCTCGACCGGCGACGGCCGCACATGGCTGTCTTCGCCGACGGTCTCGCCTTTTGTCTTCAGCTTGATCGCGCGCGGATTGTAGCCCTCGCGCACGAACGTTTCGTCGGCGACGGCGACGATCTCGTCGGCGAAATAGCCGGCGGCGCGCGCCGCGAGCGCGCGGTCGAACGAGCGCGCGGCGAAGCGGTCGACTTCCTCGCGCGTGATCTGGTAGCGGCGGGCGAGGTTTTCCGCGGTGTCGCCCATCGACGCGCCGCAGGACGGATCGAACAGGGCTTCCCACAGGAAGTCCTTGAACTCGACCTGGCCCATGCGGAAGCCGCCGCGATGCGTGTAGGAAGCGACCGGATTGCGGCTCATCGATTCGGCGCCGACGCACAGGGCCGCGTCGGCGCGGCCGAGCGAGACGGCGTCGGCCGCCTGGGCGATGACTTCGATCCCGGTGCCGCAGACGCGCTGGACGAGCAGGGCGGGCGCCGCGATCGGCGCGCCGCAATAGAGGCCGACGTGGCGGGGCAGCATATAGGCGTCGAAGCTCGCCTGGGCCATCGAGCCGCAGATCACCGCGTCGATCGCGTCGGGGGCGATCGCGGCGCGCTTCAGGGCTTCGCGGCCGGCCTTGACGCCAAGATCGATCGGCGAAACCAGCGACAGCGCGCCGTTGTAGTCGACGAACGGCGTGCGCGCGCCCTCGACGATGTAGGCGTCGTCGAAGACGCTCGCCAGGGCGCCGCGGGGCGCGCTCACGCCGGTCGCTCCGGTCGCGTCTTGGCGGCGCGCTTGTCGAGAAACGCCCGCACCCGCGATTTCGCCTCGCCGTCGCTCTGGGCGACGGCGGCCATCAGCGACTCCATCAGATAGCCGACGCGCGGGTCGCTGTCGGCGATGCGCGGCAGCGCCTGGATCACGGCGAAGTTGGAAAGCGGCGCGTTGCCGGCGATCGCCTCGGCGAGCGCGAGCGCTTTGGCGAAGCCTTCGCCCTCGCCGACCTGATATTGCGCCAAGCCGATCGCGGCGCCTTCCTCGGCGGCGTAAACGCGTCCGGTCAGCATCATGTCGGCCATGCGGGCGACGCCGATCAGCCTGGGCAGCCGCACCGAGCCGCCGCCGCCGACGAAAATGCCGCGCTGGCCTTCGGGCAGCGCGTAATAGGTCGACGGTTCGGCGACGCGGATATGCGCCGCGGCGGCGAGTTCGAGGCCGCCGCCGATCACCGCGCCCTTGAGCGCGGCGACGACCGGGATCGGACCGAATTCGATCTTGTCGAAGGCGCGATGCCAGGCCCGCGAATGGGCGATGGCCGCCGCCATGTCGCGCTCGCCGACGCCGTTGAGGTCGAGGCCGGCGGAAAAGTTGTCGCCGATCCCGTAGAGCACCGCCGCGCGCGCGCTGTCGGGGATGTCGGAAAAGACCTCTTCCAGAGCGTCGATGGTCGCGTCGTCCAGCGCGTTGCGCTTGGCGGCGCGGTCGATGCCGATCGTCAGCGCCGCGCCGCGCAGTTCGACCACCAGGGGCCCGTGGGCGCGCGCTTTCGCCTCCGCTCTCGATCCGGCCACGACCGTCCTCCCCGCGCCTCAGGCGGCGCTGAGATAGTTATACGGAATAACAATTGAAGGCGTCAAGCGGGGGCGCTCCGTTCCTCAGCTTCACTGGGGAAGGGGACTACGCGGCGCGGCCGCGGCGGGGGCCCCGCTTTGGCTGCGGCGGCTCGGCCTTCTCGTCGAACAATTCGGCGAGCTTCTCGGTCATCGCCCCGCCGAGTTCCTCGGCGTCGACGATGGTCACCGCGCGGCGATAATAGCGGGTGACGTCGTGGCCGATGCCGATCGCGATCAACTCGATCGGCGAGCGGTTCTCGATTTCCTCGATCACGTAGCGCAGGTGGCGCTCGAGGTAGTTGCCGGCGTTGACCGACAGCGTCGAATCGTCGACCGGCGCGCCGTCGGAGATCACCATCAGGATGCGCCGCTGTTCCGTCCGCCCGAGCAGGCGGCGGTAAGCCCAATCGACCGCCTCGCCGTCGATGTTCTCCTTCAGCAGGCCCTCGCGCATCATCAGGCCGAGGTTCTTGCGCGCGCGCCGCCACGGCGCGTCGGCCGGCTTGTAGATGAGATGGCGCAGGTCGTTGAGCCGGCCGGGGTTGGCCGGCTTGCCGGCCTGCAGCCAGGCTTCGCGGGCCTGTCCGCCCTTCCAGGCGCGGGTGGTGAAGCCGAGGATCTCGACCTTGACGCCGCAGCGCTCGAGCGTGCGGGCGAGGATGTCGGCGCAGGTCGCCGCGACCGTGATCGGCCGGCCGCGCATCGAGCCGGAATTGTCGATCAGCATCGTCACCACCGTGTCGCGGAAGTCCATCTCCTTCTCGCGCTTGAACGACAGCGGCTGCTGGGGGTCGATGACCACGCGCGACAGGCGGGCAGCGTCGAGGACGCCTTCCTCGAGGTCGAATTCCCACGAGCGGTTCTGTTGCGCCATCAGCCGACGCTGCAGCCGGTTGGCGAGCCGTCCGACGACGCTACTGAGGTTCTGCAGCTGCTTGTCGAGATAGTCGCGCAGCCGCTGCAATTCCTCCGGCTCGCACAGGTCCTCGGCGTTGACGACCTCGTCGAACCTGGTCGTATAGGCCTTGTAGTCGGGCCCGCGCCGCTCGCCGGTCGGCTGCGGCGGGCGGTTTTCCGCCGCTTCCTCGGATTCGCCGGCCGACGCTTCGTCGGGGAAGTCGGACGAGGGCGCATCGTCGGCCTCGATCGCGCCGTCTTCGAGTTCGTCGGTCGTTTCGTCCGACGCTTCCCTCTCCATCGCGTCGGCCGATTCCTCGCGCTCGCCTTCGCCCTCGGCGTCTTCGGCGCGCTCGGGCGGCGTGTCCTCTTCCTGCGATTCCGCGTCGTCGTCCTGGTCGGCCTCGGAATCGCTCGGCAGGTCGAGCGATTCCAGCAGACGATGCAATGAGCGGGCGAAGGCGCGCTGGTCGAGGATCGCGGCGCCGAGGCGGTCGAGTTCGGCGGCGGCCTTGCCCTCGATCACCGGCCGCCACAGCTCGACCAGCCGCGCCGCGCCACTCGGCGGCTTGAGACCGGTCAGGCGCTCGCGCACCAGCATCGCCACCGCTTCCTCGAGCGGCGCGTCGTCGCGCTCGCGCGCTTCCGCGTAGGGGGCGCGATGATAGCGGTCGTCGAGCATCGCCGTCAGGTTGGCCGCGACGCCCTCCATCCGCCGCGCGCCGATCGCCTCGACCCGCGCCTGCTCGGCGGCGTCGAACAAAGCGCGCGCCGCGGGGTTGTGCGGCGCGTGATGCCGGTGGACGGGGTCGCTGTGGCAGGCGAGCCTCAGCGCCATCGAATCGGCGACGCCGCGCAAGATCGCCGCCTCGCGCGCATTGGGCTTGCGCGGCGGCTCGGGCAGGCGCGCGCGCGCGCCTTCCGGCCCGCTGACCAGGGCCGGCTTGTCGGCGGCGAAGGCGACCTCGAGGTCCGGTCGGCGCGCCATCGCCCGCGTGCAGGAGGCGAGCGCGCGCTTGAACGGCTCGTTCGGCGCCTCGGCCTTGCCGGGCGGCTTGCGATTGGTCGGTTTGACGTCGATCGTCGACATTTCAGCCTTCTTCCGTCGGGCGGCGCCCCGCCTGCGGCTCGTTCGATCTATAGGCCGGCCCCGTTCGGGCTCGCAAGAAGAACGCCGCGGCCGGCCGAGGCCGGCCTATGGGCGCCGGGTTCAGCGTCCGCGGGTGTTGACGATCGCGACGCCGCCGATCGCCACCGCCGCGCCGACCAGCGTCAGGGCGTTCATCGTCTCGCCGAGCGCCACGAAGCCGATCAGCGCGGCGACCGGCGGGACGAGATAGAGGAAATTGGCGGCGCGCGCCGCGCCGAAGCGGCCGAGCGCGTAGGTCCAGGCCCCGTAGCCGATCGCCGCGGGAAAGACGCCGAGCGCGACGACCGTCGCGATCAACGGCCCGCCGCCCGGCGCGGCCAGACGCGGCAGCGCCCCGGGCAGGAACGGCAGCAGGAACAGCGCCCCTGCGATCAGCGTATAGGCGGTCGAGGCGAGGGCGCCATAGCGCGCCACCAGCGGGCGCTGGACGACAAAATAGATCGCCGTGCACAGGGCCGCCCCGGCGACCAGGATCGCGCCGCCGTCGAAGGCGAGGCTGTCGGGCTGGCCGAGCGCAATCAGGCCGACGCCGGCGAAGCTCACCAGCGCGCCCGCCCAGCCCCACGGCTTGAACCGTTCGCGCAGGAACGCCGTGGCGAGAATCGCGGTGAGGATCGGCGCGATATTGACGATGAACGCCGCCGCGCCGGCGCTGACCGAGCGCTCGCCCTGGTTGAGCAGGCCGTTGTAGATCGAGATGCCGACCAGGCCGCAGAGGAGGAAGCGCAGGGCGTCGGCGCGGGTCGGCAGCGGCGGCCGGCTGAAGGCGAGCCAGGCGAGCGCGATCGCGCCCGCCACGAGGAAACGCGCCGAGGCGAGTTCGAGCGGCCCGAGCGCTCGCATGCCGACCCGGATCAGCGGGAACGCCGAGGCCCACGAAAGCACGGTGATCGCGACGGCGAAGACTGCGGCCGCGTTGGCGCGGCGAGCGGCGGTCGAAGGAGGTGAGCGCATCGCGCCTTATCGCCCGAGTCGCGGCGACCGAGATAGCGATAACTGGAAACAATACGGCCATCGAGCGGGCCGCCCGTGGCTTGGCCCGGCCATTGCGCTCAAAGCGTCGCCAACAACGCCAGCAGGCCCTCGCGCAATTTCGCCGCCACGCGATCGTTGTCGGCGATCGCCTTCGGGTCTTCGGCGCGAGTACCCAGCGGCAGCGTCACGCAGGCTCCGGCGCGACCCGCGCGCTCATCGTGGCGAGGATCTCGCGCAATTGCGCCTGGGCGTGAAAGGCGCGCGGAGCGACGTTGATCAGCATCGTCGGCTTGCCGGCGAACGCCTCGCTGCCGACGAGCCAGTCGAGCGCGTTCTTCAGGACGCCGGAAACGCCATGAGCGTATTCCGGCGCAGCGACGATCAGCCCGTCGCACGTCTCAGTCTTGCGGCGCAACGCGGCGACCGGCGGCGGCAAAGCCGAGCTCGATTCTTCGTCGTCGGGATTGAAGGCGGGCAGAGCGGCGAGTTCGTCCCAGACCTCGATCTCGACGCCAGGGGGCGCGAGCAGAACGAGCGCTTCGAGCGCGGCGCGATTGACGGAAGCGCGCCGCAGACTCCCGCACAGAGCAAACAGCCTGACGGCGCGCAACGGCGGTTCAGGTGAGCGCGACGTTGAGCGCGCTCTCCGGCAATTCCTGGCCGAAGCAGCGCTGATAGAACTCCGCCACCATGGTGCGCTCGAGCTCGTCGCATTTGTTGAGGAAGGTGAGGCGGAAGGCGAAGCCGATATCCTTGAAGATGTCGGCGTTCTCCGCCCAGGTGATGACCGTGCGCGGGCTCATCACCGTCGACAGATCGCCGTTGACGAAAGCGTTGCGGGTGAGGTCGGCGACGCGCACCATCTTGTTGACGATGTCGTGGCCTTCCTTCCCGTTGCGATAGTGCGGCGCCTTGGCCAGCACGATGTCGACTTCCTTGTCGTGCGGGAGATAGTTGAGCGTCGAGACGATCGACCAGCGGTCCATCTGGCCCTGGTTGATCTGCTGAGTGCCGTGATAGAGGCCGGAGGTGTCGCCGAGGCCGACGGTGTTGGCGGTGGCGAACAGGCGGAAGCCGGGATGCGGCCTGATGACGCGGCGCTGATCGAGCAGCGTCAGCCGGCCCGAGATTTCGAGCACCCGCTGGATGACGAACATCACGTCGGGCCGGCCGGCGTCGTATTCGTCGAAGCACAAGGCGATGTTGTTCTGCAGCGCCCAGGGCAGCATGCCGTCGCGAAACTCGGTGATCTGCTTGCCGTCCTTCAGCACGATCGCGTCCTTGCCGACGAGGTCGATGCGCGAGACGTGGCTGTCGAGATTGATGCGCACCAGCGGCCAGTTCAGCCGGGCGGCGACCTGCTCGATATGGGTCGATTTGCCGGTGCCGTGATAGCCGGTGATCATCACGCGGCGGTTGAAGGCGAAACCGGCGAGGATGGCGAGCGTCGTGTCGCGGTCGAACAGATAGTCGGGATCGAAGTCCGGCACGTGCTCGTCGGGCTGCGAATAGCCAGGCGCTTTCATGTCCGAATCGATGCGGAACGCCTCGCGCACGGAGACGAGCGTGTCTGGCGCGCCAGGTTCGGCGAGCTTTGCGGTCGAGGGCGGAACGGGCGCGGGCTTCATCGATCCTCCATGCCCCGGCGCGGCGGGCGGCGGGGGACATTCACTATAGGCGCGCTCGCCTTCCGGCGAAACGCCGATCGGCCCCACGAAAATTCCGTGAAAAGCGCCCGCGGGCCGCGGCGGACGATCAGACCAGCTTGTTGGCCCTAAGGTAATTATAGGCCTGAATGATTTCGCGCAATTTGTCTTCCGACGAGCGGTCGCCGCCATTGGCGTCGGGATGGTGGCGTTTGACCAGCTCCTTGTAGCGCGCCTTGATCCCCGCCTCGGTGGCGTTGGCGTCGAGGTCGAGGACGAACAAGGCCTTGAGCGCCAGCATGTTGTAGCGTGGGGCGGGGGGCTGGCCGTCCGGCCGGCGCGCGCCGCGCCGGCGCATCGAGCGCGCCTCGGCGTAGATCGACTCGTCGACATGACGGGCGCCGCCGGCGCTGGCGCCGGCGCGCGGTCCCATCTTCCAGGTCGGGCGGTGGCCAATCACCTCCGCCTGGCGGAATTTCGCCAGCGATTCGTCGTCCATGCCGCGGAAATAATCATACGTCGCATTGTATTCGCGGACGTGCTCCATGCAGAAGCAGAAATACTCGCCTTCGCGGTCGCGCCCCTTGGGCGCGCGAAACACGCCCTCGTTGGAGCAGCCGGGGAATTCGCAACGCGTCGTCGAAGTCGGCGCCGGCGCCTCGGCGGCGCGGCGCGGCTTGATGCGAATGCGGTCGAACAGGCGTGAATTGAGATCCATCGTCGAACCTTAGGCGCCGACACCCCCGAGCGGCAAGAGTCAAGTCGGCGATCGTGTCTTTGACAAGTCGCGCGCCGCGAGGCAAGTCGGGCGCGCAAGGAACGCGACAATGAGCAGAAAAGACCGCATCGCCGCCACCCTGACAGAGGCGCTGCGCCCGACGCGATTGGATGTCGTCGACGAATCAGACCGCCATGCCGGCCATGCCGGCGCCCGCCCCGGCGGCGAAACCCATTACCGCGTCCACATCGTGAGCCCGGCCTTCGTCGGCAAGAGCCGGGTCGAGCGCCACCGCATGGTCAACGCGCTGCTTGCGGCGGAATTCGCCGGCGGCCTGCACGCTCTGGCGATCGCCGCGGCGGCGCCCGACGAAGCATGAGCGCGCCGCAGGAGGGCGCCTTCGGCCCTTACGCGTTTTCGCTGACCGCCGAAGAGGCGCAGATCGCCGCGTCGCGCGCCGGGCTGCGGCGCTCGCTCGCCGGCGGGCTGATCGGCGCCCATCTCGCGCCGCTCGCCGCTTTCGTCCTGGCGATCCTGTTCGTCGCGGTGCTCGGGCTGACGGGGCTGGTCGGTCGCCGGCCGGCCGAGGCGGCGCTGATCCTCGCCGCCGCCGCCTTCCTCGCGCAAAGGCTGCTGACGCGACGGCGCTTCTTCGCCAACCGCCGCCTCGCCCAAATGGAGATCGAGGCGCTCCGGGCCGTGGGCGCGCTGACGCTCAGCGTCGAAGCCGACGGGCTCCGCCTCGACGGACCGACGCAGCCGATGCGCTGGCGCTTCGCCGATTGCGTCGACGCGGAGGACGCCGGCGGCCTCGTCTATCTCTGGCCGCGCCGCGGCGCGCCGGCGATCGCGCCGACGCGGGCGTTTCGCGATGTAACGGAGGCGTCGCGATTCGCGCGTTACCTCGCCGCGCGGCTGCCGCAGAGCCTTGCCCGGCCTCGGCCGGACCTTTAGAACGCGGCTGCAACCAGCGGGGCCCGGATCGATGCGCATCGCCATGATCGGCTCAGGCTATGTCGGCTTGGTCTCGGGCGCTTGCCTCGCTGATTTCGGCCACGAGGTCGTCTGCGTCGACAAGGACGAAGCCAAGATCGCCGCGCTCAACGCGGGACAATCGCCGATCTACGAGCCCGGCCTCAGCGAGCTCGTCGCCGCCAACCAGCGCGCCGGCCGCCTGTTCTTCACCACCGACATCCGCGAGGGCATGCGCGGCGCGCAGGCGGCGTTCATCTGCGTCGGCACGCCCACCCTGCCGGGCGAAGGCGGCGCCGATATGCGCTACGTCTACCAGGCGGCAGGCGAAATCGGCGACGCGATCGAGACCTTCGTCGTGGTCGTCAACAAGTCGACCTCGCCGATCGGCGCCTGCGACGCGATCGAAAGCATCGTCGCCGAGCGCGCGCCGCGCGACAAGTTCGCCGTCGCCTCCAATCCCGAATTCCTGCGCGAGGGCGCCGCGATCGACGACTTCAAGCAGCCCGACCGCGTGGTGATCGGCGTCGAGGGAGAAGCGGCGCGGCGCGTGATGCGCGAGATCTACCAGCCGCTCGAGCGCAATGGCAGCCCGATCGTTTATACGACGCGCCGCACCGCCGAACTGATCAAATACGCCGCTAACGTCTTCCTGGCGATGAAAGTCACGTTCATCAACGAGATCGCCGACCTGTGCGAGAGAGTCGGCGGCGACGTGATGGACGTCGCCCACGCCATCGGCCTCGACAAGCGCATCGGCCGCCGCTTCCTCAATCCCGGCCCGGGATTCGGCGGCTCGTGCTTTCCCAAGGATACGCTGGCGCTGACCAAGCTGGCGATCGACGCGCGTTCGCCGATGCGGCTGGTCGAAACGCTGGTCGACGTCAACGACAAGCGCAAGGTGGCGATGGTGGGCAAGATCGTGCGCGCCTGCGGCGGCTCGGTGAAGGGCAAGCGCATCGCCGTGCTCGGCCTGACCTACAAGCCCAACACCGACGACATGCGCGACGCGCCGAGCCTGGTGATCCTGCCGCTGCTGCAGCAGGCGGGGGCGACGATCGTCGCCTTCGATCCGGAGGGCGCGGCCCAGGCCGCGAAGCTTCTGCCGGGCGTCGAATTCGCCAGCGGCCCCTACGCCTGCCTCGAGGGCGCGGATGCGCTGGTGGTCGTCACCGAATGGGACGCGTTCCGCGCGCTCGATCTCGCGCGCGTCAAGGCTGCGCTGCGCGAACCGGTGGTGGTCGACCTGCGTAACATCTACCCGCAGAGCGTGATGCGGGAGATGGGGTTCAAGTACGTGGGGATTGGGCGAGGGGCGTAGAACGGTCCTGACCGTCGCGCCGGCTTTCGCCGGCGGCGCCCGAAGCGTCCGCCATCCGACCCCGCGGCGCGGTCCGCTTTCTCGGCCGGTGCGGCGACGACGCCGGCTATTTCTTCACGACTTCGAATCCCTTCGCTTGGCTGGCCAGTCCCCACAGGACGCCGAGCCCTTCCAATACGCAAAACACGGGCAGCAGAACGATCTGCAAGAGCGTGAACCGAATGCGCGTCCAGACGTTCTTGATGCCGTGCTCGTCCATGTTGGCTTTCAGTCCCGTTACGTACCAGACGGCGAACGTCGCGAACGAGTAGCTTGCGAAGATACGCACGGCAAAAGGGATTTCGACGTTGTAGAAGAACTCGCAAACCGTATAGGCGACCGCGAACGGCGCCAGCGCCCAAAGCGCCGTGTTCACCCCGAGCCCGATGCGCCAACGCAGTTTGACCGGGGCGTAGAGCACGGTTCTCACCAGTCCGTGAAACCAGCGCCGCCGCTGACGCAGAAAGTCGACGATCGTCATACACGACTGTTCTTCCAGGAAACCGTCGACCCACGCGCAACGCAGACCGTTCTGCATCGCCTTCAACGCCCAGAATGCGTCCTCGGTGATGTCTCCGTGTGGACCAAAATCAAAACCGCCGGTCGACTTCTCGACGTCGTTCCGAACGACGATGAAAGAACCGTGAAGTCCGAATATGGTGACGCCCAACCGATGCTGAAGATAAAACCTGGCGAAATCGTCTCCCGTCCGAACATTGTCGGCCAATGTGAGAAAGGGGTGCCGTTCCCACTCGCGATGATAAAGCAACGCCCCCTGGCCGATGCGCAATCGTCCCGACGCTTCCTCCTGGCATACGAATTTGCAAACACCCTTGATCGCCGACGGCGTCGGCTGGGTCTCCTCGTCGAGGTGCACGACCCAGGCCGTCGCGGGAATTTGCGAATTCAACAGGGCGTAATGCAGCGCCCTCGCCTTGAAACGAGAATGGTTGGGCGTCACGTAATCGCGCGGAACGACGATGACGCGCAAGTCGACATCCTCGACGGGCAGCAAGGCGGCGTTACTGCACTCGTCGATCACGACTTCGATGACATATGGCGCCAACGGCGTTTTGATCATTTCGGCTTGGCAACGGCGAATTGTGCTCAGGACGATGCCGATGTTCTTTCCTGCCGTGACGATCCGCCAGCAGATCATATTGTTGATCGGCTGCGCTTCGTCGAGATCGGACGGGAAACGATAGGAGAGCGTGCCGATCAAGCCGAGAGAGCCAGGCAGCAGGGCGCCGAGCCAAAGGAGGCTCGCCCATGAGATGATGTCTTCGGGGGCGGTCTTCGGCGGTCTGGTCGCAGGCGACAGCGAATGCGACGCGATCAGAATTGCCACTACGGATACGGTAAAGACGATCACGCGCGCCCGGTGCCCGGTCAACCAGCCCCAGCGCCAGTCGCGAACCGGCTCACGCGGGAGGGCCGCGCAGACTTGTTCTCGCTTGAGGTTGAGGTCGCGCACGAGCAGCCCTGGGATTGCGCACCAAGCAGTCTCGAGCTCGGACGGCGATTTCGCTCCGCCGGCCCCCTTCTCCTAATCACAAAGCCGTTGATTAGCAAAGACGGCTCAGCGGGATTGCATCATTAGGGCGACAATCGCATAAGTCCGCGGCCGTCGGAGGCCCGGGGTTTTGCAACCGCCCTCGCTGTCTGTTTCCCGACGCTCTCGGAGGCGATCGGACGAGAGGCCGACGGCGGGGTTCGCCGATGTCGGGATCGACCGAGGCGCATAGACGTTTCCGCGCGGCCGCCGCCGTTACAGATCAGCGTGACAAAGCGGGCTGCGGCGCCAGCGCCAGTTGACGTCGTCGGCGTTAGGCGAATTAAACGCAGGCGTTCACTTGGCGACGGCGGGGCGACGGCAATGGGTCGAGAGACAATGGGTCGAGAGAGGAGAGGCGGAGGGTGCGAAGTCGCGCGCAGCGCGGTCGCCGATCCGGCGCGAGCCGTATCGGCCCTGGTCGGCGGAATTGCCCTCGTCTACTCGCGCACGCCGGCGTTGAATCACCACTTGCTCGCCGACATCGAATGGTTGGTGTTGCCGGCGGCGTTGAACGGTCAATGCTACGTTGTCGAAGCGATGGACGAGCAGACGGGCCGTCGCGAGCCGATCGCGGCGGCGACATGGGCGTTCGTCTCGCCCGAGGTCGACGCGCGCCTGTCGGCCGAAGCTTCTCATCGCATTCGCCTGCGCCCGGATGAATGGAAATGCGGCGAGATCGGCTGGGTCGTCGATTGGGCGGGTGATCCCGGCGGCGTCTCGACGGCGATCGCCTGGCTCAAGGCGGGGCCGTTCAAGGACAGGAACGCGAGGATCGTCGTCCGCGACCTCAGCGGCGGGTCGCGCGTCGCGGCGCTCGACGACGTCGCCGCTGCTTCGGCGGAGCAGACGCGGCATCGATGAATGGCGCGGCCCGCCGCCGTCAGGATTTCTCCGCGACACGCGTGACGTCGTAGATCCAGTCCAAATACGCCGCCGACCCCGTCAGGATCGGCAGGCAGACGATCTCGGGCGTCGCGTAGGCGTGCGTCTGGCGGATCGCCGCTTCGACCTCGGGATACAGCTCGGCTCGCGTCTTGACGAGCAGCAGGATTTCCGCGTCCTCGGCGAGCTTTCCGTCCCAGACGTAGCAACTGGCGATCGGGACGCTCTGCACGCACGCCGCAAGTTTCCGTCCGACGAGCGCCCTGGCCAGGATGCGCGCGTCGCCGGCGCCGCCGACGGTCGTCAGCACGACCACGCACGATCTCGAGTCCGGATGTCCGCCCATCCGTCGAGCTTGCCGCGCCGGCGGTTCGGGTTCAAGGCGCCGCTCGGCCGCCGTCATTTCTTCGAGGTCGCCGTCTGTCCGGTCAACCGCTTCACCGCGTCGCCGGCGGCGGCGTTGCCCTGTTCGGCGGCCCTGCGATACCAGCCGATCGCCTGCGTCATGTCGATGGCGGTTCCCTGCCCGTGCTCGAGCAGCGAGGCGACGTCGAACTGTCCGTCGGGGTTCCCCTGCTCGGCGGCGTTGCGATACCAGTCGAGCGCCTGCGCATAGTCCTGCGCCACGCCGTGGCCGTCGCGATAGAGGTCGCCGATGTCGACCGCGGCGAGGATGTTGCCCTGGTCGGAGGCCTTGCGATACCAGGTCATCGCCTCGGCGAAATTCTGCGCCACGCCGTGGCCGGTGGCGTAGAGAAAGCCGATGTTGTCCTGCGCCGCGGCGTTGCCTTGCGCCGCCGCCTTCTGGAACCAGTCCATCGCCTGGGCGTAGTCCTGCGCCACGCCCTGGCCGTTCATATAGAGCACGCCGAGATTGTTCTGGGCGATCGTGTGGCCCTGATCGGCGGCCTTGCGATACCAGATTGCCGCCTGGTTGTAGTCCTGGGCGACGGCGCGGCCCTTTTCGTAATAGAAACCGAGATTGTTCTCGGCGGCCGCGTTGCCCTGTTCGGCGGCCTTGCGATACCACGCCAGCGCCTGAGCGTAGTCCTGCTGCACGCCCTGGCCGTTGGCGTAGAGGTCGCCGACGTCGGCCTGCGCGATGGCGTTGCCGAGATCGGCGGCCCTGCGATACCAGGTCATCGCCTGCGTCCAGCTCTGCGCCACGCCACGGCCGTCGGCGTAGAGATAGCCGATGTTGTCGATCGCCGCCGAGTCGTTCTGCGCGGCCGACTTCTGGAACAACGCCATCGCTTTGGCGTAGTCGCGCGTCACGCCCTGGCCGTTCATGTAGAGAAGGCCGAGATTGTTCTGGGCGACCGCATTGCCGGCGTCGGCGGCTTTCGTGTACCAGGCGGTCGCCTGCGCGTAATCCTGCGGGCCGCCCCGGCCGCGCTCGGCGAAATAGCCGACGCTGGCCTCGGCCGGCGCGTAGCCCTGATTGGCGGCCTTGCGGTAGAGCGCCAGCGCCTGGCTGTCGTCCTGCGCCACGCCCTGGCCGTTGGAATAGAGGTCGCCCAGGTTGTTCTGGGCGGTCGCGCCGCCCTGGTCGGCCGCCTTACGATACCAGTCGGCGGCGAGCGCATAATCCTGCGCGACGCCGCCGCGGCCGTTGGCGTAGAAGATTCCGAGGTTGGTTTGGGCGTCGGCGTTCCCCTGGTCGGCCGCCTTGCGATACCAACTCAGCGCCTGCGCATCGTCGCGCGGGACGCCCTCGCCGTTGGCGAAGAGATCGCCGAGCGCGTTCTGCGCGGGCGCGAAGCCCTGGTCGGCGGCGCGGCGGTACCAGGTCATCGCCTGCGCATCGTCGCGCGCCACGCCCTTGCCGTCGGCGTAAAGCTTGCCGAGGCCGCTCTCGGCCATCGGGTTGTTCTGGTCCGCGGCGCGGCGATACCAGGCCATCGCCTGGCTGTAGTCCTGGGGCGCGCCCTTCCCGTCGGCGTAGAGCCTGCCAAGGTTGGACTGGCCGCCCGAATTGCCCTGATCGGCGGCCTTGCGATACCACTCGGCCGCCTGCGCGTAATCCTGCGCGACGCCCTGGCCATGCTCGTAAAGCGCGCCGATGTTGTCCTCGGCCACGGAGTAGTTCTGGTCGGCGGCCTTGCGATACCAGGTCATCGCCTCGGCGAAGTCCAGCGGCACGCCGAGCCCATTGGCGTAAAGGAAGCCGATGTTGTTCTGGGCGGTCGCGTAGTTCTGGTCGGCCGCCTTGCGGTACCAGATCATCGCCTGCGCGTAGTCGCGCGGCGCGCCCCGCCCAGAGGCGTAGAGGTAACCGACGCCGGCCTCGCCAGCCGGATCGCCCTGGTCGGCCGCCTTGCGGAACCACAGCAGCGCCTGTGCGTAATCCTGAGCAACGCCGCGCCCGCCGACAAAGAGATTGGCGAGGCTCGCCTGCGCCGACGCGTAGCCCTGGTCGGCGGCCTTGCGGTACCACACGATCGCCTGGGCGAAATCGAGCGAGACGCCGCGGCCGTTGGCGTAGAGATTGCCGAGGTTGTTCTCGGCCGCCGGCAGGCCCTGATCGGCCGCCTTGCGATACCAGATCATCGCCTCGACCGGGTCTTTGCCGATGCCCTGTCCGTTGGCGTAGAGGTCGCCGATCGCGTTCTGGCCGACGGCGTCGCCGAGGTCGGCCGCCTTGCGGTACCAGGTCATCGCCTGGCCGTAGTCCTGCGCGACGCCTTTGCCGTCGCGGTATTTGTCGCCGTTGACCAGAGCGCTCGCCGCGACGTCCTGCGGCGACGGGAACATCTTGTCCTTGAAGGCGAAAAGGCTGCCGCCGAGAACGATGATGAGGACAATCGCCGCCGCGGCGGCGATCAGCGGCATGCGAATCTTGCGCGGCGGTGCGGCGGCGGCGGTCGGCGCGCTCGATGCGCCAGTCGCCGGCGGTCGCGGCGGCGCATCGCCGCCGACGGCGGCCTTCCCGCCCGCCGTCTCGGCCCCGTCGCGAGGCGCGCCCTCGGCGGCGAAGCGCGGCTCGTTCCCTCCGGGCTGGACGAACTTGGAGGCCAGCAGCCGCTTCACCGCGTCGGCGAGCCGTTCGAGATGGTGCTCGAGCGGCGGGGGGAAGGCGTCGAGCCAGTGGGTTTCGCTGATGAAATATTCGAGCGTCGCGCTCGGGGCGACGTCCTCGACGCGGAACGGAACGACCGGCAGGCCCTTGTTGATTGCGCGTTCGACTTCGCGCTCGATTTGCGGCGAGGCGTTGGCGTTGCTCGAATAGACCAGCACCATCACCCGCGCGTTGCTGATCGCGGCGATCAGCGACTCTGCCCAGCCGACGCCCGGCAGGATGTCGCGCGGAGCGATCCACACCCGGACGCCGTTGCGTTCGAGGACGTTGCAGGCGGCGTCGGCGGCCGCCTTGTCCTTCGACGAGTAGCTGATGAAGACGTCGTGTGCCACGGACCCGAGAATAGCCGACGCGCGAGGACTGGCAACAGACTTGCGGTCCGTAACGGTGTTTCTTTGGACAAAGATTGGCGCCGCCCGTCGTGACCAAAAAAGCCGCTTCCGCCCGCCGCGATTGACTTATCCGCCCGGCGCGCCTAAGAGCCCGCTGTCTTCGTCAGGTCTTGACCTCGTCGAGAAGCCGTCCGTCCCCAGAGGCCGGCGGTCAACGTCCGGCGGCGCTTAACGCTCCCGGGCGCGATGGGCGTTTGGTCGGGGCCGGCAGTCGGCAATGGGCAGTCGGCAATAGGCAAGTCGAACGGGCGCATCGGCGGATGGATGGGCTCTCATTCGCCGACTGCCGGTCGTCCCATAGGAGCGTATCATGTTCGAGAGCCTGTCCGAAAAGCTCTCCGGCATTCTTGATCGGCTGACCGGCCGCGGCGCCCTCTCCGAGGAGGACGTCAACGCGGCCATGCGCGAAGTGCGCCGTGCGCTGCTCGAGGCCGACGTTTCGCTCGAGGTCGTGCGGTCGTTCGTCGACCGGGCGCGCGCGAAGGCGGTCGGCGCAGCGGTGGTCAAGTCGGTCACGCCCGGCCAGATGGTGGTCAAGATCGTCCACGACGCGTTGATCGAGACGCTCGGCGGCGAAGGGGAGGCGATCGACCTCAATGCGCCGGCGCCGGTGGCGATCATGCTGGTCGGCCTGCAGGGCGCCGGCAAGACGACGACTGCCGCCAAGATCGCGTTGCGCCTCGCCGACCGCAGCAAGGTCAAGGTCCTGATGGCGTCGCTCGACGTGAAGCGGCCGGCTGCGCAGGAGCAACTCGCCGTGCTCGGCCGCCAGGTCGGCGTCGACACCCTGCCGATTGTCGCCGGCCAGGAGCCGGTCGCGATCGCCAGGCGCGCCGAGAGCGTCGCGCGGCTGCAGGGCTACGACGTCGTGCTGCTCGACACTGCCGGCCGCACTCATATCGACGAGCCGCTGATGGCGGAGATGGCGGCGATCCGCGACGCCGCCAGACCGCACGAAATCCTGCTGGTCGCCGACGCGCTGACCGGCCAGGACGCGGTCAACCTCGCCAAGTCGTTCAACGAGCGGGTCGGCGTCACCGGCATCGTGCTCACCCGCATGGACGGCGATGGGCGCGGCGGCGCGGCCCTGTCGATGCGCGCGGTGACCGGCCGGCCGATCAAGCTCATCGGCGTCGGCGAGAAGATGGACGCGCTGGAGGATTTCCATCCGCGCCGTCTCGCCGACCGCATTCTCGGCATGGGCGACATCGTCAGCCTGGTCGAGAAGGCGGCGCAGCAGATCGACGCCGAACAAGCGGCCAAGATGGCCGAGAAGATGCGCAGAGGCGTCTTCGACCTCAACGACCTTTCCGATCAGCTGGCGCAGATCGAGAAGCTCGGCGGCCTCGGCGGGGTGATGGGGATGCTGCCCGGCGTCGCCAAGCTGAAGGATCAGATGGCTTCGTCCCATTTCGACGACAAGACGACCAAGCGCCAGCGCGCGATCATTTCGTCGATGACGCCGATCGAGCGGCGCAACCCCGACCTCCTCAAGGCGTCGCGCAAGAAGCGCATCGCGGCGGGGTCAGGCGTGTCCGTCGAGCTGGTCAACCGCCTGCTCAAGCAGCACCGGCAAATGGCCGACATGATGAAGGCGATGGGCGCCTCGTCGGGCAAGCGCGGCCTGATGGGCCAGCTCGGGCAAATGTTGGGCTTCGGCGGCGGCATGGCTATGCCGACCCCGGAGCAGATCGCGCAGATGCAGAAGGCGACGGGTGGCGCGCCCGGCGGAGCGCCGCGGCCGGCCGGCGGCATCCCGACCGCGCCGCCGCCCGGCGCCTTCAACCTGCCGCCGCAATTTCCCGGCCTCGGCGCCGGCCCGAAGCTGCCCGGCCTCGGCGGCGGCTTCCCGGGGAAGAAGAAGTGAACCCATTCTCCCGCGAGCCGGAGCAAGGCTCGCACGAAGTCTTGAACGCAACGCCAACGTCAGTCTGAAAGGAAGCCTCCGATGACCCTGAAAATTCGTCTCTCGCGCGCCGGCGCGAAAAAGCGGCCGTTCTATCGCATCGTCGTCGCCGACGCGCGCATGCCGCGCGACGGCCGCTTCGTCGAGCGCATCGGCGCCTTCGACCCGCTCAAGGCCAAGGACGACGCGAGCCGCGTCGTGCTCGACATCGAGAAGGCCAAGGCGTGGCTCGCCAAGGGCGCGCAGCCGACCGACCGCGTGCTGCGGCTGTTCGACGGCCTCGGCGTCGCCAAGCGCGAAGCGCACAACAACCCGGTCAAGGCGCTGCCGAAGAAGAAGGCGCAGGAGCGCGCCGCCGCGGCGACCGCCGCCGCCGAGAAGGCCGCTGCGGCCGAGAAGGCCGAAACCGCTCCGGCCTGACCCAGGCGATGGCTTCGCCTCAGCGCCTCGTCCTGCTCGGCGTGTTCGGCGCCGCGCAGGGCGTGCGCGGCGAGGTGCGGGTCAAGTCCTTCACCGCCGATCCGCGGGCGATCGCCGGTTACGGCGCGCTGACCGACCGGGCCGGCGCGCGCGCATTCCGCATCGAGCGGCTGAGGCCGCTGCGCGACGACATGCTGGTCGTCCGCCTCGCCGGCGTGACGACGCGCGACGCCGCCGAGGCGCTGACCGGCGTCGAGATCTACGCGCGCCGCGACCAGTTGCCGCCGCCGGCGGCGGACGAGTTCTATTACGACGACCTCGTCGGCCTCGCCGTGGTGACGAGCGAGGGCGCGCCGCTCGGCCGCGTCGTGGCGCTCTGCAACCATGGCGCCGGCGACATTCTCGAGATCGCGCCGGCGGCCGGCGGCGAAACGCTGTTGTTGCCGTTCACCAAGGCGGTCGCGCTTGAGATCGACTTCGACGGCGGCCGCATCGTCGTGGCGCCGCCGGGCGAGATTGACGGCGAGGAAAGCCCGGCGTCTTCGCGCCAAGCGTGATCGTGCGCCGCCAGAGGCCGGCTCGCGCGCCGAGCTTGGCCGACAGCCCCGCGTGCGCGTCGCCTGGCCGCGGATCAGAAGAACTTGCGCACGTAGGCGGCGACGTTCGGAAACGCGACGTTGAGCGGCGCAGCTGACGCGCCGGCGTAAATGCCGGTCGCGGTCGTCCAAGTGTAGCCCGCCTCGGCGCCGACCGTCAGGCCGGGCTGGATCATGTCCTCGACGCCGCCCTGCAGCAGCGAGCCGCGCACCTTGACGTCGAACCACATCGGCTCGTCCGGGCCGAGCATCTCCATGTCCGACGCTTCCGACGTGTCGAAGATCGAATAGGTGATCGAACTCTTCACCGTCGGCGTCCACAGGTGTTCGTAGGAGGCGACCGCGGAATAGCCGGTGGTGAGCTTCACGTCGCCGTCGCCGCCGACGACGTAGTCGGTGGCGAAGAACGGGATGCCGAGATAGCCGATCGCGCCGCGCGCCGCCGCGACCTGCAGCAGGAAGCGGCCATAGGTTTCACCCGCCGCCGGACCGACGAGGTTGCTCCACTTGAAGCGATATTCGCCGCCCGCGGTCGCCGCCGCGCCCCACAACGTGTGGTCGGGCGAACCGCAGCAGTCCCAGGCGGCGACGTCGTGGATCTCGTGCAGCGCGCCGCCGATATGCAGCAGCAGGTTCGGCGTTCCGAACCGCGCCTGGGCGACGACGTCCGGCCAATAGGTCCGGCCGTAATCGGCGAGCACGCCGTCTTCCATGTCGCGCCGGCTGGGGTCCTCGAGCGCGATGCTCGCCGAGACCGAATTGTTCGAGCCGGCGACATTGTCGACCCGGTAGGTGTAGGAGACCGCCGGCGTGTTGACGAGCGACGAATAGCCGGGCGAGATCGAGTAGCCCCAGCGCGCGAAGCCGAACATCGACGGCTGGATGCCCATCTCGAGTCCGCCGAGGCGAATCCACGCCTGGTCGACCAGGCCTTCGGCGATCGATCCGTTGACGGAATTGTTGGAGACGTAACCCCAGCCGCCGGATTCGTCCTTCTGGAATTGGCCTGCGGCGCGGACGTTGACGTAGCCGATCAACTCGCCCAAGTCGGTCTGACGAATCGCGACGAAATTGACCTGTGCGTCGACGCCCGGATAGGGAGCGTTGGTCTGTTTCGAGAAGTTCTTGTCGTAATAATAGAGGATCGGCACACCGGCGAGGTACGAACTCGACGGCAATCGCTGTCCGACCAGGCCGATGTCGTGGGTCGCGAAATCCTTGGCGACGAACCCCATCACGTCGTAGCCGGCTCTGGCGCAGAAGCCGGTGTCGCCGAGCTTGAAGAATCCCGCCCCATAGCCGGCGCAATCGGTCGGCTTGGCCTGATTGTGCGCCGCGCTCGCCGGCTTGTCGGGCGCCGCCGGAACCTCCGCGGCGAAGCCAGCCGCCGGCGCCAGCGCGCAGATCGCCGCGATTGCCCCCAGTCGCGCCTTTGCCCCTCTCATCGCTCGCCCCGCTTCACGCCTGTTGGCTTTGGGAAAGTTCAGTGGGTTCTGCCGAAGCTGCTGATGAGCGTGTTGCCCGGCCCGGTCAGCGCCAGGATGCTCACGCCGCCGCTATTGAATTCGGACAGGAAGCCGACATTGGTCTGTTGCCCGACGTAGCCGCTCGCTGCGCCGGGGACGCCGCCGAAGTTGTATTGCTGCGTCACCGCAGCGATGTTGATCACGCCGTCCTGATTGATGTCGGATGCGTTGCTGCGCTTGCCGCGCTGGTTGACCTCGGCGACATTGACGCCGCCCGATTGGTCGAAGACCGCGTTGTTGTCGGCGCCGGTCTGGTTGACGGTGATTTCCGTCGAGACGCCGCCGGGCGCGATCAACGCGTAATTGTTCGTGTTGGTCTGGGTGAAGGTCGCGGAAGGGACGGACTGCGCGCTCGCCGCGCCGCTTGCGCCGATTGCGAGCCCGACCAGGATCAACTTGCGCAACATCGTCGAACTCCCTGCTGTCGAACGGTCGTCTCAGTGATGGCGCGAGGCGAAACCAGCGCGCTCGCTCGAGGGCAGAAATGAAGGAATGCTGTCGCCGCAGATGAAGGTGCGCCGCAGGCCGGCGGCCAGCGCGGCGAAAGCGGGATAATCGGCGACGGTGAGATAGTCTTCGGTGCGCCCCTCGGCGAGAACGCCGCCCAGGCACGCGACCGAGGCGGGTGGAGCGGCGGTTTCCGCCGCCGGCTTATGGATTGGCGCTGCGGCGCTGTTGACCGCCGCCGGATCGGCGACGAGCGCTGCGGCCGCGACCGCGCAAAGGCCGGCGAGAAGGAGTCGCATCCAGGTCTCCGCGAACCGATCGCCTCTCGCCGCTGCGCGGGGACTCGGTGTCCCCGCGCAGCGGCAGGTTGCTCAGACGCCACAAGGTCGGCGAAACGCAGCCCCAGCCCCCCGCGGCAAAGCTTCGTCCGCAATCAGGGACTCGGCGTGTACGTCCAGCTGAACGAGCTGCCGATCGGCGCGCCGGCGAAGCCGGTGTTGATGACCACGGTCGGCGAGGAATCCGGCGCCTGGACAGTCGCCAACGCGCCCTGTGCGACGAGCGCAACGTCGGCGGAGCCGTTTCTGCCGCCTTGGATGACGGTCGAGTGGTTGGAGACCAAGACGTTGATGTGGTCGGACGCGAACGCCGGCGCCGCCAAAGCGACGCAGCCGACCGCGGCAAGAGCAAGTTTCTTCATTGCGTTCCCCATATGAGGCCGTTTACCGACGGGCTGAGCCGCCGTTAGCAACGCGCGCTAACGCGAAAAGGGTATTGACGGTGAACATACACGTCAAGGTTGTGGCGAGAATCATGCTCGACGGAGGCGGCGAGCCCGCGGAAAGCCGTGACGAGAGTCTAAATTATCGTATTTATGTCAAATAGATAGGCTGGTGTTGCCAAGACGCCACACCCGCCCGCATTCGTCTGCAGCGCTCCGTTCCGCCTGGCGTCGGCGCCTGCAACCGCCGCGCGAATCAGCGGCGCGTCGCATTTGCGGCACGGCCGCCTCGATGTCGTCGTAGCGCTCGAGCCGAAGGATGACGACCTCCCCGGCCGTCCAGTCGGACAATCCCAGCAATATTGCATACGCGCGGCGGCGCAGGCGCCCCTCGGCCGCGTCGGGAGGTCCGCTCAGCGCAGCAGCTTGAAGGCGTGTGGCGACCAGTCGCCGCGGGCGATTCCCGGGATGCACCACAGCATGCACAACGGCTCGATCGCCCGCGCCGCCTCGACCTGGCCCATGTCGGCGACTTCCCAGCCGAAATCCTCCACGAGCGCAGCGACGGTTTTCTTCGCCGCCTCGTCGTTGCCGCAGACGAACATCGTCGGCTTGCCGCCGGCGAAATGCGGGTCGACCATCTGCGCCGCGCCGACCGAATTGAACGCCTTGACGAAAAGGGCCTGCGGATAGGCCTTCTGCAGCCGCTCCATCAGCGAGTCGGAGAGGCTGGTGAAATACGACAGCACGCCGTGGACCGGCGAACCGCCGCCGATCGGGTTGGTCGCGTCGATCACCGGCTTGCCGTCGATGGCGGCGGCCCCGATCAGCTTCAGCGCGTCGAGCGCCACCGAACCGCCGACCGCGAGGACGACGACCTCGCCGAATGCGGCGGTCTCGGCGAAGCCGGCGACCTTCGCGTTCGGATGCGCCCCCGCCCAATCCTTGAGCTTGGCTGGGTCGCGCGTGCCGATCGTCACCGCATGGCCGCGCTTGAGAAATCCGGCCGCGAGCGTCTTGCCGACTGCGCCGGAACCGATGACGCCGATCTTCATGGGTCTCTCCCTGTTCCTCGGGGCGTCGCCCGCCCGCTCGAAAGCGATGTGGGGCTGCCGGCGCAGATCAACAAGGCGCGCCCGCGCGCGCCCTCTCTCGACCGTCGAGGCGAGGAGGCGGCGAAGGCCTACGGCGTCGTGTCGTCCTCCCGGCTCAGCGCCCCGACCAGTCCCGCCGGGGCGAAATAGACGACGAGGATGAACAGCAGGCCGAGCCACAGCAGCCAGCGGTCGGGATGGAAGAGGCCAGGCAGCAGCGGCAGGCCGGCGTCCCCCGCAGCCGTCGACACTGCGCCAAGCAGGGTCTGCAGATAGTTCTGCGCGACGACGAACAATGCCGCGCCGAGGATCGCGCCGTAGAGCGTGCCCATGCCGCCGATGACGACGACGACCAGCGTCGCGATCTGGATCGAGCCGGCGAGCGCCGTATCGGGTCCGACGTAACGCAGCCACAGCGCATTGAGCGCGCCGGCGAAGGTCGCGCCGGCGGCGGCCAGGCAGGTCGCCAGAGTGCGGTGGAAGACGATGCGGTAGCCGAGCGCCTCGGCGCGGAACGGGTTCTCGCGGATCGCTTCGAGCACCCGGCCGAACGGCGAATTGACGATCCGCAACAGCGCGAGAAACACGACGACGCAGCCGACCAGGACGAGATAGTAGCTGACCTGCCGACCGCCCAGCGCGACGCCGAACGCCTCGCGGTCGATCAGCCTGAAGCCCGGCTGCAGGATTTCCGGAACGCGGAACGAGCGCCCGTCCTCGCCGCCGGTCAGCCAGTCGAGTTGCGAGGCGAGCACGTTGAAGGCGTAACTCACCGCCAGCGTCACCATGGTGAAGAAGATCGCCTGCACGCGCAGCGAGAAGAGACCGATCGCCAACGCCAGCAGCGTCGAGACGGCGAGCCCAGCCGCGAGCCCGAGCGCGACCGCGCCCCAGCTCGGGCCGAGGCCGTAGAGCGCGAGCCCGACGCCATAGGAGCCGACGCCGAAGAACATCACATGGGCGAACGACACCATGCCGGCGTAGCCGAGCAGCAGGTCGTAGGAGGCGCCGAGCAGCGCGTAGACGCAAACCTTGGCGGCGACGTTGAGCGGCTTGACGCCGGGAAAGAGGAACGGCGCCAGCGCCAAAGCGAGCGTGACGGCGATCACCAGCGCCTGCAGCGTCCGCCCGCGCGGCGGCCGGCCGGAAAGGATCATCATCGCCCGCCGACCGGATAAAGCCCGCGCGGCCGCCACAGCAGGACGACGACCATCAGCAGGATGTTGGCGACGATGGCGAGCTTCGGCGCGAGGAAACCGGCATAGTTGTCGATCAGCCCGACGAGGATCGCGCTGATGAAGCAGCCGCCGACCGAGCCGAGGCCGCCGACGATGATGACGATGAAGCAGAGCACCAGGAGCTCGCCTCCCATCGACGCGTGCACCTGTTCGCGATAGAGCGCCCACAGCACGCCGCCGACGCCGGCGAGCGACGCGCCGGCCATGAACACGCCGACGAACAGCCGGTCGATGCGATAGCCGAGCGCCTCGACCATCTCGCGGTCCTGCACGCCGGCGCGGATCAGGAGGCCGATCCTGGTGCGGTTCAGCGCCAGCGTCAGGCCGACGAAGACGACCAGGCCGACCACGGTCGCCACGACGCGATATTTCTCGATCGCCGCGTCGCCGAGGACGAAGGCGCCGCGGAAGCTCGCCGGCGGCGCGAGCGCGATCTGGTCGGGGCCGAACAGCGCGTAGAGCAATTGCTCGGCGACGATCGAGCCGCCGATCGTCGCCAGGATCTGCTTCAAGTGCTGGCCGTAGACCGGAACGACGACCAGCCGCTCGAAGATCAGGCCGAAAAGGCCGCAAACGACGACCGCCGCGGCGAGCGCGAGCGCCAGCAGCGCAAGGTCGAGCGGCCACGAATCGACCTGCGCCCAGTGGGCCAGCGGCAGCAGGACCAGCGTCGCGACATAGGCGCCGAGCGAGATGAACGCGCCGTGGCCGAAGTTCAGCACGTCCATCATGCCGAAGACCAGCGTCAGGCCGGAGGCCATGGTGAAGATCATCATTCCCATCGCCAGGCCGGCCGCGGTGAGGGTGACGAAGCTCGACGCCGAACCGATGAAGGGCGCGACGACCAGCGCGACGACGAGCGGCGTCAGCGCGGGGACGAAGTCGGGCTTCGGCCGCGGCAGCGCGGCGCCGAAATCGTCGAGGCTCATTGGTGCGAGTCCAGCGACAGGCCGATCAGCCGCGCCTGCAGAGCCTCGTCGGCGACGAATTCCGCCATCGGCCCGGCGTGGACGATGCGGCCGTTGTCCATCACCCGCACGAAATCGCCGACCTCGCGCGCGACGCGGAAATTCTGCTCGACGACGACCATCGTCGCGCCGAGCCGCTTGATCTCATTGAGGCAGTCGATCAGCCCGCCGACGATCGCCGGCGCCAGGCCCTTGGTCGGTTCGTCGATCAGCAAGAGCCGCCGCGGCTCGACGATCGCCCGCGCGATCGACACCATCTGCTTCTGCCCGCCAGACAGCGAGCCGGCGCGCGACAGCCAGAAGCGCTTCAGCGTCGGGAAGAAGCCGAAGATCCAGTCGAGCCGCCGCTCGTCGAGCGGCCCCTCGCGCGCGGCGAGCATCAGATTCTCGCGCACCGTCAAGTCGGCGAACACCGCCATCGTCTCGGGCACATAGGCGACGCCGGCGCGCGCGATCGCGCTCGCCGGCAGGCCGGAGAGCGTCGCCTCGCCGAGCGCGATGGTTCCGCGCGACGGCCGCCACAGGCCCATGATCGTGCGCAGGCAGGTGGTCTTGCCGGCGCCGTTGCGGCCGAGCAGCATGGTCGTCGCGCCCGCGGGCGCGTCGAAGTCGACGCCCTGCAGGATGTGGTAGCTGCCGATATGGGTGTGGACGCCGGCGAGCGCGAGGCGAGCGGTCATGCGGCGGTTCCCCGCCTGACGCCGAGATAGGCTTCCTGCACGATCGGCGAGGCGATCACCGTCGCCGGATCGCCGTCTGCGGCGAGGCGGCCGTGGTGCAGCACGACGATGCGATCGGCGAGCGAGCGCACCACGTCCATCTTGTGCTCGACCAGCAGGATCGTCTTGGACGCGTCGCGCTTCAGCCGCGCGATCAAGTCGAGAATCACCGGAACCTCGTCGACGCTCATGCCGGCGGTCGGCTCGTCGAACATGAAAACGGAGGGCTTGAGCGCGATCATCATCGCCACCTCAAGCTTGCGCTGGTCGCCGTGCGACAGCGCAGCGGCGCGCCGCTCGCGCTTTCCTTCGAGCCCAACCGCTTCGAGGGCGGCGTAGGCGCGCTCGATCAGCGCGCGCCGGAGCGGCCACGGCCGCGTCAACTCGTAATGAACGCCCGCCTGCGCCTGGGTCGCCAGCCGCACGTTCTCGAGCACGCTGAGCGCCGGGAAGAGATTGGTGAGCTGGAACGCGCGGCCGAGGCCGAGCCGCGCGCGCTGCGGCGCGCCGAGCGTCGTGACGTCGACGCCGTGGAGCAGCACGACGCCGCTGGTCGCGCGCAACTGGCCCGACATCAGGTTGAAATAGGTCGTCTTGCCCGCCCCGTTGGGCCCGACGATCGCAGTGAGCTCTCCTGGTCGAAACGCGCAGGAAATCGCGTCGACCGCGACATGCCCGCCGAAGCGGATGGCGAGGTCGCGGGTTTCGAGCGAGGGGGTCATTGGGACTCGAAGCGGAGAACAGGAGTCGGAGGCGCGAAATGTCCCCTCTCCCCGCAAGCGGGGAGAGGGGTACACAGCTCTCATCGCTTGTTGCGGATCGGGATCTGCATGTCGTCGATCTTCATCTCGCTGACGAGATCGAGGGCGGCCCAGGCGAGGTTCGGATCGACGCGCACCTTGAAGTGGTACATCGACTGCAGCGCCTGGTGGTCCTCCTTGCGAAAGATCATCTCGCCCTTCGGCGTGTCGAAGCTCATCCCCTCCATCGCCGCGATCAGCGCTTCCGTGTCGGTCGACTTCGCCTTTTCGACCGCGGCGACCACCGCCATCGCCGCGCTGAAGCCGCCGGCGGTGAACATGTCGGGCGGCGAGCCGAAGCGCTTCTGGTGCTCGGCGACGAACCAGTCGTTCACCGGGTTCTTGGGGATGCCGTAATAATAGTAGGTCGCGCCCTCCATCCCGGGGAAGCGCTTGTAGGCGGCGAGGGCCGAGAAGATGTTGCCGCCGGTCGACAGTTCGACGCCGTAGCGCGACGGCTCGAGGTCCATCAGCTTGTCCATCGGATCGCCGCCGCCCGCCCACAGGACCCAGACGATCTTGCGGCCCGGCTTGTCCTTCAGCGCGTCGAACAGGCGCTGGGCGACGGCGGTGAAGTCGGTGGTATTGGCCGGAGCGTATTCCTCGTCGTCGAGGGTCGCGCCGGTCTTGGCGAGCGCCTCCTTGAAGGCGGCGACGCCGTCGCGGCCGAAGGCGTAGTCCTGCGCCAGCGTCGCGATGTGGACGCCCGGCTTGCCGATCGCCACCGCGTTGGAGATCGCGTCCTGCGACGAGTTGCGGCCGGTGCGGAAGATGTAGCGGTTCCACTTGTCGCCGGTGATCTGGTCGGCGACCGCCGGCTCGACGATCAGGATCTTCTTGTGCTCCTCGGCGACCGGCAGCATGGCGATCGCCGCCGCCGAGGACGTGGTGCCGATGGCGATGTCGGCGTGGTCGTCCTCGTAGGCCTCGGCCAGCGCCGATTTGGCGAGGTCGGGCTTGCTTTGGTCGTCCTTGACGACGATGTCGATCTTGCGCCCGTCGACGGTCATCGTCCCCTTGGTGGCGTATTCGAAGCCGAGCCTCAGTCCGGTCTCGGTCTGCTTGGCGTAGGCTTCGAGCGGGCCGGTCTTGCCGCAGATCAGCGCGACGGTGAGATCGTCGGCGCGGGCGGTCGCGGTCAGGCAGACAAGCGCCGCGGTCGCGGCCGCGGCTTTCAGCAACGGGTGCATTGTTTCTCCCCCGGCGCCAGGCGCGGCCGAGCCGGACCCCGCCGCGGCGGGGGCTCGAGCCGGGGAAGGCGGGCGCGCCGCCGCGCTTCCTCGTTGGCGGCGAGCTAACCATCGCGCCCCCGGACCGGCAAGCGCGAAAAGCGGGCGGCGGCGACCGGCTGGCGTCAACCTTCGTCGCGCTTGCGCCTCCGTCGAGGGGCCACTATAAGGCCGTCGGCGCCGGAGGCGGCGCCGTCGGAGTGTAGCGCAGCCTGGTAGCGCACCTCGTTCGGGACGAGGGGGTCGGAGGTTCGAATCC
>Ga0182030_10003413_pt1 | contig 33914 bp, 26 predicted proteins | sample 812S3MmetaG_FD_121299 | JGI IMG/M metagenome (GOLD analysis project Ga0182030, IMG submission 121299) | Permafrost microbial communities from Stordalen Mire, Sweden - 812S3M metaG (Illumina Assembly) | ecosystem: Environmental > Terrestrial > Soil > Wetlands > Permafrost | place: Sweden...
ACGATCTGCACGCGGTATCCGACGGGTCCGAATTCCAGCGCGGCATGATCGCGCATGGGCTGAGTTCCGTGGTGGTGCTGCCCCTGACGATTCGCGGCAGTGCGGTGGGTTGCATGGTGCTCTCGACCGGCGAGCGCGAATCGTTCGACGCGACCGAAATGCGGCTGCTCACCGAGCTCGCGGCCGACATCTCGTTCGCGCTCGATTATTTGGAGAAAGCCGAGAGGCTCAACTATCTCGCCTACTACGATTCGCTGAGCGGACTCGCGAACCGCACCCTATTTTTAGAAAGGCTCGCCCAGCAGGTCAGCGCAGCGAAACGCAACGAGGGCAAGTTCGCGGTGGTGGTGCTCGATCCGGAGCGCTTCGACCTCATCAACGAGAGTTTCGGCAGAGGCCATGGGGATGCGGCGCTGAAGGAGGTCGCGGATCGGCTCGTGCGCTGCATCGGAGATCGAAATTCAGCCGCCCGCATCGGCCCCGGCCAATTCGCGCTGGTCGTGCCGTTCACGGGCGAAGCCGACGCCTTGGCAGGGATCCTCGATGAGCAATTCCACGCCTGGTTGGGGGAGCCCATCCGAGTAGCCGGGCACGATGTCGCGTTGACCGCCCGGGCCGGCATCGCCATCTACCCGGACGACGGGAACGATGCAGAAACGCTGCTCCGAAATGCGGAAGCGGCGCTGAAGCGGGCCAGTTCTCCGGGCGAGCGCACCGTATTCTTCACCCAGCAGATCGGCGATCGGATCACCGAACGGTTGTCGATGGAGACGAGGCTGCGCCGCGCGTTCGCGAACGAGGAGTTCGTGCTGCACTACCAGCCCAAGGTCGACCTGGAAACGCGCAAGCTGGAGGGGCTCGAGGCGCTCATCCGCTGGCAAAGCCCGGAATTGGGACTCGTCTCGCCGGTGAAATTCATTCCGATCATGGAAGAAACCGGGATGATCATCGACGTGGGTACCTGGGTACTGCATCAGGCTTGTGTCGACCGCTGCGCCTGGTTGGAACAAGGACTGCCCGCGCCGCGCATCGCGGTGAACGTGTCGTCGGTCCAGCTGATGCGTCCCGACTTCCTCGACTGCATACGCGGCGCACTCAAACGCGCGACGCGCAACGCCATGATATTCGAGGCCTCGGGCGCCGGCATGGACATCGAAGTGACCGAAAGCCTGTTCGTCGAGAACGTCGAGGCCAACATGGCGAAGCTTCGCGCCGTTCGCGACCTGGGCGTGGCGATCGCCATCGACGATTTCGGGACGGGATATTCCTCGCTCGGCTACCTGGCCAAGATGCCGGTCGACAGCCTGAAGATCGATCGCACCTTCACCGCCGCCATGCTGGAAGATCCAGGCGTCACGACGCTCGTATCCACCATCATCACCCTGGCGCACTCCCTCAAGCTCAAGGTCATCGCCGAGGGCGTCGAATCCGAAGAACAAGCCAAGATCCTGCGCCTGCTGCGGTGTGACCAGATGCAGGGCTATCTGATCAGCAAGCCGTTACCCGTCGCGGAAATCACCGCGCTTCTGTCCCGGAAAGGGTTCGTCGACGGGAACGGAGCGCGGTAGACGCCCCGGCCTCACCCGCTCTGCGGTGCGCGTGGCAGGACCGCCAGATCGCCGAACCGGCTTTGCAGCCATGCAATCCCGGCGATGGCGGCGGTCTCGGTGCGCAGCACGCGCGGCCCGAGCCTGATGGGGATGAATCCCGAGAGCCGGAATGCCTCGAACTCTTCGGCGTCGAATCCTCCTTCCGGCCCGACGGCCATCTCGACCGCGGCGCCGATCTGAACTGCGGCATCGGCCCCGGCCGCGCCGGGCTCGAGCACCAGTCGGGCGGCGCCCGTCGCCGGGCCGCCCAAATGGTGGATCAGCGGGCGCGGTGCCTCGATCACCGGCAGACGGTTGCGTCCACATTGCTCACACGCAGCGACGGCGATGCCGCGCCAGTGCTCCGCCTTGGACGCGGCCTGAGCTCCGTCGAGACGCACGACGCTGCGCCGGCTGATCACCGGCACGATGCGCGACACGCCGAGCTCCGTCGCCTTCTGCACGATGACATCCATCCGGTCGGCGCGCGCGATGCACTGTATCAGCGTGACGGCGAGCGGCGACTCGCGGTCGATCATGCGCGCCTCGCCGACCAAGGCGGTCACTCGCGAGCCGCGGATGCTCTCGACGGTTGCGGCGAATTCGCGCCCATCGCCCGCAAACAGCACGATCTGGTCGCCGCTGTGCGCGCGCAAGACCCTGGCGAGATGCTGCGCGGCCGGCGCGGGCAGCTCGACCACGCTTCCTGCGCTCAACGGCGCATCGAGGTAAACACGGTTCAGCCGCATTCGGGTCAGGCGCGCATCGGATGGGCGGAACGTTTCATACCGCCCGGATTGTCGCATATGCTAGCAGCCGGAACTTTCCACGGGCAAAGCGATGACATCCCTGCAAGCAGATCCGAGCAGCGGCTTGATGAGCGGCGCGCGGCAGATCCCATCGCCGAACCGCGACGCCCGTCCCGCGGGGGTCGCGCCGGAACTCATCGTCGTGCACGGCATCAGCCTGCCTCCGGGAGAGTTCGGCGGCCCCTGGATCGACCGGCTGTTCACCAACAGGCTGCCTGCTGACGCGCATCCCTATTTCGCGGAAGTTGCCGGGCTCACCGTCTCCGCGCATTTATTCATCGGGCGTGACGGGGTGCTGACTCAATATGTGAGTTTCAACGAGCGGGCGTGGCACGCGGGCGTGTCCAGCTATGAGGGCCGCAGCGCCTGCAACGACTTTTCCATCGGCATCGAGCTGGAGGGCACCGATAGCGCCGCCTACGATGCCCGCCAGTATCGGGTGCTTGCCGAGGCTGTGGCGGCTCTGTGCGCTGCCTATCCCACGCTGTCGCCCCAGCGATTGGTGGGGCACAGCGATATCTCCCCGGGCCGTAAGACGGACCCGGGACCTGGTTTCGATTGGCCGCATGCACGCCGGCTGGTCGGGTACGCGTGTCGGCGAGTCCATCGGACATAACGCGGCCGCTGGTCCCCCGCGAGCAAAGCCAATGCCCAACGCACGATGCCGGTGAGCCGCCAGCGTGGGCACAACGTGATCGGAGTCACTTTTCCCGTCAGCAGAATTCGAGTCGAAGGCCGACATCTTGAGGTGGACGGGCCATCCGTCGCTGTTCCCTCCTGCGGAGGCCTCGTTGTCAAGGTTCGCGGACCTCCCGATCGAACGCAAGCTCCGGTTGGTCATCACCTTCCCGGCTCTGGCGGCGTTTGCGATCGCATTGGGTCTGCATGTCGCGACCAACCTCGTGCACATGCGGGAGGACATGCGGAGCCGGGCCCTGCGCATCGCGGGCGGCACCGGCGTGGAGGTCATCCAGGGGGCTGAAGCCGGCGATCGCGACGCCGCGCTCAAGGCGCTCAGCGGTCTGCGCAACGAAAGTTTCGTGGCCGCCGTGGACATCTCGCTTCCCAACGGCCGCCAGCTCGCCCGCTATCGCCGGGGCAGCGCCGAGATCGATCTCGAGCCGATCCCCCCCGGAGAGGCCGCCGCCCAGGTGCCGGCTCCCGCAGCGCCGGATTCCGGCCGGCCGCCGACGCTGCAGCTCAAGTCCGATGGGATTCATGCCCGCCTCGCCGCCACTCATCACGGCAAGCTCCTCGGATGGGTCGACGTGGTCGCGCCGTTGAGCGCGGTCTATGTCGACTGGCCCGGATATCTTTGGATGACTGCGGCTGCCATCGCGGCGGCTCTCTGCGGCGCGTTTTGGTTCGCCGCGCGGCTGCAGCAGCAGATATCCGGCCCCATCGTCAATCTCGCCCAGACCATGCGCCGCGTGTCCTCGGAGGAGGATTACACGCTGCGCGTGGAGGGCTGTTCCCAAGACGAGATCGGCGCCTTGATCGACGGCTTCAACCAGATGCTCGATCAGATCCGGCAGCGCGATTCGCGTCTGGAGCGGTACCGGCAATTCCTGGAGCAGCAGGTCGAGGAGCGCACCGTCAATCTCGCCAACGCCAACCGCGAGCTGCAGCAGGCGATCGCCGAGGCCACGGGTGCGAAAGAGGCGGCGGAACGCGCGAGCAGCGCCAAGAGCGAGTTCCTGGCGAGGATGAGCCATGAGATCCGTACGCCGATGAACGGCGTGATGGGAATGGCCGAGCTGCTGCAGGGAACGGAGCTATCCGGGCGCCAACGGCGACTGGCGCAGATCATCACGCGCTCGGCCGAGGGGCTGCTCGAAATCATCAACGATATTCTGGATTTTTCGAAGATCGAAGCCGGCAAGCTCGAGCTCGAGACCATCGAGTTCGGATTGCGCGAGATCATCGAGGAGACCATCGAGATCCTGGGCGTCCGGGCGCGCGCGAAGGGCCTGGAGCTCAAGTGCGTGATCGAGTCCTCCGTGCCCGCCTCCGTGCGCGGAGACCCCGTGCGTTTGCGCCAGGTGCTGGTCAATCTGGCGGGCAACGCCATCAAATTCACCGAGTCGGGCGACGTGACCGTGCGCGTGCGGGCCGTCGATGCGGGGGGACAGCTGAGATTCGAGGTGACCGACACCGGCATCGGAATCTCGCAGGAGGCCCAAACCCAGATCTTCAGCGCGTTCAGTCAGGCGGATTCCTTCACCACGCGCAAATACGGCGGCACCGGGCTGGGACTGGCGATCTGCCGCCAGCTGGTCGGCTTGATGGGCGGCGAGATCGGTGTGCACAGTACGCTCAATCGCGGCTCCACCTTCTGGTTCGAGGTGCGGTTGGAGCCGGCGGCGGATCCTGCGGCGACGTTCACGGCGGCGAGCAGCCTGTGGTCGCCGGACTCGAGGCAAGGCGAGCCGGCTGCCGCCGCGGGACCCCTCATCCTGCTGGTCGAGGACAACGCAGTAAACCGCGAGGTCGCGGTCGGCATGCTCGAGAACTTGGGGTACCGGACGGAGTCGGCCGGCAACGGCATGCTCGCCTTGGAAGCGCTGAGCGAGGCGCACTACGCCGCCGTCCTCATGGATTGTCAAATGCCCGTCATGGATGGTCTGACGGCAACCGCGGAAATCAGGCGGCGCGAGGCCAATACGGGCGGTGCCCGGCTCGCCATCATCGCGCTCACCGCGAATGCCATGGAGGGGAATCGCGAACGCTGCCTGGCGGCGGGCATGGATGATTTCCTGAGCAAACCGTTCACCCAACTCGAGCTGGCGACGGTGCTGCACAAATGGGCGCCGGTGGGTGAGGGTGCGGCACCTCGCGAGGCGGCAAGGCCTCCGGTGCCGGCCGGCAATGCGTCCGCGACCCCCCCGCTTGTCGACGCGGGCGTGTTGCGCGACATCTCCTCTCTCGGCCGGCCGGCCTTATTGAGCTCGCTTATCGATCTGTATATGCAGCATTCCCCCTCCCTGATCGGCGCGATCGAGACGGCGGCGCGCAACCGGCAGAAGACGGAACTCGCGGAAGCGATTCATACCCTCAAGTCGAGCACTGCCAATCTCGGCGGCGCGCGGCTCGCGTCGCTACTGAAGGAGTGCGAAGCGATGGTGAGCGGCGGCCAGGTCGAGGAGGCGGCGCTGCGGTTGCAGCGCATCCGCGGGGAATACCGCGATTTTTGCGAGGCGCTCGGGCGGGAAAAGTCCGCCACGGCGGCATGATGGACGGCGCGATGGACAGCTTGGCGGAATTGGATCAAGCGGCCACGATCCTGGTGGTCGACGACGACCCGGGTGCGCGACTCCTGTTGAGCACGGCCTTGGAAATGGCCGGCTTCCGCGTCACGGCCGTGGCCGACGGACACAGCGCGCTCGCCGCCTTCCGCACCCAGCCTTCGGACTGCGTCATCCTGGACGTGGTCATGCCCGGCATGAGCGGGTTCGAGGCCTGCATTGCGCTGCGGGGACTGCCCAATTGCCGCCACGTGCCGATCCTGATTCAGACCAGCCTGGACGATATGGAATCGGTCAAGCGCGCCTACACCGCCGGTGCCACGGACTTCTCCTCGAAGGGCATCAACCCGATGCTGCTTGCACAGCGGGTGAAGTTCCTGGTGCGCGCGAAGAGAACCCAGGACCAGCTGCTCGCGAGCGAGGCGCGGGTCAGCTACCTCGCCTACTACGACCCATTGACGGCGCTGCCCAATCGTCAGCGCCTGCGGCAGATTCTGGACGAGCAGGTCGCCTGGGCCGAGCGCGGCAGGCGCGGCGTCACCGTCCTGATGATGGACGTGGACGACTTTTCGCGCATCAACGACACCCAGGGTCCTGCGGTGGGCGATATGCTATTGAAGGAAGTGGCGAACCGCCTGCAGCATTGTCTGCGCGATTGCGAGCGCACCGGACCCGCCTTGGAGGACGTCGCGGTCGAGAACCTCATCAAGGATTGGGTCGCGCGCACCGGTGGCGATGAATTCGGCCTGGTGCTGCCGGGCGTCGCCACCGTGGACGGCGCCGAGCTGGTCGCGCGCCGGGTGCAGGGGGCGCTGGCACGGCCATTCATGATCGGCGAACAGGAGGTGCCGCTGTCGGCGGCCATCGGGATCAGCATTTTTCCGCTCGATGCCTCCGGCGCGGAGATGCTGATCAACAATGCGGACGCGGCCATGCACCATGCGCAGAAGGCGCATCGCAGCGGTATGGAATTTTTCAAGAAATCGATCAGTACGCGGGCGGCAAAGCGGATGTCGCTCGAGGCGGATTTGCGCAAAGCCGTGGAACGGCGCGAATTCTCGTTGAGCTTTCAGCCGCGGCTATCCCTCCAGGATCTCAACGTCGAGGCCGTGGAAGCGCTGTTGCGCTGGTCGCATCCGCAGCGGGGCATGGTTCCGCCCGACGAGTTCATACCGCTGGCCGAGCAGAGCGGCCTGATCGTCGAGATCGGCGATTGGGTGCTGCGCGAAGCCTGCACTCAGGTGCGGCGCTGGCGCGATGCCGACGCCAACGCCTGGCAGGTGGCCGTGAACGTCTCCGGCGTGCAGTTCCGCGACGGCAGCCTGGTGCGCCGCGTGGCCGACGCCATCGCCGCCGCCGGCATCGAACCGCGCATGATCGAGCTCGAATTCACGGAGGGCGCGCTCATCGAATATTCGACGGCCGTGAGCAAGGCGGTGAACGCCTTGAAGGGGCTCGGCGTGGCCACCGCCTTGGACGATTTCGGAACCGGCTACAGTTCCATGTCGTACCTGCGACATTTTCCGGTCGATACGCTGAAGATCGATCGGGTGTTCGTGCGCGACATCAGCTCCCGGCGGGCCGGCAATGCGCCCCTGGTCGACGCAATCATCGCCATGTCGAAGAGCCTCGGGCTCGCGACCGTGGCGGAGGGAGTGGAGACCGAGGCTCAATGGCAATATCTGAAAGACCGCGAGGCGACGCAGGTCCAGGGGTTCTTGTTCTGCCGGCCGTTGCCGATCGTGGATCTGGAGCGCTGGCATGCCGATTGGCTGCTGTCGCGCCGGCAGCGGGACGCGGGGGCGGCTTAAGGCTGCGTGCCGGGGTAGGAGCGAAATAGCGACTGTCGCGCGAAATTCAGATGTACGAACGAGCATGCTGCAGTGTCGCGGACATGCCGAGCGATCGCCCCGTTGGCCGCAAGGTCCCGGATAGTTTCCGGCCGATCCGATACGAAGCGCCACGGCGTCTGGACCGCTGGGCCGCGCTCAGCTGCGATGGCGATGGCGAGTGCGGAGCGGAGCGCCTCCCGCGGGGGCGAGTAGATGAGAACCGACTCGTGCACCAAGCCCGCGTCGGCCACCTGCAGGGCGGCGCACAAGCGGATTTTCACGGCCGCATCGAGCGCGTCCACAGCCCGCAATCCTTGGATGGCTTGCCGCGTGAGACCGCTCAACGTACCGCCGCTCGCCTGCAGCAGCGGTCCCTCTGCGGCCCATGCCTCAGGCGGACAGAGTTTCGTTTCAGGGTTCAACTCGATCAACGGATTCACTTCGGCCGGATAGATGCGGCACACGAGCGGCCGCTCGTCATATATCCCGCAACGAAAATCGGCCAGGAGATTCGGACAAGGCCCCGTGACATCCGCAACCAGCATGGCGACGACGCGCACCGCCATGGAGCCGCTCATCACGGCGAACGATCTGCGCTCGAAGTGGGCCGCTCTCGGATCCTCGTCGGCCAACCGAGCGGGCCACGGGGATGCCTCGCAGATCAATTGAACCTGATGACCCCGGTCGAGCCACGCCATCGCTTCCGCCACGGTCAGCGGAATCTTCAAGTCCCGACAACACTTCCCGCATCGAGTACAGTGGAAAGGGATGTTCAAGCCTCTCTCATCTTGATCCGGCGAATGCCGCCGCACGACGCGGTCGTCGATTCGCGGCCGCTTGGGGCGGCTTATTCTACTCGAACGGGATATCGCGCGAGGTCGTGAATGCTCGAGCGCCGGCCGACCCGCGACGCCAATGCAGCCGGTTACTCGATCCGCTCGCCATGCTGCGAAATATCGAGGCCCTCGCGCTCCTGCTCCTCCGTCACCCGCAGTCCGATGGTCATATCGATCGCTTTGAGGATGATGAAGCTGACGGAAAACCCATATATGAGTGTCGTGCCCACGCCCCACAACTGGGTCAGCACCGAGCCGTCCGCCCCGCTGATTTCCTTGCTGGCGAACACGCCGGTCAACAAGGCACCGATGATTCCGCCGATACAGTGCACGCCGAATGCGTCGAGCGAGTCGTCGTATCCCAGCGCGCTCTTCAGCGAAGTTGCCGCAACGAAGCACGCGACGCCGGCGACGGCGCCGATGATAACGGCGGGCGTCGGGCCGACGAACCCGGATGCCGGCGTGATCGCGACCAAGCCCGCGACCGCACCGGATGCGATCCCGAGGACGCTGGGCTTACCTTTCACGATCCATTCGGCGAACATCCAACCGAGAGCCGCGGCCGCGGCGGCGATCTGCGTAGCGACCATCGCCATGCCGGCGCGGCCATCCGCGGCGACGGCCGACCCGGCGTTGAATCCGAACCAGCCGACCCACAAGAGCGAAGCGCCGATCAGAGTCAAGGTCAAATCATGGGGCGGCATGGACTCCTTGCCGTATCCGAGGCGTTTGCCGAGCACCAAGCAGCTGGCGAGGCCCGCTATACCCGCATTGATGTGCACGACGGTGCCGCCGGCAAAGTCGAGAACGCCCTTGGCGGCGAGCCACCCCGACGGCTCCCATACCCAGTGGGCGATCGGACAATAGACGATCAGCAGCCAGACCGACATGAAAATCAGCATGGCGGAGAACTTCATGCGATCGGCAAACGAGCCCGTGATGAGAGCCGGTGTGATGATCGCGAAGGTCAACTGAAACATGCAATAGACGGTCTCGGGAATCGTCACGCCGAGATGCGAGACCGTGAGCGTCATGGCGTCGTGCCGATACACCATTCCGTCGAGCAGAAACCGCGTCGCGCCTCCCATAAAGTAGGGATTGCTGCCCGGTGTGAATGACCACGAATACCCGATGAGCCACCAGAGGAGGGTCACCACGCAGGCAATGGCGAAGCTCTGCATGAGCGTCGCGAGAACGTTCTTCTTGCGCACCATACCGCCGTAAAAGAGCGCCAATCCCGGGATGGTCATGAGCAGCACCAGGGCAACGGATGCCAGCATCCAGGCCGTGTCGCCCGCATTGATCTTGTCGAAACCGACCAGCACCGGCGCCGTGGGGGCAGCAGCCGCCTGCGCTGCGGTTGCGGACGCCTGCGCTGCGGGTGCGGACGCCTGCGCTGCGGGTGCGGCAGCCCCCGGCGCATCGTCGGCCCAGTCGGCCGACACCGGCAGCATCAGCAGCCCCACACAAACGAGACGAGAGAGCTTGATCTTCAATGTCGTTCCCCCAACGGTGTATCGCACATGGATTTGCGCACGTCATCCAGCCTGAAGGGTTTCAGGATTTCGGTGATCGGAGTCTTCGCTGAAAGCCGTCGGCGCGTGGGCCGGCAGACGCAATGTGAACCGTGATCCTTTTCCTTCCGTGCTCTCCAGCCAGATCGCGCCTTTGTGCAAATCCACGATCGATTTGACCAGCGACAAGCCGACGCCGCTGCCGCTGATGCCCGAAGTGTTGCTGCCGCGGTAGTAGCGCTCGAACACGCGCCCCCGATCCGACTCCGGAATGCCGAGGCCGTGATCCTCGATCGAGACCACGATCTGCCCGTTCTCGTTCGCGGCGGCGGCCTCGATGCGCGCGCCCTCCGGAGAATACTTCACGGCATTGGACAGAAGGTTGGCGAAGAGTTGGCTGAGAAGGCTCGCATCTCCATAGACCAAGAGAGGCGCCGCGGTCTCCGCGGGCTCGACGATTTGTGCATCCGGCGTCAATTCCCGCTGCAGGCGGCAGCCGTCGCGCAGCAACGCTCTCAAGTCGACCTGACCCGGATGGTAATAAAGCTCCATGCAACCATCGATGAGGCGCGCCGAACCGATCAAGTGGTCGATCAGCTGCGTCATGCGCAGCACCATGCTGCGGATCTTGAAGGCGCGCTGCGCCAGCTCCTCGCTCGTCAATCGATGACGCAGCGAGATCAATCGCTGGGTGTGCCCATCGATGATGGCCAGCGGCATCCGGAATTCGTGCGACGCCATCGATACAAAATTACGCTGCAACAAAGTCAATCGCTGCTCCTCCGCGAGCTTTGCCTCCAAGACGGCCGCCTGCGTCGCCAACGCGTGGCGGTTGCTCGCCAGATCGATGGCATTGTTGCGGAAGACCACGACGGCGCGCGCCATCTCCCCGATTTCGTCGGGGCGCCGCGTGCCATGCACATCGATGCCGGTCTCGTTCGCGGCGAGCCGGTGCATCCGTGCCGCAAGATCGACGAGCGGCGCGGAGATGGAGCGAGTGACATGCATCATCGCACCGGCGACGAGCAGTCCCGCGAGCAGCATCATCAACCCGATACGCTCCCGCGCCCGGCTGTAAGCGCGATCCGAATCCTCGCTTGCATCACGCGCGCTCGCGACGTTGCGGTCCGTGAGCATGCCCAGCAGGTCGCTCGCGGCGCCGTAGGCGGCTTTCGACGCCTGCTCTTGCAGGGCGGTCGCCTCGCCCGCCGCCGGCGCATGAGCCTGCGCGAGGATCGCCCGATACTCGCCCCATTTCGTTGCGAATCTCCGATAAATATCGTCCTCGGTGGCATCGTGACGAATCTGGCGATAGGCGAACTGCGCCGCGGCGATTCCGCGGTCGAGGGCGGCCATTTGCTTCAAGGCAGATGTCCGCTCGCTCTCGCCGACGGCGCGCAGCAGCGTTGCGGCGACCGGCGGGAAATCCGTCGTCAGGTTGTTGAGGTCGCCCAGGGCGCGCGTGCTTGGCAGCCATCGCATGCGGATCTGCGCGGATGCATCGTTGACGCTGCCGATGCTCCAGAGGGCCTCGAGTCCAAGAACGATTACCAATAGAAATAAAAGAAGAAAAACCAGGGAGAGCCGTACTCGGATGGAGCGCGCTTGTCTCATGAGTGGCATTGCATCCTAAGGCGAGGTGACCAGCGATCGGCGGCAAGGCCGCGACGGGATTCAGCCTAGCAGCATCGCTCGCGCGGAATAAGGGCCGAATCGCCGGCGGCAAAAATTTTTACTCTTTCTTAACACCGGCGATGCTAGCCTGACATCGATGACAGAGGAGACCGTGGGAACATGAACGAGCGGTGCACGAGAATTCTCTGTGTCGAGGACGACCGCGAATCCGCGTCCTTGATTTGCGAGGAGCTCACGGATCGCGGATTCGATGTCACCGTCGCATACAACGGACATGACGGGCTCGCGGCCATACTCAAACGGCCGCCGGACCTCGTCTTGTCCGACGTGAACATGCCGGGGATGTCCGGGTTCGAACTTCTGGAGCGGATCACGGCGATGGCCCCGCGCTTTCAAAACGTCCCCTTCGTGTTCCTCACCGCCGTGGGCGACCAGCGCAGCGAGCTCAAGGGCTGGCAATTGGGGGCCGACGACTACCTCACCAAGCCGGTGGACTACGATCTGCTGTCCGCGCGCATCGGTGCCCGAATGGCGCACGTTGCCCGAAATGAGGTCTGGCCGAAGCAAATCAATTTGCGCGAGCGTGAAGTGGAGACGCTCACGTGGGCCGCGCGAGGCAAAACCTTCGAGGAGATCGGAACGATCCTCAGTTTGAGCAAGCGCACCGTCGAGTTTCACCTGGACAACGCGCGCCGCAAACTCGGCGTTGCCACGCGCACGCAGGCACTCATCAAAGCGGCGGCCGGGGGCCTCATCCAGCTGTGAGGAATTTTTTAACGCGATTCAGTCTACCCGGGACGGCATTCGTCCGTACACACTGGCGCTCGCGCTGATCCGGGTGTCTTGGCGATCTCTGATGCGTTGGGCCGCCGCGGAGAGGTTTTGTCTCTGGAAACTTGAGCGAAGAATTCACGGAGCAAGGGAAGAGCAATGAAAATTCCAAGGGGTCTGCAGAAGTATCTGATCTCGGTTGCGGCGCTGGGCCTCATGGCGGCCCTCAATCCGTCGATTGCAAGCGCCGAGGAAACGGCCGGGGCGATCGTGGGCATCGTCACGAATTCGGCCAAGCTTCCCGTCGCGCATGCAACGGTTACGGCGAAACGGGTCGACGGCGGCGGCATCCGCGCCACCTTGTCGGGCAGTGACGGCGTGTATTCGTTCAGCGACCTGCCTCCGGGCCTGTGGTCGATCACCTCGCAGGTCGAGGGCTTTGCGGAAGTCGCCGAGCCCGCCATCTCGGTCGTGCCGAGCAAGGCCACGCGGCACGATATCGTGATGAATGCCGGAGCTGCGCCGATGGGACCTGCGTTGGCTGCGACGCCTCCAGCGGCGCCGACGTTCGTGGCGGCGGTCAAGGAGGCGGCGCACAAGCTCATCGCGGCAGCGCCGGCGGTGCCGACGGTGCCCGAGGCACTCCAATCGCCGGAACCGGGACCCGAAGTCGATACGGTAACCCCGTTCGCGAATGTCGGCGACATCGGCTGGCTGAACGGGAACACGCGTTCGTCACCGGCATTCGATACCAAGTTCTTCACGCCCGAGATTCGATTGGACGTGAACTACCTGCAGAGCCTCAACCACCCGATCGATCATACGGTCGACGGCTCGACCGAGGTGTTCCGCTCGAGCGAATTCCAGATCGAACAGGTGAGCTTCGGCGGAGATTTTCACTGGGACAATGTGAGAGCGCGCTTTCTATCGATGTTCGGCATGTTCGCGACGACCACGCCGCGCAACGATGCGAGCGGCGCGATCGGCCAGTGGGATCTTCAAGATGCCTATCGATACTTCTCGGAAGCGAATGCGGGCTATCATTTCGACGTGAGCCACGGACTCAACGTGGACGCGGGCGTATTCGTTTCCTACATCGGCCTGTTCAGCTACTACAATTTCGACAACTGGACCTATCAGCCCTCGTACGTGTCGTCGAATACGCCATGGTTCTTCAACGGGCTGCGCGTCCAGTGGTTTCCAACCCAGAATCTGAAGATCGAGCCCTGGCTCATCAACGGCTGGCAATCCTATGCGAAATTCAACAAGCATCCGGGCTTCGGCGGGCAAATCCTCTGGGTACCGAGCAACAACATCAAGATGGTGTTCAACAGCTACGGCGTCGGCCAGGATAACTTGAACTGCCAATCCAACAGCAACAACGGGCAGGGCACCATGGACGTGAATTGCCAGCCGCAGAATGGCGGCAACCCCAACGCCGCGGCGGGCTCTTACGTGGGTGCGGGGCCGACGGTCAACTACGCCAACGTGACGCGTGTTCACGAGGATGACAGCCTGCTGGTGAAATATTACGACGCCAAGGGACAGGGCGGCGCCGGCATTTCCAAAATGGCATTCAGCCTGACCTGGGATTTCGGCTGCGAGTACGGCGGCGGCGTGCACTGCACGCACGGGCCGAACAAGGAGGAATTCCTGGGCGTCATGCTCTACGACCGCACCTGGTTCCACAGCGATCTGTTCGCGGTAACGGTCGGCGGCGGCTTCATGAACAATCCGGGCCGGTATCTCGCGCTGACCCCGCCCATCAACGGAGCGACGGCGGCCAGCGGTTCGCCCTACTTCACGCAACAGCCGGGCCAGAAACTCTATCAATGGGATTCGCAGATCAACTTTCAGTACATGCCGAAGAGCTGGATCACCTGGTGGACCGAAGCCACGTTCCGGCACTCGAGCGTTCCGTATTGGTCGGGACAGGGCGGCATAACGCCCCCCGGCGGCAACAACGGTGCTCCGGCGAGCTGCGTGGGGCCCAACGGGGCCAATCCGCTCACCGGCCAGTGCAACTCGGGCGACTGGTTCCCGGATCTGCGCACGCGTGAAACCGTCTGGGGCGCGGGCGTGATGGTCTATTTCTAGGCAACGCGCACGTTAGGGAACGGGCACGAATTACCCCCGGCGGTTGCGGCTGGCAGCACCCATGCGCGCGGCCGTCGGGAATTTCTCGGGCTTGCATGCCTTGCACTGCTTGGCCCGATCGCGGCCGCTGCCTCCCCGGCGATCTGGCGCTTCGCGCACACGGCGGAGAAGGATCACCGGGTGATCAAAGACCGGCTGCATGCGCAGAACAACCGGGGCCACGAGGATTGCGCGTTCTTGAACGCAGTGGGCGCGGTCTGGCCCGTCGATGTGAGCAACTCGGCCGCAGGCTACAGCGCCTCGACCGGATTTCTGATCGATCGATGCCACGTGCTCACCAACATGCACGCCGTGTATTTCGACGACATCGTGATCCATCCGCCGCCCGGCCAATCGGTGGCGTTTGCGGTCGGTCAAACCCCGGGCGGCCGCGAGAGGGGCGCGCTGCAGGGTCTCAAGTATTTGATGAGCGGCACGGTGGTCGCGCACGGTGATGCCATCATCTTGGAACACCAGGTGCACCATCCGGAAAACGACTGGGCGCTCATCCGGCTCACGGCCAATGTGGTCGACACCATCGTGCCGATGACCATCGCCACCGTCGAACCCGCGCAGCTGCCGAACGCTCTGCGGCTCTCCATGGCCGGCTTTCCGTCCGATCGCAGGGCAGCGCACGGCGATCAATTGGATTTGAAAGACCTGTGGGGCACGGACGGTCGGGTGGTCGGAATAGTCTGGGAAAGCACGCAGGGCGCCGTCATCGAATCGACGCTTCAGGCGGCCCTCGGCAACTCGGGAAGTCCGGTGTATGGGGACTTCGAGGGACGCAGGCACCTGGTCATCGGCATGCACCAGGGCATCCGCGGCAATGGAATCGATGCCTCGGAAGGCGCGCCCAACCTCGAGATCTTCTTCACCCCTGGTACGTTGGCAAGCATCCGCGCCGCCCAGGAGTTGACGCCCTGCCGATAACCAGCCGGAATTCATTTTTTTATGGAATCCTTATACCGTCTTGCATAAGGTGTGGGATGCGGCAGTCCAACGGGTACGCGGGCACGAACACATGAATATCGCCTCTTTGACGAGCTATCTGCGAAATCCCGCCTCGTACTCGACACCGTGGCAGTCATTGCAGCGAGGGTGGGACACGACGCAGCGGGCCGCTGCGGCATCCCTGCGTCGCGGCTGGGGCATTGCCAGGATGGCGATCCATCCGTCCCCGATGAGCTCGCGCTGGCACTGGCCCGACTATCCGCGCGCGCTGGCGATCACGGGACTCTGCACGGCGATCGCCTGGCCGCTGTCTGCCTCCTTGGGACTGGTCAACATCGTGATGATCTATCTGCTGGGAGCGACGCTCGGGGCGTTGCGTTTGGGGCGCGGCCCGGTCATGGCGCTCGCGGTCACCAACATGCTCGCTTTCGATTTTTTCTTCGTTCCGCCGGTGTTCAGCTTCGATGTGGAGGACGCGCGCTACCTGTTCACGCTCGGCGTGATGCTGGCCGTTGCCCTCGTGATGTCGAATCTCATGGTGAGCATTCGGCGACATCGGGAGGTCGCCGACGCGCGCGAACAGCGCACCGCGGTGCTGTATGCGATGAGCCGCGAGCTCACCACGGCGCGCGATGCGCAGGCGATGGCGGCCGCGGCGATACGCCACATCTGCGCGGTGTTCCACAGCACTGCCGTGGTGCTGGTTGCGGACGCGAACGGATCCCTGTCGCCAATCTCCGCCGGCGCCGATACCGCCGGCCCCGATGGGCAGAGCTCCTCGCCGCACGTCGACCTCGAGCTGGCGCGGGAGGTCATCGAGCGGGGCGAGCGGCGCATCCAGGATGCCGTCTACCTGCCTCTGCAAGGCAATCGGCGCGTCAGAGGGGTGATCGTGGTCCGCCCGCAGCCCCCGTCTCGTGCGCTGCCCGCCGAACAACTGAATTTGCTGGATGCCTTCGCAGGTCAATTGTCATTGTCGCTGCAAAGAGCGCGCCTCGCCGAGGTCGCCGAGGCGGCAAAGCTGTCCGCGGAGAGCGTTCTGTTGCGCAACACGCTGCTCGCCTCGATTTCCCACGATCTGCGCACCCCGCTCTCCGCCATTGCCGGCGCCGGCAGCTTGATCGCGCAGACGGAGTACGCACTCAACGACGATCGCCGGGCGACGTTGGGGAAATTGATCGAACGCAAGGCCCGCGACATGACCCGGCTGCTGACGAACGTACTCGATTTGGTACAGATGGAGTTCGGCGGCCGCACTCTGCGTTCCGATTGGCATTCGATCGAGGACCTGGTGGCGCTGGCGCTGCGGGCAAGTCATCTGCGGCTCTGCCAGTGGCGCATCATTTTGAATCTGCCGCCCGAGCTGCCCCTGCTCCTGGTCGAACCCACGCTGATCGTGCAGATCATGACCAACCTCCTGGAAAATGCCGCGAAGTACACACCCCCCGGCACGACCATCACCATACGCGCTGCCGCCGACGAGAAGGGCATGTTGATATCCGTTGCGGACGATGGTCCCGGCTTGCCTCCCGGCGATCCCGAGCGCCTGTTCGAGAAATTTCAACGCGGCCGCTCGGAGAGCAATATTGTCGGCGTCGGGCTCGGGCTTGCCATATGCCGAGCCGCCGCGCGTCTTCATGGCGGCGATATTCGCGCGTCCAATCGGCCGGGCGGCGGGGCGCAGTTCGACATCTCATTGCCGATGGCGAGGCAAGCAGCCGTGCAGGCGGCCGCGGAGGCCTGCTAGGACCTGCCCGATGTGCGTCGTGCTCATCGTGGAGGACGACCCGGGGATTCAAGACGTGCTGCGCTTTCTCGCGGAGGCCAATGACATGCTGGTCGTGGCGGCCGATACCTGCGCCGCCGCGATTCGCGAGGCGCGATCCCATCGGCCCGATCTCGCCATCATCGATCTCGGCCTGCCGGACCGCGACGGAATCGAGCTGGTATCCAGCATTCGCAGCTGGTCGCACCTGCCGATCATCGTGTTGTCGGCACGCACCCTCGAGTCGCAAAAGCAGGCGGTGTTGGCGGCGGGCGCCGACGACTACGTCACCAAACCGTTCAGCGCGCCGGAGCTTCTCGCGCGGATGCGCGCTCTTCTGCACCGGAGCGCGGACCCGCCCAAGAACGCCCCATAACGGCGCACGAGATCGGCAAGCATGCACTGATTTGTTCGTTTGACGGCATCCTGGAAGGAAGGCAGACTTTTTCACGGGATGGTTGCGCGTCGTCAACCTGGGTGAAAAATTGTCCGCCCTACACGCTCGCTTGGAGGCGAAGGCCGTCATGGCCGCAGACACCGCACGCGCCATGGCGGTGAGCGGATGACCGAGGCCATGCACCTCATCCTCATTTTTGAGGACGATGAGGCGATTCAAAACATCTTACGCATGTTGTTCGAGGCGAACGGCTTCAGGGTGGTGATCGCCGAAACGGCCGCCCGCGGCGAACAGGATGCGCGGTTGCACAGGCCGGACGTCGTGCTCGTCGACCTCGGCCTTCCGGACCGAGACGGGCTCAATGTCATCCCTGCGATTCGAGCATGGTCCGCGGTGCCGATCGTCGTGCTGACGGCGCGCACCGCCGAGGACCAGCGGCTTGCGGCGTTCGAGATGGGCGCGGATGACTACGTGGTCAAGCCGTTCAGCGCGCCGGAGCTCCTGGCACGGGTGCGCGCCATCGTGCGCCGGCACGTGCGCGGGAATCTACCCATGGGTGTGCTCGAGCTGGGGGAGGTCTCGATCGATCTCGGCCGGCGCGTCGCCCGCCGCCAGGATGGGCGGGACCTGCGCCTGACTCCGCTCGAGCACCGGATCCTGCAGACACTGGCGCGCCAGCCCGACCGGATCGTCACGCACGCGGCGATCATGACGGAGGTTTGGGGACCCGTGCGCGACAACTCGCGCGCGCTGCGGGTGTACATCGGGAGCCTGCGCAGAAAACTCGAAGTCGATCCCAGCCGGCCGCGGCATATTCTCACCGAACTTGGCGTCGGCTACCGGCTCGTCATCGAGGCGCAGACCTAGGAGGCGCATTCATGGCGGAGGCCTTCGCGGTGCGATTCCACCAGCCACCGCCCAGGGCCTGAAAGAGCGCCACCGTGTCTGCGTAGCGCGCGGCCTCTGCCTGTATCCGGCTGAGCAGCGCCTGGTCGTAAGCCGTTTCGGCGGCGAGCAGAATCAGCGTGTTGACGTAACCCGTCTGCAGCTGCTGCTGCGTGAGATCGTAGGTCAGTTTGGCAGCTTTTTCCGCTTCCACGTCGGCAGCGAGCGTGTCCGCGTCCGAGAGCGACGCGTGCAGCGTATCGGCCACGTTCTGATAGGCGGTGATCACCGCGCTCTGATACTGGGACGCGGCCTGTTTCAACGCCTGGGTCGCGGCACGCTTCCGATGCAGCAGTGTGCCACCCTCGAAGAGGGGCTGTGTCACGTCCCCGACCAGGTTCCAAAACGGTCCCCCATGCCGGAACATCCAGCTGAATTGGTCCGCGTTGCCGCCGTACGACCCGGTGATGGAAAACTGCGGCAGCATCGCGGCCACCGCCACTCCGACCTGCGCATTGGCGGCGTGCAGCTGCGCGGCGGCGGCGCGGACATCCGGGCGTTGTTCGATGAGGTGGGAGGGCAGCGAGACCGGCAGCTCGGGCGGCAGATGCAGCGCATCCAGCTCGAAGGTTTCGGACACTTCCTGGTTCGGCAGGTTGCCGACCATGGCACGAATCAGATCGCGCCCCTGCTCGAACTGCAATTGCAGCGGGGGCAACATCGCCTGGGCCTGCGCCAAGGCGGTTTCCTGCGCCGCGACGTCGATACGCATCGCCTGTCCCACCTGAAATTGATTGCGCAGGATATCGAGTGCTTTTGCGTCGGCGTCGATGATCTCCTGGGTCGCGCGGATCTGCGCGCGCAGCGAGGCCTCCTGGATCGCCGCGGCGGCGACGTTGACCGCCAGCGTGATGTAGGTGGCCTCCAACGCAAACCGTTGTACCTCGGCCTGCGCGGCGAGCGATTCGACCTGGCGCCGGTTGCCCCCGAATACATCGGGCACGAATCCCACGGTGAGCTCGGCGGTTTGAAAGTTGTAGAACAGCGGCTCGGTGTAGGGCGGTACGCCCGGTGTCTGCCGAGGAGCGAGCAGGTTGTCGCCGTTGCCCTGCACGCCGGGAGCCTGGTCGTTGGTGAGATTGCCGGCAATCTTGTGGCGCTCGGCTTGATAAGTCGCCCCGACCGACGGGAAGTAGAAGCCCTGCTGCGCGTAGACCAGTTCTCTTGCCTGGGAGAGCGCCGCCTGCGCCGCGGCGATGCTGGGATTGGCCTTGAAGGCCTTTTCGATCAGCGAGTCGAGCGCGGGCGACTGGAACAATTCCCACCAATCGAACGGGATGTCCCGGCCGGGGACGTAGTGCTGCGATTCGCCTCCCCCAACCGCTGCGGACGAACTGGTTTGCGGCAGCGAAGTCGGTGCATAACCGGCGTTCGCCGGGGCCTTGGGCTCGTGAAAATTCGGCCCAACTGCGCAACTCGCCAGCGCGGCGATGCATATCCAAAGGACCGGCAACAGCGCTGCGGACGGCGCGCAGCGGGTGGGCGCGCTGCCGATGGGCGCGCAGCTCATGGGCGCGGTGCGGGTGGGCCTCATTTTGCGGCAATCTGTGGTCGGTTCCACCAGCCCCCACCGAGCGCCTGGAACAAGGCGACGGTGTCGGCGTAGCGGGCTGCCTGCGCCTGCACGCGGGTCAGCAGCGTTTGCTGATAAGCCGACTCGGCGCCGAGCAAGGTCAGCGTGTCCACGTAGCCGCTCTGTGCTTGCTGGCGGGTCATGTCGTAGGTCACTTGAGCCGATCGTTCCGCTTTCACATCCGCGCTGAGCGAATCGGCATCGCAGAGGGATTGGTGCAGTGTGTCGGCGACGTTCTGATAAGCGGCAATCACCGTGCTCTGATATTGGGCTGCCGCCTGCTTCAAGGCCTGCTTGGCGGCGCGTTCCTGATGCAGCAACGTACCACCTTGAAATATCGGCTGATTGACGTCGCCATACAGGCTCCAAAAGGGGCCGCCCGAGCGGAACATCCAGGGAATTTGCGTCGCATTGCCCCCGTACTCGCCGGTGATCGAGAACTGCGGCAGCATCGCGGCTACCGCGACGCCGACTAGGGCATTCGCGGCGTGGAGCCCGGCCTCGGCCGCCCGCACATCCGGACGCTGCTCGATGATCTTGGCCGGCAGCGAAAGCGGTATCTCGGGCGGCAGTTGCAGCGCTTCGAGCGCGAACGTCGGCTCCTCCTCGGTCGGCATTTGACCGACCAGGGCGCGCATGAGATCGCGTGTCTGTTCGAGCTGCATCTGCAGAGGAGGGAGCGTTGCGCGTACTTGCGCGAGCGCGGCTTCCCCTGCTGCGACGTCGATGCGCATCGCCTGACCCAGACGCAGCTGATTGCGCAGGATCGTCAGGCCTTGCTCGTCGGCCGCGATGATCCGCAAAGTCGCCCCGATCTGCGCACGCAAAGACGCCTCTTGGATGGCCGCGCCGACCACGTTGGACGCGAGCGTGATGTAGGTGGCCTCGAGCGCGAAGCGCTGCACGTCCTTTTGCGCGGCCAGCGATTCGACCTGCCGCCGGTTCAGACCGAGCACGTCCGGCACGAATCCGACGCTGACCTCGCCGGTGTAGAAGGTGTAATAGGAGGGTACGTTATGCGGTTCGTGATTGGGATCTTCCAGACCCGGCAGAAGATTGACGCCGTTGCCCTGAACGCCGATGGTCGAGCTCGCATTGGTGTTGCCGGACACCTTGTGGCGCTCGGGCTGAAATTCCGCGGATAGCGAGGGATAGAAGAATCCTTGCTGGGCTTTGACCAGTTCGTGTGCCTGGGCCAGGGCTGCCTGGGCCGCCGCGACGGTCGGATTGGCCTTGAAGGCCCTTGCAACGAGGGCATCCAGCGCCGGAGACTGAAAGAGTTCCCACCACGCCGAGCTCACCTCCCGCCCGGCGACGAAATGCTGGACCTCTCCGCCATGGACATCCGCGGCGCTGCTGGCGAGCGGCAACGGGGACGGCGCGAAGCCCGCATTGGCGGGTGCTTCCGGCTTGCGGTAGTGCGGCCCGACGGCGCAGCCATCCACCATGACCGCAAAGACCGCGGCCAGCAAGACCATGGCGAACCAAGGCATCCCGGGCATGCATCGATTCTGCTCGCCGATACGGTCGGCAGATAGTGTGAGAAGTCCGAGTAGCCCCGCGCGCCGCTTCCCGCCATTGTGTGCGCCAGCCGCATCAGCGCGCCGCGGCGCGCATGCGCGGAGCTTCCCGGGAGCGACGGCCAATGCGCAGATATTCATGGTGGGATCGATTGAGTTCCGCACGGCATGGGCGGACGCTCGCGGCCGCGGCGGCTGCGGGCCTGCTTCTCGCGCTGTTCGGCGCGGCGCATTTCGGCGCCAAGGCGGACGAACCGCACGCGAATAGCGCGATGACGAATGCGCCGGCCCCCGCAGCCGAGCCGTCGGTGGAACTGACGGATGCGCAACTGAAGAGCATCAAAATCAGCGCGGCCGCCGAGCACGCCTTCCCGCAGGAGCGCACCGCGGTCGGCAGCATCGACTTCAACGAGAATCTCGCGGTTCAGGTGTTCTCACCCTATCAGGGAAAGATCATCAAGGCCTACGTCGAGATCGGCGATGCGGTGAAGAAGGGCCAGACGCTGTTCACGATCGAGAGCCCGGACCTCATCCAGGCGGACTCCAATTTGATCGCCGCAGCCGGCCTGCTGGATCTGACGACGCATGTGCTGGAGCGGGCCAAGCAGCTCTACGCGGTTCAGGGGATCGCGGAGAAGGATCTACAGCAGGCGATCTCGGATCAGCAGACCGCGGAGGGCGCGCTCAAGGCGGGACGCGATGCGGTGCGCGTCTTCGGCAAATCAGACGCGGAAATCGACGCGATCGTCGCGAACCGCAAGATCGATCCCGTGCTGGTCGTGCCGAGTCCGATCGCCGGCAGGGTCACGGCGCGCGCGGCTCAGCCGGGCCTCCTCGTTCAGCCCGGCAACGCGCCGGCGCCGTATACCGTCGCAGATCTGGTGACCGTCTGGATGCTGGCGAACGTATCCGAGAGCAACGTCCCCTACGTCAACGTCGGACAGAAGGTGAACGTTTCGACGATGGCATATCCGAATCGAACCTACGAAGGCAAGATCACGGTGGTGGGGGCGACCGTGGATCCGAATCTGCATACGCTTCTGATCCGCTCGGAGATCCAGAACCCCCGGCGCGAGCTGCTGCCCGGAATGCTCGCGAACTTCGTCATCCGCATCGACGATCCGGTGACCGCACCGGCCGTCCCGCCCGAGAGTGTCGTGCGCGAGGGCGACGGCACCATGACCATTTGGGTGACGACCGACCGGCATCGCTTCACGCAGCGCAAGGTCAGGCTCGGCCAGCAAAGCGCCGGCTACGACCAGATTCTCGACGGCTTGAAGCAGGGCGAACTGGTCGTCACGGATGGCGCCGTCTTCCTCGACAACATGCTCACCCCCAGCAGCGACGGCTGAGCACCCTGGTTGAGCGCCGGATGGATCAGACCCGTGCCAACTGAGGAATTTGCCGCATGCTGAAAGGTCTCCTGGCGTTCGTGCTCACGCGCCGGACCATCGTCCTTTTGGGCTTGATGGTGTTTCTCGGCGGTGGTGTGGCCGCGTTCACCATGCTCAATATCGAGGCGTACCCCCAGCCCGCCCCGGTGATCATCGAGATCACGGCGCAGCAAGGCGGCTTGTCGGCCGAGGAGATGGAGCGCTATTACACCATTCCCATGGAAGTCGGCATCTACGGGACGCCGTATATCACCGCAGTCAACTCCACCTCGTTCTACGGCCTGAGCTTCCTGCGGGTCTCGTTCAAATATGGCGTCGACTTCTATTTTGCCCAGACCCAGATCGAATACTCGCTGCAGCAGAATGTCTCGCTGCCGAACAACGTCCAGCCCCAGATCCAGCAATCGAGCCTCGTGGGCGAGGTCGTGCGTTACGCGATGACGGGGCCGAAGCATTTCGGTTTGGACAACCTGCGCACCGTTCAGGACTACATCGTGCTGCGCCGGCTGTCGACGGTGCCCGGCGTCGTGCAGGTCAACAGCTTCGGTGGCCCCACCAAGGAATTCGAAGTCGAGGCCGACCTCAACAGACTGCAAACCTACGGCCTCACCATTCCTCAAGTGATCACGGCGCTCGGCAATGCCAATGTCAACGTGGGCGGCCGGGAGATCAACATCGGACAGCAATCCGTCAACATCCGCGGGATCGGCCTGTTCAACGATGGCGGCAACGACGATTTGACCAAGGGCTACAAGGTCGACGACATCGAGAACGTGCTGCTCACGCAAACGGGCGGCGTTCCGGTACGGGTCAAGGACGTGGCCAGAGTGTACGTCGGCAACGTGCCCCGGCTCAGCATGGTCGGCAAGGATCACGACGACGACGTGGTCGAGTGCATCGTGGTCATGGGGCGGGTGTTCCATACCCAGGACGTCGTTCCGAGAATCATCGCCGAAATCGACAAGATGAATCACGACGGCAGCCTTCCTCCCGGCGTCAAGATCGTGCCGTTCTACGACCGCATGAACCTCGTCCACGTGACCACGCACACCGTGCTGGAGAACCTGCTGTTCGGCTGCATCCTGGTGTTCTTCATCCAGTGGATCTTCCTGGGCGATCTGCGCAGCGCCATCATCGTCGGCGTCAACATCCCCTTCGCGCTGCTGTTTTCCATCATCATGCTGGTGCTGCAGGGCGAGGACGCCAATCTGCTCTCCATCGGGGCGGTCGACTTCGGCATCATCGTCGATTCGGCGGTGATTCTGGTCGAGAACATTTTCCGGAATTTTCAGCTGAAGCCGAAGGAGCAGAGACAACTCCTGGAGGATCTGGCCGAAGGCAATCTCGGACACGACCCGACCAGCCCCCACGGCCCGACGTCGCGGAAGGATTGGACCGATCGATTGCGTCTCATCTACATCAGCGCCATGCAGGTCGACAGGGCCGTGCTGTTCTCCGTGGCGATCACCGTCGCAGCATTCGTGCCGCTGTTCACCATGCAGGGCGTCGAGGGCCAGATATTCGGACCCATGGCCAGAACCTATGGCTACGCCCTGGTCGGGGCCGTGATCGCGACCTTTTCGGTCACGCCCGTGCTCGCCTCCATTCTGCTTCCGCAGCACGTCAACGAAGTCGAGACCGCGGTGGTGCGGGTGATCCGGGCGGCCTATACCCCGGCGCTTCACTGGGCTCTCGATCGGCGACGGGTGATGGTGGCGATCGGCGCGGCATTCCTGGCCGTCACCGGATTTCTGGCGACGCGGCTCGGCAGTGAGTTTCTGCCCGCTCTCGAGGAGGGCAATTATTGGATCCGCCTGTCGATGCCGCCCACGATGGGCCTGGCGGCGGGTACGGAGGGAGTGAGGAAGATCCGTGAGATTTTGCTGAGCCATCCCGAGATCATCACCGCGGTTTCGCAACATGGCCGGCCCGATAACGGCAGCGACCCGTCGCCCTTTTCCAATGTCGAGTTATTCGTGCCGCTCAAGCCCCACAGCCAGTGGCCCGCGGGATTGAGCAAGGACCAGCTGACCGCCCAGCTGCTCAAAGAGTTCACCGACGCGGTGCCGGGCCTCACCTTCAATTTCTCGCAAAACATCCAGGACAACATCGAAGAGGCTACCTCGGGCGTCAAGGGCGCGAATTCCGTCAAGATCGTCGGCCACAACCTCGAGGAGCTCGAGAAGCTGGCCGTCCAGGTGAGCGACCAGATAAAGCAGGTCCGAGGAATGGAGGATGTGGGCACCTTTCATGTCGTGGGCCAGCCGAACCTCGACATCACGATCGATCGGCAAAGAGCGGCCCGCTATGGCCTCAACCCGGGCGACGTGAACGCCGTCATTCAAGCGGCCATGGGCGGTGCGGTCGCCACCACGCTGCTCGAGGGCGATCGTGCGTGGAACGTCACCGTGCGCCTGGCGCCCAAGTACCGCGACAACATCGAGGCGATAGGCGACGTCAAGGTCGGCTACCAGAATGCCGCCGGCGCACCCGCGTATATCCCGCTGCGCGAGCTCGCGTCGATCACCTTGGATACGGGCGCTTCCTACATCTACCACGAGGCCATGCAGCGCTTCATTCCCGTGAAGTTCAGCGTGCGCGGACGCGATCTCGGCAGCACTGTCGCCGAAGCGCAGGAGCGGATCGAAAAGAATGTGGTCTTGCCGACGGGCTATCGCCTGGTATGGGCCGGGGAGTACCTGGAATGGCAGCAGGCGAAGCATCGCCTCGAGATCGTCGTGCCGCTGAGCCTCGTGCTGATCATGGTGCTGCTGCTGGGTTTGTTCAATTCGCTGCGCGACAGTCTCCTGGCGCTTGCCGGAATCCCGTTTGCGATGGGCGGCGGGGTCATCGCGTTGTACGTGTCCGGACAGCCGCTGAGCGTCTCGTCGATCGTCGGCTTCATCTCGCTGTTCGGTGTATCGGTCATGAATGGAATCCTGATCATCACCTATTACAATCAGCTCAAGATCGGCTCCGGACGAGGCGGCATCGAGGCCATGACCCAGGCCGCCGAACAGCGCATGCGGCCGTTGCTGATGACCTCGCTGGCCGCTTGCATCGGCCTGCTGCCGTCTGCGCTCTCGACGGGCATCGGCAGCCAGGTGCAGCGGCCCCTGGCATCCGTGGTCGTTGGCGGCATGCTCATCGGCCCCGTTTTGCTGCTGCTGATCGTGCCGGCGCTGCAGATGATGTTCCTGCGCGAGGATCAGGGCACACCGTCCTCCGGCGTCGGCGCGCAACCCGGAGGTGATGCATGAAACGCAATACGCCTCGCGACGCCGCGCTCATCGCCGCACTCTTCGTCGCGGGCGGTGTCTGCGGAGCCGGCGTATACAAAGGAAGCGGCGGTCTGAACGAGCAGCACGCGCATCTCGAACAGTGTGTGCTCGCCTCACGTCATTCCCACCCGGAAGTGGACGCGCGTTCCACGTTGGCGCATCTCGAGGCGGAGGTGCCGATCTGCATGAACGGGGCGGGCTATGAGCAAGCCCTCGACAGCAAGAGCTGCGGCCTCAAGCTTTGGCAGGGCGACGTGTTTTGCTATGCGCCGAAGAGCTTCTTCGGCAAGCTGGTCTATCGAATCCAGATCCGCAAGGCCGAATCATGGCCGAGGGATAAATGATGAAAATCGCTCGACTGATTTGCGCGGTGGGGATCTGCGCGCCGCTGGTACTTCAGGCCGGCGCGGCCGAGGCGCCCGTGCCGGGTCGTTCGTCGGTTGACACGAGCGTGAGGGCAGAGGGACAGAGGCGGACGCAAGCAGCGAGGCCCGGGGACTCCAGCAGCGGCGTCAGCCCAACGCGGGGAAACGCCGCGGTGCGTCCACCGCCGCACGCGTCGGCCACGGAACAGCGCGCAGTGGCGCCCCTCGCTCGCAGCAGTGCGGATCGCCTGCACTCGCACCTCGGCCAACTCGCGCGCGCGCCCGTCGCAACGGCTTCGAGCCGCGGTGCCGGGTCAAACCCGGCGCGAAGGTCAAACCTGGCGGGCGGGTCAAACCTGGCTGCCGCGAGCGCCTCGGGCGCGCGACTTCAAGGGCGACTCGATGCGAATTCGGCAGTCCCGACCAGACTGCCTGTCCCTAATGATGCGGTTCGGAGGCCGCCGAACCTCAAGCTCGAGGCAAGGGGTCCCGCCCTCGGCGGACCGCATCTCGCCGGCGCCGGACGCATCGGCGGTCCGGCGGCGGGCCGGGCCGCGAACAACGGACTTCTCGACGGGACGAAGCTGCACCGGAACTGAGACCCTGGAGCGGTTCCGGTCACTTCGGCCCGAATGCCTCGGCGGCGCCCCGAATTTCCAACCGACCAGCCTTGTGGCAGCATGCCGGCGTCCATCCACGCGACGGCCCGGCGAAGACATGCACGCAAGTGCGCCGTGAGGTGACGAGCATGAGCAGAGAGCGGAAAGTGAACGTGGCGGGGCGCCTGGCCGCCGGCGCGCAGCGAGTGCTCGCCCTTCTGGCGGTGTGTCTTGCATTGACGGCCGGCGCGCGTGCCCAAGATGATGATCCCCCGACCCGCGTCGCCCGGCTCGCTTATCTGGAGGGTTCTATCTCCTTTCAGCCGGCAGGAACGGAGGACTGGGTGGCTGCGCCGATCAATCGGCCGCTCACCACGGGCGATGCCCTGTGGTCGGCTCGCGACGGCAGGGCCGAACTGCAGCTCGACGGTTCGGTGCTCCGTACCGGAGCCGATACCTCGCTGTCCTTCTTGAATCTCAGCGATCGAGTGACCCAGATCCAGCTATCGAGCGGCTCGTTGATCGTGCACGTGCGCCGGCTGGGTGACGATGAAACCTATGAGATCGACACACCGAACCTTGCCTTCTCGGTGCTGCAACCCGGCATCTACCGGATCAGCGTGGACGGCGCGCAGGGCACCACCGCCGTCGGTGTGCGCCGCGGACAAGGCGAAGTGACCGGAGGCGGCACGGCTTACTCGGTCTTCGCCGGCGAGCAGAATGTGTTTGCGGGCAACGACCCACTGGTCGAGACCGCGCAACCGGGCGATGAGGGCGATGATCGCTTCGATGCCTGGAGCTCGGAGCGCGACGCCCGTTGGGAACACTCACCCTCGGCGCGATACGTCGCCCCGGATGTGGTCGGCTACGAGGATCTCGACGATCAGGGCAGCTGGCAGCCGACCAGTTACGGTTACATGTGGTTCCCGCGCGGCTTGCAACCGGGATGGGCTCCCTATCAACAGGGCCATTGGGCTTACGTGCCGCCCTGGGGATACACCTGGGTGGACGACAACCGATGGGGGTTCGCACCCTTCCATTACGGCCGCTGGGCCTCCGTCGACGGCGCCTGGGGCTGGATTCCGGCACCGCCGCCCGCCCCGGGGGCAATCTACGTGCGTCCGGTCTACGCACCCGCACTCGTCGCCTGGGTGGGAGCGGGCGCGACGATCGCCTGGTTCGCACTCGGTCCCCGCGAAGTCTACGTCCCCTCCTATCCGGTGAGCCGCGGTTACGTGGAGCGCATCAACGTCTCGAACACGACGGTCAGCGCCACCGTGATCAACAACGTCTATATCAACAACACCGTCATCAACAACAAGACGGTCAACAACACCACCATCCACTACGTCAATCGCTCGGTGCCCGGCGCGGTCACGGCAACCAGCCAGCAGGCGTTCACTTCGGCCGAACCGGTCTCCCGCAATCGGGTAGCCGTCGATGCGCGCGCGCTGGCGGCGGCTCCGGTGCGGACCGCCGCTCCTCCCATCGTGCCTACGCGGCAGGCGGTACTCGGCCCGGGTGCCGCGACGACCGAGCGGCCGCCGGCGGCTGTGCTGGCCCGGCCCATCGTCGCGCGAACGGCGCCGCCGCCCATGCCGCCTTCCTTTGCGCAACGTCAGCATGCCATCGAGAGCAACGGCGGCCGGCCGTTGAGCGTCGCGCAGGTGCGGCAGATACAGCCCGCCCCGGCCGCCGCGCAACGCGCGGCCGCGATCCGGGTGGCGCCGCCGCCGCGAACGCTGATCACCTCGAAGGCGCCAGCGGGCGCGGCGCATGCGCCTGCAGCCGGCGAGCTGCGCCCCTCTCGAGCGGAGCCCGAGCGCCCGGTTGAACCCGCCCCCGGGAGTGCGCCACCCCGCGCGCCGACTCACGTGAACGAGACGCCGCCGCCGGCGCGGTCGGCCGCGCCCAGCACCGCGTCGTCCGTTCTGGAGCGACAGCATCTGCAGGAGCAGCAGCAGTTGCGCGCACAGCAGGAAGCCGAGCGTCAGCGCATCCAGCAGCAGCAGGAAGCCGATCACCAGAAGCTCGCCCAGCAGCAGGCCGCGGAGGCGCAGCGCCGAGAGCAGGGGGCGGCGCTCGAACAACGCCATGCGGAGCAAACTCAGGAACTCGCTCAGCGGCATGCCGAGGAACAGCAGCAGCTGCTCGAGCGGCAACAGCGGCAGCGCAGTCAGCAGCAGGTGGCACCGCCTGCGCCCATGCCGCCTGCGCCGAAGCCGGCCGCGCCGAAACCGGAACCCAAACCCGATCGCAGATAGCCGTCGGGTCGCCCGCGGCCGCCCATCTGGTCGCCGGGTGCCGGTCAGAGCCCGGGCGTTCGGCGGATCAGCGGCGCCGCCACAACACCTCGCTACCCGATTCATTTCGCGCCAGCACCCGGGCGATGACGAAAAGAAGATCCGACAGGCGGTTCAGGTACTTGAGCGCATCCGGGGCGATCGACTCGACGCGAGCGAGCGACCAGCAGCGACGTTCGGCGCGGCGGCAGATGGCCCGGGCCATGTGGCAGGCGGCGGCGGCCGGACCGCCGCCGGGCAAGATGAAATCCTTCAGTGGAGGGAGCGGCTCGTTGAATCCATCGAGCGCGCGTTCCAGCCGCTCCACATAGGCAGGCGTGATCATGCGATGCCCTGGAATGCACAGCTCGCCGCCCAAGTCGAACAAATCATGCTGCACCTCGGTGAGGCAGCTGCTGACCGCCTCCGGGAGATGGGCAACCGCGAGCACGAGTCCGACTGCGCTGTTGGTTTCGTCGACGCTCCCGTAAGCCTCCACGCGCAAACTCTCCTTCGATACCCGCGCACCATCCCCCAAGCCGGTGCTGCCATCGTCGCCCGTGCGGGTATAAATCTTGCTCAGTCGGTTGCCCATGATGCCGTGCTCTTCCCGGGTAATTCCTGAGTGCGACGGTAGCATAACGGCGGGACCGCAAAAATCGGCGCCTCGCCGACGCCAAAACTGCCTAGAATTGCCGCCACGTTCCTGAAGGAGATCCGCGCCATCATGAGTCCCTCGGCGGAGCTGAAGGCAGCGCTCGACGCGGCGGACGAAGCCTCGAAGATCGCCTTGTCGCTGTACCGGCACAACCTCGAGGTGCGTATCAAGGCGGACAAATCCCCGGTGACCGAGGCCGATGTGCGCTGCGAGACCGCGATCCGGGAGATCCTCGAATCCCGATTCCCCTCGTACGGCTTTTACGGCGAGGAGACGGGTGTTCGGGATGCCGGCGCGGAGAGCCTCTGGCTGGTCGACCCGATCGACGGCACCAAGGCGTTCGTGCGCGAATATCCCTTCTTCTCGACGCAGATCGCCCTGATGCGTGCCGGCGAGATCGTTCTGGGCGTATCGAGGGCGCCCGCTTACGGAGAACTGGCCTACGCCGAACGCGGCGGCGGGGCCTATCTCGACGGCAGGCGGATATCCGTCAGCCGAACCGCCACCTTGGACGCCGCGGCGCTCTCAGCCGGCAATTTGAAATCACTGGCATCCGGCCGCCAATGGCCGCGCTACGGCCAGCTGGTGGCGGCGGTCAATCGCATCCGCGGCTACGGCGATTTCCTGCACTATCATCTGCTCGCCGCGGGCAAGATCGACGCGGTGGTGGAGACGGACGTGAACATACTCGACGTCGCGGCCTGCGCCGCCATCGTGACCGAGGCGGGAGGACGTTTCACGGAGCTCGACGGCGCGCCGTTGACGCTCGCGTCGAGCACCGTGCTCGCGACCAATGGTTTCATGCACCCGAAGGTGCTGCAGGCGCTCGACCCGGGCGCGACGTTTCCGTAAGTTTATTTTCGCCAACGGATCTCGATCGCGGTCGCGGGCCCGATGACAACCTGATCGAGGCTCGAGGGCTGTTCCCACGAGGTGGCGGAGAGCATGCGCCGGCCCGCCATCAACTCGGCGAATTTTTGCGGATAAAGCGGCGACTGGCGCGGATCGCCGTAGCCGTCCGGAAAGACGGGCGCGTCGTTGACGGGGTCGTACTTGTCGGTCGCACCCAGGGTGTGCAGCAGTTCGTGCGCGATAACCATGTTGTTGCCACCGTCCATAGCCGGGGCCGCGAATGCGTTCACCACGCCGATCAGGCCTTTTTCGATGCCGAGCGAGTGCGGCACGACCGGCGATAGCGCCGGGTCGTGATACAGCACGAACATGCGAACATCCTCGGGATCCTTGACGTGCCCGCTCACCCGCCAGGCCCAATATCTCAGGCGCAGGCTCCAGAGCGCGGTCGCCGGCAGGGAGGCTCCGGGCGAGCGCGCCGGCGGCTGCTCGTGCAGTTCCTGGCGCAGCCGGGTCTTGATCGGCTCATCGAGGCGGAGTCGATAGCGCGCGGCCTCGGCTGCAAAGAATTGGTCGATGGGTTGAAAGCGCTTCGGGTCGAGGCCCGCCACGTAGGCGCGGGTCACCGGACTGTCGTCCGCCGCGATGGGATAGATGGCGATGTACAGCGGCTGCCGCCACGCGACGCTGCGCAGCCGGTCCTCGCAGGTGGTCACGCTGACCAGCAGCAACACGGCGAGCAGAATCGCGATGCGCAGCGACCGCCACGGGGTGCGTTGGGCCGCAGCCGGGTTGATCGTCGGGGTCACGAGGCGCCTCGGAGCGGGCTCAATCGGCAGATTCGACGCTGAGCTCCGCGACCTCGCCGTCGGCGGCGACGTAGGAGACGGCCATGGGTTTGCAGCACACCGGACAATCCTCGATATAGGACTGTTCCCGCACCGACAAATCGAGGGTCAGCTCGATGGTTTCCCAGCAGTGCGGGCAGGTCACCTGATGTCCGCGGAGCAGATCCATGGACCGCTACGGCTGCAATCGCTGTACGGTCCACCGGGGTGCTCCTCCCCCACCGGCGACGCGGGTCCAGCGCGCGCGCTCGTGAATACGAAATTCACCCTCCACCCAGAGCTCCGCCGCCTCGACGTTCAGCCGGTATCCTCCCCAGTGAGGAGGGCGCGGCACCTGCGCCGCCACGGTCTCGGGTTCGGGGGTGCCGGGACCGCCGTAGGGGATGCCGAAGCGCCGTGCCGCTGCAGCGACGTTCTCCGCGATGGTGCCGCGCGACCCGACCGGCTCGCTCTGGCGGCTCGCCCATGCCCCGAGGCGGCTCTGCCAGGGGCGCGAAGCGAAATAGGCATCGCTGACGCTTTCGGGCACGCGTTCGACATGCCCCTCGGCGCGCACCTGGCGGTGGTGATGGTCCCAATGAAAAACCACCGCGGCACGCGGGTTGGCCTTCAGGTCGCGCCCTTTGTGAGACTCATAGTTGGTGTAGAACACGATATAGCCCGCGTCGGGGAGGATTTCCTTGCAAAGTACGACCCGCGCCGAGGGCTGGCCCTGGCCGTTCACCGTGGCGAGTACCATGGCGTTCGGATTGGGCTGCGCCGCATCGGTCACGGCGTCCGCCAACCAACGCGCTGCGACCTCGAGCGGGTTCGCCGGCAACGGGTCGGGCAACGTTTCGGTCCACAAAGGCTTTATGCTTGTATTCATGACCGAATGGTAGCCGCGGCGGCCCTCCTGCGATAGCCGGGCCGGCGCTGGATGCAACAACAGGGGATTGATTCGCAGATGAATTTGGACGAATTGCGATCTGAGCTCACCGCGCTCGATGCCGAGATCCTGGCGCTTGTCGCCCGCCGCCAGGCCTTGAGCGGAGAGGTTGCAGCGGTCAAGCGCGCCACCGGCCTCGCCACCCGGGACTTCGCGCGCGAGCGCGAGGTGATCCTTCGCGGCCGTACGGCTGCTGAACGGCTGGGCCTCGAGCCCGATCTGGCGGAATCGCTGTTGCGGCAGCTGATCCAATCCTCGCTCGCCACCCAGGAACAAGCCCGTGTTGCGGCGCAAGGTCAGGGCAGCGGAAAGCGCGCGCTGGTGATCGGCGGCCGCGGCAAGATGGGCGGATGGTTCTGCGACTTCCTGGCGTCCCAGGGCTTCCAGGTCACGATTGCCGACCCTGAGGGCGGGCTGCCGGGATTCGACCAGCTCGCGGATTGGCAGGACCATCCGCTCGACTCCGATCTGATCGTGCTCGCGACCCCGCTCAGCGCGACCGCTGACATCCTGAAGCACCTGGCGAAGCGTGCTCCGCGCGGGCTGATTTTCGACCTGGGCTCACTGAAGACCCCGCTCCGGGCCGGCCTCGATGCGCTGGTCAAGGCCGGTTGCCGGGTAACATCGCTCCATCCAATGTTCGGGCCCGACACTCAATTGCTGTCCGGCAGGCACGTCATCTTCATCGATCTCGGCGACAAGCAGGCGCTGCGGGAAGCACAAGCGCTGTTTGCACCCACCATGGCGGAGCGCGTGGTGATGGGATTGGACGAGCATGATCGGTTGATCGCGTACGTGCTGGGTCTTTCCCACGCGCTCAACATCGCCTTCTTTACCGCGCTCGCGAACTCGGGAGAGGCGGCTCCGCGCCTGGCGCGGCTTTCGAGCACCACCTTCGATTCGCAGATGGAGGTCGCGAGCCGCGTGGCGGCCGAAAGCCCGGAATTGTACTTCGAGATCCAAAGCCTGAACGAGTACGGCGCGGAGTCGCTGATGGCGCTGCAAGAGGCGGTCGCCCATCTGGTCACGGCAGTGCGCTCCAAAGATGCGGACGCGTTCACTGCACTGATGCTCCGGGGAAGAGCATATTTCGACGTACGCGCTCAAGCGCGGGGGGGCTGACCTCAAAGGATGGCACGGGATGACAAGGGCGCCGAAGGGTGGATGACCTCATTCAGGAAAATGA